>Ga0209181_10008376_pt1 | contig 13885 bp, 9 predicted proteins | sample MAT05_FD_187208 | JGI IMG/M metagenome (GOLD analysis project Ga0209181, IMG submission 187208) | Freshwater microbial communities from Lake Fryxell liftoff mats and glacier meltwater in Antarctica - MAT-05 (SPAdes) (version 2) | ecosystem: Environmental > Aquatic > Freshwater > Ice > Liftoff... | reverse complement strand
TCCCAGAAAAATTACTTCCCAGAAAAATTACTTCCCAGAAAAATTACTTCCCAGAAAAATTACTTCCCAGAAAATTACTTCCCAGAAAAATTACTTCCCCAGAAAATTACTTCCCCAGAAAATCCCCCTTCCCCAGAAAATCCCCCTTCACCCCCCGCACCAAATACCCAACGCCTCCCCCCAGCAGCGCCCCGCAGATCACATCGCCGGGATAATGTACGCCTACGTATACCTGCGAAAAGGCGATGAGAGCGGCCCAACCAAGGGCCGCCGGGCGCACCCAACGCGCCATCCCGCCGAATATCCCGATCAGGAACACCGCCACTGCAAAATGATTGGCAGCATGGGAGGAGGTGAAACTATACCCGCTCCCGCAGTCGGTGCGAAGCCGCACCGTTGCCGATAGGGCAGGGTCGTTGCAGGGTCGGATGCGTTGCACGTTTTTTTTGATGAGTTGGCTGCTCACCGTATCGGCCAGGAATACACAAAGCACCAGGCCCAGTATGACCCATCCCCCGCGCCGGCCGAAGTGAGTCCACGTAAACGCCCCTACGAACAGGTAGACGGGCGCCCAAAACCATTTTTCGCGGCACCAGGGAAGTAGGGCATCGAAGAGCCGGTTGCTCAGGCTGTCGTTGATAAAATGAAACAGTGCCGTGTCCCATTGAAGAAGGCTTTGCATACGAGTGTTCAGGCGATCTAATTGAATCGCGTTGGGCGAAAGTACCGTGTGTGTATGAAATGTTGGAAGTGCAGCCTGTGTTGCCCCGCCCAATATTCCCCGGTTATTTATCTGAAAACGCCCTTCTGAAGGACTCGAAACAGGCTGCTACACCTGTTTTTAAAGTGATGGTTTCCAAAATTATGGTTCTGTCAAATTGTTGTAAGTTGCTGTAAATCAGCAACTAATGTTTTTGTTTTTAAAGTAGTGCTTCGAAACAACTGGGCGATAGAGGGCTGCTTTCTGTCCTTCCACAGGGATACAGGCCACCTCACCTTTGACTGCATAAGGAACAACAAAAACAGTTCGCAGTCATGAAACAGATCAATACTTCCGCCCACATCGCCACCGCTTCCACCACATTTTCTGCACCGTTTGGCGCATCCAATATCACGGGCCTTGATCTGATCGGCGCATGAATCAGGCTGTCAGCAAACACTGATTAAGATCACCAGGTAACCAACAAATAACAATTATTATGAGTCAAAACATGCAACCGACTGTGCCGGGTTTGGGAAAACCGCCAGTCCACCTTTTTGAGAAACTTTTTCCGCAGCGGACGCTGCAAGAACAAAAACGCATGAGCTGCGACGTGATTTTCGGATCGCCGAGCGCCGACTGCCGCGGAACCGGAGTCTGCAAAATCTCAGCCAAACAAACTCCGACCACCCTTACGCCCTACCGGGATTGCCAGGCTACGACTGGCATTTTCACCAGCCAGAACGGTGGACGGGCGGTATCGGTGGTGTTTTTCCGCGAATTGCTATGTGTCAACCTGCTGAGAAACCACCTGATGAAAGAAGTCCTCGAACTACGAGAACCGTGCGCATTGCCAAGCAATCTGATCGCATTTCTGGGGCTTCGCATTAAAAGACTGGAGCCTGGAAAATACCCCATCGAGGAAGGAGCAGGGTATTACCGGGTGACTTTTAGTGATATGTAATCATTCATTCATTCATCCATAAAGTTCGAAACAATGACAAAAACAAGCCAAAAACGACGGTTCTGCTGGTATCCGCAGGCCTTTCTGCTGCTGACTTGCCTTACTGTGGCGATGCCCCGCATCAGTGCGCAACCCTTGCAAACACAAGCGCAACAAAATGCCAGTTGGGTATCGCCCGGCACTGCCATCTCTTTGCTGGAAGACCACATCGAGACGGTAAGCGACCAGCTGCCCGGCCTCATGGAAGGTACACAGCCGTACGATAATGCACTGCGTCGGGTAGCCTATTACAAAGGCATCATCCGCGAGTTGAAAGCCGATAAAAAGGTGCCGGAAGCACTGGAAGCCGCACAGGCCGATGCTGCCACGCTGGGTGGTTCCAAGGAAGTCTCTTTTACTTCCAAACTGATACTCAGGGCATTGTACGATGAGGTAAAGGTGATGCTCAGCAATTGAAGCATTCAACATTCGCTTTCAGCCCGCGGGATATCCAACTCCTACAACATCCTTGTAACTCCCCATCCCCGATCCTGCCCCTCAAGACAGACAAAAACTTACGCTGAACTTGAGATCTTATCTCGCACAAATTTAGTCCTTCATGAAAAAGAGCAACTTTAATCTTCGATACATCTTTGCTTTATTTGCTGTTTGGGTGAGCGCTGTCGCAAGCGCCCAGACCAATGTGAATATGGCTGCAACCGGCGTTACCGCTGGTAGCCCTTTCACAATTGCCGCTCCGTCCAACTGTTCGTTTAATTTTTACGACAGCGGCGGTCCCGTAGGTAACTACAACTTAAATGCGAACGCCACTGTGACGTTTGCACCCTCCAATTCGACAACACACCGTGTACAGGTGGCCTTTCTCGCTTTCAGTCTGGAAGCAGGTTGGGATGCGCTGTATATTTTCAATAGCAACACCGTCGGCATCAACCAGATTGTTGGGCCTGAAGGGGCTACCAACAGCGGTTTTCCCGCAGGCAACTGGCAGGCCATCAGCCCGGGCCTTGTCCGCGCCAATACCGGTACTGCCGCAGTCGGCAGCAACCCCGAAGAAGCGCTGACCTTCCAGTTCCTCTCCGATGCCACCAACACCACGGCAGGATGGGCAGCCGTAGTGGTACAGGTGCCAAAAGGCAATTGTGTCATGACGGCGCCGCCGAATGTTTCCACCAACACAGGGCCAGCCTCTAATTCTTGTTTCATCAACGTAACTACACCGCTTCCGACCTTCACGCCCGGCGGTTGCAATGCTTCCTTTCAGCTCCAATACCGGATGAATGGCGGTGCGCCAGTGGTCGTGACCGACATCGGGTTCACCACCATTCCGGTTCCGAAAGGTCAGAACGTCGTCTTATGGGAACTCATAGACCCTTGTGGCAACGTCGTGTTCTCTTCAGCAACACAAAACATCACGGTGTCAGATAATACGGCACCCACCATCAGTTGCCAGCCAAACGTAACGCTCAACCTGGTTGCAGGCGAATGCACGGCCTCTTACAACTACACGGTGTCGCTTACGGACAACTGCATGTTTAACCACAGCAGCAGCGTGTCGCATCCAATTGACTTCGACAATGGTCAGGCGGGTATCATGTTCAATGTCAGCAACCTGGGATTCTCTCCGATCACTTTGACAGAGTTTGGTCCTTCCCTCGACATGGGCACCTGGCAGATGGAAGTGTATTTCACGACGGTCGCTTCCACCTGGGTAGGCAACCAGAACAACCCGGCTGCCTGGACCCTGGCAGGCGGTGCTACGGTGACTTCTATCACCCCGGGCATGGGTACGCCGGTGGGTGGATTCAACATCACGCTGGCGCCGGGCCAGACAAAAGGGATTTATGTGACCAGTAAAACCGGCGCGCCGGTGAACTATACAGGCAATGGCGCGGGTGTGAATCGCCAATTCGATGACGGTACCCTGCGGGTAGCCTCTAACCCGGGCGGCGGTGTGGCCTATCCATTCGGCTTGACCAACCAGAGCCGCGCTTACAACGGTTATGTGAAATACGCTACTTCTGTGCCGGGTATTCCCGTACAGACAGCCGGCCTCCCTTCGGGCGCCGCTTTCCCGATCGGCACCACCACCAACATCTTCACGGCTTCTGATGCCATGGGCAACACGGCAGCGTGTTCGTTTACCGTGACCGTAAAAGAATTTCCAAACCCGATCCTGTCGTTGGTTTGCAATGACCTGGTATTTATCGCACTGGGGGAGAATTGCATGACGACTATCGGCGCCGACCAGGTACTGGAAGGCGGACCGTATAAATGTTATGACAAGTACATCGTAGAACTGGATAAAATACCGCCGTTCAATAATGGACCCTGGGTGCCTGCGGTATTGACGGCAGCCGACATCGGCAAAACATATGCCGTGCGGGTAACCGATCCTGATACGGGTAACAAATGTCAGGGCAACATTGTGGTGCAGGATAATCTGGCGCCGAAACTGGATTGCACTTCCGCTCCCAGCTACGTCCCGTGCAGTTTCCCTACCGACCCCACCTTTAAGAAAGAGGTGGCTGTGACACAAAAATTTCCCGCTACGGGTCTTCCACTCAATGTAGTGGACAACCAGACCCGCACGTTCAACATCCCCGTTTTGGCGCCAGCCGGTACGAAGGTGAACGATGTGGACTGCCGCTTTAGAATCACAGGCGACCCATTCGCTTTCAACCTTAGAATACAGGTAGAAAGTCCCTCCGGCACGGTGGTGACCCTCTGGAATGAGTTCGGCGGCTGCGGCAACCTGCCCTTTCTGGTGCGATTCGACGATGAAGGCGGCATCAACAACCAATGTGTTGATTATACCACGGATAAACGCACCACGATTCCGCTCGGCATCGGAAGTCTGAGCAGTTTTGACAACCAAAATGCCAACGGCGTATGGAAAATCCGCATCTCTGATGTGGATGCGGGCGGCAACGTATGCAGCATTGAACTGGCTGAACTGTACATCAATATGACGGGCGTTTATTCCGCTGGTTTCCCCAACGGGTTGACTGCGCCGCCCATCGTGTCGCTGGGCAACAACAGCTACCGCGTACCGGCCGGCCTCATGGACGCTTGCAGCGATGTGACGCTCTCGTACACAGAAACCACTACGCCTGAAAACTGCGCCAGCGGGTTTTCCGCCACCATCAACCGCCGCTGGCTGGCCCGCGATGCGAGCGGCAATACGTCCACCTGCATCCAGGTGATCAAGCAATTGCGCCCGACCATTGACGATGTGATACAGGCGCTCAATTACAATGATATAGACGAGCCTGCTTTCAACTGCAATGGCGTGTATCCGACTCCGCAATGGATCGAGCAGCAGGGCATGCAAGGTTATCCTTACATATTTGGCGTTCCATCTACTCAGAACTGCAATTTTGTGGCAGAACCGCACGACACGCCCATCTGGGTATGCGACGGCTCTTACACCATCAATCGGCGCTGGGATTTTGTGGATGGCTGTACGGGTCAGGTATTGAGCCATACCCAGGTGATACAAGTACGCGACAGAGTAGGGCCGGCCATCAGTTGCCCGGCCAACGTGACGGTCAGCACCGATCCATTCTCTTGTTGCGGAACGGTCAACCTGCCGGACGTTCTGGTGGAAGACCTGTGCTCACGGACCATCGGCATCGCTGCGACTATTTTTGTGGTGGATCCTTACACACTGGATACTACCAACATTATCGTTGTCAACGGCAACCTGACTTCTTTCCCCGGCAACAACACCGCAGACAAAGATACCCTGGGTGTTCTGGGGAATACACCTTGCTTGCCGGTGGGCAGCCACCTGGCTATCTACACAGCCACCGACCATTGTGGCAACACGGCTACTTGCTCGTTCGCACTGAATGTACGCGACTTCTCCCCTCCGGTGGTGTCGTGCACTGAATTCACAGTAGTGGCTTTGGGCATTGACGATCCGAACGACTGCTACCTTCCGAATTCCAACACCTGCGAATTCGGCGGGATTACCTGGCTTCGTGCCAGCAGTCTCAACAAAGGTTCGTACGACAATTGCGGCAACCTGTTGTTCAAAGCAAGCCGGGTGGCGCCTTACAGCGATTGTATATTGGGATTGAATAAGGATTCCAACTGCGGTTCGGGCAAGCCGACCCAGAGCGAGTTTGATATTGCGATCACCGAAAGCGACTCGATCAAATTTTACTGCTGCGAAGTCGGTACCACCCAGATGGTGATTCTTCGGGTGTATCAACTCAATACCGACGGCAGCATCAGCCTCTATCCAGACGGTACACCGGTGTACAATGAATGTATGGTAAAAGTGAATGTGCAGGACAAACTCAAACCGCAATGCGATCCGCCGCTCAATCTGACAGTGAGTTGCACCAACTTCGACCCTTCGCTTTGGGCTTATGGGAGGCCGCTGGTATATGACAACTGCTGCCTCGACACAAGCAAACACTATCAGGGGCAAAAGGGCTTGACGCATACGGTGAATTACAACCAGTTTGACTCGCTCTGCAACCGGGGCACCATCGTCCGAACCTTCCGCGTGTTCGACTGCCATGGACAAACCGGCCAGTGCACCCAGCGGGTCATCGTGTTGCCGGATCAAAACGGCTATTCGATTCGATTCCCGGATGATAAAGTAGTGAGCGTATGCGATGGCACGACCCCTTTCGGAGAGCCGACTTTTTCGGGTAAAGACTGTGAATTGATCGGCGTTTCTTTCAAAGATGAGGTTTACACAGTGGTACCGGATGCCTGTTTTAAAATCGAGCGCACCTGGACCATCATCAACTGGTGCACCTACAATCCGAATGGGATATGTGTTGACGTGCCCAATCCGAACCCGAATGCGACGGCCAATCATCCCAGCAACCTGCCCGGCCCCGTGGTATCCAAAGCCGGTACGCCTGCACCCTGGAACGCTACGGTGGTGAAAGTGAATCCCGGCGATGTGCTGGCGACCGATTACAGTAAATACTGGTCGGCTACTGCGAACTGTTATCGCTACAAACAGATCATTAAAGTAGCGGATACACAAAAGCCGACCATCGAATGTCCGAAAGCGCCGGTCGAATTCTGTGATTTCACGCCGAACAACCCGCAACTTTGGAACGATACCTACTGGTGGGATCCCAAATTGCAGATACATGACCTTTGTGAAGCGGCTGTTGACCTGAATATAACGGGTACAGATGCCTGTTCCGGTGCGAATGTGGACATCCGTTACCTCCTGTTTCTGGACCTCGACGGCGATGGCACGATGGAGACGGTCGTCAGCAGTACCAACCTGCCGCCAGCCAATACCGTTTACTACGGCAACGCGAACTCGCCCAACTTCAGCGGTGGCAATGCGCGCAATTTTGACAAGCGGCAGGTGGCGGCCAACGAGAAATACCGGTTCGCCATCGAAACCAGCACCAGCGGTGTCATGAAAACCGCTCGGGTGCGTTGGAACACCGACAAGACGCCTTCGAATTTTGTGAACCCGGAACTTCCGCATGGCACCCACAAGATCAAGTGGATCATCTCCGACGGATGCGGCAATGAACAGGTCTGCGAATACACGTTTGTCGTGAAAGACTGCAAGCCGCCGACCGTCGTGTGTATCAATGGGCTGAGTGCCAACGTAATGCCATCTGGGATTACCCTGTTCGCCAGCGACTTCCTGTTGTTTGCAGCCGACAACTGCTCGCCCATAGACAACCTGCGATTCGGGATCCGCAAATCAGGCCAGCCCGACGGACAAGGCAATACCACCGGATTCCCGCGCGACGCAGCCGGCAACCCGCAGACCAGTGTCACGTTTGACTGTGCGGAAATCGGCACGCAACCGGTCGAACTCTGGGTGATTGACATGCTCGGCAACGCTGATTTCTGCGAGACGTATGTTATTATTCAGGACAACCTCGGCAACTGCTCCGGCAACGCCACCATAGCCGGTGCGCTCCAGACAGAAATGCAAAACGGACTGGAAGAGGCCAACGTGGAAGTGACCGGACAAAATCCCTTGGGGCCGACCTTCAATCAGTTGGGTATGACCGACAAGACGGGGTTGTTCAAGTTCAACAATGCCATTCCGATCCAGTCGAATTATACCATGACGCCGATCAAGGATGACAACCCGCTCAACGGGGTTACCACCTATGACCTGGTGCTCATCTCGAAACATATTCTTGGTTTGGAGACGCTGAGTTCCCCCTACAAAATGATCGCCGCCGATGCCAACCGCAGCGGAAGCATCACGACGTTCGACATCGTCGAGTTGCGCAAACTGATCCTCGGCATCTACACCGAATTGCCGAACAACACGTCGTGGCGATTTGTAGACAAACAGTTTTCATTCTCCGATCCGACCAACCCGTTCAAGACACCTTTCCCTGAAAATAAAACCGTGGCACAGATATTGTCCAGTAAAATGGACGAAGATTTTGTAGCGATCAAAATTGGCGACCTGAACAACTCTGTGATGGCCAACAGCCTGATCAGCGCGGAAGACCGCACGGATGAAGTGGTGCTCTTCGACGTGGCATTGCCCAACGGAGACGGCATCACAGCAGGCGAGGAATTCACCTTGAAGTTCAAAGCCGCCGAACCAGTTGCCGGCTACCAGTTTACCCTGAATTACAACGACTTGCAATTGTTGGGAGTCACACCGGGTGAAGGGATGGCGAGCGAAAACTTCGGCGTGTTGGAGGCTGAAAAAGCCCTGACTACGAGTTGGGATGGCAAACAAGGTGGCGAGTTTACGGTGAAATTCCGCTCGCTCAAAGCAGGCCGCATCAGCGAAATGCTGGGCATATCGAGCCGCATCACCCGGGCGGAAGCCTACCAGCGCAATGATGAAATGTCGAATGCCGCAATGACGAAAAAGGGTGTGGCACTCCGCTTCAACTCTCCTACGGGCATGACCATCAGCGGTTTGGGCTTCGAACTGTATCAGAACCAGCCCAACCCCTTCGTCAACCGCACCGTGATCGGCTTCCACTTGCCGGAAACAGCCACCGCTACCTTGACCATCTACGACGAGTCAGGCAGTATGATCTTCACGCAAAAAGGAGATTTTGCCAAAGGTTATAACAACATCCCGCTGGAACGTGGAAAATTAAAAGGTGCGTCGGGCATGCTGGTGTATAAGTTGGAAACGACGCACGACAGCGCCACGCGCAAGATGTTGCAGATGAAATAGTTGATGGTTGTTGTGACTTATTTCTTAGTCCTTAGTCCTTAGTCCTTAGTTGTTAGTTCTTGGTTCTTGGTTCTTGGTCTTGGTTAATAACCAAGAAGGGAGTGCTCAGAGGGTGCAGCGCACCGACCCTACACATTTCGGTGCGCTGCACCTCAAAACATATATCCTGATGAGGCGCTACAAATCTTTCGCCGCTCTACGGCTATGCTAACCAGTTACGATAATAGTTAACTGTGAAACTGATAAGGAACGCGGTACCAATAACCAAGAACTAAAAAATGAATTGTTGCTCTCTTTAAATATCGCGGGTGTGAGCGTTCCGAAACGTCGGAGCGCTCACACCAACCCGCAAATACCACTATTAGCTATGCGGCAACTTATTGAACTTATTAAACTGATCAACATCGAGCGACTCCAGGCCAATGGTCTGTGGAATATTGTGTTCGAGCGTGATTCCAAGATGGAGCAACTCTGCGAAGCCATTGCGGCCGGTCAGATTATCACAGACGAAGAAGCCGCACTGCTGCTTTACGGCTCTAAAACGGCTGGAACGAAGTACCTGAATTTGAAAGAGCGGCTCAAAGAGCGGCTCATCAACTCGGTCTTTCTGCTGGAATTTAAAAGTACCGGCTTCTCTACCCGCCATAAAGCCTATTTTGAATGCAATCGCAAATGGGCCGCCATCATGGTGCTCCTGACGCGCAATGCCAAACTCATCGGCATTGATATGCTCGAAAGCCTGCTCAAACACGCTCAGCATTTTGAGTTTACAGAGATCACGATGAACATCCTGAGCATTTTGCGGCTGCACTACGGCACCATTCAGGGCGATCAGAACAAATACAACCAGTATCGCGACGCTTATCGCCACCACCAGCAGGTATGGATGATGGAGAATGAAGCGGAAGAGATGTACACCCACTTGGTGAGCCATTTTGTCAACAGCAAATCCACCAAAATCGAGATCGCCGACAAGGCGCAAGTGTACTATGATCAAATAGCGCCGACCATGGCGACCAATGACTCGTTTCGCCTCCATCTCTGTGGGCGACTTATCCAGACCACCATCCACAGCAGCCGCAATGACTACCTGACGACTGCTTCTGTCTGTGAGGACGCCATTGCGTTCTTCCAGAAAAAGGACTTCGACAGCAACCTGCCACTGCAAGCCTTTTACTACCAGTTGGTGGTGTGTTATATCCAGTTGCGCGAGTTCGAACGCGGCCAGGCCATCATTCAGGACTATCAGTCGCTGTTTGAAGAAGGCTCCTTCAACTGGCTCAAGTTGCAGGAATCTTATTTTTTGCTTTCCACCCACACCCGCCACTACGAGACGGCCTATGAAGTGTGTGAACGGGTCGCGCCGTTCCTCCGAAACACCGCCCACCCAGCCCAGATACAGGAGATGTGGAAAATCTACGAAGCCTACGTCCGCTACCTTGCCAGGATCGGTAAGATCGAGTCAAAATCTGCTGCGGACGGCGCCATCAAATTCAAGCCGGGTAAGTTCATGAACGAAATCCCGACCTTTTCCAAAGACAAGCGCGGGATGAACATCCCCATTCTCGTGATTCAAACGCTCTTTTCCCTATCAGACAAAAATTATCACCAGGCGATTGACCGGATTGAGGCCATCGAAAAATATTGCAGCCGTTATCTGACCCAGGGCGACACCTTTCGCAGCAGTTGTTTCATCAAGATGTTGTTACAAATCCCCGCTGCTTCCTTTCACCGGGAAGCGGTGCTTCGCAAATCGGAAGCCCTCCACAAGCAACTGCATTCCGTGCCGCTCGAAGTGGCCTACCAAACCCATGAAATTGAAATCATTCCCTACGAAGACCTGTGGGAGATGGCGATGGAAGATTTGCAGAATCAGATTTACAAAAGTGGAAAACGATAAAAAATTCTTTTCTTGTGCCTGATTTAATCCTTTCATCCCGCTGTCTTCAATATTTTTGATGCGAAAATCGCCCTGAAAAGTTGCGATATTTTAGTGCTTTCAAAAAAAATTGATTCGTTCAACACGATGAAAATCAGTGTTTTGAGAAGTAGACAGACCACCGATCCAACAAAAATCGTCTGTGAAAAACGGGACATGACTGTCCATTAGCCCCCGGGTGGCGTACCTGACTTTTGACCTTGTAATCATAATCAAACAAGGTCTTCATGAAAAGTCTTTCCGCCCTCGGCAGCCAGTCTGCCTCCGCTTACTGCATTCAAAACGCAACATCAAACGTGATCATCGTTGACATCACCGGCGTCTAACGCCCCTCATTCTCTTCTTTTTATGATGTGGCTTAAGGTCACATCCCAAACTCGCTCTAGGTCTTCTGGCCCCAGAGCGAGTTTTTTATTTTTGGCAACGCCTGAATTTGGTGGTCTGAAGATTTGGTGCAAAAATTACCCCTCCAAAAAAATTACTCCTTCAGGAAAATGCAAGAACTCCGCGAACTCACCGATATCGCAACGCCCAAAAAACTGAAATCAGTTGCCAACCTCGGCGTAACGGCCCTGCCCAACCCGAGGATGCGCAAGTTCTACGATCTGGTGTCTTCCGGCAAAGTGCAGACCGACGAAGAGGCCATCGCGGTGCTGTTTCCGGGCCAGTCCAACCCACCGCATTATTTTCGGTTGAAAAATGCCCTCCGCGATTATTTGCACCGGATGTTGTTTCTGATTGACCTCAATCTTCCGCACTACCACCTGCGGCAATCTGCTTATTTCGACTGCTACCGTCAGTGGGCTACCATGAAACTGCTCATCGGCAAGAACGCGCGTGGAAGCCAGATCGCCCTGGCGACCGACCTGCTGCGCATGACCCGAAAATATGAATTCACCGACCTGACGGTGGATATTGCGCGGAATCTGCGGCTGTATTATGGCTCGATTGAGGGCAACGTGAAAAAGTACGAACAGTACGGTGCGCTTACTCATGAATACGACGAAATTCTGCAACAGGAAAACCTCGCCGAAGAACTTTACACCGATCTGGTGCTACGTTTTGTGAACGACAAATCGGCCAAAGAGGACGTGCATCAAAAGGCCCTGCAATGTTTCCGCCAGATCGAACCAGCGCTTGCGAAACACGACACCTATCGCCTCCACCTGAGCGGGCGATTGATTGAAGTGCTGGTACATACCAGCGTCAACGACTACCGGCAGACCGTGGACGTATGTGATCGCGCCATTCGTTTTTTTGAGGCCAAAGACTACACCGCCAACGTACCGCTTCACATTTTTTTGCAACAGGAAATGGTCTGCTTCGTGCAATTACGCGACTATCAGCGCGGGAAGACAGTGGCGGAGCGCGGCATGACGCTCATTGAGGAGGGTACCTTCAATTGGTTCAAGTACCAGGAACTGTTGTTGATGCTGTCGTTTCATACCCAGGAATACCAGGCTGCTTACGAGATTTTCAAATCAGCGGTGCAGCACCGGCGGTTCGGTGCGCTCCCGGAAAGTGTGCGCCAGGTCTGGAATATCCAGGAAGCCTATTTGTTTTACCTCTGGGAATCAGGACTGGTGCAATCTGCGCCGGGCGACGACATTTTCAGCCGCTTCCGGATATCGAGGTTTATGAACGACACGCCGCTTTACTCCAGGGACAAGCGCGGTATGAACATCGCCATTCTGGTGTTTCAGATCGTATGGCTCATCGCCAACAAAAAATACAACGAGACGATTGACCGCATGGATGCCATCGGCAAATACAGCACCCGGTATCTCTCGAAGGACGATACGTTCCGCAGCAACTGCTTTATTAAAATGCTGCTGGCCATTCCTGCCGCCAATTTTCACCGCGTCGCAGTGCTCCGGGCGGCGGAAAAATACACGACCGCTTTACGCACCATGCCACTCGATTTTGCCCAACAATCGCACGATGTGGAGATCATCCCGTATGAGCACCTGTGGAACATGGTGCTGAATTCGCTTGATTTCACCATCCACAAGGCAAAATAATTTGAACGCCGTTTGCCCGCCGGCTTTTAAAAAATTCATGTACGCCTAAGTGCTTCAAAATCAAATCATTGATTTTATAATAGTCATGTTTTCCTGTTTTTTGCATGCGTGCTTGAAATGGTTAAACTGTCTTGTTGGTGCCGGACAACTGCGGATACCTTTGTCAAGACAATATGAGAAATATTTATTACACGATGGATTGCTCTCTAAGGGAGCCTGGTTTTCGTATGCGATTAATAAACATGATGTAATGAAGGCAATCAAATTTGAGCAGGAAATAGACAGCTACCCGCAGATGCGGGCGGCTGAAAGAAATAATTATAAATGTATTCGCGCCGACCTGGTGCTGGGGTCGCCGGTCGCCGGATGCAGTGGATTGGGCGTATGTCGCATTTTGTCCGCCAGACAGACCTGGAAAGGCAAATGCCCAAAGGTCAGTGCATGGATGAGTGTGGCGGATCAAGGACAACTTCGGGTGAGTTTTATGAAGAACTCGATGGATTTGAAGATGATGCGGCGACACTTTCGCTGGACGCTCTTTCAAGTACTGGAGGCATTTGAACTGCCCGCCTTTCTGGTACTGGAGTTGCAGTTGGAGCAGCTTTGGATTGCACCTGGCATCTATACCGTCTGGGAAACGCCAGACTTATTGATCGTTGATTTTTAAAGCATTGTGCATTCAGCCGGAATACAAGGCCCTGGAATGGGTAGTAAGGAACGGCCAGGTTCACAGAGGCTGCACCGCCCTGATTCCCAGGTTTTACACCACTGTTTTTTTTAAAAAAGTGTGTGCATCAATAGATTGATATTCAGGCGTTTAAAATGAAATTCATGAGATTTATCTTCTTTTTTACCCAGACACAAAACTCGGTAACTGTCTTGGTGCCTTTCACTTGCCGGGATACTTTTGTCTCATAGTCAGGTGAGAAGCACCCTGGCTATGCCCTGTTTCCGATTTTAATCCGGCTTGGTTCGTCGAGCCCTCCGTTGCTTGAGCAAGTGCTGTATGCGCGACCTCCTTTTTCCCGTAATCCTATACCACATGCCTGACTTTCAATTCCGGGTTTCCGGTGAGCTGACCCAGCGTCGGCCAGCCATTTTC
>Ga0209181_10008374_pt1 | contig 13887 bp, 16 predicted proteins | sample MAT05_FD_187208 | JGI IMG/M metagenome (GOLD analysis project Ga0209181, IMG submission 187208) | Freshwater microbial communities from Lake Fryxell liftoff mats and glacier meltwater in Antarctica - MAT-05 (SPAdes) (version 2) | ecosystem: Environmental > Aquatic > Freshwater > Ice > Liftoff... | reverse complement strand
GCTGTGCAGGTCTGCCAGGGCTTCCAGGTGCGCGTGTGCCATCAGCTCCTGGTCATGACGTGCCCCATAAAACAGCCAGACTTCGCGCTCTGGCCGCTCAGCGATGCACCAGTTCACCATGCTCAGCATCGGTGTGATGCCGATGCCGCCGCCCAGCAGTACCACCGGTGCATCACTGTGGTCGATATGAAAATGCCCTGCGGGCGCCCGTACCTGTAAAAGGCTGCCCAGCTGCACTTGGTCGTGGAAAAAATTCGATGAACGCCCGGGTGGATGAGCGCTGTTGGGTGGTGCAGGTGCGCGTTTGATTGATATGCGGTAACCGTTGGAGCGCGGTCCGTCCGAGAGCGAATAGCAGCGTGTGATGGACTCAGTGCCGCAGACAAGCGGCTGCAGGTGTCGGCCTACTCGTTGATTCTGGATCGGCGTGTGGGCAACTACCACCTGCCCGATGGCTGGCAAGTGGTAGCTGCTGGCAACGCCAGTTTTCACGATGCGGTCAGCAACGACATGGGCACCGCGCTGGCCGACCGCATGTTCCACTTCAACGTGCAAACCGCGATTGACGCCTTTCTGGCCCACGCCATGTCGCAGGACTTTGCCCCCGAGGTGATGGCTTATTTGCGTGTGCGGCCTGGCAAGCTTGACGACACGCAGGCGCAACTGGCCAATGACTACCTGATTGGCGCCAGCCCGCGCGGTTGGGAAGACATTTCCAACGTGCTCACGTCGGGCTTGTCGGAATCTGCCAAACGCATCTTTGTGCAGGGCCGCATCGGCGCGGCCAATGCCGCCGAGTTTTTTGGTGTGCTGCGCGAAATTCAGGCGGCAGTAGATGTGGTTCGGCTGCTGGCGGCCAAACGCGGCGCTGACACCACCGCCTTGCTGCCCAAAACGCTGGACGGGCTCTACGGCACCATTTACGGCTTGCTGGCCGCCTGCCGGGATGAGCTCACGGTGAGCCGCGCGCTGGAGATCATTGAGCAATTTACCGACATCCGCAGCAACGCGGCGCTGCCCATTGTGGAAGGCCAGACGCTGGCGATGGAACTGTTGATGCAGCGCGCGCTGGAAAGCGGCCTGGAGGCGGCCATTCTGGACAGCCCCGCCTACGCGCGTTATACCGAGCGGCGCGCCAAAGAGGACAAACGTGGCTGACAGCCTGTTTGCCCTGGAGGTGCCGGTGGACGTGCCAGCGGACGTCCCCTACCGGCATCGCGGCACCCGCGCGGTGGCGCGCATGGTCGAGTTTGCGCCGTCCACCGGTGGCTTGGCACTGTGGGTGAAGCACCAGAACATGCAAGAGTTGCAAGCCTTTTTGGCAAAACCCCAAGTCCAGGCCTCTAGCCCTTATGTAGTAACCGATGGCTGCACTATTTTTTATAGCGCCGAGTTTGAAGGCCTGCCACTACCGGAAGGTGGGCCACATCGCCCACGAGGTGCTGCACATCGCCTTGCGCCACCCACAGCGTTATCTGGACCTGAAGCACCTGCTGGGTGATGTTGATTTGCCGCTGTTCAACCTCTGCGCCGATGCCATCGTCAACAGTGCGCTCAGCCACCTGACCTGGCTGAAGCTGCCGCAGGGCTCGGTGTTTCTGGACAAGTTGCTCAAATCTGCGCTGCAGCTGGACCAGCCGTTGGACAAAGCCTTGCTGCAGTGGGATGTGGAAACCCTGTACCGTGCGGTGGATGACCGTGCGGCGCAGCCCAGGCGCGGCAACGTTCAGAGCAACAGCAGTAGCGCCGCAGCGCAAAAGCAGTCCAGCCAAGGCCAGTCGTCCAACAAAACCAGTGCCAACGGCCAAACGGGTCAGGCCAGCGGGCAGGCCAAAGCCACGGACGGCCAGCGCGCCGCGCGGGCCATGGTGCTGAGTCGACCGTCCCAAGCCGACCTGATTCCCGGCCCCGAGACAGAAGGCGCACCCGAATCCGAGGCCGAGCAAGCGCGCGAGTGGAGCGAGCGCATCACCCGCGCCCACGCCGGTGACGGCGCGCACTCCATGCTGCGCAGCCTGCTGGCAGACCTGCCCAAAACCCGCACGCCGTGGGAGCAGGTGCTGCGCACCCAGCTGGCGCGCAGCCTCTCCCATGAGCCTGAGCTGTCATGGTCGCGCCCGTCGCGCTCGTACCTGGCCAACCAGGGGCGCAGCGGGCCAAATCACCGCATGCCGTTTGAGCCGGGCACCAGCCCAAGCCGCGCCGTGCCGCGCCTGGTGCTGGTGGTGGATGTGTCGGGCTCGATTGATAACGAACTGATGCAGCGTTTTGCCCGCGAGATCGAAGCCATCACCCGCCGCCTGGCCGCAGGCATCACCCTGGTGGTGGGCGACAACCGGGTGCAGCGCGTGGAAAGCTTTCTGCCGGGGCGCTCCAAACTCAGCGACATCCAGTTCAAGGGCGGCGGTGGCACTGACTTCACCCCGCTGCTGGAAGAAGCCGAGCGGCATCACCCCGACATCATTGTGGTGCTGACCGATCTGGACGGACCGGTGCGCCACCAGCCGCGCTGCCCGGTGTTGTGGGCGGTGCCGCAGGCTTATGCCTTGGCCGTGCAACCGTTTGGGCGCAAACTTGTGCTGAGTTGAGCCCGACATGACCGCGGCGCCACTCACGCACCACGACATCCTGGCACTGGTGGCGCCGTTCACCTGCAGTGGCCGCCTTGTGGATTTGCCCGCGTGTGACCGCATCCAGCGCCGCATGGTGTTCAAGCCGCTGGACCACGCCACCGAGGTCCCGGCGTTGTCCGGCCTGCGCGAACTGCTGGCGCTGGAAAAAATGGGCGCCCGCAGCTTCCGCCTGACCCGCACCTTGGTCCTGCCCAGCGGCCTGACGGCGCGGCTGGAGGTCGATGGTACGGAGCCTGCTGACCTGCTGCGCCAGGTGGACGCGGTGCCCGCCGCGCAACATCTTCAAACCGGTGAAGGTTTTTTCATCGCCCGCTTTTACACCCTGCACCCGGGCGCACAGGCCCCGGTGCTAACCCGTGGTGTGGTGCAGGCCCATGGGCGGACCTTGACGATGACCGTGTCTGCGGTGCGCAGCGTCTCGGCGGATGTGCTGCTGGCTGCCCCATCGGGCCAGGCGCTCGCCATTCCGCAAGACCTGCTGGCGGTGCTGGGCTGGGCTTGGTCGCCGTTAACGCAAACCCCTCCGGGCTGGACCGGCAAGTTTCGCCTGCGCGGCACGTTGGACCAGCGCACCCGTCGCGCAGAGCTGGCGCTGCAGCGCGCGGCGGTGCATCTGGCGCAGACGCTGGCCGCGGCCCCTTGCGACTTCCACGACCAGCATCTGCTGGCCCGCTGGCGCGTGGTGTTTCGCCGTGCCATTCCGATCCTGACATTGGTCTTTATCCTGCTGACCTTGTTGGTCATGCCAAGGCTGGACCTGGACAGCATGCCGGGCGTGTGGACGGTGTTGTACCAGCTGCCCACGGTGCTGATTGCCTTCAGTTTCATCACGCAGGATTTGCCACGGTTTGAAATTCCGCCCTGGCCGCGCCGCGCCAACGCCACCGGCTGGCTGCAGTCACGTGTAGCCGACAAGGTGCCCAAAGCGAATTGATGGAGGCTGACGAGGATCCTCGGCAGATGCGTCTGGCACCGGCAGATACTTCAGCCGTGAGACTTGGTTTTCAGGAAGGTCTTTCAGCGCGTTCCGGCGAACCGGCCACCGAGGCCGCTTCCAGAATCGGGTGGTCGATCTTGTGCAAAAAGCCCAGCGTGGCGCGAGGCGAGCCGTTCAGCAGTCTGGCAATATCTTCCACGTCATCGGGCACGGCAGCGTTGTCCCAATCCACCGCGGTGTGGCGCGCCAGACGCACCGCCAGCACCACACATTTGACGTTGATGCGCTCGGCGTGGCGGTTGTCGCTGATGTTGATCAGCAGCTCGGGCAAGCGCCACAGCTTCATCAGCGCCTGGCGCAAATCGGCTATTTCGACACCTAGCACCTCTTTCTGGATGAGGCTGGAGCGCAAAGTGCTGTCAGCGGCCTGAGCGTCGCGGATTTTGACTGCCAGCGTGGGCGCATGCAGCCAGATCAACATTTCTGCAAAGTCATTCAGAAACGCAGCCTGGTGGATGACGGTTGCATCCGTATCACCCCGATGCACTGCAAACGCAAGCGCAAACTGCCCGGCGCGCTCTGCTCTTCGTAGCAAGGTCTGCAGACCCTGGCGGGCCTCGGGCTGGTCAGCCAACCAGTCCTCGACGGTACGCTGCGGGCCAAAGTGGCGGAAAAACGGCGAGATCCCCATCAATATCAATGAGGTGCTGATTGACTCGGTCTGGGTGGCGTCGCTGGGTTTTCGCAGGCCAGCGGCAAAGGCCAGCACTTTGAGCGTCATCAACGGATCGGCCTGAATCACCGAGGTGAGCATGTTCGCATCCACATCGTCTTCCCGGGCGCGCAGGTCTTCCAGTGCTGCAGCGGTGGACGCCATCACTGGGATTTTGGCATGCAGGAAATAGTGGGTCCAGGCGCCAATGTGCGGCAGAGCGGTCTTCAGATAGGTGGCAGGCGGTGGCGGTGCAACCGGTACAGCCGCTGCAGCGCCGCTCTGGGATGTCTCATCGGTCATGGGTATCCTCGTTCTTGACGTGGTCGGGAGTATCCGCGCAGCTGTCAGGCCGGTCAAGCCAAGATAGTGTGCTCATCTTTTTATCGGCTGCCGCCGCCGGATAATGAGGTTTTTCCCCTTTTCGTTCAGGATTTTTATGGCCCATACCCCTCAAGACAACGCGGTGGCACCAGCCGCTGCCGAAACCAGCAAGACCCAAACACCAGAGCCGCGCCTGACCAGTCTGTCGCATGGCGGTGGCTGTGGTTGCAAGATTGCACCAGGCGTGTTGTCGAGCATTCTCAAAGGCACCAGCGCCATGCCCATCCCAAAAGAGCTGCTGGTGGGCATCGAGACCGCTGATGACGCGGCGGTGTACCAACTCAATGAGCATCAGGCGCTGATTGCCACCACTGACTTTTTCATGCCCATCGTCGATGACCCGTTTGACTTTGGCCGCATTGCCGCCACCAACGCCATCAGCGACGTCTATGCCATGGGCGGCACACCGATCATGGCGCTGGCGCTGGTGGGTATGCCGATCAAGGTGTTGTCGATCGAGACCATCGGCAAAATTCTGGAGGGCGGCGCCAGCGTCTGCCGCGCCGCAGGCATCCCGATTGCGGGCGGCCACACCATCGACTCGGTCGAGCCGATTTACGGGCTGGTGGCGCTCGGCCTGGTGCACCCCAGCCGCGTCAAGAAAAACGCCAGCGCCCAGGTGGGTGACAAACTGGTGTTGGGCAAGCCGATAGGCGTGGGCATCTTGTCGGCAGCGCTTAAAAAGAGCAAGCTGGACGCAGCCGGCTACGCGCAGATGATCGCCGTGACCACCCAGCTCAACACCCCCGGGCCGCTGCTGGCCGCCTTGCCGGGCGTGCATGCGATGACCGACGTGACCGGCTTTGCCCTGGCTGGCCATGCACTGGAAATTGCGCGTGGTGCGGCAGTCACCGTCACGTTGGATTGGCAGAGCGTGCCCTTGTTGGCAGGTGTGCGTGACCTGGCGGCGGCGGGCAACGTCACCGGCGCTTCAGGCAACAACTGGGCGGCGTATGGGCCCGAGGTAGGGCTACCGGCAGATTTCTCGGCAACGGATCGCGCGCTGCTCACCGACCCGCAAACCAGCGGTGGTTTGCTGGTGACCTGTGCACCAGATGCGGTGGAAGCGGTGCTGGCGGTCTTCAGGCAGCAGGGTTTTGAGTCGGCTTGTATGGTGGGCGAAGTGACCCCGGCAACCGGCGGCGCGAAGCTGGTGTTGCGTTGAAGCTGGCTGGGCGCTTTGCTGTTGCCAGCATAGACGTTCGGTCACCCGCAAATCGTGCAAAGCTGATGCGCAGAAGGCATTAGCCGCTTGTCATCGTCGGCAAGTGGTTGAATCGTGTGGTGCAGGTGTACATCTGCTATCACGCCGTGCCGGGCAATCGGTTTCAACTGCAGCGCAAGGGCAAAGGACATTGGCTGCGCTTGGAGGCAGGCCTTGATACGCCCGACGGGCAGTTGATTTCCGACCCGGCAAGAAAAAAGCCCGCCGAAGCGAGCTTTTTGAGGGGTGTAAAAAGAACCGACAGTTCTTTTAAATTCGCATTACTTGGCTAGCTTGCGGCGGCGGGCAGCAGCAACACCGACCAAGCCCAAGCCTACCAAGGCCAACGATGCTGGCTCAGGTACTTCGGTTCTGGAAGCCAAAGCAACAACAATATTGTCAACTTCATACGCAATACCGGTGGTGCTGAATTCGAAGCCTTGAAACCCTTCACCAGCGCCAAAGCCAAAGTTCAGATACAGGTTGGTGTTGGGTGAAAACTGGTTGCCGGATGTTGAACCAGGATATAAAGCCAACAACTCAGACCCAGTGATCATGCCATCAGACAGAATGCCTAAGCCAACTACCTTGGTTTTGGCCGCCACATTTGAGTAGAAGGTGATGTCGTTGTAGGTATCGATCGAACCGTAGTACAAACCCAGGTAGCCAATAGAGTCCCCTACCGCGGCGAGGCCAACAGACGTCAGGCCCGTAATAAAGTTGGTGTAGTCGATGAGCACTTTAGCATTTGAGCCAGCGTTACGTGGTGCTGGGCCAGGGCCAAAACCGAAGCAGGTTCTGTCACCAGCAGGAGTAGCCGCAACGCCACCAATTGAACCTTTTTGTACTGTAAAACTGCCTTGAGGGACGGATACGTTGACCGCACCGAAGGAGTTGATGGAACAACCTTGACCTTGAACAATGCCGATGAACGGTGCCGTTGCGTTGCCGCCCTGGGCATTCTGTCCGATGAAAGGCCCAGTTGTACCACTTGCCGCCAACCTTGGGTCCGTGTTCTTGGTGGCTAGGTCAAAAGTTTCAATGAAGACACCTGTAGTTGGGTTGATGATGTTTGCAATATTTGCTCTGGTACTGGTCAGCCCTGACTGATCGCCACCAACAACATTGGTATTTAGACCGCCAAAGGAAACCGTAACAGCCTGAGCGGAAACACTTACCAATGCCGCCGCTGCAACAGCAACCACCGTCAACGCTTTTGAAAATGTTTTCATTTAAAACTCCAAGGATTAATGCCGGCTTTAAACACTAAAGACCTAGCCTGTAACAATAAAAGCATGCTTCGTGCCACATTTTTTTGTTTTTTGTAACTCGTTGAATTTAAAAGCTATTGTTTAAAACCATCTATTTTTTGATGACTCTGACAATTCCAACTGTAAAAGAAGTCGACACGTTTTGCGTGCTTGGTTGCCGCGCCCCGGCGCCATCAGGTCAAGTGGGTCGAGGTCACGGCGCAGCCGTTAGTGCTTCAAGCAAGCCGTCGCTCAACGTCGTGAACGTCATCAGCAGCTACAGCCCATGGCGATGCGTTAATTTTTTCGGCATCGTCACACAGGCCTGCGTATCTTTGGGGAACAGGCCTCACCGGCATGAAGTTCACCCACCCCGACATTGAGGTAAAAATGGACTTTTGCTTGGTTTAAAGTGCAAATGCCTATTCCGTCTGGATCAGGAAGTCTGAAATTACTAGACCTCAGTTGGTCCCGGGCGCAGCACTCAAGCTTTTGCCGGGCCGCTGTATTTCTGGATAAAGCCGCGGTCAATGCGGTCTTTGAGCCACCACACCCATTGCCCCTCGGCAGACCAGCCGCCCCAGCTGGCGATGGCGTATTTCTCGCCGCAGGCCAGCAGGTTTAGTGTTTTGGTCTGCGGGATGTAGGGATTGGGCTCCTCGCCTGTCAGCAAGGCGCGCAGGTTGGCAGCCAGCGGCACGCCAGCCCGAACCGCATACACGCCGCTGCGCGCCACGGGGCGATCCACGCGGCTCGACACATCGCCTGCGGCAAATACCGCTGGGTGGCTGGTGCTGCGCTGAAACTCGTCTACCGCGATAAAACCCTGCTCGTCGAGCGCCAGGGCGCTGCCCTGCAGCCAGCTTGGCGCCTGCGCACCGATGGCCATCAGCGGCACATCGCAGGCGAGCTGATCACCGTTGCCCAGCGCCACTTCGGCTGCGCTGATGCCAGTGGCTTGCTCCTGAATCACGCTGATGTGGCGCTTTTTCAAGGCCCGTTTGATGCGCGCCTGCACCTTGTCCGGATAATTGGCGCCCACCAGCGCGTCACCCGCCACCAGCGTGACCGACGAGCTTGGCAGCCGGTGCGCCACCGCGCACGCCAGCTCGATGCCCGCCGCGCCGCCGCCAAGCACCGCCACCCGCAGCGCCTTGGTGCCAGCCAGCGCCACCACTTGCGGCCAGAGCGCGCCAAAGGCCTCGATGGGGCGCACAAACAGCGCATGTTCGCGTGCACCTGGCATCATCTGCTCGATCTTCTCGCGGTTTTGCACGGCACCGGTGTTGACCGACAGCAGGTCAAACGCCATCAGGCTGCCGTCGTCCAGAGTGACGGTGCGCGCATCGGCGTCCAGCGCCACAGCGCTGCGCTGCAGCCACTGCACGCCACTATGGGCTAGCAAGGGCGCGAGGTTGATCACGCAGTCTTCCAGCGCGTAATGCCCCGCCACAAAACCCGGCACCATGCCCGAGTAAAGCTGGCGCGGGTAGGGCGCCACCAGCGTGATCTGCACCCCGGCCAGTGGCTGCGCCGCCAGCGTCGAGAGCATGTGCACGTGGGCATGGCCGGCGCCAAGCATCACCAGATGTTTCATCGGTCAACCTTCTTCAATTTAGCCAATCCAGCATCAGTCAACCCAACGCAGGCGGGCCAGATAAGCGCTGCTTGCACCGCCGGTGTTGTCGCTGTCAGCGCCAACTGCAATCGCCACCACCGGCGGCATCACGGCGCTCTCGGCGCCAAACAGGCTGGCAAAGTCGTCTGCAATGCGCCTGCGCTGGGTCACCCATTGTCCGGTGGCTGTCTCGGTGCCGTTGAGCACGATGTAGCGCACCCGCGCGCTGTAGGGGTTGGCGCCGCGTGTACCCGCCGGGTAGCGGCTGTCCCACAGGTAACACAGCGTGGCGCTGGGCAGGTCTTGCCCGGTGGCAGAGCGCGCCAGCGACAGGGCGGCGCGTTGAAAGAAGGGGATGTCGGTCAGCGGCTGGTCAAACATCACGCACACCTTCAGCGCGGCATCGTCACCGGCTTTGGTGCTGATGTCAGCCAGCGGCAGACCTTGGGCCAACTGCCAGCGCCAGGCCAACTCGGCAGGGGCAGGCCCGCTCCAGGGGTGGGTCAACACGCCGTAAGACTTCTGGGTGACGAGCCGCAGCGCAGGCTCGCCCAGCACGGTGGTCAGGTCAAATTGGCTCAGCGGAAATTTGTTACCCGGCAAGCCGCTTGCGCGCCAGGCTGGGTTCAGGCTGGCGGGGGTGCTGGCTTCAAAAGGTGCCAGTTGGCGTTTTAAGAGTGTGCTTGCCGTTGGCGCCGTGCTGGTAGCTGCGCTTGTGCCTGTTGTTGGTAAATTTTGAGCAAAAACGGCTGTAGCCCAAGTAGATAAAGCGCAGACAGCTATAAAAAACAGAGCGCTTTGGTGGCGGAGATGGCGCATATTTGCCAGGGGTTGAAGCTGTGTCTTGTTCATCCTGAGAGATCGTACCCTTGATGTCCCGAAACGCGTATGAGCAAAGGCAGACACGGGTGCGATTCAAAGTGCTGTTGACCTCAGGTGCGCCTATTGGGTCGAAGCCGATATCACGGTGGTGGTTGAATCAGTCGGGCGATGCGCTTTGCTACGTGTCCCCCGCCCGCTGCGCGGTCTCCTCCTTAACCTACGCAAAGCGCATCACCCGACTGATTTTTTCCGAGCGTTTTGGTACGCTGGCAGGGGGCGAGTCAACAGTTGCCTGCGCTGGATATGGCCCGAATGGATGTGAATTGTTGACAGCAAAAATTCTGACCCAGTCGCTGTGCCGGGTTTGACACGAAGCGCTGCGCCGAGGTTGACGTGACATCTTGATGTTTTCAGGATGCACTCAGTTTGAATCGCACCCGGCAGACACCTGACAAAACCCCATCTGGCGCTTGGTGATTAGTCCTCTGGTTCCATATTATGAAAAATAGTCCGCGATTTGGGTGATTTTGACCCTTAGGCTAGCAGGCATGGCAACCTCCAACCTCTCAAGTTTTATCTGGTCGGTCGCCGACCTATTGCGCGGTGACTACAAGCAATTCGAATACGGCAAAGTCAGGAGCTCAACCCCGAGTCCTACGCCATCTGCAAGGCCGACATGCTGATCAAAGGCCAGGACATTGCCAACATCACCTTTGGCGACACCTTGTCTGCCGACGGCCTGAACGGCAAGGTGTTTGACTACAGCTTGTCGAACCCGCCCTTTGACGTGGAGTGGAAAAAGATCGAAGCGCTGATCCGCAAAGAGTTTGAAACACAGGGCTTTAATGGCCGCTTTGGCCCCGGCCTGCCACGGGTCAGCGACGGCTCGCTGCTGTTTCTGCTGCACCTCATCAGAAAAATGCGCCCCGCAAGGCGTGACCGACCCCATCCTGACCATGATTGGCGGGCTGACGGCATAAGTCGCGTAAAACCCGCTTTACGGAAAACCAGCTAGCTGGTAAGCTTGCCTGCATGAAAACCACCCTCGACCTACCCGACGAACTGGTGCGTGAAATGAAATTGCGCGCCGTCATGCAAGGGCGCACCCTGCGCGACTTGGCTGCAGACTTTTTGCGCCAAGGCTTGGGGCTGCCTGCACCCCAGCCAACGTCAACCCCGGCGCAAGATTCGCCATTTGAACGCGGTGCAGACGGCATACCCATCTTTCGAGGCTGCGCCAGCGCGCCCGCTGCGCAAATGAGCTTGGAGGAATTGTTGAAACTCGAACAAGATGCCCTCACCGGCGAGGACCTGCAGCGTGTCGGCAAGTCTGTTTGACAGCGGCGTCTGGCTGGCAGCCATCTTTGCGCAACATCCGTTTCACAGCATCACGCGCCAGCCATTGCAACAAGCCACACCCCAACAACCGGCCGTGTTTTGCCGTGCCACCCAACAAAGCGTTTTGCGCCTGACATCCACTGCGGGTATTGCCAAAACCTACGGAGAGCCTCCCCTCACCAACCGAGGGGCACTGATGACACTAGACGCCCTGCAAGCCCTGCCGCAAGTCGCTTGCCGCGACGAGCCGCCCGGCGTGTACAGCCAATGGCGCACCCTTGCCGCCCTGGACAGCGCCTCGCCCAAGGTCTGGATGGATGCGTACCTGGCCGCCTTTGCCATGGCCGGTGGGCTGCGCCTGGTGACGCTGGACCACGACTTCAAAAACTTCGTAGCGCAGGGGCTAGACTTGCATTTGCTGAGCCCATGACCCTGCCCTGCTACCCGAACTACAAGGGCAGCGGCGTGGAATTGAAAGGCTTGACGGCCGGGATTCTGGGCATGATCAGCGGGGTAGCGAAGTAATGATCAATAATAAAATCGTTTAACGATAAAGGTGTTGATATGGATTCTGTGACCCTATCTCCTAAATTTCAAGTCGTCATACCCCAGGCCATTCGCGAGGCGCTGGGCTTGAAGGCGGGGGAAAAACTCAACGTCATGCGCTACGCCAACCGGGTGGAGTTCATCCCGGTTCGCCCGATGCAGGAAATGCGGGGTTTTCTGCGCGGCATGGACACCACCATCGAGCGTGAGGACGACCGCCTGTGAATGCTTTGGTCGCGGCCAACGTGGTCGATTCGTCAGGCTGGCTTGAATATTTTGCCGACAGCGGCCAAGCCAGCCACTTTGCCCCCGCCATTGAAGACAGCGCGAATCTTCTCGTGCCCGTCATCACTCTCTATGAAGTCTTTAAAAAGGTGCTGCGCGAGCGCGGTGAAAACGATGCGCTGCAGGTTGCCAGCATGATGCAAACCGGCCGCCTGATTGAGCTTGACAGCGCGCTGGCCATGGAAGCCGCCCGCCACCCGCTGCCGCTGGCCGACAGCCTGATCTACGCCACCACCATGCGCTTCAATGCCACACTGTGGACACAGGACGACCACTTCAAGGGCCTGCCTCGGGTGCGGTATTTCCCCAAGAATGCCACCCCATGAGCCTGCCCCGCGTTACCCGCAGTACAAGGATAGCGGCGTGGCGTGGCTGGGGGAGGTGCCGGGGCATTGGGAGGTGAAGCTGGCGCAAGCGTTTGAAGTGATAGGCAGTGGAACAACCCCAAAAAGCGATAACCGAAGCTATTACGACGAAGGTGATGTTGCTTGGCTCAACACCGGCGACCTAAATGATGGCGAACTTAATTCGTGTGAAAAGCGGATCACGCCCCTTGCATTGGCCGACCAGCAACAACACCAAAGAGCAGTTCGCCAATTCGCCAGACCTGACCCAGGAGCTCAAAAAAGCGGTGATGGATTCATACGATGCCCACGCCAGCATGAGCACCCGGGCGCTGAACCAGTCGATTTTGCTGCGCGGCCTGCTGGATATTTTGCTGAACCACTCGGGCTTGTAGGAGAGCTTGCGGGCGCGGGCGGTGGCTGGTTCAGGCCAAAGTGGAAGTATGGGTGGGTAAATTTGGGAAATTTGGAAGACTTGACTTGAAACCAAAACGGGTTACAACAAAACTTCTGTAACCCGTTGATTTATTTGGTCGGAATGAGAGGATTCGAACCTCCGACCCCTTCGTCCCGAACGAAGTGCGCTACCAGGCTGCGCTACATTCCGAAATGTCTAACTGAAGAATCGCTACGCTTGCCGGTCCAAAAGTTGAGCCGCTAATTGTATCAAACACGCCTTGTGTGCGCCGTCGGGTAATTGTTCGGCGGCGGCGATGGCTCGGGCTGCTTCGTCGCTGGCGGCCTTGCGGGCCACATCCAGTGCGCCGGTGGCTCTGACGATGGCCACCACCTGGTCGATGGCGTTTACATTGCCGTTTTCAATGGCGAGCTTGACCACGTTGCGTTGCTCGGCGTTGCCGCGTTGCATGGCGGCAATCAGCGGCAAGGTGGCTTTGCCTTCGCGCAAATCGTCGCCCAGGTTTTTGCCCATCACGGCGGCGTCGCCGGTGTAGTCCAGCACGTCGTCAATCACCTGAAAGGCGGTGCCAAGTGCTTGCCCGTAAAGCACGCTGGCGGCTTCAATCTCGGGGGTGGCACCCGCCAGGATGGCGCCCACGCGGGCACTGGCTTCAAACAGCTTGGCGGTCTTGGAGCGAATCACCTGCAGGTAGCCTTCTTCGTCCAGCTCGGCGTTGTGCATGTTCATCAACTGCAGCACTTCACCCTCAGAGATCACATTGGTTGCCTCAGACAGCACGCTCATGACGCGCATGCTGCCCACATCGACCATCATCTGGAAGGCGCGAGAGTACAAAAAGTCACCCACCAGCACGCTGGCCGGGTTGCCAAAAGTGATGTTGGCGGTGGCGTTGCCGCGCCGCAGAGCTGAGTCGTCCACCACGTCGTCGTGCAGCAAAGTGGCGGTGTGGATGAACTCCACCACGGCTGCCAGGGTGAAGCGGTCTGGCCCCGTGAACCCGAGTGCGCCGCTCATCAGCAACAGCAGTGCTGGACGCAAGCGCTTGCCCCCGGCGGTAATGATGTAGCGTGATACCTGCCCTACCAACGGCACGCCAGAGTCTAGGCGTTGCCGAATGACCAAATCGACCTCGCGCATGTCAGGCGCGATGACCGATAGCAAAGTGGATGCGGGAGTGTTGGAGGCTTGCAAGACGTTTCGCTCAATAAATTTTTGAGATTATAGAAAGCTCCCCGGCGCAAGCCGACAGCCGCTGAAAAGAGTCTTGACTACATCGACTGTGCGCAGGTCTACTTGGACAAAGCCGGTCAAACCTTGATCGAATTGACCAAGCCCGGCGCAAGCGATGCGGTGATGACGCTGGCACGCAAAATCGAGATCGAAGGCTTCATGG
>Ga0209181_10008371_pt1 | contig 13889 bp, 6 predicted proteins | sample MAT05_FD_187208 | JGI IMG/M metagenome (GOLD analysis project Ga0209181, IMG submission 187208) | Freshwater microbial communities from Lake Fryxell liftoff mats and glacier meltwater in Antarctica - MAT-05 (SPAdes) (version 2) | ecosystem: Environmental > Aquatic > Freshwater > Ice > Liftoff... | reverse complement strand
CTGGGACGAGTCGGCTGGATAGTTACGATGGATGGAATTGATTTTGTGACTGAAATTTATACAACCACGATCAGTTTCCCAAACGACGAACGCTTTTCCTTGACTTCTCAAATGCGCCCATGTGCCATATCTATTCCTTCCAATATAGCAGAAGGGTCGAGTCGGAAGTCTAATACATAGTTTGCGCGTTTTATTGAAATATCGCTCGGTTCTGCTTTTGAATTGGAAACTCAAATCATCGTCTCGCTCAAACTTAAATACATCACATCAGAACGTATGGCTGCCCTGTTTTCTCAACTACACTCCCTTCAACGCCGCCTCAATGCCCTCAGAACCACCCTCCAAGGCAAACACTAAACCCGTCAAAAGTCAAAAGTCAACAGTCAAAAGCCAAAAGTAAAAAGTCAAAGGTCAACAGCCAAAGGTCAACAGCCAACAGTCAACAGCCAAAGGTCAAAGGTCAAAAGTCAACAGTCAACAGCCAACAGCCAACAGTCAACAGTCAACAGTCAACAGCCAACAGTCAAAGGTCAACAGTCAACAGTCAAAGGTCAACAGTCAACAGTCAAAGGTCAAAAGTCAACCCCAGGTACTTTCACCACGAAAAAACGCCCGTCGTTGATCACCGTCACCGGACGCGCTCCGAGCAGTTCATACCGGCGGATCAGGCTCTGAAGCCCGAAATGGGTGCTTGGCTCCGGTTTTATTTTAGGCTGAATGTTGTTGCGGACGGTGATATAACCATCGCCCTCCGAAAAAATCTCGATCAGTAAGGGCCTGGAAGCGGAAATCACGTTGTGCTTCACGGCGTTTTCCACCAGCATTTGCAACGCGAGCGGCATCACCTGGCCCATTTGTCCGTCCAATCGGTCGAGCAGGCTAAACCCTGACTCGTAGCGTTTTTTTAACAGGAAATAGAAACTCCGCACCAGCTCCATTTCTTCCTGTACGCTGATAAAATCGCGTTCCCGGTACGCCATGATACTTCGGTAAAAATCGGAGAGGTGCTCGACGTATTCCACCGCCACCGGCGGATTTTCTTCGATGATGGTAATGAGGGTATTAAAACTATTGAACAAAAAATGGGGATTGATCTGGCTTTTCAATGACTCAAATTGTGATTCCACCCGTTCGCGCTTCCACTGTGCCTCGCGCTGCAATCGGCGCTCGCGGCTGTGTACAAAGGCAAAAAATACGCCTCCGATCATGGCGGCACAAAGCAGCACGAACCACCACCGCCACCAAAAGGGTGGATCAATGACGAATGCCCAGGACGTTTCGAGTACGTTGTCGAAATTGCCGTGCTCACTCGTCTGCACCCGGAAGGTATAGCGACCTGGCGGCAGGTTGGGGTAGGAGGCCAGGTGATCTTTTGACACTTTCCAGTCGGGATCGAAGCCCTCCAGGCGGTAGCGATAACGCACTGATTCGGGACGGGTATACCAAAGGCCGATGAAATTGAAAATGAAATAATTCTGGTCGTATGCGAACGTGTTTTGCTTCAGAAAGTCAACCGGTTGCGAAAACACCGAGACCGCCATGATACACGGTTGCGGATCATCCAGAAAACGCTCCTTGAACGCTGCTGCGCGTACCACCCCCTGCCGGGTACCGAGCCAAACATTGCCGTTCGCGTCGCTGCAAAGCGCGTTGAGATTCACCTCGGCGGTGGGTGCTCCGGTCACTGCATCCCAAAACGCAAAATGATCGTGGCGCTCCGGGTTGAGCAGTTCGAAACCATCCTCATAAGCCACGACGATGAAGCCATTTCCATCGGCAGCCAGGCCTGTGATATTGAGACTGTGCAGGTGGTTTTTGGTTGTAAAATGTTGAAACACCGACCCGTTGAAGCAAAACAACCCATCGCGGTCCGTGCTGAACCAGATATTTCCCTTGCGGTCTTCGACAATGCTGTAAATAGTCCGAAGTGATATGCCGTCAGCCATGGTAAAATAGCGCACTGCGCCATGTTCCAGCACCGCGAGGCCTTTGCCGTCTGTGCCGAACCATATCCTGCCGCGGCTATCGGCCAAAATCTTGTAGACATAGTTGGTGCCCAGCTCGAGTTGGTGGATAAATTTTTGATCTCCTGGGAAACGCCCCAGTTCCAGTTTTGCTACCCCGCCCAGCGTCGCCAGCCATACTTCCCGACTGTTGCCTGCAATAGACAAAACACTGCCGTTGGGCAGTCCGTCGCGCTCTGTCAGGTGTTTCAAGACCTTGCCTTCGGGGCTGACGATGTAAACGCCTTTACCGAAGGTCCCTACCCATACGTTGCCGTCGGTAGGCGACTCCCACAGGGCAACGATGTTTTCCCGCAGGATCGCGGCAGGCGATTCCAGAATATTGAAAAAAAGCCCTTCCTGGCTTCCTGCCCAAAGTCGGCTCCTGCTGTCCACCAGCACGGCCTGTACACTGCCCAGCGAGGCTTCGAGCAGGCCGAACCGCACATTGGCGGAGTACAGGGCGCCCTGGTCGCATACCACCCAAAGGAGCCCCTCGCGGTCCTTACAGAGCGCGCGCACCCTGGTGTGGTGGAGCGGGTGCATTGCGGGCAGGGCCTGGGCTTTCAGCATCGGCTCGTTTTCAATCCCTTTTATAACAAGCGCCGCATCCATACTGGCTTCTACCCGCACCAGACCGGCCGCTTCGGTGCCGACCCAGAGTTCGCGACTGCCGAACAGCGCCAGACTTGTAATGGGGCCGAAAGCCCAGTTTTTTGTTTTAGATATACAACGCCCATGTGCCACGTCAAAGCGACAAATACCCTGATCGTGTGTACCGATCCACATATTTCCCTGGCTGTCACCCAGCAAGGCTGTGATGATCTCGTCGGGCAAACCGTTGCGGGTAGTCAAGTTATGAACGTCTTTTTGTCCGGGAGCGCGCATGGTACAGATGCTGATACCAGCATCTGTCGCAACCCAAATACGCCCCGACGTATCGGCGGCGAGCGCATAAATGTCGTCGCTGGCCAGTCCATCGTCTGCCTGATTAAATTGATAGAGGCGTTGATTCTTCCAGACGTACAACCCTTCGCCATAGGTGCCAAACCAGCAACCACCCGATTTGTCTTCCGCAAATGCCGTGATGGCTTTTTTCGGCAACCCTTCTTCCGGTTGCCAGGACATCAGATTAGGCGTGTGTTTTGGGTCGTCCGTGACGGCTTCGGACAGGGCCGACAGAAAGGCATTATTCAGGACGATGTACCCGATCATGCCATTGCGAAACCCTACCCAGAGCATTCCATTCGATTCAAACAGCGATGTAACCGCGCTCGATACCATGCTGTCGGCCAACGCGATGGGTTGGTAAGTCGTGCCGTCGTAGCGGTAGATGCCCCCTTCCTCCGAGCCGCACCAGAGCCATCCCCGGCTGTCCTGGATGACAGCACTCAGACGCACATTGCCCAGGTCTTTGGTAGGGTGCGGATGAAATACGGGTGTTTGGGCCGATAAAAAGGAAAAAAGGAATACGGCCGGACAAAGCAGGAAATATCGAACGCTGAAACGCCGCGACCCGCAGACGCTGTGCCTTCCACTTTGGGCAGTCTGGGCGCTGCGGTTCGATATTTTCAGTGAATTGCACATGCTGTTCTTGATTCCACGCCTATTTATTTCAACTCCGCTTCCACCGTCACATTGATCTCCTCTGCGATTTTCTGATGCACGATTTTAGGGATGCTGATATTGTGGTCGCTGAGCGGCACGGTGAAAGAACACCGGATCCTGATCTTGCCATTTTGTACTTCCAGGGTACCTTTCACGATGCGCTCCTGTTCGACTCCGTGCACAATGAGTTGGCCTTTGGCGCGTATCTCATAAGTTCCATCGGTTTGAAAATCAATTTTTTCAATGATTTTCCCTGCAAAACTCGCCTTCGGATACTTCGTGCTTTCCATGTAGTTCTCATTGAAATGTTCCTTTTGCAACGGGCTGTTGAAGCCTTCAAACGAACGGATTTCGACCGACCAGGCGAAGGTGTTGTACTCCGGCTCGATAGCGCCCCGGAGTTTGTTGCTTTTGGCAGCAATCACTTCGAGGGAAGCCTCTGATTTAAAAGAAATTTTCCCATTCTCGCACCGCAGCGGAGATCGCGGCGGCCGGGTGAATGCTCCGCAAACAGACAGAATTGTCATTGCAGCCAATACCCAAAAAATTTTTTTAATAATAACCATAATTAGGAACGGGCAAATAATAACTTGTAAATTTGATATGCTTTCTTTTCACCCAGATGACCCATCTTTTTGATTAAATAGCCCCACTATTCGCTCAAAAAGATAGCCCATCTGAGCAAAAACCAATCTATCTGAAACTTACAAGTTATTATTTGCCCGTTCCTTAGTCATTTTAGGTCAACCATTTTTTCATCAGACAACACTATTTTTCTGCGAATAGTGGGGCTATTTAAAGAAAAATAGCGGCCGTATGATGGAACAAAGGGTGGCATCAAATGACTAAGTTATTGGTGCCGCGTTCCTTATAGCAACCCGTCGGCAGGATGAAGGTAGGCCGACGGGAAGTTTGGAAAGTAAAGATAGTGGCTGAACGGGTAAAAAAGTGGGGCGAATACTTCTCACCGCACCACCGTCACATCCCCCCGCTTGAAAATCGAAATCTCCCGCCCGCAGTACAGCACCCGCGCCCGCAACAGCCAGGGATACACTTCCCCATCTGAAAGTTGGGCACGGAATACGCCGTCCCAGCCACTTTCCAGTTGCTGTGAACGGAATGCCATATTGCCCCAACGGTCGAACACGTCGAGTGAGTAACTCAATACGGTCAAATTGGGGGCGAAATAGGGACGGAATACACTGTTCTCCACCAATCCGCCGATAGGCATAAATACATTGGGCACGTAGACCAGCGATGTGTCGCCCAACTCGCCCCAGCGTATCACAGCCTGACTGCGGATTTTTTGGCAGACATTCGACACGTCCACCCAGATGCTTCCCGCTTCCGTCATCGAGGTCGAAACATCTTTTGAACCGTTGGACCACACAAAGGCCAGTCCGGTCCGATCGCCTGACACCACCGGCTCCAGTCGCACCGAACTTTGGTCGCAAGCCAGCACCGCATCGGGGAGCACAACTTCCAATGCGCCATACTCCCCGATGTCGGCTGCTTTTTCAAATACACAGCCCTTGTCGTCGCGCACCTGAAGCGCATAACTGCCCGGCGAAAGTGCCGCAAAAGCCGGGTCGTTCTGGTACGCCACACCATCGAGGGAATAGCGGAACGGCGGGGTGCCACCCACTAAATTGAGTACGGTGAGGGTGCCGGTGGGCACGTTCGTGCAAGACTTCACAGAACCTGTTTCGAAACTCAGGTCGGGCCAGGCAGAGACGCTGACCGTTACGGTGGAGTCACATTCCGAGTGGTTTTTAAGCACAAAACCCCGGGTTTCGCCTACAGAAAGCGACTCACCTGCGTAGGTGTAAGTCGTTCCCGGACAAACTTTTATGTTCAAGGTGAAAGAGGAAACAGGCAGTGCCGCTACGTTCACGGTGACCACCGAATCGCAACCCAGATAGTTCTTCAGTTTGAAGTCAGTCGTGCTTCCAATCACCAGATTGGCAGCGCCATAAGCGTAAGTCGTCCCCGGACAGGTTTTGACATTCAGCGTGGAAGCCGAAACAGGCAATGCGGCCACGTTGACCGTGAGGGTTGAGTCGCAACCCAGGTAGTTTTTCAGTTTGAAATCAGTCGTACTGCCAATCACCAGATTGGCAGCGCCATACGTGTAAGTCGTTCCCGGGCAAGTTTTGACATTCAGCGTGGAAGCCGAAACAGGCAATGCGGCCACGTTGACCGTGAGGGTTGAGTCGCAGCCCAGGTAGTTTTTCAGTTTGAAATCAGTCGTACTACCAATCACCAGATTGGCAGCGCCATACGTGTAAGTCGTTCCCGGGCAAGTTTTTACATTCAGCGTGGAAGCCGAAACAGGCAATGTAGCCACGTTGACAGTCACGGTTGAGTCGCAGCCCAGGTAGTTTTTCAGTTTGAAATCAGTCGTACTACCAATCACCAGATTGGCAGCGCCATAAGCGTAAGTCGTTCCCGGACAGGTTTTGACATTCAGCATGGAAGCCGAAACAGGCAATGCGGCCACGTTGACCGTGAGGGTTGAGTCGCAGCCCAGATAGTTTTTCAGTTTGAAATCAGTCGTACTACCAATCACCAGATTGGCAGCGCCATACGTGTAAGTCGTTCCCGGGCAGGTTTTGACATTCAGCGTGGAAGCCGAAACGGGCAATGCGGCCACGTTGACCGTGAGGGTTGAGTCGCAACCCAGGTAGTTTTTCAGTTTGAAATCAGTCGTACTGCCAATCACCAGATTGGCAGCGCCATAAGCGTAAGTGGTTCCCGGGCAGGTTTTGACATTCAGCGTGGAAGCCGAAACAGGCAATGCAGCCACGTTGACCGTGAGGGTTGAGTCGCAGCCCAGATAGTTTTTCAGTTTGAAATCAGTCGCACTACCAATCACCAGATTGGCAGTGCCGTAAGCGTAAGTGGTTCCGGGGCAGGTTTTGACATTCAGCGTGGAAGCCGAAACGGGCAGTGTACCCACTTTCACCGTCACGATGGAGTCGCAGTTTTGCCAGTTTTTGAACGTGAAACTTTGGGTCGCGCCAATCGCCAAACCAATTCCAGCGTAGGAATAGGTCGTACCTGGGCAGGTTTTAACCTCTAAATTCAACACAGAAATCGGCAAGGCATTTACCGCTACGGTGACCACTGAGTCGCAACCGAGGTAATTCTTCAGAAGGAAATTTTGCGTCGTACCCACCGGGATTTCTGCTCCTGCATACGTGTAAGTCGAGCCAGGGCATGCTTCTACTTTCAGCACAGATGCTGAAACAGCCAGCGCAGACACATTGACAGTAACTAGGGAGTCACAACCGGCCGCGTTTTTCAAAGTAAAATTCTGCGAATCACCCACCGGGATTTCAGCGCCGCCGTACGTATAGGTCGTGCCCGCACAGGTTTTTACATTCAACGTAGAAGTCAGTACCGGCAGTCCGGACACATTCACAGTGACTAGGGAGTCACAACCCACCGCATTTTTCAAGGTAAAATTCTGCGACGACCCGATCGGGATTTCCGTGCCATTGTAGGCGTACGTCGTACCAGGGCAGGTTTTTACATTCAATGTGGAAGCCAGGATGGGAAGCGCAACCACTTTTACGTTCACGATAGAATCACAACCCAGCACATTTTTCAGAATAAAACTCTTGGTCTCACTAATAGCGACCGGCACGCCTGCATATTCATACGCCGTTCCGGGGCAGGTTTTGACCTCCAGGTTGATGAATGAAATGGGCAGGGCAGACACGGAGACGGTGACAACTGAGTCGCAACCGAGGGCAGTGGGCAAGGTGAAACTGCGGGTTTCGCCCACGGAAAGATTGGCCGTGCCGTAAGCGACCGTGGTACCGGGGCAGGTTTTTAATTCAACGCTGCTGCTGCTCGGTACACATGTCCTTTTGCGCAGCAATAAATCGCCCTGAGCAAACGCGTTGCAACCCACCAGATTCAGATCGCGCTGACCGATGACGATCTCCCAGAGTGGAGATAGTTTGGCCGCATCTATCAACACGGTGTACTGAGTAGAAAGCACATTGGGCAGGGCGAACGAGCCGGTCGGGGCCGTCTGGGCAGTCGCATAGGACAGACCGTTTTGATTAAAAATCAAAGGAATGGCCGATACTATCGTGTCAGCCGCATCAATCACGCCGTTGTTGTTGACATCCGCCCAGACCTTGCCGCTGATCGTGCCGAAGCCGTCATAAAGATCCAGATGCAGGTCTTTGCTTTGGGCTTTGCAACCGGTGTTGTCGGTGAGCACCGCCCAATAAGTACCGCTTTGCTGGGCCACAAATTGTCCGCTCGTGGCACCCGGAATTGGACTGCCGTTGAGGTACCACTGCCAGGAAGCGATGCCGGGCAAAAAGGGCAGACAGAGCGTGTCCGGTTTGCAGCGCGAATGGCAACCCCCGGGAATAGCCGCTACATTGGGGCCGGGGCGGATGACAACGGGTACGCTGTTGGCCGCGCAGCCAAACTCATTGATGACCCGCACAAAGTATTTACCCGCATCGGAGGTCGTGAAGGAAGGGCCGATCTCTCCGTTGTTCCAGAACAAAGACCAGCCGGGCAAAGGAGCCGCGCCAGTGTATTCCACCAAACTCGGCGTACCAGCGCAATAGGTCGTAGCCTTTGCAGCAAAGCCGGAAGGCGTGGGATTCACCACCACTGTAAAAGGCGCCGTAACGGCCGTACAGCCTGTTGCGGGATTGGTCACCGTGACAGAATACGTATGCGTTCCGGCAGGCAGGAGATTGCCGCGCACTTTGACGAAAAGTTGCTCGTCGTCGGTCCCGCCGCTCGACCAAGAGAAAGTGTACGCGCTGTTGGCTTCTACTTTCAGGTTGACATCTTCACCTGCACAAACGGTGAGCGATGGGAAAGATACTCCCGTGACTTGTCCCAATGCGTTGATCTCCAATGCTTTTATCACGCCGTCAGGTGCCGGGTTTACGCTCAGACTGCGGGCGGGCGGCACCAGGCGGCAGCCGTCCACGGAGGTTACAGTGACGCTGTAAATGCCTGTTTCGCTGACCGTGATATTGGGTGCAAGCAGGCCATTCGACCATTGATACGTGGCACCGGGTATGACTGGGGCGTTGAGCGTGAGCGTCTTGCCTTCACAGATTTGGGCGGGAGTGGCAGGTGTGATGCTGCCCGCCAGGTTGTTGGGGGCGATATTGACCGGTTGGGTGTAACTTGCGGTACAGCCATAGGCGTTGCGAGGCACTGCTGTAACGGTATAGGGGCCAGCCCCCGCATAGGTGTGGTAGGAAGGAGTGCCTTGGCCGGCATTTTTGTCGCCGGACGCCGCTTCACCGAACTCCCAGGTTAGATTCGATACTGGCTCTGTCCAGGAAAAAGCGGTGGCATTGCCCGCGCAGACGGTCGGAGCCGGTGCGAAAGCATTATTGGGCAGGAAGGGAATGTCGGCAACTTTAGAAAATATGGAAGTACAGCCGCTGGCAGCAGTTACCGTAAGTTGAACCGTGTAGATGCCCGGCAGCGAATAAGGGTAGCCGGGATTGCGATCTGTGCTGAGATCGGGACCGGGCGCAGCCAGGTCGTTGAATTCCCATACCCAGTCCGTGATGGATTTATCGGGCAAAAATGTGCTGATATCCTGAAAGCGGGTGCTGTCGCCGACGCAGGCCGGTTTCACCGAAAAACGTGCTACGGCGTCCACGTCTACCGAATCCAGCAGGGTGCATTCGGCGCCGTTTTTCAGGGTAGTATGCATCACGATGATGTATTGCCCGGCGTTGGTAAAACGGAACTTTGTCTGGTCGCCAAATGACGTACCGAGGAAACTGCTGCCCGATTCACCGAAAATCCACTGCGCCGAACCGGGATTGTATTCCGCCCCGCCGATGACTTCAAAATTGAACGAGTCGCACCGCGCCGTCGGCAAAATTTGAATCGCCACATCGCCGGGCTGGCACTTGGGCTTGTGGCTGGGATTGTGGCAAACGCCGCCGCAAAATTCAAAAACATGAACGCTGCCGGCGGTGGCTGAACAGCCGTACTGGTTGGTGGCCTGACAGGAATAAAAACCGTACTGATTGGTGGAAAAGGTATTTTGGGTCCAACCCAACGAAACGCCATCCTGGAACCATTCGTACTCATAATCAGCGTCCTGAGTCGTGAGAGCCTGAATGGTCACATAGCGCTCGTTGTTGCAAAACCCCGTTGGATCGCTGGTCGTGATAGTGAGATTGGGAACCGGGAAAGTATCCACCTGGAAGTCGCCGCCGCCTTTGCAGCCGTTTGCATCGGTGACCGAAATGAAATAAGCCCCGGGGCCGATATAATATTTGAACTCGTTGCAGTGCACCCTGCGCATCGGTAACGGTGACAATGTAGGTTGCAGGGCAGAGCCCGCCAATGGCTTGAGAAGATTGTCCCGTATTCCATTTATACTTATAGGGCACTGTCCCGCCAGCCACATTCAGTTGAATAAAGCCATTACAGTCGTTCGGGCAAGAGCCTTGAATAACGCCTGGAGTAATAGTAAGCGGCTGAGCAAAGGCAGTAAAGGCAGTGAATAGAAGGGAAAAGAGTAAGTAGGTCTGTTTCATGCAAGGTGCGTTTTGTTATGCGGTATCTTCCAGATACAAAAGTCTTTGATTCCGCTCCGGCAGACAAAAACATTTTTTCGCAGGTGTAGGGATAAAAATAAATTTTTCATCACATAAGGTGTTCCTTATCAGTTGATTTTAGAAGAAGATGTATTTTTAGGAAAGTGTTTGAAGCAAGCAACAAAATTCTAATCTCCGGCACCTTTACACAGATCTGCAGAAATTCCTAATTTTCCGCATCGCCAAAACTGGAACTATGCACCTGCCCATGCGCCACGCATTGAGCCATTTCTCCTTTTTACCTTCGACCGTTCGAGCCTCGAACGCTCGAACGCTCCAACGCTCCAACGCTCGAACTTCAAACCCTCAAACTTCAAATCCATGCGCCACGCATTGAGTCTTTTCTCCTTTCTACTCGTACTCTTTCCGGCTTTCAGCCAAAACCTCGTCCTCAACCCGTCGTTTGAGCAACTCAAACCGCAAGGCGTCGTCGTGGCCTGCGAATTCATGCTGGAAAGCGGGCGTTTCCCGCAGTGCATCGAGACCTGGACTTCCTTCTACGGCATGACGCCCGACATCCTGCGCGCTGCGGACAACTGCCCGATGCTGACTCAGGTACACAGCGGCGAACTGTGTGCGGGAATCATCTATTACCTGCCAGCGGAAGACGTGACGCAACGCGGAGGCTACCGCGAAGCCATTCAGGGCCAACTCATGCGCCCGCTTCGGCCCGGTATCCGCTATCGGGTGGAGGTGTGGGTGCGTGAAGATTCGACGATGATGCACAACCATTTGAAAAAAGTGTACACCCCCAAAACGCCCGTCGTGCCGGTGCAGGCGGGCAATCTGGGTTTTTGTTTCTCCGTCAAGCCCTACGACAGCCGTCAGTACTTGCAGCAGTTTATGAGCGATCTCAACCTGAAACCTCAGATCAATTTCTCCGAAGTAATCGCTACCCGGGGGCAGTGGGTCAAACTTTCCACCACCTTCGTGCCCGACCAGCCGTTCCAGTATTTCACGATCGGCAACTTCCTCGACGATGCCAAAACGGCCAACGGCTTGTCCCTCCGGCGGCATCGCCAAATTGACAGCCTGAACAACAAACTCCCTTCGCCCATGGACAAAATCAAGCGCGTCGCCTACCTCTGTCTCGACGACGTCTCCATATCGCCCGAAAGTCCGCCTGCGGTGGATACTACCGCTATGTCGCTGGAAACGAGGATGTTGAAAGAAAAGAAATTCACCTTTAATGCAGGGGTGCTCTTTGATTCGGGTAAAGCCGATCTGCGTCGGGCTGCCGGGCCTGACCTGGATTCACTGGCTGCTTTCCTGCGGAAATATCCCCGTGTCCGCATCGGCATCAGTGGCCATACCGACAATGTTGGCACCGAAGAATACAACCTTGATCTCTCTACCCGGCGTGCCCAGTCTGTGCATGGCTGTCTGCTGGCACAAGGTATTCCGGCTGCTCAAATCGAGTGGAAGGCATTTGGGGAAACCCGACCGGTAGCCGACAATGAGACTGAAGAAGGGCGGCAACGCAACCGGCGGGTGGAATGTGTGGTGTTGAAGTAGGATGGTTGAAACGATCATTGCCCGGATGGACCTGATAGTGCATTGCGCATCCTGATCCGCACATTATTCTTCTTGTTTTCGATGGAAATGAAAAAAGGCGGGTATACTTCTGGGTCAGTTTCGATCAGTACCTTCACCGTTTTGAAGCATACAAAATTGCTTCCCGAACACCTTCATCCGTTAATTGCGGAAACTTCTCGACAATCTGAGTGATGGTAGCACCTGAGGCTATCCACTTACAAAAGTATGGTTTCTCCTTCAGTTTGATAAGATTCCACGTCAAGAAAAGATAACATGCGAATCCTGCTCATTCTCCTGACCTTCTTCCCGCACCCAGTTTTTACCCAAAACATGCCGGGTGTACCCAATTTGTCTTTCCTCCCCGGGGACTTCTTCCTGCTGGGTGACTCCACCGGCGACGCCGACGAGCACCCCGTTCACCGGGTTCAGATCAGCGGTTTTTACAAACGCGCGTCTTGCGTGGTGGCTCCATGAACAACAACCCCCCGCATTGCCGCATCGCCAACCGCAGCAGTCGCTACCCGGATTATCGGGATTGTAACGTGGGTTTCCGCGTAGTGTGGCGTTGAATAAGATGGGTCATTTTCGACATTCTGTCATTATTTACTGTTCATCGTTCCCTAATCCACCACCATCGCCACACGGTCCAGTTCCTGTTGAACCATGCCCTGCGGCAACACTCTGAACTCATATTGCTGGTTGCGCAACTGCGGCACAAAACCCGCTTCCCGGATGGCCTGCTGAATGCCGTCTGCCGTAAACCGGAACCGGGCCCCGGCTGCTGACACCACGTTTTCTTCGATCATAATACTGCCGAAGTCATTGGCACCGCTGTGCAGGCACACTTGCGCTACTTGTTTGCCCACCGTCAGCCAGGACGCCTGAATATTCACGATGTTGGGCAGCATGATGCGGCTCATGGCGATCATTCGCACATACTCGTCTCCCGTGACGGCGTTTCGGGCGCGTTTTATTTTTCGCAGGATGGTGTCTTCGTCCTGGAACGGCCAGGGAATAAAGGCCAAAAAACCATTGGCGTCGGCTGGTTTTTCGCTTTGCACCTGCCGGATGGCGGCAAAATGTTCCATGCGCTCCAGATTCGTTTCGATGTGTCCGAACATCATGGTCGCCGAAGTGGTTAGCCGCAGTTGATGGGCAGCCCGCATCACGTCGAGCCATTCCTGTCCGCCGCATTTTCCTTTGGAAATCAGCCGCCGGACGCGATCGCTGAGGATTTCCGCGCCTGCGCCGGGCAAGGAGTCGAGACCGGCGGCTTTCAGTTCTTTCAACACATCGTAATGGCTCATACCTTCCAATTTGCTGACGTGTGCAATTTCCGGCGGGCCGAGGGCGTGCAATTTGAGGGTGGGGTAGAGGTCTTTCAACTGCCGAAAGAGGTCAGCATAGAACCGCAGTCCCAAATCCGGGTGGTGGCCGCCCTGCAACAACAATTGCTCGCCGCCCAGGCGAAATGTTTCCTCGATTTTTACTTTATACTCCTCGATGTTGGTAATGTAAGATTCCGCATGACCCGGTCGCCGGTAGAAGTTGCAGAACTTGCAGTTGGCGATGCAGACATTGGTCGTATTGGAATTGCGGTCAATGATCCATGTCACCGTGTTGCCGGGCACATGGTGTTGACGCATGGCGTCGCCGACATACATGAGTTCGGCAGTAGCGGCGTTTTCAAATAAGAATACACCTTCTTCGGGGCTGAGCCACTCGAAGCGCAGGGCGCGTTGGAGGAGGTCTGTGACGTTCATGCTCTTATCTTTCACTTTTTTCTGAAAACAAAAAAACGCTGCGAAAGTTGGGGAACTTCCCGGCAGAAACAACCGTTGAGGGCAATTCTTGCTTAAAAAATTGTCATTTTCCTTGCGGGTGATTTTCTGCGGGTAATTTTCCTGCGGGTAATTTCCTGCGGGTAATTTTCTGCGGGTAATTTTCTGCGGGTAATTTTCCTGCGGGTAATTTCCTGCGGGTAATTTTCTGCGGGTAATTTTTCTGCGGGTAATTTTCCTGCGGGTAATTTTCCTGCGGGTAATTTCCTGCGGGTAATTTTTCTGCGGGTAATTTTCTGCGGGTAATTTTCTGCGGGTAATTTTTCCTGCGGGTGATTTTCTGCGGG
>Ga0209181_10008370_pt1 | contig 13890 bp, 11 predicted proteins | sample MAT05_FD_187208 | JGI IMG/M metagenome (GOLD analysis project Ga0209181, IMG submission 187208) | Freshwater microbial communities from Lake Fryxell liftoff mats and glacier meltwater in Antarctica - MAT-05 (SPAdes) (version 2) | ecosystem: Environmental > Aquatic > Freshwater > Ice > Liftoff... | reverse complement strand
CATGGCCGTCGTGAGCCTGCTCACCACGCTGGAAGAACGTCTGGGCGTGGCCATCGACGACGACGACATCGATGGCGCCACCTTCGAGACCGTCGGGTCGCTCGTCGACTTCGTCAAAAACGGCCTGCAGGGCCGCTGACGCGCCCGCGTCCTGCGTGCGCCACACCCGCCCATGGTCACGGCAACCGAGGCGCTGTTCGCCCCGCTGGGCCGCGAACCGCTGAAACAGCGACTGTGCCTGTGGCACGCGCCCACTGGCGCAATGCCGCGGCGACTGGTGGTACATGTGCACGGCTTCGGCGAAGACCTGAACAAATCGCGCCGCATGGCGGCCTTGCAGGCGCGCGCGCTGGCCCATGCGGGCGATGCCGTGCTGCGCTTCGACCTGCTGGGTTGCGGCGACAGCGATGGCGACTTCAGCGACGCCACCTGGGACGACTGGATCGCCGACACGGTGGCCGCCTGCCACTGGGCGCTGGCACACGTCGCGCGACGTTGGCCGCAAGCGCCCGTGCCCGAGTGCTGGCTGTGGGGCCACCGGGCCGGCTGCCTGTTGGCGCAGGCCGCCGCAGCACAGTTGCCAGGCCCCTGGCACTTCCTGTTCTGGCAGCCGACCCCCGTCGGCAAGACCGTGCTGCAGCAGTTCTTGCGGCTGGACATCGCTGCTGCCAAGCTGGCCGGCGCCACCGACAAGGCCAGTGCCAAGGCGCTGCTGGCGGCCGGCACCACGGCGGAGGTGGCTGGCTACGAAATCGCCCCAGTGCTGGCCGCAGGGCTGGAAGCCGCGCGCCTGCAGCCGCCAGCGGCGCAGCAGCCGCCACTGCGGATGGAATGGCTGGATGTGTCGCCGCAGCCCGATGCCACCCCACCACCTGCCACGAAAGCCGTGCTGGAAGCCTGGCAGGCCGCAGGCTGCGTTGTGGGCTACCGCAAGGTCATCGGACCGATGTTCTGGCAGACCACCGAGATCGAAGATGCGCCGGCACTGGTAGAAGCCACCTGCGAAGCGATCAGGTCGCCAGCAGCGGTGGCCGCCGTCGCATGAAGCCCGTCGAGCGCCCGGTCCTCTTCGCCTGCGGCGCAGACCAACTCGTCGGCATCGTCACTCAACCCCAACAGAGTACTGCGACGTCGGGAGTTGGCATCGTCATCGTCGTCGGCGGCCCGCAGTACCGTGTGGGTGCACACCGGCAGTTCGTGCAACTGGCGCGGGCACTGGCTGCCGCCGGGCATGCGGTGCTGCGTTTCGACGTGCGGGGCATGGGTGACAGCACGGGCGCGCAACGCAGCTTTGAGGCGCTGGACGATGACATTGATGCTGCCGTTCAAGCCTTGCATCGCGCAGTGCCTGGTCTGCGGCGGCTGGTGCTGTGGGGGCTGTGCGACGGTGCGTCCGCCGCCCTGATCTACTGCGCCCGGGTGCAGAACGGTGGCATTGCCGCCCTGTGCCTGGTAAATCCTTGGCTTCGCTCCACGCAGTCGCTGGCCAAGACCCATGTCAAGCACTACTACCGGCAGCGTCTGGCGCAGCGGGACTTCTGGATGAAGCTCATCAGCGGCGGTGTGGCGGTGAAAGCGTTGCGAGAACTCTGGCGCAATGTACGCTTGTCGGTCAACGCCAGCGGTCCGGCATCTTCAAACCCAGTTGCCGATTTCCGCACAGTCATGGCTCGCGGCTGGCTCGGCTTCGGCGGGCCCTTCCTCTTGATCATCAGCAATGATGACTACACTGCACGTGAATTCACGGAAAGCTGCTCCACAGACCCCGCATGGCGAGGTGCACTTCAGATGCCAAATCTCGAACGGGCCGACCTGCCGGGTGCAGATCACACTTTCTCGGCTCGCGTGCATCGCACGGTCATGGAGCAGACATTGATCAGGTGGCTCGCAAAGCTAGCCTGATCGGCAAGCACACCACACGGAGGTACCCAACATGAGTCGCCTGCCGAGTTCATCTCAAGTCACCTGCATGGCCTTGGCCCTGCTGCTGATGCCCTCAACGGCGTTTGCACAGCAGCGCGTACAGCAACAGCACCCGTGCGGTTCGCTGCAAAACGCCTACGGTCCGTTCGACTACCGCATCTACAAGGATCAGATCGAGATCCAGCGCGTCGACGAACACCACTTCACGCCGCTCGTCGAAGCCTTGATCAAACCGATGTTCCAGTACTTTGCTGCGGACTTCGACTACACGCTGCGTGCATCACCGAATCACCATCGCGCGCTGGTCTCCATGTCCCGCTACAGCTTGAGAGTGAAAAACGTCCAACCCCCCGGCGCCGGACGCACAGTGGAGTGTTACTTCGACCGTGCCATGCGCTTTGCACCCGACGACATGGTCGTCCGGATGCTCCACGCCGACTACCTGCTCAAGCTGGGTGGCCGCACGGATGAAGCTGTGCGTCGACTTGACCACGTCGCTGGCATTGCGGCTGAGAATGCCTTCACGCACTACAACGTCGGGCTCTTGTACTTCGAAGCCAAAGCCTACGACAAGGCACTCAAGCACGCCCACAACGCCATGGGGCTGGGGCTGACACTGCCCGGCCTGAAGACCAAGCTCGAATCGGCCGGGCGCTGGACAGCGCCCGTGACCACCTCCGCACTTGCCAGCGAGGCGCCAGCCTCTGCACCCGCCACCCGTTGAAGTCGGACCCTTCCGGGTCCGCCAGACCCTTGCCCAACATCGCCTTGTCGACACCGGCCAAACGCCGTGTCCTGATCGTGGCTTACCACTTCCCGCCCTTGGCAGGCAGCAGCGGCATTCAACGCACCCTGCGACTCGTCCAGCAACTGCCGCAATTTGGTTGGGAGCCGCTGGTCCTGAGCGCATCAGCCAATGCCTACGACAGGGTCAGCGACGACCTGATGCTTGACGTTCCGCCCGACACGGTCGTTGAGCGGGCGTTTGCGCTGGACACGGCACGCCACCTGGCCGTGCGCGGCCGATACGTTGGCGCCCTGGCCAGGCCTGATCGCTGGATGACGTGGCAGTACGACGGGGTTCGCAGAGGCATGGACATGATTCGGCGCTGGCGCCCGCAGGCGATCTGGTCCACCTACCCGATTGCGACAGCGCATCTCATCGGCGCCGCATTGCAGCGGCGCAGCGGTCTTGCCTGGATTGCCGACTTCCGCGATCCGATGGCGCAGGACGGGTATCCGTCCGACCCCAAGACCTGGGAGCAATTCAGCGCCATCGAACGCACGGCGGCCGAGCGGGCCACCGTCTGTACCTTCACCACGCCCAGCGCGTGCCGCAGCTACAAGCAGCGCTATCCCTTTGCCAGCGACAAGATGCGCCTGCTCGAGAACGGCTATGACGAAGCCAGCTTCGAGAGCGCCGCAGTCCAGGCACGTAGCGAAGGCCCGCTGGCGCCTGGCTTCGTGACATTGCTGCACAGTGGCATCGTCTATCCGTCCGAGCGAGATCCGACCCAACTCTTCGAGGCACTGGCCCTGCTGAAGCGGGCCGGTGACACCAGCATCCGGGTGCGCTTTCGCGCCGCCGTGCATGACGCGCTGCTGCACGACCTGGCGGCCCGCTTCGGTGTCCAGGATCGGGTCGAGGTGCTGCCCCCGGTCCCCTACGTGCAAGCGCTGCAGGAGATGCTGCGCGCCGACGGCCTGCTCTTGATGCAGGCCAGCAACTGCAACGAACAGGTTCCAGCCAAGCTCTACGAGTACCTGCGCGCTGGCCGACCCGTGCTGTGCCTGTCAGACCCTGCGGGCGACACCTGGGCTGTGCTGCGTGAAGCCGGCCTGACACACTGCTCCGCGCTGGACGACCCCACGGCCATTCAAACACTCTTCACGCAACTGCAACAAGGTTCGGACGGGCTGCTGCCGCGGGCCGATGCAGTGGCTGCGGCCGCCAGGCTCGCCCGCACCCGACAACTTGCGGAGTGGCTTGACGCGGCGACACAGCCCTGAGATGGTGGGCTGCGTAAACCAGCATGGTCACGGGCCGGCGATGGTCAATCTGCGGCATCCGCCACGCACATCGTTGTTCATGGGGCGCTGCCTGGCCGAAGCGCCTGGCGCGCTCGCGGAGAATCGGCGGCGCCGCGTGCACATGCAGACCACACTGAAATCAACGACAACGTGAACGACCTCTCTGAGCGCTTGCTGCTGGGCTCGCCGAGACCTGCCGCTCCCGGGCCGGGCTTGGGCAACCCCTCCACAGTCCAGACGCGTGCACCGGAGTCCCTGCATGGCGACTTTGCAAGTGGCGAGCGCAGCATGGACGGGACAGTCAACCTGTCCGTCGACCGCTTTGCCATGCAGACTCTTTGCTGGCGTCAAGACAGCGGCACGTTGCAGTTTGCGGACCGTGCCGACACCCTGGCTGGACCGGATGGCGAGATCGACCCGCAGGGCATTTTTGACTATCTGTTCTTCCACGCCATCCCGTCGCCACGCACCATCTGGAAAGGCGTGCATCGCGTTCCGCCAGGCCACCAACTGACAGCACGCAACGGACAGGTCACCGTCAAGCCGTACTGGGTGCCGACCTTCGACGAGCCGCGCGGCGCCGACTTCGACACCAGCGCTGCAGAGTTCCGCCGCTTGCTGGAACAAGCTGTCTCGGAACAACTGGACGGCGGCAAACCGGGTTGCTTCCTCAGCGGGGGCACCGACAGCTCCACGGTCGCCGGCATGGCCTGCAAGGCAGCGGGACGCCCGGCAGCCACCTATTCGATCGGTTTCGACGCCAGCGGCTACGACGAGATGGAGTTCGCACGCATTGCCGCGCGCCATTTCGGAACCGAACACCACGAGTACTACGTCACGCCGTCAGACCTGGTGCGCGGCATTCCGACGGTGGCCGCCAGCTACGACCAACCCTTTGGCAATTCATCGGCGCTGCCGGCCTACTACTGCGCCCAGATGGCCAAGGCAGACGGCGTCACCCGCGTCCTGGCAGGCGATGGGGGCGACGAACTCTTTGGCGGCAACACCCGCTACGCCAAACAACGGGTGTTCGCCGTTTACGACCGCATTCCGGCAGCACTGCGCAGCGGCGTTGTCGAACCCATGGCGCTGAGCCGCCTGGCCCGCTCAGCCCCCGGCCTGCGCAAGGTGGCCAGCTACGTGGATCAGGCCCGTCTGGGTCTGCCAGCCCGCCTGGAAACCTACAACCTGCTGCTGCGCCTGGGTATCGAGCAGGTGCTGACACCGCGCTTCCTGGAAGCTGTCGATACGCAGGCGCCAGCGCGTCACCAGAAAGCGGTGTGGGACCAGGCCAAGACCGGCACACGGCTAAACCGGCATCTGGCCTTCGACTGGCGCTACACGCTGGGCGAGATCGACCTGCCCAAAGTGCGCGGGACCTGCGCACTGGCAGGGCTGGGTGTCGGCTTCCCGATGCTGGACCAGCGGCTGGTGGACTTTTCCATGCGCCTGCCCATTGACTACAAGCTGCGTGGCGTCAAGCTGCGCTGGTTCTTCAAGGAAGCCTTGCGCGGCTTCCTGCCGGACGACATCATCAACAAAAAGAAGCAAGGCTTTGGGCTGCCGTTCGGACCCTGGGCCGTGAAAGACGCCGCGCTGAACAAGCTGGCCACCGACACGCTTTACAGCCTTGCTGGCCGTGGCGTGGTGCAGCCCGGCTTTATCCAGTCATTGCTTTCACAGCGGCTGCAAGAGCACCCTGGCTACTACGGCGAGATGGTGTGGATCCTGATGATGCTGGAGCAGTGGCTGTTGGCACATGCGCCGAGCTACCGCCTGTGAAGTTCCGACTAGAAGTGATCGTGGGCCAAGCATGAAGAACCAGGAATCTTGGCGCCCTAGCAAGTACGTGTTTGAGCGCGGCCTGCTGAAGGGTTCGCGAGACAAAAACGAAGTTGGCATTCCATCGCGGCTGATCACCGACTTGGTCGCTGCCATGTATGGTGCGCGACTCCCCTTGTATGCCCGCGGACGGCTTCTGGACCTGGGATGCGGGAAGGTACCGCTTTTTGTTGCCTACCAGAAACTGGTTGCAGAAACAGTGTGCGTCGACTGGGGCAACAGCATGCACCAGAACAAGTTCCTCGACTTGGAATGGGATCTGACTGTCAAACTGCCCTACGACGATGCCAGCTTCGACACCATCATCCTTTCCGACGTCTTGGAACACATACCGACGCCCGAACTTCTTTGCCACGAAATGACACGCCTGCTCAGGCCGGGAGGACATGTGTTATTGAACGTGCCCTTTTACTACTGGCTGCATGAGACTCCGCACGACTTCTATCGTTACACCGAATTTGCGCTGCGCCGCTTCATGAATTTAGCCGGTCTGGAATTGATTGAGTTGCGGTCAGTGGGTGGTGCGCCAGAAGTGGTGGCAGACATCATCGCCAAGTGCCTGTTTAGGGTACCCCGTTTGGGTGCCTGGCTGGCTGCGCTAATGCAAGCCACGGCAGCTGCTGTTCTTCGCTTGCAAGTTGGCAAGCGTGTGTCGGAGGCGACGCGCGACGGGTTTCCCTTTGGGTACTTTCTGGTAGCGCGCAGGCCAATTGCAGTCGCTGTCGATTCTTTGGAACGGTCCCGACAAGAAACTAACAGAGACTGATATTGACGCTGACGAGCCCAGGAAGATAGACCAGGCACGCAATTCGAAACCAAAAAAAGCTTGTCACCAAAATTGTGCTTAGAACCATTGGCCTTGAATTGAGGCGGAGATCCATCTATGTTCAGAGTACCTCACCATGATTGAGAGAATTCTCAATGCCAGTCGGCTCTTTCGCGAATCCCATGGGCAGTGGCGCGGGTTTCTATTGTGGCTGGAGTTCCTGAAGGAAAAGCTCTGCAAGAAAGGCGAGATCTTTTCCGTGCACGTGCCTGGCCTACGGCATGCGGTTTGGCTGCGAGCCGGAACATCGGACGTCGAAGCCTTCTGTCAGCTTTTCGCGCACAGAGAAATGGACTTCTACACCGCCAGCAGCCCGCGGTATCTAATCGATGCGGGCGCAAACATCGGCATGACGTCAATTCATTTGGCAAACCGATTTCCAGCAGCAGCGATCGATGCGCTTGAGGTAGATCCAGAGAACATCAAATTGCTCAAACGCAATGCCGCGCCGTATCCCAACATTCGCGTAATCGAAAAAGGACTGTGGCATCGATCCGCGATCCTCAAGGTACTGAATCCTGAAGCGAGCTCCTGGGCATTCAAGGTTGGGGAGGCAGAACCCAATGAAGCCGGTGCGCTGCCCGCATTAGGGGTCCAAGACTTGCTGAGAGAGAGCGGTTTTGAACGCATTGATCTTCTGAAAATAGACATCGAAGGGGCGGAGCGCGATGTCTTTGGTAACGGCAACACCGAGTGGATCGAACAAGTTCAGTTGCTGGCTATCGAGTTGCATGATCGTGACCGGCCAGGTTGTACCGAAGCCGTACGGGCTGTCGTTGATCGATTGCAGCCAAGATTTTCATCTTCAGGGGAGTATCAAATCTTTGACTTTCGCGCGCCGGAGCGCAGATCACCGGCCTAAAGCGACAAGGCCCTTGGCCAGGAGCGAACCTTCATGTTCAGAGTTCCAGTCTTCCTAATCACATTGGCGCGGGCAGCTGAACGACGGCAGCGAATGCTCGACCATCTAAGGTCACTCGATGTGAGCTTCAGAATTGTTGACGCCGTTGACGGCCGCTCATTGACGGAATCACAGAAACAGGAACTGTTGGCTCCCGGAACTCGAATGCACGACGGCGCAATTGGATGTTACCTGTCTCACCTGAAGGTCTACCAAGCGATGTTGGATGAGGATATCGCTGTGGCGTTGGTCCTTGAGGACGATGCACGTGTGTCTCCGCAAATCTCGCAGACTCTGTCAATGCCGATCGACGGCAGCGGTTTTGACTATTGTTTTCTCGACAGCGACGATCACAACGATCAAGAGAACATTTTCTTTGACCAAGATGACTCAGTTCCGATAGCGAATGGCGTACGTGCACACCACCTTTCCGCCGGACCGCAGACCACGCACGCCTACCTCATATCTTTGCCAGCTGCCCGCAAGCGGTTGGAGTCAGCCCTTCCCATGCAAAAGGCAATCGACTTGTATGACCATCTGCCCTACCCGATCAAGTTTCGGGCGATCGTCAAACCGAAGCTCGCCTGGGTTGGTCAGGACAGTTTGGAGTCATTCACCTCCGAACGCCGGATAGACGCCGCCGAAATGCGGTTTTCCTGGGCGAGACGATCGCCAGCCTTCTATCGCCTTCGGGATTTGCTGAAGCTCCGACCCATCAAGCGATTGTTGGAGATCAGGAGGCTGATTCGTGCTGGCGCGTTAGACAATAGACGCAACTGGGCACCTTTGCCTTCTGGCCGCGAAATCATTCTGTAGCCGCATAGCCACCCTCACGGAAGATCAGTTGCCCGATTCTGAGAAAGCATCACTGGCAGGCCGCACGGTCCGCAACGTTGCCTGGCTTGGCAGCGGGCAGGCCATTCGTCAAGTGGTTGCCTTGTTAACAATGATCGCACTTGCGCGATTTTTAGGCCCAGCCGAATTTGGCATCTTTGCGATGACCATGTTCGTCAACGAACTAGCGCAATTGTTGGTCGACTTCGGCATCGGTTCCGCCTTGGTCCAGCGCAAGGAAATCTCTCAGCGCATCTTGGCGTCGTGCTTCTGGATCAACATCGGCGTTGCATCGGTTGCTGCGGTTGTGCTGATTGGCGCAAGTCCGTTCATCGCCGGCTACTTTGTGCAACCGCTCGTTCAAGGATTGCTTATCGTCACAGCAGTCAATGTTCTGGTTTCATCTGCCACTGTTTTGCCGCAATCATTGTTGGTTCGTAGGCTTGCCTTTCGCGACATCACGATCGCAACAACGATCGGCAGTTTGTGTGGCGCTGGCGCTGCCCTGGCAATGGCAGTTTCTGGTATGGGCGTGTGGTCCCTGGCCTTTCAGCCACTGATCGGAACCACGGTTGCGGCGGGGTTGATGTTCAAAATGAGTGGTTGGCGCCCATCCTTTGAACTGGACTTGGCGGGCATTCGTGGAATTCTGAAATTCTCCAGTCATTTGCTTTTCAGTAATGTGCTCAGTCACGTTAGCCGGAACTTGACCAGCCTCATTCTTGGGCCAGCGCTCGGAGCGGCCGCTCTCGGCAAGATCACGATGGCGCAAACCATTACCTGGCTTCCCGTTGCGCAAGTTAGCCAGACAATCGTTCGGGCAACGTTTCCGGTTTTCGCTCAACTGCAAGATGAGATGGACCGGTTCCGTGAAGGGTTCTACAAAGCCACAGCCATGATCGCGCTCTTCGCGTTTCCCCTGATGACAGGCATCGGGGTATTGGCCGGCGATCTAGTCCCTGTGGTCTTTGGACCAAAGTGGCAGGAGGTTGGCACGTTGGTGGCAATCGTCTGCGTGCCTGCGCTGCTTCAATGCGTGACGACTCTGGCCGCTACCGCTCTTTTGGGCGTTGGGCGGTCCGATCTGTTGCTCAAGCTCTCCGTTCTTGCTTTGCCGGTGGTTGCCGTGCCACTGTGGCTCGCGAGAGAGGCCTCTTTGCAAACCGTAGTCATCGTGCTGGCGGCCACCACGGTGGCAACCAGTGTCATCGCGCTGATTGCGGCAATGCGAGCGATAGGCGGATCCTGGCGGAGATACTGTGGCGCTACCCTCCCCCCTGCAGCAGGCTCACTGTGCATGGGTGTCATCCTCTGGTTTCTGACTGAAACCCTGGTGGATGCCCACGCAGTGGCGAGGTTGGTTGGCCTGAGCGTTGTTGGGACAGTGGCATACGTGCTGCTGGCTTGGCTGATAAACCGCGAGATGGTGCTAGAAGCTTACCGTCTCGTAAGGGGCCTTGTGGTGCGGTAACCCAAAGACAGCCAGCAAGTAAATCGCAAACGGTCACAAGGCGCAAACGAATTGAGGTGCCACTTTAGCCAGCAAATGGCGCCGCGAAACTTGGTAGCCGGTCTACTTGAATCGGGTGGTCTATTGAATCGCGAAGAAGTGGACAGGCTCTTTCGTGCTCGTGATCAAATAGCACCCGCGGAGTGCGGAACTGTAACCAAACAGGCCAAAGGTACCATTGTTCGACATGGCCGGTGGAACGACGGTGTTCTCTGACGACACTGCTAGCGTACCGCGGACCCATGACGTTAGACCATTGCCCTGAGGAGTTAGCATAGATATCTGAGTCGTGTTGCCGCGCTGATTCCAGATAAGAACACACCCCAGCTCGGCGCACCACGTGAAGCCATACATCGTGGATGTCTCAAGGCTGGAGTCGAAGCTTCCGGACAAGTCCAAGTCATACAAGACCACACCGGTGTCCGGGTGGATCAATGAAGCACGCACCGGGTTGTTGTGCAGCATCAAAAGCCGATCAATCGTCGGAACATAAATGACACCATGGTAGCCGTCCGGGGCGTAAAACGGATCACTGCCGACATGCCCACCAGTCCACAGACCGGGACCGCTAGCAGGATTGCAATAGGCCAGCCAAGTGTTCCTGCCAGTGCCAACGGTATAGATGCGATTGCGACGCGAGTCATAACAGGCAGCTGCGTTGACGGGGCTGCCAACGCCTGTACCGGAGGGAAAGCCCGCGGGGAAACCGAGACTGACACCGGCGCCGAAGTCGAAGACCAACGTTGTCTCACCGCTGGTCGGATGGACGCGAAAGACTTTATTCGAATTTCCAGAACCCGTGAATGTTGAACCCAGACGAACAATAACTGGTCCGACGCCAGGAGCGAATGCAACGTTATTGTAGCTATGTACAGAACGCGGCCGACCATCGGCATATATTCCGCTATCCTCCTGACCGTCACGCAACAGAATTTCATTGCCGATAGCGCCTGTGGGCTTCCGCATCATGCGCCAAGCCGGCGTAGCATCTGCAAGGCTGATTTTGTAGGGCTCGTTACCACCGTAGTTGTTGTGGCCACCGCCGATTGGTACCCACAGGTCCATGTACTCATCGTCCCAAACGGCACTGCCCCATGCGTCAATCACTCCGTACTGACCGCTAGCACCGCGCCAAGGCGCATCGCCCGGCGTCGGGTTGATCAAGGGATCAGCGGCCGGATCCACGTGTTCCATGCGTGAGGCTGATACCGCGACCCACGTGTTGGCCTTCATGGACGTGCGCCAAGCAGGCAGGACTGTCGGTTTGGGCGGTAGCGGCGGTGGCGGAGGACTCGGCACCGGTGGCGGCGCTGGTGGCGAAGGCGCTCGGGGCGGCGTGGGCGCCGGCATCGGCGCCGGACTCGGCTCGACGGGCGTTGCCCCTGGTGCGCCTGAAGCGAAAGCTTGATTTCCTGGTTCCGGATCCCCGCCCCCACTACATCCGGCGAGCCCGGAACTGGCCAAGGTGGCGAGAGCCTGAATCACTCGCCTTCGGGACAATGAATCAGTTGCAGTCATGCTGTCTCACGATGATGTATGGGAGTTGGTCAAAAGTTGGCGCCTGTCCATCCGAACGTGGTTGCGTTCCGTTGGCCTCGATTTCTGTGTCGCTTTGAGTCCGTAAAGCGGTGGCCTGTAGCATTTTGGGCGGCATCCTCATAGGCCACCGCGAAACGTATCGGACCGGGCTTTCGGCTGAGTAAATTCACCGGCCCAGGTCCAGGGGGCATCTCCAACAATTGGGTCACCGGCGATACGACCGCCCGAGTAGACACCCAGGTCGCTCACCGTTGACCGAGCCACAGACGAGTTATTGGCCCATGCCGCATTTGTCGCACTCGTGGCCGAGCCGATCACGTCGCCGGCCAGGATGTTGTTGCGCACTGTTGCTGCGCCTGTGGTCGCCGCCTGCGGAACGTCCGTGCCGTCCGCGGTGGTCATGCGATACACCCACATCAAAGCGATGTCGTCGAAACTTGGGTGTGTCGGCTGGTCCTTGCGGAATGTGTTCTGAGATACGTTGATCGCGTGAACGCGGCCGTCGTCAGATAGCCCATCGGGCGATCCTGACTTGCTGTTGATCGTGGCCCGCAGTACACCGCCCACGCGAACTTCATCGCCAATCTGGAAATACCTGCCGTCTTGCGTCTTGCTGTAAACGATGCGCGTGCCCGCGCTATAGACGCCAGTGACCGTCCCGGATGCGTTCTCCGGTGCCGGCCCCGTGATGACCTGGCCAACAGAGATCGCACCGATCAAAGTGACCGTCATTTCCGTCTGCTGCTGCTCCGAGCCGAACTTGATGGGCGGGTTTTCGTCGCTGTTGGCTGTCGCTCCGTAGTGCAGGATGACATTGCCCTTGACGTTCAGCGTGCCGCCGTTTGGATAGTCAATGCAGCAGGCACAACCGCCGACCGGATCGAACAAACTGCCCTCAACAGTGAGCGCGCGCGACCGGCTCTTGAGCAAGTGACCGCGCACGTTCTGCGGCAGCGTCTTGCTGGATGTGTTGCGGAAGGAGCAGCCGCGCACGTTGACCGCCGCAATGGCCGAGAAATAAACACCGTGCGTCAGGCCGTTGGCAGAGCCGTCCTCAAACACACTGGACAACAGGTTGACGGTAACGTTGTTGTTGCCGTCGCTGGTCTTAACACCATCGGCCCAATTCTTCAGCTTGCAGCGGTCGATGGTCAGCGTGCACGCAGGGTTCGTGCGCGCGAAGCCGTAGTAGTAGCCCATCTGCGACTCGATGCCGTAGGAGTCACCGGGGAAGTTGCCGATGATTTCTAGTCCGCGAATCGTGCATGTTCGGCTGCCGCTGCCCACCAAGATGCCGACCGGCCGGCCGCCTCTTGTGCCCTGGCCAAGCGCGAACGCCGTCTGATCGATCATTGGCATTGATCCCGGCGTTTCCCACTCTATGGTCAGCGTGTCAAGCTGGATACCGTACTGCATGTAGGTCTGGCCCGGCTGATTCGCTGAGGCCGGAAGATCGGCAAGGGTGTACGTGCCGGCTGCAACTTTGATCGTGTCGCCACTGATCGCGCCGTCGTGAGCTTGTTGCAGCGTCGCATAGCGCTGCCCGGTGCGTTCCACTTTGAAGGGGACCGACGCGGACCCCCCAGTTGGCGGAGGTGCTGGAGGTGGCGGAAGCGGCGAAGGAGGTGGGGGTGGCGGCGCGGTCGGGCCGCCGGGGCCGGGCGGCGGCGCCGGCGAGGCGAGCGGCGTGCTTGCCGGCGCCCCGTCACCGCCTTCTCCGCCGCCTGCGCAGGCTATCAGCGCCTGGCTGGCCACTAGGGCGAACGCCTGGTGGATCCAGCCGCGGCGGGAAACGTTGGAGCCATGCGTCGGTTCAGGCGAATTTGAATGCATTCCTACTTTCCCAAGAGCCAATGATCAACAGCTTGATATCGACATCAGTGTCCGAGAGTGAAGTGACCAGCCGTCAATGCGCCACGATGATCGGTAACGACATGCGTATCTCGTGTCGGTGAAAACGGAGACAGAACTGCCTTGGCGGTTCGGCGCACCGCGCGGCAATCTCGCGTCGTCAAGGGGTCTGTGTGCGTAAACAGTGCACGTTAAAGGGCTAACAATCATCCCCCAGAAAAATATACCTTGAACGAGACGGATGGGAGCATCGGACTTGTGTGCACGCGCTACCGCTCACCCCAGTGCCGCGCGCGAAACACAGGTACCGCCGACGGCTCCGTCGCGCCATCACCACCCCGCATCCGCCGTCGAATTGCTGGTCCACTGCGGAAACATTCACGGCGCGGCAGCCAGTCTGGGATCATTTTTGCTTGTCGTTGTGCGCCGAATGAGGAGCAAAGTCGTCGGCACCAACATCGTGCTGCCCCCTTCGATCGATCGAAGTCAGTCACGTTCGCTCGCAAATCAGACGCGTGGCACGCCCGGTTGCCTTGAAGGCGTGGCGTTTTGGCGGCCGACAATTATCTTGAGCGCCGTATTGACTCATCAGTTTTGTTACCGCTGATGCCCTGTTGCCTCATGTAGTTTGCT
>Ga0209181_10008362_pt1 | contig 13898 bp, 10 predicted proteins | sample MAT05_FD_187208 | JGI IMG/M metagenome (GOLD analysis project Ga0209181, IMG submission 187208) | Freshwater microbial communities from Lake Fryxell liftoff mats and glacier meltwater in Antarctica - MAT-05 (SPAdes) (version 2) | ecosystem: Environmental > Aquatic > Freshwater > Ice > Liftoff... | reverse complement strand
ATTGTTTACAAGGTTACTAATGTAAATACCATTTCCAAATTTTACACTGATAACACTTCCGTTTGCAGCAGTATTGTTAATAGTGATGATGCCCAGCATCGCATGCTTCGGATCAGCCTGCAGGTTGGGATTAAAACTAGAGAAAGACCCCGTGCTGATAAGGGTGAGTCTTTTGCTCATCGTAAGATCGCCGTAGTCATTCAGACTCGGTTCAAAGTGGATAGTATCGCCGGCAGCGGCGCCGTTATGTGCTGCCTGGGCGGTGGTAAAGTCTGCTATTACACCGGTTCCATTATTTACCCGCCATATTTTGGCTTGGGCGGCGGTTAAGGTAATGAGAGCTACAAGCATTAAATAAAACTTTTTCATAATTGTTTTTTTTATTTATTAAAATTTCCGATGGTTATTAATTGGATAACAAAGTGTAGAGTTGCAAAAAAATCGGGCATGCTATGATCTCTATTACCTAATTCATTTGTAAATAATTACCTTAAAACCTCTTCCCAAAAAATACCGGCAACTATTTTTATATGGTAAAATTGTTGAATTCCATCTGCATTTGCAATACTTGAATTCAGTGAATTATGGAACTAAAAAATACCTGAAAGCAGGTAGCGAAATCAGCGATTCAAACATTAACTTGTGTAGTAAAAATTAACCCGACATGAGTCTATATTTAAGTTTAGTGAAGAAAACGGCGATCGCCTTTTTAGTATTGTTGCTCCTTTTTTTCAATATGGCACAAGCACAAAAAGTAAATGAGGATAGTCTCTCTAAAATAGTTATAGAAACAAAATATGATACTGCTAAAATTGATGCGCTGCTGATATTGGCCAATTACAGGTTAAAACACAAAATGCAGGATAGTATTGGAAAAAGCAATTTGCAGCAGGCAAAAACTTTGTCAGAAAAAATAAATTACCAGTCCGGCATCATTCAGTGTTTATTAACTACGGGCAATTATTTCAGGAGTAAAAATGAATGGGCTAAAAGTATGGAGGCCTATAATAAAATTATCAGCATCAGTACCGATATTAAAAATGACAGTCTTCGGCAAAAATCATCAATGATGGCCTTTAATAACCTCGGTGGCATTTATAATTTTAATGGCGATTTTAAAAACTCACTCGGCTACCGTTTAAAAGCACTTGAGATAGTGGAGCAATTAATGCCGGAAAATTTTAACAACCGTGCCATTGTTTACCTGAATATTGCAAGCGATTACCGGCAGTTAAAAATTCCGCAAAAAGGAATTGAGTACCTCAATGCCACTGCTCCTTTTTTCTCAAAATTGAATAGCAGATTAAAAATGGAGTTTTATATCGAATACTATGAAAACTATATTGCCACAGATAGTAATCAAAGCGCCAAAGCAATGCTGGGTAAAATAAAGGAAGGTCTGGCAAAATTTGATCTAAGCCAATTTCAGAAAAAAGATTATACGTTCATGCTGTCTAAGCTTACCGGATTTTATGAATTAAACGTTGAAAAAAATGCCAGTGCTGCCCTGGTAAATTTTTCTGCTTCGCTGAATAAGGCCAAAGATATTGAGCGCAATACAGATATTACCGAAAGCCTTTACAATATTGGTTCTGCCCACTTGGCAAGTAAAAACTATCCCGCTGCTATTAGTTATTTGCAAACGGCTTATGACTCTTCTATAAACAATTCATTAAAAAACCAATCTAGAAAAATAAGCTTGTTACTGGCAGATTGCTATAAAGCAATCGGGGAAAATGCAAAAGCAAATAACTTCCTGGAAAAAGCAGTAGCCCTTCAAAGTGAGATATATGATGAAGAAAAGTTGAAAGAATTAAATTTTTTAGAAGCAAAATACCAGCATGAAAAAAGCGAAAAGGAAATTGCTGGTCTTAAACTTTCAAATGCCGAGCAACAGCTTGATGTTGTTAAACGCAACAGGCTGCTGCTATTTGGCGGAATCATTGCGGCGGCACTACTCATTATTTTAAGTCTTTTATACCGAAGCGGTCGCCAGAAAATTATCATTGCTGAAAAGGAAAAAAACTTAAAAGAGGAACAAATTAAATTCCTGGAACGCCAGCAACAGGTAGTTTCCCTGCAATCAATGGTGAACGGACAAGAAACAGAACGCACCAGGATAGCGAAAGATTTGCATGATGGCTTGGGCGGTTTGTTCTCAACCATTAAAATGCAAATGAGCACACTGAAGCATGAAGAGAAATCACTTGAGACAAATGAGCTGTTTCAAAAAAGTTATGAATTGGTAGACAGTGCATCTGTTGAAGTGAGAAGGATTGCACACAATATGATGCCGGAAGTGCTGATTAAATTAGGACTAATGCAGGCCATCCAGGATTTGTGCAACAGCATTAACGCTGGTAAACTGATGAGTGTATCCATGCAATCGTATGGTATGGAACAACGGTTGAATGCATCTACAGAAATGATGCTGTTTAGGATTGTGCAGGAACTGCTGAATAATATCATCAAGCATGCCTACGCTTCTGAAGCCATCATCCAGTTTAACCGGGAAGGAAATCGCCTGAGTGTGACGGTAGAGGATAATGGCCGTGGATTTAACCTGGAAGATAGCAGCGGCAAAAAGGCAGGGCTTGAATCTGTAAAAAGCAGGGTGAATTACCTGAATGGTAAATTATCCATTGACTCTGAAAAGGAAATTGGCACAACCATACTGATGGATTTTTTAATTAACGAAGGGTAATGCCGAACCAATATTCGTCCAATAAAAAAGTAGGACTAACTAAAGCTCTATCGGTATGTTGAATTTTTGAAACTCCGGTTTTTTTCAGGAATACTAATTTCCATAGAATAATTTAAAAAGAGAAATCGTATAATTTGCCAGTGTACAATCATTTCGTATTTTCACGCAAAGCGAATTAAAAAATATGATTTCCATACTTATCATAGACGACCATCCTTTGGTGGGCAATGGTATTAGCACCATGCTAAAAGGAGAAGAATACCTGGAGATTGTAGGCATTTGTAAAACAGGAAATGAAGCGTTGACTTTTTTAATTGATGCTCAACCGAATATTATTTTACTGGATATCAGTTTGCCCGATATTGATGGACTTGAACTGTGCTCTATGATTCGAAAAAGTAATTCCTTTTCAAAAATTATCGGTTTAACGTCTACCAACGAAGCAGGTATCATAACACAATTTCTTTACAAAGGTGGCAATGGGTACCTGCTGAAAAATATGGAAAGAGCGGAACTGTTAACCGCTATCAATGAGGTAATGAGTGGTAAGGTATTTTTAAGTACAGCCGCCAATCAGAAAATATTGGAACAATATAACTCTGTAAACCATGCGCTAATAAATGCTTCGGTATTAACAAGGCGAGAGAAAGAAATATTACAGTTGTTGCATGAAGGGTTAAACGGACCGCAAATAGCTGAGCGGCTTTTCCTAAGCACTTTCACCATTGAAACACATCGTAAAAATTTAATGCAAAAACTGAATGTAAATTCTACCCAACAATTGCTAAAAACTGCCCGGGAAAAAAAGTTGGTGTAATGAGAATGAGTAGTTGGAAGGATGTTGAAATTCCAACACAAAAATTAAAGCATGCTAAGAATCGTGGCTGCTACCACAGCAGCGGTTTCAGTCCTCAATCTTGTTTCGCCTAATACAACCGGCTTAAAATTATTATTAAGTGCCAACGCTATTTCATCAACGGAGAAATCGCCTTCCGGGCCAATTAAAATAGTTGCAACCTTAAAAGGCTGGTAGGTTGTCAATTCATTTCTGGGCTTTTCATCTTCACAGTGAGCAATAAATTGTTGGCCTTCGAAGGGTTGTTGTACAAAGGTTGAAAATTTAATCGGTTCATGCATTTTGGGTAACCAACTTTGTTGTGATTGCAGCATAGCACTGATCAAAATGCTTTTCATTCTATCGTGCCGGAAGTGCTGTTTTTCTGTACGGCTGCATAGTAGTGGAATAATTTCGCTCACTCCAATTTCTGTTGCTTTTTCAAGGAGCCATTCAAAGCGGGTGCTGTTTTTTACCAGCGAAACAGCGATGGTTATTTTTTTTTCTCCCTTTGGTTGATTGGGACAAGACAGGATTTTTACCACACATTTTTTTCGATTGTCATCAATTATTTCAGCGATATATAAATTGCCTTTGCCATCTGTTAATTGCAATTGTTCGCCGATTTGCATGCGCAATACCTGGGCTACATGTTTGGATGTATCCACGTTTAAAATAAACTGTGTTGAATTGGTTTTAATATCTTCGGAGTAAAAAAAAGGTAGTGCCATAAATAAAAAAGGAGAATGAAAAATCAAATTTAATTATTCATTCTCCTTTAAAAAATTTTCATTTAATTAAAACGGTGCGTCGTCATCGAAATTGTTGTTGTTCATTTTGCTTTCTTTCTGGATGTACAATTTAGCACCGCCGCCATCATCACCTTTCACCGGCCTGAAGTTGCCAGTGCCACCACCACTGCCACCTGAAGAGTTGCCTCCAAAATCACTACCGCCCTCTTCATCTTCTACAAATTTTTGAATGTGGAGCAATGCTCTTAGCTTAACCGTATCCAAACTACCATTTCGGTGCTTGGCTATTTTTACATAGGTTTCGCCCTTATTGCTTTCGCCCATTTCGTTTGCGGTGATGTCATAGTATTCCGGGCGATAAAGGAACATTACCATATCGGCATCCTGCTCAATCGCACCTGATTCTCTCAAATCACTTAGTTGTGGAATTTTAGCGCCTTCTTTTCTTTTCTCTACCTCACGACTTAACTGCGAAAGTGCAATAATCGGCACTTTCAATTCTTTTGCCAATCCTTTTAAATCCCTGGATATTTTACTAATCTCCTGCTCCCTGTTTCCTCCTTTGTTATCACCACCGCCACTCATCAACTGCAGGTAATCGATAATGATCAGGCCAATGTCATGTTTGTTTTTTAAACGGCGGCACTTGGCCCGTAATTCAAAAATATTTAGCGCCGCTGTGTCATCAATATAAATCGGGGCGTTGCTCAGGCGCTCAATTCCACGCTTGTACAACTGTTTCATTTCATGCTCTTCTAACTTTCCACGGGTAATTTTTTCCAGCCATATTTCGCTCTCCGCACTTAAAATACGCTGTACCAATTGGCTGCTACTCATTTCCAAACTAAAGAATACAATCGGTGTTGGCTTGGTGGGGTGAAGGGCTGCACTTCTTGCCAGGTTTAACGCAAAAGCTGTTTTACCCACAGATGGTCTTGCAGCCAATACGATCATATCTGTTGGCTGCCAGCCATAGGTAATTTTATCCAAAGAAGGGAAACCACTTGGCACACCGGTGATGTCTTCATCCCGGTTACGCATATCTTCAATTCGCTGGATGGTTTTCACCAATACTGTATTGATGTCTTCAAATGCACTCCTTAGGTGATTATTGGTAATTTCAAATAGTTTGCTTTCTGCATCATCCAGCAGGTCAAAAACATCGGTACTGTCTTCATAGGCATCCGCAATGATTTCACCGCTGATGCGAATCAATTCACGCTGGATAAATTTCTGCAACACAATCCTGGAGTGCGCCTCAATATTAGCAGATGATACAACCGCATTGGTTAGTTTGGAAACATAATAGGGGCCTCCAACCAATTCAAGGTCTTCTTTTAATTTAAGTTCTTCAACAACGGTTAACAAATCAATCGGTAAGCTTTTTTCGGCCAGCGATCGCATGGCTTTAAAGATCCGCTGGTTGGCTTCTCCGTAGAAACACTCTGGTTTTAAAATTTCAATGACGGTATCAAATGCGCTTTTTTCCAGCATGATGGCGCCTAGTACCGCCTCTTCCAGTTCTTTGGCTTGTGGAGGTACTTTACCAAACATCATATTGTTCAAATCCAGCGTAGGTTTTCTTCTTGTTTTTCTGTCTTTATTTAGGTTAGTAAGCTCCATTTAAAAATTAAGTTATGCTTGTTAAGTAGGAATTTTTTTTGAAAAATAGCTGTTGAATGGTCATTTATAAGGTACGAATAAGCGGCTGGGTTAGCAATCACGCCTGCAATCAGAGAATACTTATAACCGTAAAAATTGTTGCAGGCGGCTAAGATAAATCCAAATCACTTACTGATTATCCACAAGATAGCATTGATGTCTTTTTATAATGATTGTCCACAGGTAATCCACCGGCGAAATTAGTTTATTAATAGCTTATGCACATGATTATTAACAGGCAACATTCAAATGGGGCGGCTTTAGCTGGTCATTTATTCACACTGAAAAATAGATATTTTTATTTTTCTGCACTTGTTAACTTTTTTATTTTAGTTGGTTTTATGGAATTGAATTATTAATTGAACTGGCATTAATTGTACTATTGAAAATGATGCTTTTTTTAAATGATTTTTTTTGCCGTATAAAAAATTATCTTTTTTTGACCGCTTTTACGCTTAGTTCTCAATAACTATCTTTGCCGAATTATATTTAATAATTCAACGATCAATCAATGACCATTAGTTATAACTGGCTTAGTGAATATTTACCCGAAAAGGTGGAGCCTGAGAAATTAAGTAAGATTTTAACCTCCATCGGTCTGGAAGTAGAAAGTCTGGAGAACTACGAAGACTTAAAGGGCGGCTTAATAGGATTGATAATTGGTGAAGTGCTGGAATGCGTAAAACATCCTGATGCAGATAAATTGAATATCACTACTGTTAGTATTGGCACCGGAGAAAATTTGCAAATTGTATGTGGTGCATCAAATGTGGCTGCAGGTCAAAAGGTAGTGGTGGCAACTGTTGGAGCTACTATTTACCCATTTAGTGGCGATCCGCTCACCATGAAAAAAGCTAAAATTCGTGGGGTAGAAAGCTTTGGGATGATTTGCGCTTCGGATGAAATTGGTTTAAACAATGATCACGCCGGCATATTGGTATTGCCTGCTGATACAAGGGTAGGAATTGCAGCCGCTGAATATTTTAAGCCATACCATGATTTCGTTTTTGAAATAGGTCTTACTCCCAACCGAATGGACGCCATGAGTCATATTGGTGTTGCAAAAGATGTTTGCGCCTGGCTTTCGCACCATAACAAAAAGGAAACTCATATTAAATCTCCTTTCAAAAATAATTTTAAAACGGACCACCACGGTTTGCAAATGGAGGTGGGGATCGAAAACAGGGAAGCTTGTCATCGATACGCAGGTGTAAGTCTGCAAGGTGTAACCATTGCGGAAAGTCCTATTTGGTTGCAGCAAAAATTGAAAAGCATTGGTCTCAGGCCAATCAATAATATCGTGGACATCACCAATTTTATTTTGCATGAAACAGGGCAGCCACTTCATGCATTTGATGCAGATATGATAACCGGTAAAATAATTATTGTGAAGAATTTGCCAGAGGGTACTGCTTTTACAACGCTGGATGAAAAGGAAAGAAAATTATCCTCAGATGATTTAATGATTTGCAACGAAGATTCGCCTATGTGCATTGGTGGTGTTTATGGCGGATTGCATAGTGGTGTAACAAAGGAAACAAAAAATATATTTTTAGAAAGCGCCTGGTTTAATCCCCAAACCATTCGTAAAACTTCGTTGCGGCATGGGTTGCGTACCGATGCGGCTACCCGTTTTGAAAAGGGTGTTGATATTAGTAATACCGTAAATGTTTTAAAAAGAGCAGCGGTGATGATTAAGGAGATTGCCGGTGGTGAAATTGCTTCAGATATTACAGATGTTTACCCAAGTCCAAAAGTAAAAAATGAGGTAGCACTTAAATTTCATTATTTAAAAAAGCTAAGTGGTAAAAATTATCATGGCGATACTATCAAGAATATATTAACTGGTCTTGGATTTGAAATTATCAAAGAAGGCATGGATGATTTGAGGGTAGCGGTACCTTTTAGTAAACCGGATATTACCATTCCGGCAGATATCGTTGAAGAAATTATGCGGATTGATGGGCTGGATAACGTGGAAATACCTTCCGCAATCAGCATATCGCCGGCTGTAGAAACGCTGGCCCAGGCTGCAGCTTACAAAGAAAAGATAGCCTCCTGTCTTGCCGGAACTGGGTTTAATGAAATATTTACCAATAGTATTACCAATGCGGCTTATTATAGCGAAGCCGTATTGCAAACAACGGTAAAAATGATCAACAGTCTCAGTGCCGATTTGAATGTGATGCGACCGGCTATGATGGAAACCGGGTTAGAAACCGTCTCCTACAATTGCAACCGAAAAAACAATGATTTGCAATTATTCGAATTTGGGAAAACCTACCAGACATCCGCTGTTGGCGATTACCAGGAGCAACAACATGTTAGCATTTACATTACCGGGAAAAAGCACCTGGACGGCTGGAAGGAAAAATCAGCTAAGGCTGATTTTTATTATGCTAAAGGTATATTTGAAAAGATAATTGCCTTATTGGGTTTAAAGATCAGCGCATACACTCAGGTGGCGGATCAGCAATTGGACGGTTGTGTAACGGCCATCATTCAGAATGAAATTGTTGCCAGTATTGGAAATGTAAATAAGAAAGTATTGGATCGGTTTGAGATAAAACAGCCGGTTTTTTATATAGATATCAATTGGGATAAAGTACTTCAACTGAATGGGGCAATAAAAATTCAGTACAACGAAATTCCAAAGTTTCCTGCTGCTACAAGAGATCTTGCAATAGTAGTGGAGAAAAATTTGCATTATCAGGAAGTGGAGAAAGTGACTTATGGCTTGAAAGTGAATAGGCTGCAAGCTGTTAATTTATTCGATGTTTTTGAAAGTGAAAAATTAGGTGCCGGTAAAAAATCAATGGCAGTAAGTTTCACTTTTTTGGATGAAGAAAAAACAATGACTGATAAAGATATTGACTCCATGATGGCAAAAATCATTTCGGTATATGAAAAGGAATTAAATGCTGAAATCAGAAAATAATTTTCCAGTTTGAAAATGTTTTCTGGTATCGGGGATTGAAGCAATGCTTAGTGAATTACTGTATTGAATGATATTGTACAATATAAAAAGGTAAATTGATTTTTTCAGACTGGGTAATAGTCAAATTAAATGAGTGTTTTAGTTGAAAATATTAAAAGAATCAATGGTAAGCTTCAGCAATTGCTGAAGCAGTTCCAGCTATTACAAAAAGAAAATGAACAATTGAAAGTCATAATTCAAGATTTGAAAACTAGTCAGGAAAATGATTTACTTCGTGTCAGCCAGTTGGAGCAACAGGTTGGGATTTTAAAATCTGCTGCCGGTAAAATGATTGAAACAGATCGAAAAATGTATGAAAAACAGATCAACCAATATATCCGGGAAATAGATAAATGCATCGGATTGCTAAGTGAATAAATTTATGAGTGAGCTGATTCCCATTAATATTGTAATAGCCGATAGAACTTATCGCATTAAAACGCTACCCCGTGATGAGGAAGTAATAAGGCGTACATTGAAGACCATCAACGACAAGATCATTGAGTTTAAAACCCAGTTTTCCGGGAAGGATATGCAGGATTATATTGCCATGGTGATGATATGGTATGCCACTCAAACAAGCGCTGATACCAACCCATCTTTGGAAAAGGAAATGGTAGATGCCTTATTAAAAATTGAAGAGCAGATGGATAAAGCATTGTAAATTACTCTTATACCAACTCAAATCCGCTCATTTCTCTACAAAAAATCATTACCTTCGCCCACCCTTCCTATTGCCAATAAATTTTGCATGCGGAGAGAATTTATCAGATTGTGAACCGATTTAAAACAAATAAAATCAATGGAACCAAACATACTTTCCATCATCATAGGAGCTATAGCCCTGATTATTGGAATTTTACTGGGTAAATTTATTTTTGCCAAAAACACTCAAAAACAAATACAAGACGCTGAACAACAAGCTCAAAAGATTATTGTGGATGGCCAGCTTCAGGCAGAGAATCTTAAGAAAGAGAAATTGCTGGAAGCCAAGGAAAAGTTTGTACAACTAAAGTCGGATCATGACAGGGAAGTGTTGCAACGCTCACAGAAAGCGAACGAAGTTGAAAATAAAATTAAGCAAAAGGAGCAGTCTATTAATCAAAAAGAACAAAATCTTGACAAGCAAATCAAGGAGAATGAATCTTTTAAAGAAACGCTCAATCGCCAGATTGAAGTGGTAAACCAAAAGCGTACGGAGCTGGAAAAGCACCAGGAAGAACATATACGCAGACTGGAAAAAGTAGCCGGCTTATCAGCAGAGGATGCCAAAGCCCAGTTGATTGAAGGTCTTAAACAGGAAGCTCAAACCAAGGCCCTGGTTTTACAACAGGAAATAATTGAAGAAGCAAAACTAAAGGCCAATAAAGAAGCTCGCAAGATTGTTATTCAAACCATACAGCGCACTGCTGCTGAACAAGCGATCGAAAATTCAATCACCGTTTTTAACCTGGAAAGTGATGAAATTAAGGGTTCTATCATTGGAAGGGAAGGTAGAAATATCAGGGCGATAGAAGCCGCTACCGGTGTAGATCTGATTGTAGATGATACACCTGAGGCAATTGTGCTTTCATCATTTGATCCATTGCGCAGGGAAATTGCCCGTTTATCATTGCAGCGTTTGGTAGCCGATGGCCGTATTCATCCTGCTCGTATTGAAGAGGTGGTTGAAAAAACAAAACGCCAGTTGGATGACCAGGTAATGGAAATTGGGGAACGTACTGCAATGGAATTGGGCGTACATGGTTTGCATAAAGAATTGATTAGAATGGTTGGTCGTATGCGTTTCCGTTCTTCTTATGGGCAAAATTTATTGATGCATAGCAGGGAAACGGCCAATCTTTGTTCGATTATGGCAGCAGAGTTGGGCATGAATCCCAAGCTGGCCAAACGTGCCGGATTGCTGCATGATATTGGAAAAGTACCCGATGAAGAAACTGAATTAAGCCATGCATTGCTGGGCGCAAAACTGGCGGAAAAATATGGTGAAAATCCTGCCGTGGTAAATGCCATTGGAGCCCATCATGATGAAATGGAAATGCAATATGTTATTTCACCGATCATCCAGGCATGTGATGCTATCAGCGGAGCAAGACCGGGCGCAAGGCGTGAAATCATGCAACAGTACATCCAGCGCATTAAAGATCTGGAGAATCTTGCACAGGCCTACCAGGGAGTTGAAAAAGCTTACGCTATACAGGCAGGTCGTGAGTTGAGGGTAATTGTTGAAGCAGACAAAGTAAGTGATTCAGATAGCGATAGGTTGAGTTTTGAAATAGCACAGAAGATACAGACTGAAATGACTTTCCCGGGACAAATAAAAGTTACGGTGATCAGGGAAAAGAGAGCAGTGAATATTGCACGATAATATTTTAATAATAAAAGCTACCTCCTAAAAAGGTAGTTTTTTTTATATTGTTTCCCGCTGACGTTTCAGTATGAACAATTGCGCCGATGGGTTATCCCAATTTTAAGGGACTTCTTTTATTATTTTTGCTATGTTGTTTTTTTACAGTGTATAGACAGATGATTTTAATAAAATGAAAAAATATCCATCTTACATTTTACAATTATCAATTAAACCCTTACCTTCGCAGTCCGAAAAAAAATAAGAATATGAACGCAGTAGATTTTGTACACGAGCAGTTAACAGCAACACCGGCACTTCCAAAGTTTAAAGCAGGTGATAATATCACTGTCAATTATAAAATTGTTGAGGGAACCAAAGAGCGTATCCAAAGTTTCAAGGGCGATGTTATCAAACGCCAGGGAACAGGAGCCACCTCAACTTTTACAGTACGTAAAATGAGTGATGGTGTAGGCGTAGAACGTTTATTCCCTTTTTATTCACCAAATATTGAGAGTATCGTTCTGAACAAAGTGGGTAAAGTACGTCGTGCTAAATTATTCTACCTTAGGGAAAGAAGTGGTAAAAGCGCTCGTATCCAGGAAAAGAGAATGGCTGTTGCACTTAAAAAATAATCAACTACACAAAATATTTTTGAAGCGAAATCCAATAGATTTCGCTTTTTTTCGTTTAGGTGCGACAATTTATACCGGATTGGAATGATTATTGAAACAGGGTGGTCGTACAAAGATTTTTGAAACCGTTCAACAATCACCTCAATTTAATTTTTAACCACTAAACCACAACCCCAATGAAAAAATTAATGCTCCCCGTAGCGATCATTTTAGCTGCAACTCTCTTAATCTCATGCTCCAGAGGCATTACCATGAATGAAGCTGCAAATGGCAAAGCAAAATGTGGCCGCCATCTCAGGTAATTATTTATTTAAAGATCATTTCACGGGTTCTCACATTAACATGTAAACAACAGAAGTTTTAATCAAAAGGGTTCAAAGAGTCATTATTTAATTTATCTTTGTTTTTCAATTTTAATTATTATGATAGTTTCAAACATGTTAGCCTCCGTATTATTATTTGGAATGCCGGGTGGTTCCGAATGGATATTTATTATCCTTGCAATTGTTTTATTGTTTGGCGGTAAGAAAATCCCCGAATTAATGAAGGGTATTGGTAAAGGCATGCGTGAATTTAAAGATGCAAAAGAAAATGTGAAAAGTGAAATTGAAGAAGGCATGAAGGAAAAAGACAAAGATCAGGAATTAAGGGAATTAAGACAGCAACTGAACCAGGTAAAACAGGCTCAGGAATTGCCTAAATAATTTTTTACAACCAAGTAATTAAGGCTGAAATAAATGACAAGTACTTGTCACTTATTTCAGCCAATTTTATAAATACCAATCCATAAAATTTGAATTTGTTTATAAATATACAGGCTTACCAGGAGCAGTTGTTATCCGGAGCTACCGATTGTGTTACAACAGTCAGCAATTATCTGGAAAAAATCGATCAATACAAGCATCTAAATGCATTTACCGAAGTATTTGCTGAAGAAGCTTTAGCGAGAGCTTCAACGTTGGATGCCAGCCAAAAAAAAGGAGATAAATTAGGTAAGTTACATGGCGTGGTGGTAGGCATAAAAGATGTTTTATGCTACAAGGATCATAAAGTAACCGCAGCTTCAAAAATACTGGATGGCTTTGTTTCGGTTTACAATGCAACCGCAGTTCAACGTTTGCTGGATGAAGGAGCGATTATAATTGGCGTTTGTAATTGTGATGAATTTGCAATGGGGAGTACCAATGAAAATTCATTTTATGGTAATGTATTAAATGGGCTGGACGAAACAAAGGCCCCCGGCGGATCATCCGGCGGAAGTGCAGTAGCGGTGCAGGCTGGCATGTGTATGGTAAGTTTGGGGAGTGACACTGGTGGATCAGTAAGACAACCGGCAGACTTTTGCGGTATTGTTGGATTGAAGCCAACCTATGGCAGCATATCACGGTATGGTTTAATTGCCTACGCATCTTCATTTGACCAGATAGGAATTTTTAGCAACAATATTGAAGATGTAGCAATAACGCTTGAGGTTATTTCAGGACCTGATGAATTTGATAGTACTGTTTCATCCGTTGGTACTAAAGCCGTAGGGCAGAACTTTCAGAGTGGATTACCGGTTGATGAAAATAAAAAATATAAAATTGCTTATTTCAAAGAAGCGTTGTTTCACCCATCTCTGGACGCAGAGATAAAAGAAAATATATTATTGCTTATTGGTAAATTAAATGCCGCAGGCCATTTGGTGGAGGCAGTTGATTTTGATCTGCTGGACTATATTGTTCCGGCGTATTATGTTTTAACAACTGCGGAAGCAAGTAGTAACCTAAGCCGGTTTGATGGGGTGCGTTATGGTCATCGAACAAGTGAGCCGGTTGAGGATCTGTCAGCATTTTATAAACGCAACCGAAGTGAGGGATTTGGCAAAGAGGTAAAGCGCAGAATTTTATTGGGCACCTTTGTGTTAAGCGCCGGATACTACGATGCTTATTTTAGTAAAGCACAGCAAGTAAGGCGGATGTTGGTGGATAAAACAACAAGCATATT
>Ga0209181_10008361_pt1 | contig 13898 bp, 8 predicted proteins | sample MAT05_FD_187208 | JGI IMG/M metagenome (GOLD analysis project Ga0209181, IMG submission 187208) | Freshwater microbial communities from Lake Fryxell liftoff mats and glacier meltwater in Antarctica - MAT-05 (SPAdes) (version 2) | ecosystem: Environmental > Aquatic > Freshwater > Ice > Liftoff... | reverse complement strand
CCAGCCAGGCTTGCCGTATTTGGACAACATCGTATTCAGGCCAACAATAGCACAAAAAGAAAGCCAGGGCAGGGCCAGCACAAAGTAGTGTGGATAAAATGCGCCCCCCAAAGACACGCCCCAAAGAGAAAGCAGAAGCAGCAAGGCGAGTATGCGTTGATTTGGATTTTGTTTTTGCCGGAGCAATACGGCCAATCCATACAGGCCGCTGAACCACACCCACCACCAGTGCAAGATTACTTTTGGGAAGTAAAAATTGAAGAAAAACCAAGCTCCAGGGGCCTGTGTTTTAAAGGTATCTCCAGTTGAAATCCCTACGGTCCAGAACCAGAAATCATCAAATCGACCCTGTGAAGCGAACCAGGCCGCGCTCAAGCCAACGGGTAAAATCACGCCTGTTGCATACAACAATCCGATCCCAATCGCGCGAGTGATCGATTCGGTTCGCCCGCGCCCAGACAACCACCAGATTAGAAATAGGGCCCCAAACACCGCATAAAAAAGGGCTTGTTGTTTAATCCAAATCGCCAATCCTGCACCTAATCCTGCTAAAAGTATCCAAACGGCTTGCGATCCCCGGCCTTGTACCGTGCCACGCCACATGGCCCAGAGGCCAGCAATAGCTGGCAATGCGCAAAGCTGTGTGGCGTGCGCAGCAAAACCCAACACTTGGCCACTAGCAGCATACAAAGCGAAAAGCCCCGTGCTCGCCAGAGCTAGATCGCGCCCAATAACTTCGCGCAGCCATAGAAAAAATATTGCCAGGGTTGCCACTTGCCAAAGTAATGCCCCAAGATGAATTCCTGTAGGTTGTACGCCAAATACGTTTGCAAATAAACCATATACCAAATAAAGCCCTGGCAACTTGTTGTCGTACAAGTCCGTGTACAGGCGTTCCCCAGCCCACAAAGCCCGGCCTATGTAGGCAAAAACTCCCTCGTCTCGCTCAAACGGAATGTCCAGCAACCGCAACCGCGCGATCAAAGCGATGATCAACAAAGCGATGCCTATCCAAGCGAACGGAGTAGTAGAGATGTTATGGTGGGCAATCGGTTTTGGGGCAACGATTGTTGTCTGTTCGATGGTGTGCTCGTTTCGACGCTTACTTTTCGGCATTTTTTATCGGAGTTTCGTGTTGTGGGGTGTTTTACGAAAGCCCAAAGATAGATGCACGAGTTTTTGCTGGACAACAAACTTGCTAAGGAACGGGTAAATAATAACTTATTATTTACCCGTTCCTTAGCAATATCTATAAAACAAAAAAAGGCCGCCCCATTTCTGGGACAGCCAACTAAACCTCTATCTGATTAGTCTTCTTTCAAATCTGCTGATATCTTATCAAGTTTTCTGGCAGTAGCTGTTTTGAAGTCGTTCCAGCCATCTTTCATGTCTTCTCCAGCGCGCTTCATGTCGGATCTCAAGTCATCGCGTTGGGCAGCAAGTGATTTGCGGCGTTGTTGCCACTTCACCTTTTCTTTGGCAGAAGCCTTTTCAATTTTACGGTCTAGATCCTCAATTTCGGTATCCAGATCGCGACCTGCCTGATTCATTCTTGCAGACAGATCGTCGCGTTCCGCTTTCAAAGCCATGGAAGCATCTTGACTTGCATCTTTAAGATTTGCTTTGGCGTCTTGCAGGTTTTCTTTAGCATCCTTTACATCATCCTGACGACGCTCGGCGGGCGTGTCAGCGCAAGAAACAAGGGCAAAAGTGGCTGAGCAAAATGCCAAAAGGCCAGCGTATAAAAAGTTCTTTTTCATAGTATTTGTAAATGTTAGTGATTGTTTTAATGGAGATGAATCTACTTAGAATTCATAGCCCAGCGTGACACCGATACCGCGTGTGCGGCGGTAAGGTTTATTGTCATTCTGGTTGTTGGCGTCTGTATCAAGCAAGTTGTTGATGCCCAGATTGTAACGAGCATCCAACAGGATGTGGCCAAACTTTATACCGCCTCCGAATGAAACTCCCCAGTCGGTACGCCGTTGGCGGTCGGCTTCATTGTCGTTGTCAAAATTGAAATCCTCTTCACTTGTGGTGGTATTTCCAAGCAATGTGATAGACGTTTTTGATTTGCCACCGATCGCCAATCCTACAAAGGGTCCACCCAAGAGGTAAAAACCGCCACCGTTTTCATTGTAAAATTTCAGTTTTGCAAGCACGGGAACTTCTACATAATTGTAGTAAAGCCGCGACACGATTTGGTTGTCTGCATTGATTTTGTAAGTTGATTTACCCCCTTTCTGGATAAAGAGTAGTTCTGGCTGAATGGTGAACATGTCCGACAAGCCGAGGTCAAATGAAATGCCCGCCTGAAGCCCAAGAACTGAGTTGTTTTTCAGGGATTCGTACCCTTCCAAAGTGGCAGATTCGGAAATACTGGCAATGTTTACCCCTGCCTTAATGGCCACCTGCGCCTGGCTTTGCGGGATCAAAAACAATATGGAAAGTGCAGCGGCCAGGTAAAAAGATTTAACGTTCATAGAATGGGTTGCTGAATGGATGAAAAAAATGTGTAAGAATGTCCAGTAGTCTGGTCTCCGAGTAATCATCTTAAAACAGAAAGATACTGGTTTCTACAGTGCAAAGGTGGGTGGTTCGACGCGAGTAACCCGTTACATAATTCCCAAAAAATCTTATAAAATTCACACATTGATTGCCCGGATGCTGATCCCAAAATGAAATTGGGCCACCCGATTATGTCGGCTGGCCCAATGCATTACCTGTTTTTTAAAATCAGTTAGGTATGTTAATAATACAACCGTCTATGTTCAATGACCCTTGTTTGTTAACACCCGTTCTTGTAACAGCTTGTCCAGTGCCACAAGATGTTATCATCCTTAACCCTCCAGCAGCAAGAATAGCCAAGTACCCGCCATGAGCACACAAGGTTCTTACACTTTCCACAACCTCAAAAACAATACCTCTAAGGCCAAAAATAACAATGCAAAAACCACGCACCAACGCCAAAGTACAATACCACGCTCCTGCTCATTCACCACCTGGCTGAAGTTAGCTTCGGCGTTGGTTGCAAGTACTTTCATGTTTTTAGGCAGGTCCTCCATCAATGCTTCATCGGTTTTGAAGCTCAGATTGCTTTCCTTGCGGTCATAGTTGAACGCATATTCGGCCAAGGTGCTATCGCTTTGCAGATGAAGTTTGTACCAGCCGGCATCGTGTACTTGGGTGCCAGGGGTCAGTAAAACCTTGGAACCAAAAATACGCTGTTCAGGGATGAATTCTTCGGACGGTTGACGGTTGACAGTTGACGGTTGACGGTTGATGGTTGACGGGGTTGCCGTCCCCCGTCCATCGTCAACCGTCAATCGGAGTTTGTAATTCGTTTCGCCGCTGGCAGAGACTTTGTGTTTGGCTTCCAACACCTCGTCTTTTCCAATGGTGTATGCGATTTGGCGGCCTTTGTTGCCCGCAATCGCCATTTTAAACAGCATGGGGACGAAAATCTCACCGTTCCGCACAAGGTCGCTGACTTGCTCATTGAGCGGGGCTGCACTGAAATAAAGCGCACCTTCTCCTTGTGAGAATTTTGACAACAAGGAGGAGCCATCTCGGTAGGTAAGAATTTGCTCACCACGGGCAGGGGCAATTTTGAAATTACCCTGCGTGTTTGGGAGCCGGAGATTGGCACTTTTATTCAAAAAAACGTCCCGAAATACGAATTCCTCCGTGTTTACCTGGCTGGCTTGACGGGGTGTAGATTCGTATGCCCCGAGGTTTCCAGCTGCAAAATTTTGCAAAAATGCATTGTAGGAATTGAGGTCGGAAATTTGGCCAGGGAACACTAGGACATTGCCGCCGTTTTGGCTAAAGACTTTTAGCTCATTCGCCAGGCCGGAAGAAATGACCGGTAATTCATTCAACACAATCAGTTGATAATCAGCTAGTTTGGAATAATCCAAGGCGCGCGGGTCCGCATTGTCCAGATGAAAATATTTGGCGCCGAGGAAAGCGTTGTCCAGAAATTTATTCTCTCCAGCGCCATTGACAGCCAAAACATTAATGCGTTCGGCAACGTGGAACGCAAGGAAATAATCGTCGTCAAACTGCACTGGATAGTCCGTCAAGGATACGCGCGCTTCATGCCAGCCAGCGTGCAAAATCGTAAAGCTCACCGTGTCGAGCCGCGTGCCATGGGCAGGGATACTGACTGCGCCCACTGGCTTTGTTTGGCCATCATGCCGAAGACTTAGCCGGATATCGGTGGCTTCTTCGTCGCTGCGGTTGCTGATCTTTATCAATAGGTTGGCTGGCTGATTGAGGATTTGAACGGGCGTTTCAAACCAGGCACTGTCTACGGATATATTGCGCTCTTGCACTGCACGGATGGGCACGAGATTGACCTCCAGAAGCGTGTCTCGGAAGCTGGTCACATCCGCAATGTTGGCCTGGAAATCACTGATTACGAAGGCTGTTTTATTCTCTTGTTTGCCTGTATTGAGGCATTGCTGCTGGCGGGTGAGTACTTTGGAAAGATCGCGGGAGGCAGGGCTAGTTCGGATTTCTTCGATACGGGAGAGGGCGTCTTCCTTGCTCACGAGGCGCTGGTCTCGGCCTTCAAAATCATTGGTCAAGACCTGAAAGCGGTCTTCTACGCCATACGCTGTTACAATATCCCGGGCACGTTGTTTCGCACGTTCCAGCAGCGGCGCATCTTTTGACAACGCATTCATACTAAACGAGTTGTCTACAAAAACGGAAACGGCTCGTTCTCCTTTTTTTACCCCGGAAGAAAGCGGGATGAACGGCTGTGCAAAAGCCAGTACCATCGCCGCAATAGCCAGGCAACGCATGAGCAGCACAAGCAGGTTGCGTAGTTTCTGGCGGTTGCTGGTCTCCTCTTTTACTTCTTTGAGGAAACGGACGTTGGTAAAATACACCCGCTTAAACCGCCTAAAATAAAACAGGTGGATAATGATCGGGATGGATATGACCGCAATTGCGGAGAGGAATGCTGGGAAAAGGAATTGCACGGTGAATTTGAACTATAAACTATAAACTATGAACTATGAACTATGAACTATACTCGCCTGGGCAATGGCTTTGGCGGGTAAAAACGATGCACACGTGCCAGCGTGTCCATGGGCTTAGAAATGCAGCTGCAAAAGTGCGAAGGTTTTGGCGAACAAACTTTGCTTTACCTTTGCGAACGTTTAATTTTCGATAATAATGCAAGTCTACCACGACCTACTCCACCACATCCTTCACCAAGGCACTAAAAAATCCGACCGCACCGGCACCGGTACTATCTCGGTGTTTGGGTATCAAATGCGTTTCCATTTGGCTGATGGATTCCCACTGCTGACGACCAAAAAAGTGCACACCAAAAGTATCATCCACGAGTTGTTGTGGTTTTTGAAAGGCGAAACAAATACGGCTTACCTAAAAGAAAATGGCGTGAGCATCTGGGACGAATGGGCCGATCCAAACGGGAATCTCGGCCCCGTGTACGGCAAACAATGGCGTTCCTGGGCTACACCCGAGGGCCATACCATTGACCAAATCAGTGAGGTGATCCGTACTTTGAAAACCAACCCTGATAGTCGGCGAATCATCGTTTCTGCATGGAATCCGGCAGATCTTCCCCAAATGGCGCTGGCGCCTTGTCATTGCTTGTTTCAATTCTACGTGGCAGACGGAAAACTTAGCTGTCAACTTTACCAGCGCAGTGCCGATGTGTTCCTGGGTGTACCTTTTAACATCGCTTCTTACGCTTTGTTGACCATGATGATTGCACAAGTCTGTGATCTTGAGCCGGGTGATTTTGTCTGGACTGGCGGAGATACACACCTCTACATCAATCACTTAGAACAAGTTGAGTTGCAACTTTCCCGAACGTTTCGCCCATTGCCAACGATGAAAATTAATCCAGAAGTGCGCGATATTTTCAGTTTTAAATACGAGGATTTTGAATTGCTGGGGTATGATCCTTGGCCGGGAATCAAAGCGCCAGTAGCGGTTTAAGGAGTGGGTTTGAAGCTATTTTTTTGAAGCTTTTATTGCCCAAAACAGTGTTTTAACGTTGTTACCCTTGTCCGTTGGCCAATTTGCTCCAGGAAGCTATTTTCTGACCTTGACTGATGGGCGCGGCGTGCAGACCTTGAGCTGGATGAAGTATTAATTTCCGATTTCCGATTACATGATTTCCGATTTCCGATTACATGATTTCCGATTTTTCAATCTTCCATTCAATCGAAAATCGGAAATCATGTAATCGGATATCGGAAATCGAAATTACCGAATCACCACCAATCTCCCCGTAGCGCTAACGCCGTCTCCTTCCGCCTTCAGGATGTAAACGCCGGGGTTCCAATTCCGCACCTCAACATTGAATGAGCCAGTGGCTGATTCGCCAGTAGCGGTCAATTGACCCAGGGCATTGTATGCATCCCAGCGGACTGCCGTATTCACGGGCCATTCAACATGCGCGATGAAACGGGTTGGGTTCGGGCTGAGGTTCATCGTTGGAATATTGGGTGCATTGGTTTGTAACGGAAGGCTCCAATTTGCCAATTCGGTTCTGTAAAGGGCTAGACCACCACGTTGATTGCCCACTACCATTTCCAGCATACCATCATTGTCGAGGTCGGCAAAGGCAGGATGCGAACGGTTGCCCTCGTCAACATTGCCCCATTTCACGGAAATTGCGGGAAACGTATCCTGGTTTGCACCTTGCAAATAATAGGCTTCCAGTTGTCCTCGTTGGGCTCCGGTGACTATTACAGGCCCATCCGGGGTTTGTATAATGGCTGGAGTACTCATGCCCACTACATCTGGCGGGATTTTCGTGTCAATCTGCCCTATTTTTTGTAAAGTTGGAGACGGCGAAAAGAGCGGCAGCGCAGAAGAGCCATTGTTTTTGAAAAAATTAATGTTCCCCGTACGCTCACCCAGGATTAGATCTTGTAGCCCGTCGCCATCCAGATCATACACCAGCGGGGAAGAAACTGAACCAATTACATCCAAAGCCAACCACATCGGATCTGTATCGTATTCCAGAATCATAGGTTGATTTGGGCCGGCAGTATTTCGATAACAATAGACCCCGCCGAGGTTGTTGCCCACCAGCAGATCCAGGTCTTCATCGCTGTCAATATCACCGAAAGTGGGTGAAAAGTCGTAGTCCTGTGGTGCAAACTGCGATAGCCCTGTCCAATCACTATCTGTCAATTGAAAGGCTGGAGCGGCAAGCGTACCAACGTTGAGGTAAAGGAAAAGCCTCGAATTGGTAAATGTTGCCTGACTGTTGATGAACGTGTAAAAGCCGTAATTTCCAACCACGAGATCAATCAGGCCATCCGCATTTACATCCGCAAAGGCTGGGTGGGCTGCAGTACCAACATCAATCATATCTCCAATAAACAGATCCTTGGATTGAAGCTCAAAGTAGTGCTGGCCGGGCACAGTAGCCGTATTTTTGTAATACCACACGCTCTTACGGTCTTCGCCACTAGTGGGGTTGTTGAGCGCAACAATGAGGTCTTTTTTGCCATCATTTTCGAAGTCAAGATAATAAGTGGCCGGGAAAGAATTGAGTTCTACAGGTACGTTATACGATGGGAAAGAAGTGTCTTGGGCCGTCATCCAGGCATTTTGTGGGGTTCCACCATTATACATCATACCGATACAAGGATAAGAGACATTGCCCAGTAGCAGGTCTTTATCACCGTCGTTGTCTTGATCGTAGGTGGTCACTGTTGCGCCTGGGTGAAGGCCATCGCGGTCTTCTGCAACATTGGGGCCTTGAAGCGCACAATTCAGGTAACAAGTATCTGGATGGCAACTTAACTCTGCCTTACACCTCACCATACCGTTTTCAAAAAAATCTCCCCAGCAATTGTCGTAAATGATAAACTCAGGTTTAGAGAGCGGTTTTCCGTTTTCCACCGACATGTTTCGAAGCATGGATAAACTAGTAGAAGTGCCTGACTGGAAAGCCAAAATATCCAGGTCTCCATCGCCATCAATATCGTCAATATTCGGTTTGTCGCCCCGACTGATCGGAAAATTGTTCCAAAACGCCGGGTTATTGTCGGGGTAAAAAATGTAAAGCGGATTGCAGGAGGAGCAATTGGGGGGATAGGTGAAAAGGTGTGGCGTAAATTTTAATCCTTGGCCATCATAATAGCCTTTGAATACCTGGATTTCCTGGCTTGCGGGGGAAAATGCCGCACAGAAAATATCCATGGCCCCATCCTTGTCGAAATCGCGCATAACCATCCAGTCCGTCAGCCCTTGCGGGAAATTATAGGCGTATTCTGGATAGAAAATATAGTCTGGCGCACCAGCGGTTCCTTCATTGATAAAAGTGAGTACGATATTGCCCACGCGATCAAATAACACGAGATCTTGTAAAAGATCGTGATCCAAATCGGCTTGAGACCATTGCGGGGCGTTTAAGCCTCCAGCAAACGGGTACGCCAAATCAATGCCGTTTGCCTTAACGGGCGCACTGAATCGCTCGAAAATCTGGGTGATTTGTGCGTTCAAGCAGTTTGCCGAAATCAGGGCAATCAGTACAATTAAGAAGGATGCTCTTTTCATGTTGTGCTTATTTGAATTAGTCAAGTTTTTTTAACGCAAAATCGCCATTTTCATAGGCAAACTTTGGCCTTCCGAAGTTTGCAGCAGGTAGGTGTACAGTCCAACTGGCCAGGTGCGCGTATCTACTCGAACTTCATTTTGCGCTGAAAGGTTCAGGGCGTGTTGTGAAATTTTTATTCCCAGGTTGTTGAAAATCAGCAAATTGGCTTCACCTTTAAGCTGTTTTACATTTTCCCAGCGGACTATGGTGTATGCCCCTGCAGGGTTTGGCTCATTTTGACGAAGGCGGAAATCGCGAAGTGGAATGCTGACGGTGTTCAAAAGCGTAGGGTCAGTATATTCCACCAACAGGTCGTCAAAGTAAAAGCCGTCGCGCTCATCGCCGTTATCAGAGCCGAGGATAAATTTCAGATCAATCGTTTGGCCAATGAAGTCAGACAAATCCATACACTCCTCTACCCATTCACCCTGGAAGTCGTCGAAAATAGCTTCGTTAAAAGGCTGGGCACCGTTCCCAGAACCCGGTTTTGTAAATCGGCCACAAAGTGCCTGGTCTGTAATACCACTTGCGCGCACCTGTACATAGTCATAGCGCGGTTCAAGATCCCATTTTGCCCAAAAGCGAAGTTGAGGGCTTTTTGCGCCATCGGGGATATTTACCCCTGGGTTAGAAAGTTGAAAATCGGAATATGTGTTTGGCTCGTAGTTGCTGTTATTGGGCGAATCTGTGATACTGAACGGGGCGCTCACGAAAGTACTCGTGGTTTTTTGCCAGGCACCATTCCATTCATTTATGGCGTTGCCATCTTCCGTAAAAATCCCAACATTTTTTCCGCCATAGTATTTGCGAAGGGTATCACTTTTGGAGTAGAACCCATTCGAATAGGTGTGTAGAAGCGTGAAGGCTTCTCCCGCTTGAATACTTGGCGCTAAGGTGATCTGGGTGGTCAAAAGTTTTGTTTCAAACTGATCCAATTCCCCGGATTGCGAAGCCGGAAGAACACTGAGAATATTGGAAGAAAGTGGGGTCAAAGACGAAGTTAAAGCACCATCTTCATATCCAAACCGAATGAGTTCAAGGTCAATGCTGGGGTTTAAAGTAGAATAAAAGGTTGGACTAATATCCTTGGCTTCACCAAATCGTAGCGCACAGAGCACCGTGCTAAGGTTTTGCCAAACGTTTTCGCGGTTCAAGGCATCAATTTCACCAGGCTGAGGCCAAAAACCGGTTCTGCCCACCTCCGGCGTAAATGAATTTACACCCGTCTCGCCAAACATCCAATCGTCAGAGCTCCCATTCACGTTGTAGCCCACCGTTTCAATGGAGGTGCCATTTTTGTAATGGTTTTCACGGGTTAAAAGTTTGCCGAATATGGCAAGTGCAGGATCTGCTAGTTCATTGTTGTATGCCCAAGGATAGATGAGTAAGTTGCTGAAGGTGTGGTAATTAAGCGCAAAAACAAATTCATGCGCCCGAACAAAATCACGCATTGTGCGGGTTTCCGGCTCTGAAAAAGCGGCAGGGCCACGATAAGTTTGACCATTGGTATTTGGCGAAGAACCGCTATCGTCGTTCCCCCAGAAGTAGCCATAATTTCGATTTAGGTCTACGCCAAAAGTACCATCGCCATTGTTGCGACGGTTTTTGCGCCAAAAGCCGCCGCCTAGCGGATCTGTAGTTTCATTGTACACATAGCCGTCGGGGTTTACACAGGGGATGAAGTAAAGTTCAGCGTTGTTAAGGATGTACTGAATCTCTGGGTCGGTTGCATAATTTTCAAGCAGATACCACATATAAAAAAGCATCTGGCTTGCCCCGTTTGGCTCACGGGCATGGTGCAGGGCACTGTAAAGTACTTCCGGCTCCGGCTCGTCGCTGTCAGGATTGTCGGATATTTTGATATATTGAATTTTGCGGCCTTCCCAGGTCACAATGGTGTCGCTTACATCAGCTCTGGCGGTGATCAGATTGGGAAATTTTGCATGCATATCGTCCAGCACAGCCCTCATTTCTTCAAGGGTATGGTAGCCGCCCATGCTGCCATAGGTGTAGTTGGATGGGGTAGGGTAGGGGGTCACGGCAGCAACAGCGCAGGAACCAGAGCGATTTTCGACGATGGGGTTTTGCAAACGTTGCAGGTAATCTTTTTTGAGGTCTTCAATCCTGATCTTGATTTGAAAACCAGCACTTTGTACCAGCATAATTTCTGAAGCCGAAAGATCGGCGACCAGTGCATGGCCCGGCGAATGGATACCGTGGTCTGTTTCAATGCCTAGTCGAGCCAAATTGGCAATATCTTTACCCACAAGGCTGATCTCCACGCGAGAATACTTTTCAGGTGTTTGGGCAAATACAGAAGTGCTCAACAGGAGGATGAGCACGAGAAGACCAGCATTCACCCATAAATTTTTCATGAGGGCGGCAAAAGTGCGAAAGGTTAAGGCAGGTAGAAAGATGGAATGGTTCATGTTTAGAAAGAAATTTTGGCAAAATTAAACCATTGGTAACAGCAGGCGTTTTTTTTGCGTGGTTTGGCAATTGTAGGCGAAAATTTAAATGTGTACCCTTTCTGGGGCGAAAAATGAAATTGACCACGGATTGAGCAGATAGGAATGCGAATGAAATAGATTTTGAAAAAAAACCGTAAAAATCCGTTTGCTCCGTTCAATGCGTTTTCCAGTGATTATCGAGCGGGAAGCGCAAAAAAATTCCCAAGAAATCCGTAGTTTTGTGCGCTGTTTTTGGCACAACCACCTGATTTTCAAATTTCTTGAACTTATGAAATTCGTCTCCGAAGAAGTAATTGATGCCATTATTGATGCGCTGGAAGAAAATTCCGATGAGCAATACGAAAAGCAAATGGAAGGTTTTGCGGAGGCTCAGCCGGTGCTGTTTGCCTGGCTTTTCAGCGAGGAATTCGAACTGCTTAACGACGACGAGAAGGGCTATCTGCAATATCTAGCACTTATCGCCTGGAAATCTATAGTAGAGGTGAATGGCCCAATGGATGCCGTTTCGGAGCAGGAAATCGGGGAGGCAGAAGAGAATAACTATGAAATTCTGGAGGCCTCAACGGCTAAAAAATTTCGAGATCGTTTAGACTCCTTTTTTGAAGATTCGCCACAAGAAGACCTGCTCGCATTCGCAGAAGAAGCCGTGCTCGAAAGCGAAGATGACCCCGATTCACTCGTCAGCAAAGAAGGCCGCGAGCCAATTTTTATTGCGCTCAAGACGATTGTGGATGTTTTGACTATGGAATAAACAAATAAACAACTAGCCATGTCTCTAACCACAGCTACTGCCAAGCTCGAACGCAACGGATTTCTGGATCTCGAGGTAGATCCAACCCTTGATCTGGTTGCCGAAATCAATCGACTCAAGCGCGAGAAAAACGCGGTCATACTCGCACACTACTACCAGGATTCCGAAATCCAGGATATTGCCGATTATATCGGTGATTCGCTAGGGCTTTCCCAAAAAGCGGCTACAACTGAGGCTGACATTATCGTTTTTGCGGGGGTACACTTCATGGCTGAAACGGCTAAAATGCTCAGCCCTACCAAAAAAGTCTTATTGCCCGACCTCAAAGCGGGCTGTTCTTTGGCTGATTCTTGTCCGCCGGCACTTTTTAGAAAATTCAAGGAAAAATATCCCGACCATACCGTGGTCAGTTACATCAACTGCACTGCCGAGCTCAAAACGCTAACTGATATTTGCTGTACCAGCACCAATGCTGTGGCTATTATCGAAAGCATCCCAAAAGACCAGCCCATTATTTTTGCCCCCGACAAAAACCTGGGTGCTTATCTCATCAAAAAGACCGGGCGAGATATGGTGCTTTGGAACGGGGCGTGCATGGTGCACGAAATTTTCAGCCACGAGCGCATTGTAAAGCTTCGGCTACGTCACCCTAACGCCAAGTTCATTGCTCACCCAGAGTGTGAGGCCCACATCCTGGACATGGCCGACTTCATAGGGTCTACCACGGGCCTATTGAAGTACACCATAAACGACTCCGCCACCGAATTTATCGTGGCTACTGAAGCGGGTATTTTGCATCAGATGGAAAAGTCAAGTCCGCATAAAACCTTTATTCCAGCCCCACCTGAGAATAATTGTGCCTGCAACGAATGCCCTCACATGAAGCGGAACACCCTCGAAAAACTGTATCTTTGTATGAAGTACGAACTTCCTGAAATCATCCTTCCCGATTGGGTGATCGAGCAAGGACGGGCATCCATTGATCGGATGATGGAGGTTTCGGCAAAGGCAGGATTGGTGGCGGCATAATTCCCAAAATTGTCTAAAACCGACATCTGGTTTGGCATTATTACAGTTCTTTTGCTGCTGCAAAAAACCTGCTGGGCAAAGTCTAGGCCTACCCCAATTTTTGGTTCATTAGGTGCTCCCCATTTGGTCTAAACGGACAACGATTATTTCCGATTCATTTTCAATTTAGTGGCAACATGGCTTCGAGTCGTATCCATTAGCACGACTATTGAATCGTATTTCCAAGCAAAATCAACCCGTCTATCTTGTGCAAAATATTAAACACTCCCGCCTGCTCCCGATCACTGGCCTCCTGCTTGGCATGCTCGTCTGGCTTGCCAACAATGGCAACCCACCCACGGGCAAAACTGGGGCCCAACCATTCGATGGTAATTGTAACGATTGCCACTCCGGAAGTGCCTACAACGCAACTATTGATGTATTAGGCTTCCCAGCCACTGCTGATCCAGACGCCACGTATGACATTTCCTTCACGGTAACGGCTACCCTGGGCGCTCCTACCAAGGCAGGCTTCCAACTTGTGGTGGTAGATGCCAACGATGATGACTGCGGCGACCTCATCCCTGCGAACGGACAAACAGGCACCGAGAGCTTTTCCGGTAGAGAATACATTGAACATCGAGGCGGAAAGACCTTTGCCGGAGGCGTGGTCTCCTGGGATTTTAAATGGAAAGCTCCAATGTCTGTCCCTGGAAATACAGTCAAAGTGTATTATATCAGCAACCTCTGCAACGGCAACGGGGGCACTGGCGGAGACAACCCTGTTTGGGAGAATTTGTCCTTTGCTTTTGCAGGGTCGCCGCCTTTAAGTGCCAGCATCAGCAGCAGCACAAATCCTGCCTGCAATGGTGCCAGCACCGGAAGTGCTACCGTGGAGGCTACTGGTGGCAACCTTCCATATACCTATCTTTGGTCAGGTGGGGGTCAAACTGGCCAAACAGCCACAAATCTTATGGCTGGTACATACACGGTCACGGTTACTGGGGCGGGCGGAAGTGGTACCATAACCGCAGTCGCCACACTCACCCAGCCGCCTGTGTTAACG
>Ga0209181_10008358_pt1 | contig 13900 bp, 12 predicted proteins | sample MAT05_FD_187208 | JGI IMG/M metagenome (GOLD analysis project Ga0209181, IMG submission 187208) | Freshwater microbial communities from Lake Fryxell liftoff mats and glacier meltwater in Antarctica - MAT-05 (SPAdes) (version 2) | ecosystem: Environmental > Aquatic > Freshwater > Ice > Liftoff... | reverse complement strand
AAAAATTGTTCTGCCCCGGGTGTCCACCCCGAATTCTTCGTAGAAGCGCTTAATGAGTTTCTTCCGCGTCGCCTTCATCGCTGCGTTGAGCGGAATGATCTCAACGGCTTTGGGAGCATCAGCGTGCTGTGTTGGGGCAGGGCTAGGCGCAGGCGATTCTTTTGGAGAGGTTTTCACTTTGGGGGTATGGGTAACAGGGCTTGTCGCAGGAGCCGTTGCCTCAGCTTGCGGATGTGCCGCTGGAGTATTGGATGGTTTGGCCTGAGATGGCTTCCGGGCGCTTGCTTGCGAGGTTTTCTGCGCTGGAGCCGTTCTATTGTTCTTGGGAGTAGTTCGGTCATTCGGCACCGGTTTCTTTTCTATTGGCTTTTTCTTGGTGCTCTCCGTTTGGCTAGAGGTTTCCGACTCTTGCCCCAAAAGGCAAAGAGGAGCCATGCAGAGGGCGACTGCAATCAGAAAGAGGTGCTTTTTCATCTGAATTGTTTTTGAACGAAAGTGATGATTTACTGACGATAGGCTTTCAAGAGTGCCTGAAAGCGTTTCTCATTTTGGTGCTCTACCAAACCCGGCTGGTTGGTAAAATCCCAGACCTCGCAGTGCTTTTGCAGCGCGAGTTCCAGGTACTCATAGAACTTCTGCGGGTTGGCGAGTTTGGATTCGATCTGCGCCAGCGTCACGAAGGCGAAGCACAAATCAGGGTCGAGAAAAACGGCCCGCTTCCCGTCTGCCAGTGCTTCCGGCAGCCGGTTCAGTTGGAGGTAGAGTTCCGCCCTGAAATTGAGCATCTTCGGCGCTTCGGGGCGCAAAGCCAGTGCTTTGTTGAGGGGCACGAGCGCCTTTTCAAATTTCATCTGCTGATAATAGTTGTCTGCCTCGTTGTAAAGCGCCGCTACGGCCACCGCCGTGTCAATCGGAACGGCTATTTTGCTGGCCGTTGTCGTGCCGGGCAGTGTGGCGGAATTTTGCGCTTTTTGCCAAAACCAGATGCCCGTGCCGACTGCCAGCACCAGCAGCAGAGCCACACCCAGCAACATCATTTGCGGCCCTGCGGAGCGAGAAGCCGGCGGATCAAATTCTTTCTCCCGGAAAGATTCGAATACCTCCTGCCCCCTTCGCAGGGCAGGAGGCTCGTCGCGCACCACCAAGTGCTCGCAGTCGTCTATCAGGGAAAGCAATCCGAACTTTATTTTAGAGAGGGACTGTTCAGCGTCATTGCGGCTGATCAGGCTCAGGTTGCTGTCGTGCTCGGTCTTCAGCAGCGTGGATTGGTACATCACGCACTGGTTGTACATATCTCTGTCCTTCCCATTGAGGAAGTCAGCCAAAATCGCCAGCGTAACTTTTACTTTATGCTGCGCTACGAGCGATTTCAGGGTGTCTGTGAATTGGCTCATTGACCTTAATCAATTAATTTGACCTCGAAGACCGGAAAAGCAAGGACTTCATTGTGAACATTCAGCCCTGGAAGCACCAAGCGCCCCTTGTATGGACATACAGGTTGCCCACGGGCTTGCCGTTATTGTGCGCCAGTTTGCCGAAGGAATAAGGCCCCTCATTTTTATGGAAATAGACCGTGGGGCCATCTACGGTGAGTTCCATTATCTGCTGGGGAAACAAGCCTGGAATAGGCACCTTAATTTGAACTTTATCGATCCCCTCGCCACTGAGCACCAGGTCGCCAAACAGGTTCACCCCATGCCCTTCGAAGCTGCCAGTATTTGAGCCAAAAACAAACCCCATCAACTGGATGCTGAATTTTGAGATTGCCGTCACGCAGGTTTTGCGCTTGTAGTTGAACGTGGAACTGATACTGGCCATAGATTCATCGTCCAAAAACCTGAGCTGGTAGGCGATTGGCGGAATGTCCCGGCCTTGAACATCCCACGTTCTCCCTTCTCCGCGAATGTATTCCCTTACCTGATTGATTGCGTCTATGCCCGTGCCGCCAGCCACAGCAGCAATACTGTTCTCTGCGCCATAGCAGAATGCTCTGATGGTCGTTTTTTCGAACAGTTTTTTTTGCCTCAGATCAAAATTGGCCTCAATATGCCCCCAAAAACCGGTTCCATTGTAGTTGACAGCCAAGTCAATGGCCTCTTTGGACAGCTCAGTTTCCACATTGATGACCACGATCTTTCCGAAAGAGACCTTCTCGACCACCACCGCACTCTTCGGGATCACTGCATTGGCCGCGAGAATGCCCCGCACACCGCCCTTGGGTGCGGCGATGATCATGTCGAATGCCTTGCTTACATAATACGCCGTAAGCGTGTTGCGAGTGCTTTCGCTCGAATAGGCAAATTTGGCTTTCACATTTTGCCCAAACCCGCTGTAAGAGGCTCCTGCCTTGATTTCCAGTTCCTCAAATTTTTTCATTTGCTCCAGTTCGATAAACTCATTGAACGGCAATTGAACTTTTCCGATTTTCCTGACTACCTCCCTCACTTTGTCAATCAAAAGCGGGGCATTGACTTCATCGCCAGTGATTCTTTGAGTAGAATTGCCTGCGCCCCCTGCTATCACCATAATCTGCAAATCCATACTGGCTCTGGGCAGGTTGCTGATTTGTATAAAATCGCCGGTCAAGATGGAGTTGATGTCAAAGATCATCCCCGGCATGATGCTGGCTACCGGCGACATCAAGGCATATTCTGAGCCTCCGCCCCGGACGCTCACCTCTTCGGTGAAGCATATCCTGTTGCTTTCCTGGCTTTTTTCGGGCGCACTGGTTTTCGATTCATACGGGATGTCCGACCCGCCAGTACTTTTGTGCAGCGTAATAGAGCCGCCCCCCCCTGCAATGGAGCTGACCCGGGTTCGCGGGAAGAAGCCCTGCTCGACCCATTTCCCGTTCTCCACGCGGTAGATGCCACCATTGTCTATGACATACGGCACGCCATCGCGTATAGCGACTTCTTCGCAGTTTTTATCGCCGGGGTGTTTTTGCCATTGTACAGGGTTTGCAGCCAAGTTCATAGTGTACACCATCTTATCTGCCGCACCGATGCCCCATAGTTGATTGTTCTTGCCATCGAAGGCAATTCGGGTAAACTTCTATGCTATAGTTGCAGGTGCCGGAATTATGGGGAATTTATTTGATGCTCGTGCATTGGATGACGGCACACCATTCAGGCTAATCCCCCAAATAGGCTCGGTAAAAGCAGCAATCTCCAACCTTTTTACAGTCCAATACTTTTCCCGCCCCGAGCCGTTGAACTTCCAAACAAGGTCATCCATGCCGATTACATATAAGGTGCCAGTCTTATTGACGGCGATTTTTTTGCCCAAACCGCCGCCGGGCAATTCCGACCAATTCGTGCCGTTGCCTTTCCAGATACGCCCTCCCCGGCCAAGCACATAAGGCACGCCTTGGAAGGCACAGATTTCGCTGGCCCAGGTATCTTTGTCAGGGTACTGTGTGAAAAGAATGCCATTCGCAGAAGAATGGACGCGGCCATTGGTGTCAATAACCCAAACTTTAAGGTTGCTGTTATCAATGCTGATTTTCATGTGCTGAATTATTTGTGTGTTATGGGTGGTGTGGAAATGTTCAGGTGCTGGGAGCCCCATCAAAGCGGTGCTAAATTCCCCTTTACCCAGCCATTGTTGATGCCCGCGTAAAAATTCCCGTCTTCCCCGATGATGTAGGGCGATCTGCCAAAAGCGACGATAGACTTGGCTTTCATCGCAGCGGGGTATTTGGAAATCGTGGGGGCAGCGCTTCCGTTCAGATCGAAATAATACACCTGCTTGTCGGCGGCATTGATAAACCAAAGCATGTTCATACCTACGTCCACCGTAATCTCCAGCGCTTTCGCTCCCGGAACCTCCGACCAACTGCCGCTGGCGAATTTGTAGAGTTTGCTGTCGTCTCTGCCCACGATGTAAACAATGCTGTTCCAAACCGCCAATGCCTTGGCAGGCTTGTTGGCCGTTGCCGGGATGCCCGTGCCGTCCGCGTTGCGAACAAGGTCGTCCAAACCGATGTACCACCGCGCGCCGGTCTCTCTGTCTACAGCGATGCGTTTGCCCCTCAGCGTGCCAGGAGGTATCGGCAACCAGGCCGTGCTATTGAAAGCCATCAGGGTTTTATCGCTCGCTCTGATGCCGAATGCGGTACCACGATGGGAGGAAATATCATCAAAAAGCGGGGGACTCGCTGGGGCATCGGAGTGCTTAGCCAGGTTAAAATCCGTGCTGTACATCTTTTTGTCCGTGTCGAGCAACCAGAAGCCGCCATTCTGATTGTTGATGGCTACATCGGCATACGGCCTTATCGGCGGGGACGGGCTGAATTTGAGTGCCGCGCTCCCGGCAAGCAGCGCGACGGCAAGCAAAAGAGGAAGGGAATTTTTTGAGTGTCTCATGTTGAATTTGTTGTGAAGTGAAAAATTTTCAGGAAAAACCGGTTTCTGAACATTCATGTACGACCCGCTCCAAAAGGTTATCGCAGCCGCAAAAAATTTTTTGCACACGCCATTCGCCAGAATCTTTCGGGGGATTGCAAGAGAACCTCGCTCGCCCGATTACCTTTGCACAATATATTACATCAATTAGGTAGAAACCCGGCATGAGCAACCCCGTCGAACGGTTTTTTGGGCTTTTCAACCTCGACCCTTGCAAGCGGTACCCGACCAACCAACTGCTCTTTGAGGGGTTGCAGCGCTCAGACACTGTGGCCATTCAGTGCCTCTTGCTCAAATGTCGCCGCTCTGTCGCCTTTCTCCTGCGGCAGGCGGATTTGCCCGAAAACGCCCTGACAGACGACGTTCTGAATGAAAGCACGCTGATTTTTTAAAAAAAAATCGAAGCAGGCACCTACCAGTTTACGGGCAAGGCACCCTCCACCTACCTCATCGAAATCGCCCGGCGCCTGGTCGCCAACCAGACCCGTCTGAAAGTAAATCAGCCCCACGTCGAACTGCAATACCATCACCAGAGCATCCAGGATGAAAGCGCCCGCGATTACTTTGACCACTTGGAAAATGCGAACCTCATCGAGCAATTGCTGTCAAGGCTCGGCGACTCCTGTCAGCGGCTCGTCCGGCTGCGCTACTTGGAGGGGCTGAGCGACGAAGATACCATCGCCCAAAACCAATCTCCTCCTGGAAAAAGCGCAGCGCCAGGCACCCTCCTGCGAAGTGGCGAAGCGGCCGCCACAGACCCCCGATATGCTGCCGATTTTCGACGCTGCGATGCTTCAAAACCCGCCGTTGGTGCCGCGCGGCGGTTCCTTCGACGCAGTGGCTGCGCAAGTGCTTAGCCGGGCCTACGCGCCCGCGCTCGCAAAACTCGAACGCATGAAGCCTCCCCGAACGCTCTCGACCTCCAACGACACGCTCCAATACCTCACCGGCCTCTGCTTGCTGCTGCAAAAACAACCCAAAAAAGCCGCTGAGCATCTCTTCCCGCTCAACCGCCCAGGCTCTTCTTTCCAGCAAGAAGTGCAGTGGCTGCTCGGAATGGGCTTTTTGCTGGAAGGAAAAACGGCAGCGGCCAAAGCCGCACTGGGCGTAGTATCCAAAAACCCGGCGCATCCGCGAAGCGCGGCGGCGGGCCAGGTTTTGGGGAGGCTGGAGTGAGCAACTCTTTTTCTTTCAAAAACACCGTTCCCCCACTTATGAAGAACACCAACCTTACCCTTGCTTTTTTGCTTTTTTGCCTCAATAGCCACGCCCAGAGCGTCAAACAATACCAGAATCAGCTGGATTCGCTCCATAAAATCGGCGAATACGCTCAAATGCTCCCGCTGGGCGAACAAATGAAGTCGGTCGCCCGCGACAGTTTCGGTACCGTGAGCATAGAGTATTACCGGGCAATTGTCCGGCTGGCATCAGCGCATGTAATGTTGAGCCATTTCAACGAAGCATACGCTTTGCGGCTCGAATCAAAGGATTTGATTGAAAAATTAAAAGGCAAAAAATTTATCGGCTACGCTAACGCATGCTTTAATCTGGGCCTGCTTGACCAACATCAGAGTAGATTTGAATCGGCAAAAGTATTCACGCTGGAAGCGCTGGAGTATTTCCGTCAACTTTTCGGGGAGAAAGACAGGCACCTGGCCTGGGCCATGATCCAGCTGGGAATCATCGACTTTAATTTGGGGAATTATACATCCGCCCTGAACTATGACGAAAAAAGCCGCGATCTGCTGGAAAACCTGAATCTGGTCAATACGGAAGACTCCGCCAATGTATTGATCAACTTGAGTGCGCTGCAACTCGCCTTAGATAAGATTAGCCTAGCCGAGCAGCTGGCCCGCGACGCATTAGAATCGAAGCGCCAATTGTATTCGAGCGACACCACCTACACCAAATATTGGCTCGCCAAGTGCTTGCTTCGAGGCTCAAAGTTCGAAGAAGCCGAACTGATTTTAAATCAGATACTGCGAAGCGATGGGGCAAAAAACGATGCCGGGCGCTCCCAAGTGTCGGCGCGGCAGGAACTGGCGAAACTATACGAATTCTCAGGGCGATACCCCGAAGCAGAACAGTTGGTGCGCGAAAGCCTCGAGATGGAGCATGCCATCGCGGGAAAAGAAACGTTTCTGTACGCATTGGGACTCAATCAATTGTCCGAATGCCTGCGCCACCCAGACAAGTCGGACGAAGCCCTGCTATACGCCCGGGAGGCGCTTGCCCTCAAAGAAAAGATTTTTGGAAAAACAGACAGAACGTATGTAATTTCCTTGATCGAAGTGGCGGACTGCTATGCCAAACTTAGGCAGTGGCAACCAGCAGAATCTACTTTTTTGGAGGCCAAAAGCATCCTGCCCCAAATCACTGCTTACACGGCGAGTTTCCTGACCGATATTCAGAGCAGCCTCGGTGATTTGTATTTGGCTGCCGGAAAACACGCTGAAAGCCGCCAGTCATACCGCGATGCCGCCGCTACGATGGAGGCTAATCACTACGAATCTTTTTCCACTCAGCAAGCCCGGGTGAAAATGATGCTGGGCATGCTGGCGGGTCTCGCGGGCGACAATGCCGAAGCGACAGCCGACTTTGCCGCTTATGAAAAAGGGCAGAATGAATGGATTGCCCGAATGCTGCCGACGTTGACCGATGTTCAAAAAACGCCGTTCCTGGCAGATTTGCGGGGCGAATTGGCCGGGCTGTACAGTTTTCAGTTTCATGAAAAAAAGCAACAACTCGCCGGCCTTTTGTTTTCCCGCCAGTTGATCTACAAAAATCTGGCGACCAGCACGCTCGAAAAACTGAACCGGGAAATGGAAAACACCCATGACCCACAAGCCAAAACCGACTTTGAAACCTGGCGCTACGTCAAAGAACGGCTGACCAAAATGTACACGTTGTCTCCAACCGAACTTTCCCAGCAGCCAGATTCGATACCAACCCTCGAAAACCGGGCCACCGACCTCGAAAAGTCCCTGTCCCGCCGCTCCGCCCGTTTCGCCCAACTCACCTTCGAGCAGCCCGCTACCTGGCAAGACCTCCGTGCTGCCCTTCGCCCCGGAGAAGCCGCGCTCGACATCGCCCGTTTTCAATACGAAAACAACGGGCAAGGAACCGACTCTGTGATGTACGCTCTGCTCGTCGTCACGCCGGAGACGACCGACCAAGCCCGCCCTTGTTTTTCTGCCCAACGGCAACGACCTGGAAGCCTTCCTCATCGAGCAATATCGCAGCGATGCCCAGAATAAAAATCCCGATGCCAAAATCTCCGATGCGATTTACAGCGCTTTTTGGCAGCCGATTGAACCGTTCCTTGCCAGTGCTCGCACTGTTTTTGTTGCCCCCGACGGCGTGTTCAACAAAATCAACCTCCAGACCCTACGTCGGCCCGATGGCAAATATTTGCTGGATGTATTCGACCTGAAACTCGTCTCCAACCTGAAAGACCTCTTGAAAAAGGGACCCGAAAACGCGCAAATCACTTCTAAAATCGCTTTTCTCGAAGGGAACCCGGATTTCAATTCAATCGGAACGCCTGCGGGAGGCGGCAACACCAATCGCGGCGCAACAGAAGATACAAACGACTACACTGCTCCTGGTTCGTGGCGAATCCCTCCCGAAACACGCGGCTTGAAACTCTCCCGGCTGCCCGGAAGCGAAAAAGAAGTACAAAGCATCGCTGCCTTGTTTCAAAAAAACGGCTGGACCGTAGCGACTGCTTTGGACAAAAACGCCACCGAAGAAGCCGTCAAGAAGGTCAAAAGCCCCGCCGTCTTGCACCTTGCCACGCACGGCTATTTTTTGGAAAACGAGCGCAAAAGCCGCCAGACTATCGGCTTTGAAGAGCAATACGTCGGGCAAAACCCGCTGCTGCGCTCCATGCTCCTTTTCGCTGGCGCACAAAACGCCCTCGACGGCAAGCCCGCTCTCTTGCGCGAGGACGGCATCCTGACCGCCTACGAAGTGCAGAACCTGAATTTAGAACGCACCGAGTTGGTCGTGTTGAGCGCGTGCAACTCGGGTTTGGGCAAAATCGAGAACGGCGAAGGGGTCATGGGCTTACAGCGTGCCTTCCGGGTGGCGGGCGCAAAGACCGTCATCATGTCGCTCTGGGAGGCGGATGATGCCGTGACCCAACTGTTGATGAGCACTTTTTATGAAACCTGGCTCGCCGGGAAAACCAAAGCCGAGGCTTTCCGGACAGCACAAAAGCGCGTGAAGGAAAAGTATCCGCAGCCATTTTTCTGGGGCGCATTTGTGATGATGAATGAAGCAAGGCCGAAATGACGAAATATAGAACGACGACCTTGACTGGTCAGAGCACTGACCTACCTCGCCACCACCCGCACATAATCCAGCATCGCCGTATTCACCTCGACATTCATGTTGTTGTTCCAGTCTTCAAACGTGAGTTTCAACGTGTTTTCGCCCTTGTTGAGCCGGACCGTGCGAGCATTTGAAAAGCCCCAGTCCGACCACTCGTCCTTGCCGCGCTGCGCAAACACCAGCACGCCCGCATAAGCATCGTTGACCGTCAGGCTGCGGATGGCGCATTTGTTGTCGGTGTTCCAGGGGCCGCTGCCGTTGGAATAACGGATGTCGAGCAGGTAGTCTCCAGCGGATTCCACGTTGATTTTACAGGTGACCGTCCTGTTCTTTTCGGTCGTGATCTCGATGAAACCTTTGCCTGAATAATTGGAATACGGCAATCCAGATTTAGACGCAACCTCTTCCAGTTCGAAAATTTTCACCGCCGATTTGTCCACAAAAACCACCGGCTCGCTGGTGAAAGATTCGTTGTCGGCCTTGTCCACCGCGCTCACTTTATACTCGCTGAATTTTTGGGTGTCCGCTTTTACCTCGAATTGCGCAGCCGTCGTTTTTTCCAAAAACACCCCGTTTTTATAGATTTTGTAGTGGACTGCAGCTTCAATCGCCTCCCATTTCAGGGCATTGCCTTCCTGCCGGGCCAGCGGATTGGGCAACGTGAACACATTGGGAACCAGGTGAATGGGTTGCTGGGAGAAATCATTGTTCTGCATATCAATCTCCACGGTGTGGGTGCCGATGGTAGCTGCAAGCAAAAACGCATTTTTAAGCGGCTGGCCGTCGAGCCGGATGGATTTGATCTGATTGCCGAAGCCGTTCACCGTGATATTCAGCACTGCTTTTCTGTACCGAAAATTGGTCAGCGTCTTTTTGCCAGGATAGGTTTTGGGGATCGCCGGCTGAAAACGAATGCCGTCCGCCTCGAAATTCATGCCCATGAATACCCGGTGCACCATCGCCAAATTGCCGGCCATACTCCACAACATCCGGTCGGAATTGATTTCGGTGCCTTTAAAATCGCCGGACTCCGCGACAAAATTCTCGTAGTTGGTCAAAAACAAAGCCCCTGCCCGGTAGATGGCGGCCAGCCCGTGGTTCAAGACCTGTTCGTTGCCTGCTTTGGCAGCGGCCAGGTTCCAGTAGGCTTGCACGAACGGCCAGACGCCGTTGTTGTGATAAGGAGGGATGCCGGGAATTTGCGGATAAATGCAGGTGACGCCAAAGTCCGTGACCGGCGATTTGGATACAATGGACGCCGCTTTCGCCGGGTCGGCTACGTCGAAAATGACAGCCAGCGCCTCGCCCAACGCTTCGAATCGCGGCGAGATCGTTTTATTGGGCCGACCGTAGCGGTATTGCGCGTAAAAGCCCTGATCCGGCATCCACAAATACTGGTTGATGCCCGCCTTGATTTTTTCGGCTTTTGCCTGATACCCTTCCGACGGTTTGCCCAGTATTTTAGCCATTTCCGCCAGGATCCGGTTGGTTTGATAATGCACTACATTGGTTCCCAGGTTGTCTGACACATAAATATCCATGTTCGACATCCACTTGGGATAGGTTTGTTCGCGCCAGTCCAGGAAGGAGGATTCGCCCGAACAGAGGCCCGTTTGAGCATCGTAAATCGTCTTTTCGTCGTCTGCTACCGAGTTGGAGATCACCTGAAATGCTTCGGCCAGCCAGTTTTTATCCCCCGTCGCTTTGTAAATTTCCCAGGCCGCCAAAGCCCAGGTCGTGCGGTCGGAGGAAACCGGCCAGGCACCGCCCGAACCCGTGTCCTGAATGATGCGCCCGCGTTTGACTTTTTTGCGCAGACTGGTTTTAGCGACGTCCGGCTCGTGGTAAGCAAAGGCTAGGACGGTGCTGTAACTTACGTCCCGCGTCCACACGCCGCCCCATTTGGCGCCGGTGCGGAAGGTGCTGTCAGGCTCGATGTTTTTGGTCGCTTCTTCGAGCGACAGGTTGAACAGGGCATCCACAATGGACTGGTCGGAGGTATAGCGCGGCCGCATGGAAATGTCCTTCGTGAGCGTCCACGATTTGTCTTTCGAGTCGGCAGCGTTGTAGGGATTGAACCGGATGGTCAGCGTGTAGATGTTGTTTTTGCCGCTGTCTTTAAGTTGCAGACCCTTGTTGGCGAGGTTGACAAAATCCCAGGAAAGTGGCTCTGCACCGCCTGCGATGTAAAAGCCTTTAAAGTCGGCTTTTGCCACGCGGGTACCGTCGAATGCCTCGTAATATCCCTTTTCATTGAACTGTTTGATGACCGGCGACATGTCCACCCGAAAGTTGTATTCGTAGTTGGCAGGCAAAAAAGTGCTCGGTTTGGGCGGTTGGGGCGATGCGGACGACCCAAAAACGATGACGGGCGATTCATGTTCCTCACCAATTAAGATCCAATGGTTTTTGCCCGACGGAGATTCATTGTCCTTTTCATTGATGCTCAATTTAAACGGGATGAGCCTTGAAAACGTCGAATTGGCCGGGCTTTGGTAATTGGACCTGATCTGGGTCGGCGACACAACGGTGGCCTCGTTTGTGCCCTGAACTACTTTGTTGGAATAGACTGCAAATGCCTGATTCCGGTAGAGGGTCGTTTTTTGAGCGGGATGACAGGCGGAAAGCGTCACGAGAACGAATATGGGCAGGAATTTTTTCATAACAAGATGCTGGCTTATGGCAAAGATAGGAAACCTTTGCTCACCTTAAATTTCTGTACCCATGCTGTCAAAATCGCCCGCTATCCATGCTACACGCCCATTTTGATTTCACCATCGCAGACATTGATACCCTCGATTCCCCTGCGCTGGTCATTTACCCGGAACGGGTGCGGCACAACATCCAAACAGCCGTTCGTATGATCGGCGATGTGTCCCGCTTACGCCCGCACATCAAAACCAACAAGTCGCCGGATGTCGCCCGGCTGATGCTCGAAGCGGGCATCACAAAATTTAAATGCGCCACGATCGCCGAGGCGGAAATGCTGGGTATATGCGGCGCACCCGATGTCCTGCTCGCCTACCAGCCGCTCGGACCCAAATTGCAGCGCTTCATCGCGGTCATTCAGAAATACCCCGACACGCAGTTCTCTTGCCTGACCGACCACCTGATCACCGCACAGGAGCAAGCCGGGGCGTTTTTTGCGCAGGGTTTAGAGGTGCCCGTTTTTATTGACCTCAACACCGGCCAGAATCGCACAGGCATTGCACCCGATGAATCAGCGCTACAACTCTACGATACCTGCGCTTCGTTGCCAGGTATCCGGCCGGTCGGACTACAAGCCTACGACGGGCATCTGCGCGATGTTGATTTGGAGGATAGAAAAAACGCTTGCGATGCCGCTTTTGCAAAAGTAGAAGCCCTGCGCGACCGCATCATAGCAGCAAGTCATGAGATGCCCATCATTGTTGCGGGCGGTTCACCTACTTTCCCCATCCATGCAGCGCGGGAACATGTCGAATGCAGCCCCGGCACTTTTGTTTTTTGGGACAAAGGTTACATTGATCTTTGTCCAGAGCAGGATTTCCTGCCTGCCGCGCTGGTAGTCAGCCGGGTGATTTCGCTGCCCGATGCGACTAAACTTTGCCTCGATCTCGGGCATAAATCCATTGCTTCGGAAAATCCGATTCACCAGCGCGTGTTTTTCCTGAATGCGCCGGAGTTGGTGCCCCTGGGACAAAGTGAAGAGCATTTGGTGGTGGAGGCAACCGCCGGGCATGCTTACCAACCGGGCGATGTGCTTTACGGTTTACCGTTTCATATTTGCCCGACCGTCGCGCTCTATGAACACGCTTATACGGTTGAAAACGGTCATTTAACCGGCACTGATTGGCGCATCCTCGCCAGAGACAGAAAAATAACCTGCTGATAACCAAACTTCAAACGCTCAAACTTCAAACGCTCAATCTCTCAAACCCCCTACATATTCACGATAGACGCACACCTCGACCTCAGCATGAATGCCATGGAGTGGAACCGCGACCTGCGGCAACCCATCGCGGCCATCCGTGCCCGGGAGCAAGGCATGGCCGACAAACCTGACCGGTCCAAAGCCACGGTCTGCCTGCCGGAGTTGCGAAAAGGCAATATCGGGTTGGTGGTGGCTACACAAATTGCGCGGTATGTCGCGCCCGACAATCCGTTGCCCGGCTGGCATTCGCCGGAGCAGGCCCGGGCGCACACGCAGGCACAATTGGCCTGGTATAAAGCCCTGGAAACAGCGCGGTCTGGGCGAGCCACAACAACTGTCGGGCCCAGGTCAATCACAACCGCCAATTCTCCGACGAACAGATCAAGGAACGGATCCAACGCGATGCCGTGATCGGCGCGGCGATGGACGCCTGGATGATCGTGGCGGGCTGGGTCCGCCAGGTGTCAACGCCCGAAGGCATGGGCTGTAACCTGGAAAAAGTCGTGGACCACATTGACCATATCTGTCAACTCGCCGGCAACGCCCTGCACGTCGGCATCGGCTCGGATCTGGACGGTGCGTTCGGCAAAGAGCAATGCCCGTACGATTTGGAGACCATCGCAGATTTGCAGAAAATGATCCCTCTATTGAAGGTGCGCGGTTATTCCCAAACGGACATTGAAAATATGATGCATGGGAATTGGTTGCGATTTTTGAGGCGTGCGTGGATTATAGAATGAAACTTTTTTTGAAACGGCCCTCACGACAACAATAGGACACGGATTAAACAGATTGAACGGATTGGCACGGATGTTCTGCTTTAAAAATTCGTTTTTTATCAGTCCAATCTGTTTAATCCGTGTCCTATTATTGTCGTGCGGGTATATTTTTCAAGAAGCGCACCCCAACCCGTAGCGCCGCGTTTACGCCGCCAGTCCAGAGCCGTTTACGGCGATTTAAAGTGAAAATCGGCATAAATGCCTTCTTACCGACGGCAGGAATGCCTTTTTACCGACGGCGTAAACGCCGTGCTACCATTGCCAAGGTAGCGCGGCGTTTACGCCGCCGGTGCAGAGCCGTTTACGGCGATTTAAAGTGAAAATCGGCAGGAATGCCTTTTTACCGACCGCGTAAACGCCGTGCTACCGTTGCCCAAGCTAGCGCGGCGTTTACGCCGCCAGTGCAGAGCCGTTTACGGCGATTTAAAGTAAAAATCGGCAGGAATGCCTTTTTACCGACGGCGTAA
>Ga0209181_10008357_pt1 | contig 13902 bp, 8 predicted proteins | sample MAT05_FD_187208 | JGI IMG/M metagenome (GOLD analysis project Ga0209181, IMG submission 187208) | Freshwater microbial communities from Lake Fryxell liftoff mats and glacier meltwater in Antarctica - MAT-05 (SPAdes) (version 2) | ecosystem: Environmental > Aquatic > Freshwater > Ice > Liftoff... | reverse complement strand
CCCCGTCGCTGGTTCGGCTAATCTCAACACGCGATGCCTCAAGCCGGAATTCCTGGGGGATTCGGACGGCTTGGCTATTACCATTGATAAAAACTCGGCTAAAAACAGATTGCATTTGCAATTCCTTCATGCGTTTTCAAATCCTTCATGCGTTTTAGTGTGTACTTTCAAGTGTGTATACTAGCTCTTTAGGTTGAGGTTGCAATCGACAATTTTTCAAATTCGATAATTACTTTAAAAGTACGAACGTTCGGTTTATAGTGCGCCCATGAAAACGCAAACCAACCAATCGAGCATCTTAAGCAAGGGCGCGGCAACACGCGATGCCATCGTGCTAGCCGCATTAAAACTTGCCGAAACCGGGGGCCTAGAAGGCTTGAGCATTGGCAATGTAGCTGAGCGCGTCGGCATGAGTAAAAGTGGCGTATTTGCGCACTTTGGCTCGCGTGAGGACTTGCAATTAGCGGTATTGAAAGCCGCGACCGAAAACTTTTCGGAAGCGGTGTTTTACCCAGCAATTAAGCTCAAGCGCGGTTTGCCTCGATTGCGCGCGGTGCTGGAAAACATGATTGAGTTCTATCAGGGCTTAGCCAATGGCTGCGTGATTTTGTCGGCCTCGCATGAGTTTGATGATCAGCCGGGCCCGGTGCGCGATGCGGTATTGGCATATTTGCGCCAATTGCGCAGCGAGTTGGTGCGCGCGGCGCGCTATGCAGTGGAAGCGGGCGAGCTTGATCCGCAGGTAGACGCAGAACAATTCGGCTTTGAGTGCTTTGGCATTTTTTTAGCCGTGCATCATGATTTGCGCGCATTGCGCGACCCTGATTCCGCCGCTCGCGGGCGATCTGCGTTTACGCGATTGCTGAAGCGCTCGATTCCTGTATCCAACCTATTATCTAATCAATCGGAGTAACGAGTATGGGCTCAGTTGCACTTGCCAATCGCGGCCTCAAAAATAGCACGACCGTTCGAGCTGAAATGGCGGTAAGCGCGCACCTGCCGCGCGAAATCAGTAAACGCGGCTTTTTAGCGCGCATCATGCTGCTTCGATTGCCGTTTTTTAACCGCGCCGAGCGTGCCGCTGATTTGTTCTGTACGCCGATGCCCGGTACGCGCGCCCGCAGCTTAACTGTCGCGGCCCCCGAATTTATGCGCCAAACCATCACGGAAGGCGCAATCCGCTACCAAGCCTACATTTTGGGGAACCCAACTCAGCAACCCTATATATTGTGTGCGCATGGTTGGAGCAGTTTCGGCCTGCGCTTCGCACCTTGGGCGCGCGCCGCACAAGCGGCTGGATTTGCCTTGGTCAGCTTCGATCACAGTGCACACGGCCGCAGTAGCGGGCATTTGGCGACCTTTCCGAGCTTTGTTGCCGGCATCAACGCGATGCGCGGCGCATTCGGCGCCCCGGCGGCGGCGGTTGGGCATTCATTTGGCGCGGCCGCACTGGCGCTGGCCGCCGCTGAAAACGCCCTGCACTGCCCACTGGTATTGGTTGCACCACCGGCTGATCTGATGGTGGCGATTCGTTTTTTTGTGCGTCGCGTCAAGCTGCCCATGCGTTTTGTTGACGCCATTGCAGCGGTAATCAGTGCGCGCGTGGGCCGCGATGTGAGGAGTTTTGCCGCCAAGACCTCGACCGTCAACATTCGTAAGAGCGTGCTGGTGATCCATGATGTTGCCGATAACGAAGTCAGCTGGAATGCTGGCGCGCAATACGCAATGCTGGCAACGAATGCGCGCATGCTCAGCACAACCGGCTTAGGCCACCACCGAGTGCTTAATGATGACAGCACGATTCGCGCCGCACTCGCGCACATTTCAGGTGCGTCCATTTCAGGTCACCCTGTCGGCGAAAAACTATTGGTTTCCAATGCCGACTTGCAAGACGCCTTAGCGTAGGATTTTTCGCTCAAAAATTTACCTTTTCAGTTGAAAAAGCTTCGGAAGCCTGAAATCAGAAATTTATTTTGCCTTAATGCATCGAAATTTAGGGTTTTATGTGAAGAACCCGTTGCTGGAATGTAACGGGTAGGTAAAAATCAGGTGATGCATGCCTCCATACTCAATCACGCGCGATACCGCTATCTGTGGGTCACCCTAGTCCTCGTTCTGGGGTCGATCATCGCCTATTTTTGGCAACAGCCTGTTGGGCCACCCAATGGCGGCTCTTGGTTGGGATACACATTAGGCACCATTTCAGCCGTTTTGATCATTTGGCTGATGCTTTTAGGGATACGCAAACGTCGTTATGCATCCAATATGGGCTCAGTGCGTGGCTGGACCAGCGCACATATCTATTTAGGCACGTCGCTGCTGTTGATCGGTCTGCTGCACTCGGGCTTTCAGTTTGGTTGGAACATCCATACTCTTTGCCTGTTTTTGATGTTTGCCGTGATCTTTTCCGGCTTTTTCGGCGTGTTTGCCTACCTGCGCTATCCCGCACTGATGACGCAAAACCGTGGTAACACCACGCGCGATCAGATGATCGAAGAAATTACCGAGCTAGATAAGACGGCTTTGCAATTAGCCGATCAAGTCGACAAAGCGGTGCATGACGTGGTGTTGCGCTCCGTCCAAAAAACCAAATTAGGCGGTAATTTTTACGCGCAGCTGACCGCTAAAGACGAGTCGGGTGCGGCCATTATTCGATTGCGGCAAGCGGTAATGGAATACAAGCCCGGAACCGATCAGCCTAAAAAGCAGGCGGGCTCGCAAACGATGGTGATGATGGTTGATTTCCTCTCCAACACGTCTAACGACAAGCAAGCTGAAGCGCTGCGCCGCTTACTCGATATTATGTGTAGACGCCAATCCTTGGCCACGAAAGTCGCGCGCGATATCCAAATCGCGGCGTTGATGGAAATTTGGCTGTTCGTGCATGTGCCGCTGAGTTTTGCCCTACTGGCAACGCTCATTGCGCACATTGTTTCTGTTTTTTTCTACTGGTAGGGGCCAGCGAATATGAAATGGCTCATCCGCCGTGTTATCAAAAAGGGCAAAGGCGCACTACAGTATGAAGAAGACGAACATTACGGCGATGAGCTGTCGATGGGGCGCGGCGGCAATCAAGCGATTTTTGTACCGGATTTGCGGGTAGCGCTGGAACACGTCCGTGTTCGCGCATTGCCCGGGGGCAAGAAATACCGCATCGAATCATTGATAGCGGCCGGTGTGCGTATCAATGGCCACATTGAACAAGCCGCAACCGTAGGACAAGGCGCGAACGTCGAATTAGGTGGTACACGCGTTACCTTTATTACGGCACCCGAAGGCTTCGAGGCCGCTGTCGAAGTTTCACCGATTGATAAGACCGAACAAGCGGCTATTAAAGAAGCCGATCGCCTGCCGAGCACTCTGTTGGAAACTGGTTTGAGCAAACGCCGCCCGTCATGGCTGCTGTTCGCATTCTTTTTAATAACTTGCCTATTGATTCCGCTGGCGACGCACTATGTTCCTGCTGTTGGGGCAAAATTGCGCGGCACGCCGCTGTCGACTCAAATCTGGAGCAGCGGCGAATTGGCCGCAGCACACCACTATTTCGAGCAAGATTGCCAGCAGTGCCATGAAAAAGGCTTTGTCTCAGTCAAAGATGATAAATGTCTGACCTGTCACGCTGAAACCAAGGCGCATGCAGATCCAAAACAGTTTGCGTTGTTTGAGCTGGCCGATGCCGACTGTGCGTTTTGCCATCGCGACCACAATGGCAAAAGCGGCATCATTCCGCCGAACCAACACCTTTGTTCCGACTGCCATACCGATCTCAAGGCACGCACGAACGGCGTTAGCAAACTTGCGCAAGTCGGCGATTTTGGCACCAACCACCCGCAGTTTAAGGTCAATTTGCCCGCGTGGAATGCCAAAGGCGAATTTGCCCCTACCCGCGTCAGTATGGAAGGCAAATTATCTGAGCTATCTGGCTTGAAATATCCGCACAACAAACACGTCGGTTTAGTCGATGGTTTGAACTCTCCAGACGGCAAGAAAAACCTGACCTGCGCCAGCTGCCATACCCCTGAACCGGGCGGCGCGCGTATGAAGCCGGTGGATTTTGAAACGATGTGTCAAGACTGCCATCGACTCACGTTTGATCGCCTTGCCGGTGATCGCCAAGTGCGCCATGCGAACGTGCCGGAAGTGCTCGCGCAACTGGGCGAATACTATGCAAAGCGCGCCCTTGATGGCGACTATGAAGAGGCCGCTGCACCAACGGTGGTGCGCCGACGTCGCATTCCCGGGCAAGCAAATGCTGCGATTAGTGCGGACGAAAAGCGTGTGGCGTTGAGCTGGGCGCGCGATAAGGCCAATTTGGTGACGCGTACGTTGTTTGAAAGCAAAGCCTGCGGCGTATGCCACACCGTGACTAGCCTACCCAGCACGGACGAAGGCACATTGAACTATCACGTCGCACCGGTGCGCGTGGCGGGCGCATGGTATGCAAAAAGCGAATTTACCCACGGCAAGCATGAAACCATGAATTGCCTGAGCTGCCACGATGCAGAGAAATCCACAACGAGTGCCAACGTATTGATTCCAGGCATCGAGAATTGCCAAACCTGCCACGCGGGTGAGGGCGCTAAAGGCAAGCTCGCCTCCGAATGCGTGGACTGTCATGGTTTCCATATCTCGGAGTTCCCGCTACATGAACGCACGACTGCGCGTGCGCAGGGTGGCGCGCCGCCGAAAACATTAAGCCTTCCGGGCCAATCCACAAATAGCGCCTCAACTGCGCCCGAAGGTGCTCCGTCCCCTTAACTGGCGGGTTTAACTAATTGCGCACGACTTAAATAGGAACTGCAGATGCGACAGAAATTGATAGCAGTTGGACTCACGATGGCGCTGGCAGGCTGCGGTGGTGGCGGCTCGAGCGGCTCCACTGCTGGCACCGCACCCGCACCCAGCACGGGTGCGAACATTAGCTGCACGGGATCGTGCGCGACCGCAGATTCAAAACTCAGCGTTGCAGATGTGCAGGCCATTATTGGTCAAGCAGTCAGTGAGGCTCAGGGCCAAGGCGTCAATGCCACCATCGCAGTCACTGATCGCGTGGGCAATGTGCTCGCCGTATTTCGCATGGCCGGTGCGCGCACCCAGGTCACGATTAGCTCGGGGCGCGGTGTGGTGGGTGGCTTAGAAGGCATCTCGATCATCCCGTCGGAACTTGCTGCGGTTTCCAAAGCCGTCACCGGCGCGTACTTATCGAGCGAGGGCAATGCGTTTTCAACCCGCACCGCCTCACAAATTGTGCAGCAACATTTTAATCCGGGTGAATTTGGCGGCCCAAGCGGCCCTTTATTCGGCGTGCAGTTTTCGCAACTGCTGTGCTCGGACTTAATTCAACCACCGGCACCGGCGCTAACAGCATTAGGTGTGACGGGTGCAAACACCGTTGGCCCCAAAAGCTCACCTCTGGGCTTGTCTGCTGATCCGGGCGGCTTCCCACTCTATAAAGGCGGCACGGTGGTTGGTGGCGTTGGCGTTGCCGCGGATGATACTTACGGTTTAGATTCAAACGTTTTTGACAGCGATCGCAACCTTGATGAATTGATTGCGACTGCAGCAACGTTCAATTTCGGCGCGCCGCTAGACCGCCGCGGTGATCGCATCACCGCGGACGGCAAGACTTTTAGGTACTCCGACGTTGGATTCACCGATTTGTCGCGCCCAACTGGCCAGCCTGCTGTATTTGCATCACTGCCCGGCCAGTTGATCGACGTACCGGGTTTTTACAGCGCGAGCGCAATTCTTCCAGGCACAGCGATTACCACTGCGGCATCGGGCATCGTTGCCGACACACTAGACTTTCCAGGTCTTGACGCCTTTATTCTGGTTGACAGTGCCGGGGCACCGCGTTTTCGACCTAAAGATGGCACCGATGCACTGCCAGGCAGCATTTCAATTAAGGCCAATGAAGTCCGTACCTTGCTGCAAGAAGGTTTGAAAGTAGCGAATGCCGCACGTGCACAAATTCGCTTGCCTACGAACAGCCAAGCGCGCGTTTCTTTGAGTGTGATTGACACCAAAGGTGAAATTTTAGGCGTTGTGCGTACCCGCGATGCGCCCCTATTTGGTACCGATGTTTCGCTACAAAAAGCGCGCACAACGATGTTTTTTTCATCCAGTGCTGCGGCCGCAGAGTTGAGTGCGCTGCCGGATGCGCGCTATCTAAATGCGCAAGGTATCGCTTCAGGCACCAACATTAAATTCGCAGATTATGTCAGCGCCACGCGCAGTTTTTTTAATGACCCAACCTTCCTCACCGGCCAAATTGCCATCACTCCGCGTGCGATCGGCAATATCTCACGCCCGTTTTTTCCTGACGGCATTGTCGGCACGCCGAACGGCCCGTTAAGCAAACCATTTGCCAGCTGGAGCCCATTTAGCGACGGCATTCAATACGATTTAGTCAATAACGCTGTTGGTGCGATTTTAGGGGCCTACGTTGGTGCCTTGCCTGCCGCCGGGCAAACCAGCTCAACGCCCGCACAAATTCAAGCCTTACTAAATGGCGTGGTGGGTGTACGAACATCCGGCTGCGCAAGTAATCCGCGCCTTAAAAACGGCATCCAAATATTTCCTGGGGCGGTGCCAATTTATCGCGGTGACGTGTTGATCGGCGCACTTGGCATATCCGGCGACGGTATTGATCAAGACGATATGATTTCATTCTTAGGCCTCTATAACGCCGGCGTGATTCTGAACAACGGCTTAGGCCATGCACCCCCAGCCCGACGCGCCGACAATTTAGTGCCCGGCAACAGCCGATTGCGCTATGTGCAATGTCCGCAAGGGCCGTTTTTGAACTCCGACGCGCAAAATGTTTGCGAGGGAAAGTAAGATGAAAAGCCGACCCCTAAGCCGCCATTCAATCGGCCGACGTGTACTTGCCAGCAGCATTATGGCCATCTGTAGTACCGCGTTTGCCACACCTGATCCCAGCGTGATTGATGCCAACCAGCTGGGCATTATTCGCGTACTACCCGCCTATGAATACAACAGCCTAGACACTGCGATACAGCGTCGACGCCCCGGTTATCCACGCACTGAGCCGCGTCGGGGTAATCAAAATAAAGGCAACAATGACCCAGCACCCATAGATGCGGTCGGTGAAATTTTACCGGTACCGGATCGCTGGCGAATTATGGAGTCTTTGGGCTTAAAAGATGCGCCGTGGGACCCGTATCATCAAAATACGCTCAAAGGCGATAAACCTCTGAAAGCCGGTGAAGACTGGTTTTTGCAACTAGTAGGCGTATCCGACACGATTTTAGAGCCGCGTTCCCTGCCTACGCCAGTCGGCCCACAGGCGACGCAAAACCCAGGCTCCAATGATATTTTCGCAAGTCCAGATCAGACCATTTTTGCGCAAACATTTTTGGCGGGATTTGTGTACTACAAAGGCAACACGGTCTTTAAACCACCCGAGTGGGAATATCGCGTGACCTTGGCCGGGCAATACAACCGCGTCGATATCGACGACGTACGCGGCCTAGAAATCGATCCACGCAAAGGCAATACCCGCGATGATGGCTTTATTGCGCTGCAGGAAGCTTTTATCGACAAACACTTGCGCGATGCTTCTACGCGCTATGATTTTGATGCAGTGCGCTTTGGCATTCAGCCTTTTAGCGCGGATTTTCGCGGCTTCTTGTTCCAAGATCTGCAATTTGGCGCGCGTCTATTTGGCAACCGAGACAATAACCGCAAGCAGTACAACGTCGCATACTTCCGACGCCTAGAGAAAGACACCAACTCAGGCCTCAATGACGTCGGTGCCGGTTTGCGCAATGACGATGTGCTGGTGGCGAACTATTACATACAAGATTTGGGCCTGCTAGGCTTTAGCAGCCAAGCGGTGTTCGCCTATAACCGGAATCGAGACGATAGTTTCTTCTTTGATGACAACGGTTTTCTTGCCCGTCCGGCCAGTTTAGGCACCGAAAAGCCGCGCAAATATGACGTCTACTATGTGGGCTATAACGGTGACGGCCATTTGGGCGGGTTTAATTTGAGCGCGAGTGCTTACGGCGCATTTGGTAAAAACGACAACGCTTTCACTGGTACGCGCAGCGATATTCGCGCTGGATTTTTTGCCGCAGAGTTATCGAAAGACTACGATTGGATTCGGGTACGCGGCTCAGCGCTGTACGCCAGCGGCGACAAAAACCCATTCGACAACACATCACAAGGTTATGACGCGATTTTCGAAAACCCAATCTTCGCCGGCGCCGATACCAGCTACTGGGTTCGCCAAAACATCCCGCTCATTGGCGGCGGTGGCGTAGGCTTAAGCGGGCGCAACGGCGTTTTAGCAAGCCTGCGCACCAGCAAGGAATTGGGCCAATCCAATTTTGACAACCCAGGCATTCGCTTGCTGGGCCTCAGTGCAGATTTCGATCTGACGCCAGAATCTCGCGTAACCGTAAATGTCAATCAGCTTTGGTTCGACAACACTGCGACGTTAGAAACCTTACGCAATCAATCGCCAATTAATCGCTCCATCGGTACTGATGCTTCGATTGCTTGGATTTGGCGACCCAAATTTCACCAGAATATCGTCTGGCGGCTTTCCGGTGCGGCGTTATTGCCCGGGAGTGGCTTAGAAAACTTATATGGCAATGACGACACCTATTACACGGTGCTTGGCAATTTGATCTTAAGTTATTGAGGATGCACATCATGAAGATCAAATCTAGTTTGACACCCATTTTAAAAGCAACCGGGATGCTTTTTCTGCTCGGCGCGTGGGCTCCGATTTTTGCAAGTGAAGGTGAAAAACCAGTCGCCCGCAATTATGTGCGCGCGCCCGATGCGCCAGCGACGCAGACCTGGGACGCCGCAAACGCGAAAAGTGCGGGCTGTGTGACGTGCCACACCGAAAGCAAATTAGCTTCCGAATCAAACGCCGATCAAAAAAGCTTTTTGGCGCATGATCAGCAAACCATGCACGCGAGCAAATCTGTGGTTTTGGGCTGCGTAGACTGCCACGGCGGCGATGCAAAAGTTTCCAGCCCTGGTGGTGAAATGTACGCGGGTAATGCTTCGTCACATGAGGAAGGCGAGCATAAAGAAAACGAGCATAAACAAGGCGGGCATGAAGGTGCCGAGGCAGGCCATGGCAGCGAACATCACGGCAAAAGCTACGCACCCGGCTATCAGGCTGCGATGGATAGCGCCCACGTACTGCCGCGTTATCCAGAAACCTGGGGCCACACGGGCAGCGCGAATCCAGTACGCGGCTACACACTTTTAAATCGTGAAGCCCCAGAATTCACCCGTTTTGTCAATCCCTCAGATTTACGCGTAGTCGAGGAGGCCTGCGGTGCCTGCCATAAACAAATTATTACCGCAGCGAAAACCTCATTGATGGCGACAGGTGCCATGCTCTGGGGTGGTGCCAGTTACAACAATGGCATCTTGCCTTATAAACGCTACATCCTAGGTGAGTCCTACACACGTGAGGGCGAAGCTGCTGCGATCAAAGCCCCCGTACCGGTGACTGAGGAGATGAAAAAACGCGGTATATTGCCGATTTTGTATCCGCTTCCAGCCTGGGAAACTGTGCCACCCGCCGATATTTTTCGCGTATTTGAACGCGGTGGCCGCAACATCAACTCGACCTTTCCTGAAACCGCGTTACCCAACTCCACGGGTTCCATCCAACGCTTGGAAGAACCGGGACGCCCAGACATCAAGCAGTCCAATCGTGGGCCAGGCACGGGCGCACGCATTGCCGTGCCGGTAATCAATATCCATAAGACGCGCTTGAACGATCCGAATATGTGGTTCATGGGCACCAACGATCAACCGGGCGATTATCGTCAGTCTGGCTGTGCGGCCTGCCATGTGGTTTATGCCAATGATCGCGACCCGCGCCATTCTGGCCCTTACGCCAGTGCAGGCCACACCGGTTTAACGCAAACGAGCGACCCGACCATTCCCAAAGATCAATCCGGCCACCCGCTCAAGCACGCCTTTACCCGTTCAATTCCGACCAGCAATTGCATGGTCTGCCACATGCACCAGCCCAACATGTTTATGAACACGTTCCTCGGCTACACCATGTGGGACTACGAGTCCGATGCACCCGCAATGTGGCCGAAAAAGCAGCACTATCCTGACGATGCCGAGCTGCGTAAAACACTGGAGCGCAATCCAGAAGAAGCAGCAATTCGCGGTTTGTGGCGCGACACTGAGTTCTTGAAGAAAGTTTCAGAGATGAACCCTAAGCTCAACGACACCCAGTTTGCCGACTATCACGGGCACGGCTGGAATTTCCGCGCCGTTTTAAAGCGGGATCGTGAAGGCACATTACTAGACGCCAACGGCAACTTCATTGACGACAAAGACCCGAAAAAGTGGGAAAAAACCGTACATATGTCCTCGATTCACGTCGACAAAGGCATGCACTGCGTCGATTGCCACTTTAGTCAGGACATGCACGGCACCGGCCACATCGTTGGCGAAGTTGCGGCACCGATTGAAATCTCCTGTAAAGATTGCCACGGCACGCCGGACAAACTGCCAACGCTGATTACGAGTAACGTTGCCGCCAGCGAACAAGGCAGAAACCTTGCGAATTTGCGTAACCCAGACGGCAAAAAACGCTTCGAGTGGATCGGCGGCAATCTAATTCAGCGCAGTTTGATTACGCCTGGACTGGAATGGGAAATGAGCTTACTCAAAGAAAACTCTAACCCTGTTTCTAGCCAATACAACGCGAAAGCTGACCGCGCGCATACGATGAGTAAAAACACCAGCACCCAAGCATACGGTGCCAATATTGCACGCAGTGACTATGCGCACGGCGAGGAAAAAATGCAGTGTTACACCTGCCATTTAAGTTGGACGACCACCTGCGGCGGCTGCCATTTGCCAATTCAAGCGAATGCGAAAACCGACCGACACCACTATGAGGGTGGTAGCACGCGTAACTATGCGACTTACAACCCGCAAGTCGCACGTGACGATGCATTCCAGCTGGGTGTGCACGGTGAAGCCAAGGGTGCTGTGATTACGCCACTGCGTTCCACCTCGGCGTTGATCTTGTCATCCACCAATTCTAGCCGGGAAAAAATCTACATCCAGCAGCCGCCGATTTCCTCATCCGGCTATTCCAGCCAAGCTTTTGGGGTGCACTATCCGCATACCGAACGCAAAACTGAAACCAAGACCTGCGGTGATTGCCACTTAAGTCAAGCCAACGACAATAACGCGATCATGACGCAGCTGTTAAGTCACGGCACTAAATTCTTCGACTTTATGGGTTTCAACGCCTGGATTGGCGGCGAAGGCGAAATTAGCGCCGTGCGCGTCACCGAATGGGAAGAACCGCAAGCGGTGGTGGGCAGCTATCTGCAAGAATTTGCCTATCCCGATTACTTCAAGCAGCACCAAGATCGCGACCTAAAGCTTCCCGAAGGCTATCGGCATTCTTCCGGCGTAGCGAACTGCCTACAGCTGCGCGGCGAATTTGTTTATGTCGCCGAAGGCAAAAACGGCATGCGTGTCTATGACGCAGCAAACATCGCGAATAAGGGCTACTCGCAGCGTTTCCAAACCGCCTTGTTTAGCCCGCTCGGTGATGACAGCCGCATTAAAAGCAAAAATGCGACGTGCGTGAGCTTGCTGACCACGCAACCGATTCGACCTGCGCAAAATACCGGCGATTTGATGCGTATAGAAAATCTAGAACAGCCGTTTTCGCCGATCTATGGCTACGCCTATATCACCGATGCGGAGGAAGGTTTGATCCTAACTGATATCGACACCTTCGTAGATGGCGAGGCGCGCAATAACTTCCTGAAACGCGCGCTAACGTGGAATGAAAACGGTGTACTAAACGGCGCGCGACATTTAGCAAACGCGGGGTATTACTTCTACATCAGCACACCTAAAGGTGTCGTGGTATTGGATATGCGCATGCCGCTAACGCCAAAATACGTCACCACCATCGACGTGCCTGACCCACGCGCCGCACAAGTGCAGTTCCGCTACTTGTTTGTAACCACAGCAAACGGCCTGCAAGTGGTTGATATCACTGACTTTGCTAAGCCAGTGGTCACGTCCGCAGTCATTCCTTTGAAAGACGCACACAAACTGCACGTTGCCCGCACCTATGCCTACGTCGCCGCAGGTGCTGAAGGCTTGGCGATCATCAATGTCACCAATCCTGAGATGCCTAGGCTGTATCAAATGTTCACCGCCAAAGGCACCTTAAACGATGCGCGTGATGTCACGCTTGCAACCACCAACGCCAGCCTATTCGCGTATGTGGCAGACGGTAAAAATGGCCTGAAAGTGCTGCAACTGACCAGCCCACGCAGCCAGCCGAAATTTTACGGCTTTAGCCCAGAACCAAAGCCAGAACTGATCGCGACCTATCAGACCGCCAAACCCGCCATTGCACTGTCGCGCGCACTTGAGCGTGACCGCGCGGTGGATGAAACCGGCGGCCAAATCGCTGTTTTAGGGCGTCTAGGATCGCGGCCGTTTGATTTGGAGCAGATGCGCAAGATGTTTATGAACCCAAATGGCAGCCTCTGGCGCGTGACTGACAAAGTTGAAGATGCGCCGGCACCGGCGGGTAATAGCGCTGTGGCTGGGGATAAGCCAAATTAACAGCAAGCGATACATGGGCATGTGCGCGGCAGCATCGTATTTGATGCGCCGTGCACATGATTCCCAGCCTGAATTACATCTTATTGGCAATATTGTTTATCACTCAACGACTGGCTTTCCCACCATTCGACTGGGCAGCGGCCCAATAACAATGGCAATGGTGCGTGAAATGCAGGATGACGAGTAGGTCTTTGCCGCCGTGGGTGCGCCCGGACATTGTGTGCTTGGTTCCCATTCTTGCCGTTTCACAAGTGATGCGCAAACCCACACATGCCTCAACCCAACCCCGCGCCACCCCTACTCTACACATTCCGCCGCTGCCCCTACGCCATTCGCGCGCGAATGGTGATTGCGATCAGCGGAGTACATGTTGCTATGCAGGAAGTAGAACTGCGCAATAAACCGCAATCGCTATTGGCCGCCTCGGCTAAAGGCACGGTGCCCGTTTTGGTATTCGCCGATGGTTCTGTTTTAGACCAAAGCCTAGATATTATGCACTGGGCACTCGGCCAAAATGACCCGGAGCATTGGTTGACAGGGGACGACCCAGAGCTGATTGCACTCAATGATGGACCATTCAAAGTTGCGCTGGATCGCTACAAATACTCAAGCATCGCCACACAAGGCCCAGCAACAGAGGCTTTGCAAGCACGGAGCGCCGCAATACAGATGCTTTTAGCGCTTGAGACGCGCCTGTCGGGCAGCGCTTTTTTGACCGGCACCGGACGCGCTTTCAGCGATATCGCCATCTTCCCCTTTGTGCGGCAATTTCGCGGCGTGGATGCAAACTGGTTTGACGCACAACAGGCTCCTAATCTGCAGCGCTGGCTTGCGCAGTTGCTGTCAACGCCGTTATTTCTACAGGTCATGCATCCGCAGCAAGCCCACTATCAACAAGTGCCCAAGTAGTACAAAGCGCGGTAACGCAGTTAAGCAACCACCATGCGCGATTGATATCGGCGGCGTCATTCAAAGCCCGTAGCAAAAATTTGTTCACCGAATCGCGCTGAAAAGCATTGGTTATTATATTGGGAGGGGTCGAGGTTAAACCCTTCCTTGATGCAGCCATAAACATCTTGTTGATTAAGCCCAGGACTCAGCCTAAGCGTACAGCTAAACCGCGCCGTGCTGTTTTGCGCAATTGAGAACTCTGAGTTCTCCAACTGTGAGGACACATCCGCACAAACCAAGTTTGAGGAAAACAATACTCTTGCAAGCGGCACAGGATTTGGGTTGCTGACATCAAACATCACTTTAAAGCGTCCGGATTCACCAGGA
>Ga0209181_10008356_pt1 | contig 13906 bp, 11 predicted proteins | sample MAT05_FD_187208 | JGI IMG/M metagenome (GOLD analysis project Ga0209181, IMG submission 187208) | Freshwater microbial communities from Lake Fryxell liftoff mats and glacier meltwater in Antarctica - MAT-05 (SPAdes) (version 2) | ecosystem: Environmental > Aquatic > Freshwater > Ice > Liftoff... | reverse complement strand
CTCGACCAGTTCGGGCTCTTCATCAGCGCGTCGACGACGGTCGCGCTGAACACCTCGCCCAGGGGCGCGATCGCCGGCGGGTGTTCATCGTTCTGGTTGTAGCGCTCGTCCCCGAGCTTGGCCTCGACGAGCGCGAACTGCGGCAGCGAGCCTGCCGCCGCGTCGACGAAATACTCTTCGATCCCCAGGAAATGCGCCTCGCGATACTTGAGGAACTGCGGCACGAACATGCCGAATCCGGGCGTGCCGGACGAGTAGACCTTCCAGTCGATCTGCCGCTCCTCCAGGTAGTCCATCAGCGTCTTGTCGGCCTCGGGGAAGCTGTTGTGGACGAGGCCGAAGCTCGTGGCCGCGTACATGAACATCCGGTTCGGCCAGGTCGGGCCGAGCACCGAGCAGTGGTAGTGATCGGCGATCGCGAACTCGCTTGCGAGCGCGTAATAGAAGGGCAGATCGGTCTGATCGTAGTAGCCCATCGCGCGATGGCCGCTGAGGAGCTCGAGCGCCCCGTGCGCCGGCGCCTCGTGCCATCCGTCGTTGGAGGCGAAGAACCCGTCCATTTTCCCGCTGCCGACTTGCTGGTGGACGCCGGACCAATCGTGGTTGGTGTCGACGAAGCAGAGCTGCGTGTCGTGGAACGGCGCGACGGGCTTGCCCTCCATGTCGGGGTTGGTGAAGCCCGCGGGCGCGACCTCGACGTCCGGCTGGCCGTACTCGGGGAGCTTCTGGAAATAGTGATCGAACGAGCGGTTCTCCTGCATGAGAACGATGATGTGATCGACAGGGATCGCGCTCCCGCTCGGGTGCGATTTCCCCTGCGTCTCCGCGGGCAGATCCCCCGCGTGGTAGCCGCACGCGGCGCGCTGCTTCGCGGCCTCGTCATCGAGCGGCGGCGTCACGTCGCGGTTCCACTCGCTCGGGCCGATGGGCGGACCCCCACCGGCCCCGGACGCCGTGGTCGCCCCACCCGCCCCACTCGCCCCAGTCCCGGACGTCGTGGGCGACTCTCCGCTGGAGCAACCGCAGGCAAGCCAGGCAGAGACGAAGAGAGCGCTCGAAAACAAACGGGCCGCACGCATGAGCGCAGTATCGCGACGGGGCGTGCTCGCTGACAAGCCCTGGTTCCACGAGGGTGGCGTTTTCCCTCTTTCGTCGACGGTCCGCGGTCCGTCATCTTCCCGCGCGAACGCGCTGCGAAGGCCCTCAGTTTGCAGCCACGTCATCGAGGTGCTTTGGGCGCAACGCCTCGCCCTCTTCGTCGAGTTCGAAGACCTCTTTCTCGAAGTCGGCGACGCGGTACCCCTTCCCTTGCGCCGCGATCTGCACGAGGACCTTGCCCTCGTCGGTCATGTCCACGCGGTAGCCCTTGATCTTTCCTGCTTCGGCCTCCGCGACGAAGGTCCGTCGCCGCGCCGCCCGCGCGCGGGCGAGGCCGGTCGACGCCATGCTGGTGACGATGCCGAGCAGCCCGAAGATGCGTGGGATCAAGAGGGCAGAGCTCGGGAGCGCCCCGGTGCGCGATAAATCTTCGTAGGAGATCACCAGGCCAACGACGCTGATCACCAGGCAAACGAGGCCGACGATCCATTCGCCACGCTCTTCGCCGGCGAGACCCTTCTTGGCGAGATGCTGCGCTCGGGCGATCGGGACACCGAAGAACAGGAGGGTCGCGAGGAGAGCGGGGATCCAGAGGATCGCGCCGAAGGTCACGCCCAACAGGAGGCCGATCAGGAACCGCTCAAGGCCGCTCGACTGCGAGTCGGAGATCATGAGCAGGCCGGCGGTGAGCCCGGCGTTGAGCATCGCCAGGGGAATCGAGGTGACCCAGCCCCAGCGGATCGAGGTCGCTCCCACGAGCTTCGGCTGTCGGAGCAGCCAGGCCCAGAACATGCCGATGAGCAAGGTCGGCACCCCGCCGAAATTGCCCATGAAGCCTGTGCTGCTGGGGAACGTTGCCAGCAACGGGGCGACGACGCTCGCCAGCGCGAAGCCGACCGCCCCGATGTTGAGCACCTTCAGAGCACGCAGAGTCTGGAACGCAGGCGGGACCATCGGTCGAGGGTAGCCTGCTCTCCTTCCCCTGGGGCAAGGTCGCGCGCCGCGCCGATGAAAATCAGCGCTTGTTCAACGCGCTCTCAGAGGAACTCGCAAAGGTACGCCGTGGGCTCGGCCGCGCGCACGTCGAAGCCGCTCTTGCCGGCGACCTCGAACTGGGTGCCTGCCGGGTAAGTCCGCCACTCGCCCTCTCCAGCGCGGATCGTGAGCTCGCCGCTCACCACCGTCATCCGCTCGGGAGCGTCGGTGCCGAAGTGAACCTCCCCCGGGGCGATCACGCCCACAGTCATGCGGCGTCCGAGGCGTTCGAACCCGACACTCTGAACCTGTCCGTCGAAGTAGATACTGTGTTTGAGCATGGCAGGGGAGCTTATCAGATCCCGCTTGGCCCTGTCAGCCCGCGAGATCCTCGAGGAGAGCCGCCCGGCTGCTTGCGCTTCGCCGCGCCGCGGCCACCTTGGAGCCACGCGCTTGCAGCTGGGGGGATCGCAGCCGGGGCTGATTGCCTGGGCTTTCCCCGGAGAAGACTGGCCTGGACGGCTGCGTCTCCATCGGGCTCCCCGGAGGCGCACGGGTGCGGTCGAGGAGACCAGAGTCCATGCAGTGGCAACGCCTCGTCCGGCTGTCCTTTGCTTGTCTTATCTCGTCTTGCGCGAACGAGTCCGATCCCCAACCCTACCGCCCGCCTCAGCTGCTCGACAAGCGCGCGATGATCGGGCTGAGAATAGCGCCCGTCGCGCTCGATCTGAAGAAGGCGGATCTGCGCGCCGTTGGCCTCGGGAGCTATCTCGTCAACGCGGCCTCCGGGTGTGTGGATTGCCATGGATGTCCCACGTACGCTTCAGGGCAATCCCCCTTCAAGGGGGGGAATGGCCAGCTCAGCGCCGAGCATTACCTCGGCGGAGGCGCGAAGATCGGGCCAACCCTCATCGCCCCGGGGCTCACGCCCGATGCCCGGGGAGATCCGGGCGGGCTGACGCGGACGCAGTTCTTCTTTGCGATACGATCCGGGAAGGATCCGGCCGAGCCGACGCGGGTCCTCCAGGCCATGCCCTGGGGGCTCTACCGGCACATGACGGATGAGGATCTCGACGCCATCTACGAGTACCTGCGCGCGACTCCGCACGCCGAGCCCGGCACGTGCGCGGGCCCGGGGGAATGAGCGGAGAGGCCTACTTCCCCGCCTTGTAGGCCTTGATGGCGTTGGCGATGGCGTCCGCCAGCTTCTGCCGGTAGTCCGCTGTGGCCAGCCGCCCTTCGTCGTCCGGGTTGGAGATGAACGCCGTCTCGAACAGGACGGCTGGCATCTCCGCGCCCACCAGCACGTAAAAGCCCGCGGTCTTGATGCCTTGATCCTTGGTGTCGGGATACCGTGGCATCAGCGAGCCCAGGGCCGAGCGCTGGAGCAGATCGGCGACGTGGCGCGAGCGCGCGGTCAGCTCACCCGGGTTGAGGGTGGAGAGCACGAGGGAGAGATCGGCCCCCGAGGCGGCGTCGTCGCCGCGTGATCGCTGGGCGTTTTCCCGCGCGGCGAGGCGGGCCGCCGCGCCCTCCCGGGCCTCGTCGAGGATGAAGGTCTGGACGCCGGTGGCCTTCCCGTTCTCGGAAGCATTGCAGTGGATCGAGACGAAGAGATCGGCGTGGAAGGCGTTGGCCCGCGCCGCGCGCAGATCGAGCGGGACGTAGACGTCGTTGTCCCGCGTCAACAGGGTCTCGATCTTGAGCTCGTGGGCGAGGAGCGGCGCGACGCGGTGGGCGATGTCGAGCGTCACGTCCTTTTCCCGGAGGCCGGTGGGGCCCACGGCGCCGGCGTCCGTTCCGCCGTGGCCGGGATCGATGGCGATGCGCCGCACCTCGCGCGTGCCCGCGGCGCCCTGCTTTTCGCCGGTGCTGGGCGGGCGCGTGCCGAGATCGATCACCACGCGAAAGGGATCGGGCAGGTAGAAGATGCGCCGGTAGAGCGAGGACGCGAGATCGACGACGACGCGGGTGCCGCCGCCGTTGGCCCCGACGCGGACGCGCCGGACGACGCCGCCGACCGGCGTCTCCCGCGCGATCCCCTTGGCGTGGACGCGGGCGAGATCGAGGAAGATGCGCGCGTCTTTGCCGGCCGTGCCGTCGGCCGCGAGGGTGCCGACCTGGAAGGTGGTCGGCCCGCTGAGGCGGAGGACGATCCGCGCGCCCTGCTCGGTGGCGTATGGCTCGATCGAGAGGAGCTTGACCGGGCCCTTGCTGGTGGCGCTCTCGGCCGGGGAGACGACGACGTCCGCGGTGGGGCCCGAAGGCGGTGAGGACGCGGAGCCAGGAGGCGCCGCCGCGGAGCCGGGAGGCGCTGCCGTGGGATCAAGCGGCGAGGACGCGCTCGGAGCGGAAGGCGGCGCCGGGATCGTCTTGCCCGGGGCCTGGCCCGCGGCGTCGCCTTCGCGCTCCAGCGCGCGCATCGCCTCGCCGGCGGGGCGGTAGGCGATGGCCTGCGCCAGCGCGCGATCCAGGCGCGCGAGGCAGGCGGCGGCGGGCGCGGCCCCGCCGGGGCGAGGCGGGCCGGCGAGGGCCGATTGGCGCCGGGAAACAAGGTAGATTTCGCGGTAGCTCGCGGCCGCGTCGCCCGCGAGCTCGCCGGCGAGGAGCGCCCGGCGGCGATCGGCCTCGCAGCCGTCCTCGCTGCCCACGGCGAGGCGCGCGGCCTCGCTGTAGAGCTCGGCCGCCTCGTGCGCGTCGGCGGTGGTCCGGTCGAAGCGCCAGAGGCGGCGGCGCAGATCCGCGGCGACGCGGGCCAGGCGGGCGCCCTCGAGCAACCGCCCAAGGTCCGTCGAAGCGGCGGGCGCGGCGGCAGGATCGAGGCGGGCGCGCACCGAGCCGAGGGCCACGGCGTCGGCGAGGGCCACCGTTTCGAGGCGCTCCGGGAGCGGCGCCCCGGCGATCAGCGCCTCGGCGCGCTCGGAGCTGCTCGCCGAGTCCACGCCGGCGTCGACGGAAGGGCCGCCGTCCCCGTGCCCACACGCCGCGAGCACGGCCGCAAAAAGCACCCCCGAAAGCCATTTGCGGAGTCTAGGATACTGCCCGAGGCCATCGTCCTTCGCGGCCTGTCCGCGAACGGCAACGCCCTCGCGACGACCGCCGCTTCCGCCCCGGAGGGTCCCCGTGTCTGATCCCACGCCCAGCTCGACCTCTACGCCCATCTACGCCGACCGCAACTCGGGGGAGAACTTCGCCGACGCGACGCAGATGGTCAACGCTTACCTGTCACGCTTTGCATCGCGCGCCACCTTGCCAGACGACGGCGGCGCGCCGCACGCGCCGCAGCTCGACGAGACGGGGTACGCCCACATGCAGCGCGGCAGCGCCACGATCGGCGTCAACGTGCTCGAATCGCAGGGCGTGCTCATGGTCTTCGCGCCGATCATGCCGGTGCCGGTCACGGGGCGCGAGGCGTTCTACCGGCGCCTGCTCGAGCTCTCGTTCGTGACGACCTCCGACGCCTCGTTCGCCGTGAACGCCCACCAGGACGAGGTCGTCGTCCGCTGCCTGCGCCGTCTCTCGGCGCTTGACTACGAGGAGTTCGAGGACATTCTCGCGACCGTCGGCGACGTGGCCGATCGCTGGGACGACGAGCTGATCCGCGAGTTCGGTACCTAGAAGATGAGCGCTCCCGGCGCGCCGCCGCGGTCGGGAGCAGGTAGAAAATGGCGGACCTGGCGGAACGCTAAAGGCTGAAACCACGCCCTCGACGTTGCAGAAACTCCGAACCGAGTGATAGGTTTGCGCTGCGGATGGCCTCCAACGAACCGATCGCTTCCCGGGCTCGGAAACCTGCTCTATCCGTCGAAGACGCCGAGCGATTTGCATCGCAGATTCGGCCTTCGTGGGAGCTGCTCGGTCCCGACGCCTCCGCGGCGGACTTCGGGCTCGACGACGCGCCGGGGGTCGCTGCCCCCGCAGCAGGATCGGGTGCGCGCGGCTCGGACACGATCATCGAGGGCGTCCGACCCATCGTCATCGCCGGCAGCGACGAGACCGTCCTCTCCGAGGAGAGCTGGGACACGAACGAGGCCGCGGCTCCCGTAAAGAGCGAGCCCGAAGCCCCGCCGATCGAAGCGAAGGTGATCGCCTCGATCGGGATCAGCTCGAAGCCCGACGTCCCGGTGAACGAGCTGCCGCTTCCTCCGCAGGTCGGGCACCCGATGGTGCCGACGCCGGGCGCCCCGATCGCGCCGGTGCCGGCCGCAAAGACCAAGCTCGGCGTCGGCGGTACGTCGGGCGAGAGCGCGCCGATGGCCAAGGCGAAGCCGACGCGCGCCCCCGCGTCGACCGCGTCGACCGCGCCGGCATCCACGTCCGCGAAGGCGGCGGCTGCGCCGGTGTCCGCGAAGGCGACCGCAGCGCCGACGGCGGGCCCGGCGAGCGTCTCGCGATCGCGGCCCGGCGCCACCAACCCGGGCGCCGTCGCGGTACCCGTCGACACCGACGCCAACGACGACATCGAGATCCCGATCAGCGGGGCGCCGAAGGGGCTGCTGCTCAAGATCGGCGGCGGCATCGCGGCTGTCGCGGCGATCCTTCTCGCAGTGAAGCTCTTCGGCGGATCCGGCGCGACCGAGCCGAGCAAGGCGCCGATCACGGCGACGGCCGCCGCGACGACGCCCCCGCCGTCGCTGCCGACAGCGGCGCCGGAGCCGCCCAAGGCCACCGGGCAAGCATCTGTGGCCACCGCGGCGCCCACCGTCGCGGCCACGGCGGCGCCCACCGTCGCGGCCACGGCGGCGCCCACGGTGAAAGAGAAGCCCGTCGTCGCCAAGGTCGAGCCCCCGCCGCCGGCCGTGGTCGTCAAGAAGGTCGCTACGCCGCCCCCCGCGGGTGGAACCCCGCCGCCGGTCGTCGTGAAGAAGGGCGGCGGGATCATCCGAGAGACTCCCTTCTGAGCGCTCGGCTGTGTATCGTCCGCCGGCTGCCTGACAGCCCCTCCACCGAAGTCACGTGATCAGGGATCCGCCCCGAGAACCCCGCATGAACCTGCGCTCCAGCTTCCGCTTCGTTTCGCCGCTTGCCCTCACGTTCACGCTGGCCTTCGCGGCGCCCGCGGCCCTCACCGAGGTCGGGCTCGGCGCCCTCCCCGGCGCGGAATCGGTGAGCCTGGCGCAAGGCGCGCCGCCCGCCGGTGACGCGGTGACCGAGATCGCCCGCCAGCGTTACCAGGAGGGCGTGAAAGACTTCGATGCGGCCAAATGGGAAGAGGCGCGCGGGGCGTTCCTCCAGGCTTACGCGCTGAAGCGCTCTCCCGCGATCCTGCTCAACCTCGGCCTGAGCGAGCTCCGCGCCGGCAAGTACTACGAAGACGCCGGCAACCACCTCCAGCAGTTCCTCCGCGAGGTGCCGAACGCCTCGGCGGATCAGCGGACGACGGCGGAGAAGGGCGTCGCTGAAGTGAAGAAGCGCTCCGGGCTCCTCGTGGTGGTGGTCGACGCCAACGGCGCGGACATCAGCCTCGACGGGGTGACCGTGGGGCGCTCCCCGCTCCTCGATCCGGTCTTCGTCAAGCCGGGCAAGCACACGGTCTTCGCGGCCTACCAGGGCAAATCGTCGGCGACAGTGGTCGAGGCGAAGCCCGGCGCGACCGCTGCGGCGACGCTCACGCTCGGCGTCCCCGGCACCGCCGCGCCCGCCGTGGTGGCGCCGCCAAGCACGCCGCCGATCGCGCCCCCGAACTCCGGCTTGCCCCCGGGCATGATGGGCTCGGGCACGCCGCCCGCTATCACGCCCGTTGCGCCGCCTGTCGCGCCGGGCACCGGCCCCGGCGCTCCGACCAACGCCCACCCGACCAACGCCTACCCGCCCGGCGGCTACCCGCCCGGCGGCTACGCCGGAAACAACCTCGGCCCCGGCGGCGCCACGGCGGTCACGCCGTCGGGCGAGCGCGAGCCGTTCTTCACCTGGTACAAACGCAAGCCGGTCGCCTGGGTCGGCACGGGCGTCGCCGGCCTCGGCCTGCTCGGCGGGATCATCTTCTCCGCATCGGCAGGATCGGCGAGCAGCCGGGCGAACGCGCAGAGCGCCGCGATCAAGACCGAGCGGGACAAGACGCTCAACACAGCCGCGAACCCCAACGGGATCGGCAACGTGTGCGGGAGCCGTGACACCGGCGCGGGCGCCCTCCCCCACTTCGTCGGCGCGTGCCAGACGCTCCGCGACAATGAGAGCGCCTACAAGACCGACGTGGCCCTCGCGGTCACGAGCTGGGTGCTCCTCGGCGTGGGCGTCGTCGGCACGACGGCCTACGCGATGGTCGATTGGTACCCGAAGAGGGATCAGCCCAAGAAGGCAGCGAGCCACCCGCAGATCCTCGCCGTGGCGCCGATCGCCTCGCCGTCGCTCCAGGGCGTGACGATCCTCGGCACCTTCTAGCTTCGATGGGGCTTCGCCCCGAACCCCGCGTCCGCATTCAACCCAGAGCGCCCGCCGCGCGGAGCAGATCGCGCATCGTCGACCGCGCGACGCCGGCGCGGCGGGCCGCTGCGCTCTGGTTGTTTCCGGTCTCGGCGAAGATGCGCCTCGCGTCGTCGGGCTCGAGCCTTCGCTTCTCCGGGGCGCGCTCGGCGATCGCCGCGATCACGTGCTCGGCCTGCACTCGTCCCCCGGCGCGGAGCGCGGCCTGCACGATCACGTTGCGCAGCTCGCGCACGTTGCCCGGCCAGCTCTGCGCGCGGAGCACGCCGAGGGCGCCGGGCGAGAGCTCGCGGGCGCCGAGCTCCGACGACTTGAGGAGATGCCGCGCGAGCGCCGGGAGGTCCTCCGGTCGGTCCCGCAGCGCGGGCACCTGGACGACGCAGACGGCGATCCGCTCGTAGAGATCGGCGCGAAACTGGCGCTCTTTCACCATGCGCTCCAGCGGCTCGCACGTCGCCACGACGAGCCGAACATCGACGGGGACAGCGACCTCGGCGCCGAGCGGGCGCACGGTTCCCTCCTCCACCACGCGGAGCAGCTTGGCCTGCACCTCGAGCGAGAGCGACGCGATCTCGTCGAGGAACAACGTGCCGCCGGTGGCCTCGCGGAACGCGCCGCGCCGCTCGCGCACGGCGCCGGTGAACGCGCCGCGCTGGTGGCCGAAGAGCTCCGACTCGGCGAGCTCGCGCGAGATCGTCGCGGCGTTGATGGCGACGAAGGGGCGCCCCTTTCGCGGGCTCTCGTCGTGCACGGCGCGGGCGACGAGATCCTTGCCGGTGCCGGACTCGCCGCGCAGCAGCACCGGGAGGCGCAGCGGGGCGATCTTGCGCACGCTCGCCGCGAGCTGCTGCATCGCGGCGGACGCGCCGATCAGACCGTCGAGCGGCCGAGCGCTCTCCATACGCCGCGCGTCGGGATCGATCCGCACGACGGTGCGACCGATTTCGAACGCGCCGCCGAGCGCGAGCGCGGCGTGGGGGACGCGCGCCCCGCAGACGCGGACGCCGTTGCGCGAGCCGAGATCTTCGACGACGACGGCGGTGCCGGTGTGATGAACGCGGCAGTGGCGGGCGCTCACCGCGCCGTCGTCGAGCTGAACCGAGTCGACCCCCGCGCGCCGCGCGGTTCCGAGCACGATTTCGCCTCCAGGTGAGAGAGGCACCGACCGCGGGGACGCGGCCGCGGCGTTGACGAGGATCGTGAGCCAGACCGGCCCGGCGATCGCCCCGTCCTCGGGCAGCGCCTGCGTCACCTCGCGATCTGGAAAAGAGCGGGGAAGCGCGCCCGTCGTCGACGTCGCCGCGCCCCACCTCGCCGCTGCCCTGGATCCCACCGCGTCCCGTACGTTTTCGCTTTCCACATTCCTGGATCGACACAGAGCGCCCCGCGGTTGCGTGAAATCGGATCGATTCGCCTTTGCACGCTGGGCGCCTCGTTCTAAAGCGCGGAAGTGCATTTGCGCCGCCCCCTGATCGCCGCCGCCGGCCTGGCCGTAACCCTCGGCCTGCCGGCCCGCGCGCTGGCACAACCCACGCCGGCGCCGTTCACGCTGATCGACGACGAGGCCGACCTCGGCAAGGACAAGCCCGCGGCGGCCGACACGCGCACCGGCCACATCTACCTGCAGCCTCGCTTCGGGGTCGTCGCGCCCGCGGGCAAGCTCGCCGCCGCGCCGACCACGTCCCCCGACGCGGGCACGCCGACCGCACAGCTCGCCGGCACCGGCGTCGGCTTCGGTGCCACGCTCGGCATTGGCATCACCCGCCACGCGGTGATCGAGGCGGTCGCGCAGTACACGACCTTCGGCGCCCCGACCGCGTGCACCGGGTGCAGCGGCTCCGGCTTCGAGCTCGGCCTCGGCTTCAGCTATCACCTTGCCCAGGGCATCGCGATCGATCCGTGGATCGGGTACGGCGTCGGCCTGCGCTTCGCGACGTTCGACGCCTACCCCACGTCGCCGACCGGCGGCCCCAGCGGCAGCAGCCCGACGCCTCAGGGCTTCCGCGGCTTCGACGTAGCCCGCATCGCCCTCGGCGCCGATTTCTACCCGGTGCCTGCCGTCGGCCTCGGCCCTTACTTCGAGGCCGACGTCGGGACGGCGTTCGCCCGCGCCGATCCCACGCTCGGGCCCGCGGTCTACGGCTTCTTTCAGCTCGGCCTCCGCGTCGCGTTCGACCCTTTTCAGCGCACGCTCCGCGCCCCGCCGGCCGAACCGAAGGCCTCCGCCCGCCGCTGATCGGCCCGCGCCCGACCCTCCCCAGAGCCTGGTTAACAGGCGTCGCGAGCGCCCCAAGGCCAGGAAAGCCGAGGGAAGCGTGCTCCAGCACGCTGACCGAGGCCGACCGACGACTTGGAGCGCTCAGCAGCCTGTTAACCAGGCTCCGAGAAACAACCCAGGATTATCGCCGTGTTGAGGGCGACCCCCGGTATACTCCCGCCTCGCATGTCCGAGCCGCCTCTCCGCGCGCCCCGCCCAATTCGATCGCTCGCTGCGGGCCTCACCGACGTGGGTCGGCAGCGCAAGCACAACGAAGACACCATCCTCATCCGGGCGGAGCTCGGGTTGTTCGCCGTCGCCGACGGCATGGGAGGACACAACGCCGGGGACGTCGCGAGCAAGCTCGCCGCGACTTCGCTGGGGAATTTCTTCGAAGCCACCGATACGCCCATCGGCGTCGCGCCGGTCGATTTGCCCGAGGACTACGGGGCCCTCGCGCCGGCCGCGCGCCGCCTCGCCGCCGGCGTCCGCAAGGCCAACCTCGACGTCTTCACCATCTCGAACACCCACCAGCAGCACCACGGCATGGGCTCGACGATGGTGGCGATCCACATCCGCCCGACCGGCGAGGTCCACGTCGGCCACGTCGGCGACAGCCGCGCCTACCGGATCCGCGACGGCGAGATCCTCCAGCTCACCCGTGATCACTCGCTGATCAACGACGCGCTGGAGATGAAGCCGGATCTCTTGCCCGAGGAGATCGCGCGGCTGCCCAAGAACATCATCACCCGCGCCCTCGGGATGAAGGACGTCGTCAAGGTCGACATCCGCACCGAGCTCGCCGCGCCGGGCGACGTGTACCTGCTCTGCTCCGACGGGCTGACGGGCATGGTGCCCGACGCGCAGATCCTCGAGGTCGTCAGCCTCACCGACGATCCGCAGGAGGCCTGCGAGCTCCTCATCGCCGAGGCCAACGACGCGGGCGGCACCGACAACATCTCGGCGCTGGTCGTGCTGATCACCGACCCCGCGAACGACGCCAAGACCGTCGCTGCGGTCACGATCGACCACGGGGAGATCGAGTCCCACGAGACGGTGGACGCGACGCTCGACTCCCTCGGACTGGCGGACACCGGCGATCTCGACGCTGCCGAGGGCGACTCGCTCAGCGATCGCCTCAGCGATCCGCTCGTCGACGGCAGCGTGACGCCGGACGTCGCCGAGGCGCTCGCCGCCGGCGCCGAGGTCGATCTCGATCTGCGCGGGCCCTGGCGCTCCCGGCCCGCGCGCGTCACCGGCTGCTCCCGCTGCGGGCACGAGCTCTTCGTGGGCAACTCGTTCTGCGTGGAGTGCGGCACGCCCGTCGATTCGGCCGAAGCGTAAGATCGATCTTCGCATGGATCGATCGCGCTCGATCTCCCCGGTCGTCCTCGCCTCGGTGATCGTTGCTGCAGCAACGATCGGCCACTCGCTCGGCCTCTACTTGCCGGCGTTCAACACCCCGCACACCGCGCTCTCTGGCGTGCAGCACCCGCCCTCCGCCGTGCCGCCCACGCCGGGGCTGACGCGCCGCCTCGCCGTGATGCTGATCGACGGGCTCGACTTCGACGTCGCCCGCGCGCTCCCCGCCTTCGCCTCGCTGCGGCGCCAGGGCGTGCTTCGCCCGCTCCGCGCCGCGTTCCCGACGTACACCTCGCCCGCGCTGGTCTCGATGGTCACCGGCCTCTCGCCGCGCGAGAGCGGGATCCGTCTCAATGGCGGTTTGGAGCATGGACCGCAAGGCACGGATCGCGTCACCACCGAGGCTGGCCTCGCGGGCGTCGCCGTCGAGCTCTGGGCGCGCGAGTGGACGCCCTTCGTGCCGCTGCTCGCCCCGCCCCCGAGCGCCGCGATTCATCTCGGGCGCGTCGATTTTCTCGCCCACACGATCGCGGAGCGCCTCCCCGACGCCGCGCGACCGCCGCCGATCGACGGGCGCTCTCCCGCGCGCGCGCTGACGTTCGTCTACGTCGGCGAGGTCGACGAGGTCGCGCACCACCGCGGCACGCGATCGCCCGAGTACCGCGACGCCGTCGCGCTCGCGGGGGCGCTCGTCGAGCGCTACGCGGCCACGCTCGATTTCGATCAAGACACGCTGATCGTGCTCAGCGATCACGGCCACCGCCCCGAGGGCGGCCACGGCGGGATGGAGCCCGAGGCGCAGCGCGCGTTCCTCCTCGCGCGCGGCCCGCTCCTGCGGCAAGGCGTCGAGATCGCCGAGCGACCGCTGCGCGACGTGGCCTCGACGCTCTCGGTGCTCGCGGGCGTGCCCGTGCCCAGCTCCAACCTCGGCCTCCCGATGCTCGATCTCCTCGCCTTCGGCGATCGCGAGACGTCGCTGCTCCTGGCCGCGCCGTTCGATCAAGCGTCGCGCCTGCTCTGCGGCCTCGCCTCCGCCGACGCTCCGCGCTGCGCCGAGGCCGCGCCGCTGGTGACGCGGCTCCGCCAGGCCGACACCGACGCGGGCCCGGAGGCCGAAGCGCTGCACACCGCGCTCACGGAGTCACGCGATCGTTTCGTCACCGCGCAAGGCGACGACGCCGCGCGACGACGCCTCGGGATCGCCGCCGCGCTGCTCGCCCTCGGCGCCGCCGTGGCCCATCTGGCCCAGCGCAAGCGCCCGCGCGGGGCGACGGGGCTCGCCGATCCCGCCTCGTGGGCGCTCCCGGTCGTGCACCTCGGCGTCTACACCGGCGCGCTCTGGGCCTTCGATTACCGGCTCACCTTCAGCACCATGAAGCCCGGCCCGAGCTTCATGAACGAGGCGGCTGTCGCCTCGCTCGCGGCGATCGTCGCCGTGGCGATCGCCGCCCGCGCGCTCCGCCCCGCGCGTCTCGCGCCGTGGATCCTGCTCGCCGCCCTCGCGCTGCCGGGCGCGGCCCTCGCCGCCTTCGTCGGGTGGGATCCGGCCCGCCTCCCGCCCCCGCTCGCGGGCATCCTCGTCTTCGAGCTCGCCCCCGCCGTCGTCGCGGCCGCCTTCGCCGCCGTCGTGGTCGCCGCCCTCGGCGCCCGCCGTGAACGCGCCGCGAACAACGCGAGACATCGGGCGCAGATCTGACTAATCTCGGCGTCGATGCCCTTCAAGAACCTGTCCGGCACCCGCAAGCAAAACGATCTCACCGCCGAGGTACGCGGCTCGGCGATCCTGGTGAA
>Ga0209181_10008354_pt1 | contig 13908 bp, 12 predicted proteins | sample MAT05_FD_187208 | JGI IMG/M metagenome (GOLD analysis project Ga0209181, IMG submission 187208) | Freshwater microbial communities from Lake Fryxell liftoff mats and glacier meltwater in Antarctica - MAT-05 (SPAdes) (version 2) | ecosystem: Environmental > Aquatic > Freshwater > Ice > Liftoff... | reverse complement strand
GTTGGTGCGCACAATCCCAATGTCGTGGAGCATGGCCGCTTCCTCAATAAAGCTTTGGCTTGCCAACGAAAGGCGCAAGCGCTTGGCAATGTTCAGCGCTTTATTGGCAACCAAGCCACAGTGCACGATATAGATGGAATAGACGGGGCTGTGCGGGTCGATATATTTGTGGATAATGCGAAAGTATTCCTGCCGCTCCATGGCTAGATCCAACTTTCCGGTTGGTATTCGCCAAAGACGCTGCGCAGCGTGTCGCAAATTTCGCCAAGGGTAATATCCGCTTCTACCGCCTCTATAAACAGGGGCATGAGCGGCGCACTTGGAATGCGCGCAGTCTGTTCAATCTGCTGCAGGATCGCGGTTACCTTTGCCGGATCGCGTGCGGCGCGTAACGCTTGCAACGCGGCCATCTGATCCAGACGCACTTGCTCATCCACGCGCAACAACTCTGGCTGCACCACTTCGGCCGTTTGATAGCGATTCACACCGACGACCACTTGTTCATCGCGCTCAATTGCGCGTTGCGTTTTGTAGGCGGCATCTTGGATCTCGCGCTGGATAAAGCCTTCCTCGACAGCGCGCAACGCACCGCCCAGCGCGTCGATGCGGGCAATATAGTCTGCTGCCTGGCGCTCGATCGTGTCGGTGAGTTGTTCGATGTAGTAGGAGCCGCCCAGCGGATCAACGGTGTCGGCGGCACCGCTTTCATAGGCGATGATCTGTTGGGTACGCAGCGCAATCTCCACCGATTTCTCGGTGGGCAGGGCCAACGCCTCGTCCATCCCATTGGTGTGCAGGCTCTGGGTGCCGCCCATGACCGCGGCCAAAGCTTGCAAGGCCACACGCACAATGTTATTTTCTGGCTGTTGTGCGGTGAGCGTGCTGCCGCCCGTCTGCGTATGAAAGCGCAATTTACAACTATCCACCTGCTGCGCACCAAAGCGTTCGCGCATAATCCGTGCCCAGAGGCGGCGCGCCGCGCGAAATTTGGCAATCTCTTCCAAGAAGTTGTTGTGGGCATTAAAAAAGAAGCTCAACTGGCCAGCAAAGCTGTCGATATTCAACCCAGCATTGAGCGCCTGCTGTACATATTCAATGCCATCTGCCAGCGTAAACGCGACTTCTTGGACCGCGGTACACCCCGCTTCGCGCATATGATAGCCGCTGATCGAAATGGTGTTCCACTTGGGCACTTCGGCCGCGCAATAGCGAAAAATATCGGTAATCAAGCGCATAGACGGCGCAGGCGGAAAGATATAGGTGCCGCGCGCAATGTATTCCTTGAGAATATCATTTTGGATCGTACCGCGCAGTTGATGGGCGGGCACACCTTGTTGCTTGCCCACGGCGATCACCATCGCCAGCAAGATGGCGGCTGGCGCGTTGATCGTCATGCTGATGCTCACCTTATCGAGCGGAATGCCCGCGAGTAACATTTCCATATCGCGCAGGCTGCTAATCGAAACGCCGACCTTGCCCACTTCGCCCTCGGCAAACGCATGATCGGCGTCATAGCCAATCTGGGTGGGCAAGTCAAAGGCGACCGACAATCCCGTTTGCCCCCGCTCCAGCAGGTAGTGATACCGTCGGTTGCTTTCCGTAGCAGTGCTAAAGCCGGCATATTGCCGCATGGTCCACAGGCGACCACGGTACATGTTGGGTTGCACCCCGCGCGTAAAGGGATATTCGCCCGGAAAGCCTTCTTGTGCCAAATAGCGTTCAGCCACCGCTTCACCATCGGCGGGTGTATATAGCGGCTCTACGGTGATATTGTCGCTGCTGGTCGTAAAGCGTTTCTGCCGTTCGCCAAAACGCTTGACCAAAGGATCCAGCGTTGCGTTGCGCCATTGTTCTTCTTGTGTCGAAAATTGCGTTGAATTGGTCATAGCCTGCTTGCTAGCGACTTCTGGTCAGCATCAATTGGGAGAAGATCCCGTTACATTTCACTGCGGCCCGATAATGCCCGCCCCAACGTCACCTCGTCGGCATATTCTAGGTCGCCACCGACAGGTAAGCCACGCGCCAGCCGGGTGACGCGCAGGCCGAAAGGTTTGACCAGCCGCGCAATATACATGGCAGTCGCCTCGCCTTCAAGATTTGGATTGGTAGCCATCAGCAGTTCTGTAACTGGCGTCTCACTATCGGCGAGTTGCAGGCGCTGTAACAGCTCGCGGATCTTCAGATCATCCGGGCCAACGCCTTGGACAGGCGAGATTGCACCATGCAGCACATGATACTTGCCATGATATTCGCGCGTGCGCTCAATCGCCTGCACATCCAGCGGCTCCTCAACGACACAGATGATACTCGGGTCACGCTGGGTATCATCACAGATGTTACATGGGTCGCGATCGGCAATATTCTGGCAGATGCTACAAAAAAGCGTGCCCGACTTGAGCACCAGCAGCGCATTCGCCAGATTGAGTGAGACCGAGTCGTCGGCGCGCAGCAAAAAGTAAGTCAAGCGGCTGGCCGTCTTTGGCCCAATCCCAGGCAGTTGATTAAAGGCCTCGATCAAGTTACTTACAGGTTCAGCAAGTGGTTGCATGGTATGTGTGCTTTCCGATGCGCGGCATACTGATTTTAGAATCCTAAACCTGGCGGCAGACCTAGGCCACCGGTCAGCGCGCCCATGCGTTCTTCGGCCAACGCCTTGCCCTTTTGCAGCGCTTCGTTAACCGCCGACAGCACCATATCTTGGAGCATTTCTACATCATCCGGATCGACGGCTTCGGGCTTAATTGTGATCGAGCGAATCTCCTGGCCGCCCGTTGCGACAACAGTTACCACGCCGCCGCCAACACTCACGGTGACTTCCTCTTCTTCCAACCCAGCCTGGGTCTTTTCCATCTCTTCTTGCAACTTCTGCATCTGTGACATCAATTGATTGGGATTGTTGCCACCCATGCCAAGGCCACCACCGCGGGCCGGTTTGCCACCACCCGCAGGACGCGGCGCGCTCGGGGGTCGATTTCGTTTTAATTTTGCCATTAGGTTATCCTCACTTTGTTACTTGTTACTTGCGACCGACTCAATCACTTCGGCACCCAACGTCGAAAGCGCATACTCCAACAGCGGATCCACGCCGTCACGCTCGGTGGAGTTTGACGTGAGCGTAATCATATTCGTCAACTGGGCGCGTTCCCCCAACTGACATTCCAGCTTGACCGAACGCCCTAATACCTTGGAGAGCAAGAGCACGATTTTACCATTTGTTTCCGGCTCGGCGATCATACTGCGGGTAAAATCATTTGTGCCAAAGGCAAAGGCAACACTATCTTGGGCAATCGCAATGTCTTGCACACCGCGTAGGGCTGCTTCCACACGCACGCCATGTTGTTTGCGCACCATGCCCAAAAAATCTTTCCAGTGCTCATTCAAACGTTGCACGGCGGCCATATCCAGCGGTAGTGGTTCAGGCGGTGTGGCCGCTGGCTCTGATTGAGCTGGCGCGCTCTCGGCCACCTGTGCTGTCGGCGGTAGCACAGACGTGGGCACGGGCGACGCCGGCGCAACGATTGTCGGTGTGGCGGCCATTGCAGGCGCGGCAACAACCTGACTACTCGGCAGCATCGTCATGGGGAGGGCGCTGACTTCACCCTGGATCGATTCGATGAAGGCCAATTCCAACGGTAATTGGGGTTGGTGACTGCCTTTTAACTCGGCCACGGCGCTGCTAAAACGCTTGATAGCGTAAAGTGTCATCGGCAGTGCCAATCCCTGCGCTTGGCGCTGCATCAGTTGTACTGTTTCAACTGGCAGATCGCTTAACAAACCCGCGTCACCAGCCATTTGCAAGACCATGACACCGCGCAAATGTTCCACCACCTGGTGGCAGAATTCAGTTAGGCTGGCCCCCTGGGTCAACAACTGTTGAATCAGCGTAAGTCCCGCTGCCACATTTCTGGCGGCAATGGCATTGACCAACTCGGCCACAGATTGGCCACTGACTGCGCCCAATGACTCTTGCACCTGTAAAAAGGTGACGGTTTGATTGCCATAGCTCAACATCTGATCGAGCAGGCTGATCGCATCGCGCATACAGCCTTGGGCGCTGCGCGCAATCGCCGACAATGCCTCTGGTTCGGCCCCAAACCCTTCGGCTTTGGCAATCATCTGCAAGTGGGTAACGATCTGCGGCACAGAGATGCGGCGCAGATCAAAGCGCTGGCAGCGGCTGAGAATGGTGGCGGGGATCTTGTGCGGTTCCGTTGTCGCCAACATAAAGCGCGCATGGGGTGGCGGCTCTTCCAAGGTCTTGAGCAGCGCATTGAAAGCGCTAATGCTCAGCATGTGCACTTCGTCGATAATATAGACTTTGTAGCGCCCTTCGCTGGGTCGGAAACCCACCTTGTCGCGCAGATCGCGCACATCATCCACGCTGTTGTTGCTAGCAGCGTCGATCTCGATCAGATCGAGCATACGCCCCTCGCTGATCGCCACGCAGGTGGGACACTTGTCGCATGGACGCTCGGCTTCCGGCGCGCTACAGTTAAGCGCCTTGGCCAGAATACGCGCAATCGACGTCTTGCCTGTACCGCGCGGGCCAGAAAAAAGATAGGCGTGCGCGACCCGCTCCTCGCGCAAGGCATTGCGCAACGTTTGGATGACATGTTCCTGGCCGACCACTTGGTCGAAAGTTTGGCTACGCCACTTGCGGTAAAGTGCTTGGGACATGATTGCTGATCGCTTGCTGACCACTGGCGGATCACGTACGGGACGCTTGGCACCTGTTCAATTCGCCTTCAATTTATCGGTGCCATCGGGTATGTTTGACGCCCTAGCCCTAGGGTATTCTGTGTCGTGTAGTGTAGCACGAATGTACGGTAGGTGCAAGGTATTTACCAGAATGACGACAGCTGAGAAGAGACACGAGATGCGAGATGCGGGACACGAGATGCGAAGTATCTCCCTGTCTCGTGTCTCCCTATCTCGTGTCTCCCTGTCTCGTGTCTCCTTGCCTCTTCGCGATCTGGCTCGTTTGTGCTATAATTGGCGTATGGCAGATAAGATTATTAACACCTTCCAACAACGTCGCCAACTCGAGCAGGCCTTTACTGATTTGGCACAGACAAATAACGATGCCGAATTGGCCCAGGCCGCGCGCAGCATTGTACATAGCTTTCCGCAAGAGGCGGTAATTACCCTGCTGCAAAAACATCTGGATACCCCCAACGGCCAGATCCGCGGGGGGCTGGGGCATATTGCCGCGCTGCTGCCCGCCGACGAAATGGTGGCAATGTTGCGCGCCGTCGTCGCCAATCGCCGGCTTCCGCCGCAGGCGCGCTTGACAGCCGCTTCGATTGCGCAACGTTATTTGGGGGTTGAATTGCCAACCGCGCTGCTTTCCGATCTCACCGATACAGCCGAGATTGCTTTTCAGAGTCTGCGTGAAGCGCTCGACGAGGCACAACGCAATCGTCATGTGCTGCTTGAATATGTAACGCAGATGCAGGAGCATGGCGAGGAAATTGCCTGGATGGTGATGGGGTTGTTGGAACGTGTACCGCCGCCAGAACGGGTGGACTTGCTGCGCCTGATTGCACAGGATGAACGACTGCGCGTCGCCCAAGAAGCGCTGCAACAGCTAGAGCGACTAGAAGGAACCGAGGGTGAGGCTGGGGTGCTGCGTGCACTCTACACGTTGCAAGCGGTAGTCGCTGATCCCTTGAAAACCCAGATTGAACGCGCGCTGCGCAAAGCGCGCTTTAGTGGCAAAGCCTATATACCCGCGTCACCGGAGCACTGGCGAACGTTATTAAGCCCAGCCGACCCCAATGGCAGCCAGAGTGTGTGGCTGTTGTACACGCCACCCCAGCGCCTGGAAGCCAATATTTTGCTAGGCTTTGCCTGGAATGACTTGGTCGGGCTAACCCATTTCTTTGGCACCGAAACGCTGGACAGAACCTTGGTGCCTGCGCCCCAACCCATCGGCGAGTTGGTCACAGTGACGATGGATAATGGCCATACAGCCACAATGCTCGAAGCGCCCTTTGATTATGGTCGCTGGCTGCTGGCCCGTGCGTTGGCCCACACAAAACCCCAAAAAGAACACGCGGGTGTGCTAGGCGAATATAAGCTTTATAATGATTGGATCTGGCAGTTTGCGCCGCCAGTGGTTGATGAATGGGTGCAACAAGCATGGGATGCGCACCCGGTTACGGCGCCGGAGGCGATAGATGCCAATACACTCACCGCTTATACCGAAACGCTCTTTCAACACCCGGCTATGGCTGGCTGGCAATTGCGCAACTGGGCTTTGTTGCCCGTGGCCTACCAAAAGCAATTGCCCACCCAGGAAGTGGTAGCAGCGCTGTTGACACAAATGGCGAAATCGCCAGAGAGTCAACAATTGATCACGGCGTTGACCACTGGTCTGCGCGCCCAGGCGGGGTGGTTCTATGTGGCCAACGAGGCAATGCTTGCCAACCAGGCCGCTTGGTTGGCGCAACAACTACCCACCTTGCCCATTGCCGACAATCCTGTCCTGGCGCATCTGTTTGTCAGCGCATTAAACCAAGCGCGCCGTAGCTAATCAGTCCTATCGTAGGAAAGACTTCAGTCGCTAGCCAAGTTCTGGAAAGACTGAAGTCTTTACTACTTATATTTTCACAAGTCTCGTTAGAAAATTCCTAATTCGTCTTTCGCATCATCAGACATCATCTCTGGCGTCCAGAAGGGCGTCCAGGTTAGATGAACATTGACTTCGTCCAGATCGGGGAAGGCGTTGTGCGTCGAGCGTTGGACGTCGGTGATGATCTGCGGGCCAGCGGGGCACCCAGGGCTGGTCAGCGTCATGGTCACTTCGGCAGTGTTGGTTTCGGTTACTTCTACGGTGTAGACCAATCCCAGATCGACAATATTCATCATCAATTCAGGATCGCGCACCTGTTGTTTCAAAATAGCGAAAATTTCTTCGGATGTTGGCTTGCTCATTCGTTACTCCTTTTGTATAGGGCCGATACTTGACTACGTCGGCTGCTCAATCAACACATCATTGCCGTCAACAATGACCGCATACGCATTTGTGGCTTCGAAGGCAGGAAAGCTCAACGCTTCGCCGGTGCGGATATCGAAGCGGGCACCGTGGCGCGGACACATCACCTCACAGCCATTCATGACGGTTCCCTCGACTAACGGACCGCCATCATGGGTACAGACATCTTCAATTGCATAAATTGCGCCATCCAAATTGAAGAGCGCAATCCGCAGATAGTCCACTTCGACCAATTTGCTGCCGCCCAGTGGGATCTCATCTAGTGTGGCAACTTTAATAAACTCACTCATAGTACCCTCGGTCTCGACTTATGGCCGGAAAGTTTGCAACTTTCCGCGCGTTTATTCAGGCCACTCTTCCAATCCCCAAATGCCCGCTTTGAGCACCTTCAGCGATAAAAGGGCACATTTCAGGCGAACAGGGCCAATCTCGATGCCCAACAGCTCTAGGATGTATTCTTTATCCAGGGCTTTTAACTCGGTAAGCGATTTACCAATGATCTCTTCCATGAGCATACTGGCCGTTGCCTGGCTGATCGCACAGCCGCGCCCGTCAAAGGCTACGGCAACGACCACGTCGTTTTCCACCTTCAACTCAATGGTCAACTCATCCCCACAAAAAGGATTGTGATCATGGTAGTGAATATCCGGATTTTCTAAATGACCCTTATAACGCGGATGTTTATAATGATCTAGAATTGCTTCGCGATAAAGTGCTTCCATTGTCATCACTCGTCATTCTCTACAAACGCAGCGGCTGGCATTTAGCCAAAAAAGCTGCTTGCCTGCGCCAGCCCAACCACCAGTTGATCAACCTCGGCAGGCGTATTATACAAATAAAAGCTGGCCCGTGCACTGGCCACCACACCATAGCGATCATGCACCGGCTGGGCACAGTGATGGCCGGCGCGGATGGCAATTCCTTGGCGGTCCAGCAGCGCAGATAGATCGTGCGGATGCACATCGTTCAAGGTAAAGGCAATCAACCCGCCCCGTTGCTCTGGGCCAGGCCCCAGAATGCGCAATCCTGCCAGAGTACTCAGCTGTTCATAGGCATAGCGGGTGAGCCATTGTTCATGCTCGTGGACAAATTCCATGCCAATTGCGCTCAGGTAATCGACGGCGGCACCCAGACCGATCACTTCGGCAATGGCTGGCGTACCGGCTTCAAACTTATAGGGCAGCGCATTCCATTTACTGCCCGAAAGTTTCACCTCGCGGATCATGTCGCCGCCGCCCATAAAGGGGGGCATGGCTTCGAGCAATTCGCGTTTGCCATAGAGCACGCCCAGCCCAGTCGGGCCGCACATCTTGTGGCTGCTAAAGACAAAGAAATCTACATCGAGCGCCTGCACATCTACGGGTAGATGGGGTACGCTCTGGGCACCATCTACCAACACTTTGGCCCCAACTGCATGCGCGGCTTGTACTAGTTCGCGCACCGGATTGATTGTGCCGACGACATTGCTCATATGGGTAAAACAAAAGAGCTTGGTGCGTTCGGTCAATAATTGATCCAGCTGCGATAAATCCAGCAAGCCCTCGTCGGTGATTGGCACGTAGCGCAATGTAAAGCCAGTTTGCTCGCGCAGAATCTGCCAGGGCACAATATTGCTGTGATGCTCCATCTCGGTGATCAGTACTTCGTCGCCGGGGCCGAGATTGGCGCGCCCCCACGTATAGGCAACGAGGTTGATGCCAGCCGTCGTGCCGCTGGTAAAGATCACCTGTTTGGCACTAGGCGCGTTGATAAAACGGGCAATCCGCACGCGGGCATCTTCATAGGCTTGGGTGGCTTCTTCACTCAGCGTATGAACACCACGATGCACATTGGCATTGTAGCGCCGGTAATAGTCGTCTAGGGTCTGCAAGACGGCAGCCGGTTTCTGGCTGGTGGCAGCATTATCCAGATAGACCAGTGGCTGATCACCCACCTGACGCTGCAAAATAGGAAAGTCACGACGAATCGTGTTGAGGCGGTCGGCAGTACTTGGAAGTGATTGCATAGTTTATAGGCTCATCTGTAAAAAGTGTGAGTTACGATCAATTCTCTCCAGGAGAAAGTCGCCACTCACACTTTCGGCTGATGAGCGATGTTAGCAATAGAGCATGGAGCGTAGGCTAGAAAGTTCTACAGCGAATCTCTACAGGAATTTCTACGCGCCAACTCTATCAATTGATCTAGCGTTCAATTGGCAGACGCACACCATTGCCCCACTCGGTCCAGGAGCCATCATAGTTGCGCACATTTTCGTAACCCAGCAAATAGGTCAACACAAACCAGCTGTGGCTGCTGCGCTCGCCGATGCGGCAATAGGCGATCACATCATCCTTGGCGTTGAGCCCTTGCTCGGTTTCGTAGATCGTGCGCAGATCTTCGGCACTCTTGAATGTGCCATCGGCATTGGCAGCACGCGCCCACGGCACATTCTTGGCCCCTGGGATATGCCCACCGCGCATGGCCCCTTCTTGGGGATAGTCGGCCATGTGCAACAATTCACCCTTGTATTCGCCGGGGCTGCGCACATCGACCAATTTACCACTCGTTTCGATATGGGTGAGGACATCATCGCGGAAGGCACGGATGGGGGCGTCATTACGGTCGCCCGCGGTAAAGTCGGATGCTGAATAGCTGGGCACCTCACGCGTGACAGCGCGCCCTTCGGCGATCCACTTGGCACGACCGCCATCCATCACCTTGGCGTTGGCAAAGCCAAAAAGTTTGAAGACCCAAAAAGCATAGGTTGCCCACCAGTTATTCTTGTCGCCATAAAAGATGACCTGGGTGTCGGCAGTGATGCCATTGGCGCGCAGAAGTTTCTCGAATTGTTCTTTGCTCACATAATCCCGGACAGTGGGATCATTGAGATCGGCGTGCCAATCGATCTTGACTGCGCCGGGAATATGGCCTGTGTCGTAGAGCAGAATATCCTCGTTACTTTCGATCAGGCGAATTTTGGGGTCGCCAAGGTGTTCTGCGACCCAATCCGTGCTGACGAGGACTTCCGGATGTGTATACCCTTTATTTTCGATGCTCACTGATGTCTCTCCTGTTGCGTCTGAGAATTATTGATCAACCGATTGCTGTAGGGTTCTCTGCCCTAAGGATTAAAGTGCAACCCTTAGGGCTTGCTACAGATGCATCCGGCTTCGAACAATCGTGGACGCAAGCGTGGTAAAAGGAAGTGCCTCAACTTCTACTCCCATCTAGAGCGCGTTCTGGCTGCAAAACGAAATTTCCATGCTGGCAAACTACGCTCTACAAACAGTCGTCAGGATAATCCTGGTTGATGATTGCATCTCATAGTATAGCGCTTTTAGAAGAAAATGGCATCTTCCATGTCATAGAAAATGCCATTTTGATCGTTATCCAAATAACAGAAAATTAGCCGCCAATTTTGCGTTCGATAACCCGTTCAAGCTTGGCAACGACACTCTCTACGGGCACGCGATCGAGCACGACCTGGAAGAAGCCTTGGACGATCATACGCTCTGCTTGTGACCGGGAAAGGCCACGCGCCATCAGATAGAAGACGTACTCATCTTCCACCTGGGCCGCCGTTGCGCCATGCGTACAACGCACATCATCGGCCTCAATTTCCAGCCCAGGAATACTATCGGCACGCGCGGTGCCATCCAGGATGAGATTGCCATTGCGCTGGTATGCATCGGTCTTCTGTGCGCCGCGGTGGACACGAATCTGGCCCATGTAGACGCTGCGCGCATGATCCTTCAACGCACCGTTAAAGAGCAGATCGCTAAAACAGTTACGGGCGCGATGCAGTTGCAAGGTCTGGTGATCGATATGCTGGCGACCTGTGGGGAAATAGATGCCCAACAGTTCACCATGCCCGCCAGTGCCGTTCAGATCCAGATCCAGGTAGGCTTTGGTGAGGCGACTGCCCCAACTGACTTGAATCCAGCGCAGATCGGTGTCTTTGCCCATCAGCGCGCGGCCTGTGATAAAGTTCCAGGTTGAGTGATCAAAATCCTGGAGATTCATATAGCGGACAACACTATTGTCTTTTAAGATCAATTCGACAACGGTGCTTTGCAAGCCATTCTTGCCGCCAATTAGATCATCGACAACGGTCACTTCAGAACCTGGTTCGGCAATCAATAAAGTATGATGATAGCCGCCCACGCCAGTTCCTTGATTTAAAATCACCTGCAGGGGCAATTCTACTTTGGTATTTTTTGGCACATAAATAAAAGCGCCAGTATCCCACAACGCCGCATTCAGCGCCGTAAATTTATTATGCTCTGGCTTGACCGCCTGCGTCATAAAATATTCTTGTACCAACGCCGGATGCTCGCGCACGGCAGATTGCAGGTCGGTAAAGATGACCCCTTTGCTCGCCAGATCTTCGCTTGTAACCCGATGGCGCACACTGCCCGATTCAAAAACCAGGCTGGCGGCACTGTCCATTTCGTCTAGCTCATGCTGAATTTCGGCCTCTAAGGGTGCGCTCGATTCAGCGATGGGTTGGGCAAAGGGCTGAAACTTTTCCAGCGTAAAGCCAGTGAGACGCGTGCGCCGCCAATCTTCATCGGTGGCTTTGGGCCAGGGTGTGGCTTCAAATGTTTGCCAGGCGGCTAAGCGTTTTTCCAGCATCCAGGCCGGTTCATTTTTTACAGCCGAGGCCGCGCGCACGGTTTCTTCCGTAAAGCCCATGGGCTGCTCGGATTTACGATGTCCATTGGCGCCGTTGACGCCATGTAAGCGTTTGGTGCTTTGTGTTTTTTCTACTACAGTCACGTTGTTGTCTCCCCACTGCTTGACTTTAGATTGTAGATTTTGGATCTTAGAGCCGAGGAATGCCCTATCCGAAATCCAAAATCTACAATCAGCAATCCTTAACCGATGCTGCCTTCCATCTGTAATTGGATTAGGCGGTTCATCTCGACGGCATATTCCATCGGCAATTCCTTGACAAGTGGCTCAATAAAACCACCCACAATCATCGCCGCCGCTTCATCTTCGCTAATCCCGCGGCTCATCAAGTAGAAGAGTTGCTCTTCGCCGATCTTGCTGACGGAAGCTTCGTGACCAACGGCCACATTGTCTTCTTCGATCTCAATATAGGGATAGGTATCCGAACGGCTGGCCTCATCGAGAATCAAGGCATCACATACAACATTGCTCTTGCTATGATGTGCGCCCTTGGCAACCTTGAGTAGGCCACGGTAGCTAGCGCGCCCGCCATCTTTGCTAATCGACTTGGAAACAATTTTGGAGCTAGTATAAGGGGCACCATGCACCACCTTGCCACCGGCATCCTGATGCTGACCCTTGCCGGCGAAGGCAATCGACAGAATCTCGCCGTGCGCCTTAGGGCCCATCATGTAGACGGCTGGATATTTCATGGTGACCTTGCTGCCCAGGTTGCCATCGATCCACTCCATCGTTGCACCATCACTGGCGACAGCACGCTTGGTCACCAAGTTATAGACATCGGTGCTCCAGTTTTGGATCGTCGTGTAGCGGCAGCGCGCATTCTTCTTGATAATGATTTCGACCACGGCACTATGCAGGCTGTTGCTGCTGTAGATGGGAGCGGTGCAGCCTTCGACATAGTGCATACTGGCCCCTTCTTCGACGATGATCAGGGTGCGCTCGAACTGGCCCATGTTTTCCGCGTTAATCCGGAAGTAGGCTTGCAGCGGAATGTCCACATTGACGCCCTTGGGCACGTAGACAAAGCTGCCACCACTCCAGACAGCGCTATTCAACGCCGCAAATTTGTTGTCTGCCGCGGGAATGATCGTGGCGAAATATTCGCGCACCAGGTCTTCATGCTCGCGCAGACCGGTATCCATGTCCAGGAAGATAACGCCAATTTTTGACCATTCTTCGCGCAGGCTGTGGTAGACCACTTCCGAATCGTATTGGGCACCGACGCCGGCTAGGAATTTGCGTTCGGCTTCGGGAATACCCAGGCGTTCAAAGGTATTCTTAATGCTCTCGGGCACATCATCCCAGCTCTTCTCTGCGCCAGAGGAAGGCTTGAGATAGTAGAAAATATCTTCAAAGTCAATGCCGCTCAGATCAGCACCCCAGTTGGGCATGGGCTTCGAATAGAAAATATCGAGCGCTTCGTGGCGGAACTGGCGCATCCAGTCCGGCTCATTTTTATGATCTGAGATCTGGTCAACCACCCCGTGGTTCAGACCCTTGGCCGATTTAAAAACGGCATCTTCCTTGTCGTGGAAGCCGTATTGATAATCCTGTTTTACTTCGCTCAGGTAGCTTTGATCAGTTTGTGTTGCCATGTTTCACTTCCTTATCTGCAATCAATCGCAAGAACTTTTTAGGCCGTAACCAGTTCTGCTGTACCAAACTCTTCCTCAACCCAACCATAGCCTTTTTCTTCCAGTTGGTGGGCGAGTTCGATGCCGCCGGTCTTTACAATGCGACCGCCGTAGAAAATGCTAACATAATCAGGCTTGACATAGTTCAGCAAGCGCTGATAGTGGGTAATCATCAGAAAGCCGCGCTCGGCGGTCGCCAGTTTATTAATACCATCCGACACCACACGTAGCGCATCAATGTCCAGCCCAGAATCAGATTCGTCTAGAATCGCAAATTTAGGTTCCAGCATCGCCATTTGCAGCACTTCGGTGCGCTTCTTCTCGCCGCCTGAAAAGCCATCATTCAAATAACGGCGGGCAAAGCTGGAATCAACATTGTATTCTTTCATCTTGTCATTTAATTCACGGCGAAATTCGCGCATAGGCATTAAATTGCTGCCAATCATGCCGGTGCTGCTGCTTTTGCTATCGGCGGCAGTTTTTTCGGTATAGCCACGCACATTCGAAACCGCAGTGCGCAAGAAATTGGCAACGCTGACACCAGGAACGGCCACGGGATATTGAAAGGCCAGAAAAATCCCTGCCTTGGTGCGCTCATCA
>Ga0209181_10008352_pt1 | contig 13911 bp, 8 predicted proteins | sample MAT05_FD_187208 | JGI IMG/M metagenome (GOLD analysis project Ga0209181, IMG submission 187208) | Freshwater microbial communities from Lake Fryxell liftoff mats and glacier meltwater in Antarctica - MAT-05 (SPAdes) (version 2) | ecosystem: Environmental > Aquatic > Freshwater > Ice > Liftoff... | reverse complement strand
CCCCCATCCGTGCCTTCTCCCCCATCCGTGCCTTTTGCCCCATCCGTGCCTTCTCCCCCATCCGTGCTTTCTCCCCCATCCGTGCCATCCGTGTCATCTGTGGTCCTCCTCCCTCCGAGTCATCCCCGTTACCGCGCCTGCAGGGTCAGCTCCGGATCTGGCCGTTACCGCGCAGCACGTATTTGTAAGTGGTGAGTTCCTCCAGCGCCATCGGTCCGCGCGCGTGCAGTTTGTCCGTGCTGATGCCGATCTCCGCGCCGAAGCCAAACTCGCCGCCATCCGTGAACCGCGTGCTCGCGTTCCAGTAGACCGTCGCGCTGTCCACCTCCGCGAGGAATTGCTCCGCCGTCGCCGCATTCGCCGTGACGATACCGTCGCTGTGGTGCGACCCATTTTCCTCGATGTGCGTGATCGCCTCGCCGGCATCGCCCACGACTTTCGCCGCGAGGATCAGGTCGAGGAACTCCGTGCGGAAATCCTGTGCGGTCGCCGCCTTGGCCTCGGGCAGCAATGCGCGCGTCGCCTCGTCGCCGCGAATCTCCACTTTCGCGGCCAGCAAGGCGCGGCCAGTCTGCGCGAAGAACTGCTCCGCGACGTCGCGATGCACGAGCACCGTCTCGATCGCATTGCACACGCCGGGCCGCTGCACCTTGGCGTTCAGCACGATGCTCTCGGCCATCGCGAGGTCGGCGTCCTTGTCCACATACATGACGCAGATGCCGTCGTAATGTTTGATCACCGGCATGCGCGCGTGGCTCACCACCGTCTCGATCAACCCCTTGCCGCCGCGCGGCACGATGCAGTCGAGATACTGATCCATCTCGCACATGACGCGCACCCCCTCGCGATCCGTGGTCGGGATGAGCAGGATCGCATCCGCCGGCAAACCCGCCGCCGCGCAGCCCGCGCTCAACGCCTTGGCGATGGCCACGTTCGAGTGAATGCTCTCGCGCCCGCCGCGCAGGATCGTCGCGTTGCCCGTCTTCAGGCAGAGCACCGCGGCGTCGCTCGTCACGTTCGGGCGCGATTCGTAGATGATACCCACCACGCCGATCGGCACGCGTTTCTTTTGAATGCGCAGCCCATTCGGCCGCGTCCAGTCGCGGAGAATTTCGCCCACGGGATCCGGCAGCGCCGCCACCTCGCGAATGCCTTCCGCCATCTTCGCCACCCGCTGCGCATCCAGCGTGAGCCGATCGATCATCGCCGCGCTCAGGTTGTCCACCTTGGCCTTCCACACATCCTGCGCATTGGCATCGAGGATTGCTGCCTGCGCCGCAAGCATCTGCTCCGCCATGGCGAGGATGCCGCGGTTCTTTTGCTCCGTGGAGCACTGGCGCAGCGCGCGCGCCGCCGCCCGCGCGCGGCGGCCGAAGTCGTGAATTTGGGAAACGAGGTCCATGGGAAAAGGGTGACCCACGATTTACACGAATGAGATCAAAAGTCACCCCCCGGCCCGCCGCTCGCCCCGCCGGGAGGGAGGAACCACGAAATAGGCGAACCAGACGAAAGGAAGAACGGAGGTCCACGAAAGACACGAAAGGACGCGAAAAGCATTCACTCCGGTTCGTGTCCTTTCGTGTCTTTCGTGAACCCTCCCCCTCCGCCCCTTCCGCCCCTTCCGCCCCTTCCGCCCCTTCCGCCCCTTCCGCCCCTTTCGTCTGGTTCGTCTATTTCGTGGTTCCTTATCCTCCCTCAGGGCCGGGCCGCGAAGCGCGTGCCCACGCGTTTCCCCGCCGCCGCATCGACGAGCCGCCCGGCGATCCGCCCGCTCACCACATAGGTCAGGATTCCCGCATCGACAGCCACTTTCACCGCCTGCAACTTCGACGTCATCCCGCCCACGGAAAACCGTCCCTTTTCCTCCCGAGCCAGCTTTGATGCCGCGCCGATGTCCGTCACCTGCGCCACGGTCTTGCCGGTTTCATCCAGCAGCCCATCGACGCTCGTGAGCAAGATCAGCCGATCCGCGCCCGCAAGGATCGCCACCTCCGCGGAGAGCCGGTCATTGTCGCCAAAGCGCAGCTCTTCCACCGCCACCGAATCGTTTTCATTGATGATCGGCACCACCCCGCGCCGGGCAAAAAGATGCTCCAGCGTCGTCCGCGCATTCGCGTGCCGCAGCCGGCTATCGAGATCGCCATGCGTGAGCAGCAACTGCGCGACGTGCAGCCCGTGGCGGCTGAACTCCTTGGAGTAACGCTCCATCAGCCGCGATTGCCCGATCGCTGCGCAGGCCTGTCGCGCCGCCAGTTCCTCCGGCCGCGCCTTGAGCCCCAGCACGCCCAGCCCCGCCGCCACCGCGCCGCTCGACACGACCGCGCACTCGTGCCCCGCCTTGACCAGCGCCGACACCTCCGCGGCCAGCCGGCGAAACTGCTTCGCATCCAGCGACACCCCCCGCGCACTCGCGAGAATGCCGGAGCCGAATTTGAGCACGATGCGGAGACGTTTTTTGGCCATGGGAGAGAGGGGGAAAAGCGCAGCCAGGCTGCAAGGGGCGCGCAGTCTAGCGGCGGCCTATTTCGCCTCAAGGGGAAACCCGCCGTCTCGCGGAAACCAGGATCCGCACCGACGGAGCTGCTCCTACCGCGCGGCGCGGCGCGGGCGCCGGAACGTGGCGGCTAGCAGGCCGAGGAAGCTGAGGAAGGCGGTGGTGGGCTCAGGAACCGCGGTGGCGTCGAGGCGGACGTTGTCGAAATTCACCTCGGTGCCGGGGCCGTTGAGACTGACGAGGCGGATGCCGAGCGTCTGGCCGGCCTGGGGGTGGCTGCCGAGGGTGGTGAAGGTGACGGTGGAGGTGGCAAAGATGCCTTCGCCGGGAGCGAGGGTGTTGGCATCCGAGGCGATCACGGTACCGCCAGCGAGGAGGTCGACGCGGTATCCGGGGAAGCCGGCGAAGGCGAAGGGGCCGTTGTCGGCGGGCGAAAAATTACCGACCTCGACGGTGAGCGTGTACTGCGTGGAAAGCTGGAGCGTCGCGGCGAGGGTTTGTTGGAGACCGGCTTCGGCGATGCCGGTGGTGTTCATGAGGAACACGACGCCGATATTGGCGCCGTGGGGAGCGCCATTGACGTAGGAGAGCGTGGTGGCGGGGTTCCAGACGCCGAAGGAGCGCTGGTTGTTCGCGGCGGTGGTATTGTAGGCGCTCCATCCAAAGGGGCCGGCGGTGGTGGAGACGACAAACGTGGCGGGGCCGGTGGCGGGATTCTCGAAGCTCGGATTGGTGACGGTGAGGAGGGTGGCGGCGGCGATGGCGGGCCGGAACAGGAGGGTCGCGGCGAGAAGGGCGCACAGGGCGAAGGGAAGGAGGCGAAGTCGGGACATGGAATGCGGCTTTGGAAAAAGATGCGATCGGAGCGGGGATTAAACCAGCCATTTGCGTTCCACGCGAGAGGGCTGTCGGCCCGGAGCCGGGATGGGTTTACCCCGACAATCTTAGAGTCTGTATCGAAACTCAATTTAGCCGCGGATGGACGCGGATTTTCGCGGATAAGAAAACTTTCGCATTCTCTGTATCCGCGTTTCATCCGCGTCGATCCGCGGCTCAAATTCAGCTCTTCGGCCGGACTTCCGGAACATTCTCTTAGGCCCGCCGCTGCGCTTCTCGGAGGTTTTCTTCGAGCGCAGATCCCCGGAGCCCGCAGCGTCTAAGGCTGCTTTTGGCCGGGCGTGATGAAGCCGCTGACGTAGTCGACATCGAACCCGCCATCGGGGTTCCGGGTCAGGCAGATTTTCCGGCGATCGCCTTCGCGGGGGACGTTCTGGTGGCCGGCGGGGCCGGGCGGCTGCACGCCCTGGCCGATCCAGCGGTTGAAACCGATGTAGCGGACGAAGAGCGATTCGCCGGGGTCGAGGCCGGTGCCCTTTTCGATGCTCTCGATGCGGACAGCGGCGACGCAGTGGGTCCACTCCTAGGCCGCATCGCGGACGACTCGCGAGTAGATTGCGGTCACGGTGCCGGTGACGATGTGGGTGGATTCGCGCTCGGCCTGGCCGGGCAGGTCCACTTTCACGGCTTGGGCGAAAGCGATGAGGGCGAGCAAGGTCGGCAAGCAGGCGAGGAGCGGGCGAAAGTTCATGAGCGGCGGCGGAGTTTGCGGCGGATGAGGGCGGTGATGTCGTCGAGTTCCTCGATGCGCAGCAGCATGGCGGTGGCGAAGAAACTTCCGCCGGCCACGGCGATGACTCCGAGCAAAAGCGCGAGGCGGGTGAGGAAGCTGAAGCCCGCCCAGCCGGCGAAGAGCCAGTGCTCGGCGCTCCAGCAGAGGGCGGCGAGCACGGCGCCGGAGAGGGCGAGCTTGGCGAGCGTGGCGATCATCTGCCGCGTCTCCAGGCGGCCGGTGTGGCGGTGCATGAGGAAGTAGAGGAGGCCGAAATTCGTCAACGCGACGAGGCCGGTGGAGAAGGCGAGGCCGCGGTGTCCCCAGCCGAGATGGAAGGTGAAGTACTGGTTGAGGAAGTAGTTCGTGGCAATGGAGAAGAAGCTCACGAACATCGGCGTGTTCTTTTTCCCAATGGCGTAAAAGGCGGGCGCGAGGACTTTGATGCCGGCGTAAGCGGCGAGGCCGATGGCGTAAAACTGGAGCGCTTCCGCGGTGGCGAGGGTGTCGGCGGGGCCGAACTTCCGCCGCTCATAGATGACCGAGATGATCGGGCGCGCGAGAAAGGCGAGGCCGATCGTGGAAGGGATGGTGAGGAGGAAGGCGAGCCGCATTCCGCGGGCGAGAATGCTGCGGAACTCGTCAGTATTCCCCGCCGCCGCGCTGCGCGAAATGACGGGCAGCGTGACGGTGCCGATGGCGACGCCGAAGATGCCGATGGGGAGCTGCATCAGACGAAACGCGTAACCGAGCCAGCTCACGGGGCCATTGCCGAGGTGGGAGGCGAAGTTGCCGTTGACCATCACATTCACCTGCACGGCGCTGGCGGCGATGACGGCGGGCCCCATCAAATACAGGATGCGGCGCACGCCGGGATCGCGCCACGCGAAGTCCGGCCGGAAGCGAAAGCCGACGCGGCGCAGCGCGGGAAACTGCACGAGGAGCTGCAGCGTTCCGCCAATGACGACGCCGATGGCCATGCCGACGAGGGATTCGGGGCCGTAGTCTTTTGTGCCGAATTTCGGGTCGAGAATCCACGCCAGGGTGACGCCGCCGATGACGGAGCCGAGATTGAAAAACGTGGATGCCATCGCGGGCATGCCGAAGACGTTCCGCGCGTTGAGCATGCCCATGACGAGCGCGGCGAGCGAGACGAGCGCGATGAAAGGGAACATGATCCGCGTGAGCTGGATGGTCAGTTCCATCTTGCCGGGCTCGTTCGCGAAACCGGACGCGAGCAGGTGCGTGATGAACGGCGCGGCGGCGATGCCGATGAGCGTGATCGCGCTCATGAAGACGGCGGTGAGGGTGGCGACTTTATTGGCCAGTCGCCAGGCAGACTGCTCGCCTTCCTTGGTGATCTTTTCGGAGAAGATGGTGATGAACGCGGTGGACAGCGCGCCCTCCGCGAAAAGATCGCGGAGGAGATTCGGCGCGCGGAAGGCGGCGATGAAGGCGTCCATCTGCGCGCCCGCGCCGAAGAGCGCGGCGAAGACCTGCTCGCGCACGAGGCCGAGCAGGCGGCTGCTCATCACGGCGAGGCTGACGAGGCCGGCCGCCTTGGTGCTGATCCGGTTCGCCGGGGCGGCCGGTTTGTCGGCCGGTGCGCCGGGGTCGTTACTGGACATTCTGCACCGTGGCTTTGCGCAGCCGATCCATGATGGCGATGCCGAGGCCGGTCTCGGGCACGGCTTCGGCGTAGATGAGATCGAGACCGCCTTCGTCGAGGCTGCGCATCTTGGCAAATAGCGTGGCGGCGGCTTCGCGGAGATCCCCGGTGGCGGAGAGGATCTCCACTTGCGTGAAGTCTTTACCCGCCGGTGCCTGAGAAAAAGCGAGCAGTCCGAGCCGGCGTTTGCTCGCCGTCGGCGGCACAAAATCGAGCGGGCGCGGCAGCAGGCGCATCGGCGTCATGGGCGCGTAGTGCGTGAGAAGTTGGCCCGGCGCTTCGATGAGCAGGCCTTCGTTGCTGGGCGGGATCGCCGGGAAGGTGATGCCGAGCTTTTCAAAAAACTCCGACACATCGACCTCGTTCGGGATTTCCGCCTGCGACTCTTTCACGCTGCGCCAGACACTGCCGAGGCCCTCGGGCGTGACGGGCCCCGCGCGGAGCAGGCGCAGGACGCTGCCTTCCACTTTCACGATGGTGGACTCGAGGCCATACTCGGTGGCGCCGCCATTGAGGATGAGGGGAATCCTGCCGCCGAGCTCGGTCATGACGTGCTGCGCGGTGGTGGGGCTGATGCGGCCGAAGCGGTTCGCGCTGGGTGCGGCGAGCGGGCGGCCGAAGGCGCTGCAAACGGAGTTGAAAACGGGGTGGGCGCTCATCCGCACGGCGACGGTCGGCAGGCCGGAGCTGACGAGATCGGGGACATTGTCGCGCCGCGGCAGGACGAGCGTGAGCGGGCCGGGCCAGAAGCGGCGGATGAGCCCCTCGACGAGCCGGCGGCTGCGCGGGGGAATCGCGGTGATGCGCTCGAGCCAGTCCTCGCTGGGCAGGTGGACGATGAGCGGATCGAAGAGCGGGCGCTCTTTCGCCTCGAAGATTTTCACCACGGCACCCGGGCGGAGTGCATCGGCGGCGAGGCCGTAGACCGTCTCCGTGGGGAGTGCGACCGGGTTGCCGGCCTGCAACTCGGCCACAGCGGCAGTCACCGCCTGGTGCAAAGTCTCGGGTGTATGCGTGGGAGCAAGTCTGGTTTCCATCAAAGGGCGGCGATCAAATGGCGGCGATCGCACGTTAGCGAAATGGCCGCGCGACGAAGCGCTGGTTTTTCTCCCTGCGGGAAGGCGTTGGCGATGAAAAAACTTCCGGGCGGTCCGGGATCGGGAACCGTTTCCGGAGCTTGCCATCGCGAAAGCCCGATGGGAGCCTCGGGGTAGCTCCTGCTTCCCTCGCGGAGCGAATTCTCCTACTCCAAGGAGCGTCGGCGCCTTTCGCCGGTGGCAGTCCATCCAACCAACACCATCCTAATATGAAATCCCTCACGACCTCCCTCGTGGCCGCGGCCGCCCTCGCCGGCGTCGCTGTCGCCGGTGAAACCACCTCCGCCAAGAGCTACAAACAACTCGCGGCACCCGCACCCGCTAGCTGCTTCTCCGACCGAGAACTGCAAATCGACACCTTCGGCCAGGCTTCCTTTGGCGACGGCAGCAAGGCCGGCCTCTTCCGCGACAGCGCCTACGGCGGCGGAGTCGGCCTGAACTATTTCTTCCACCGCAACATCGGCCTCGGCATCGACGCCGCCTGGCTGAGCGCGAAGGAGAGCACCATCGGCGGCAACACCGACGACGACCGCACGACGCTGCACAACGTCACCGGCAGCCTGATCTTCCGCGCGCCGATCGACAGCGCGTGCCTGGCGCCCTACGCCTACCTCGGCGGCGGCTTCCATGCCGATGGCTACAACTGGGCGAGCGGCCATGTCGGCGTGGGCATCGAGTTCCGCATCGTGCCGCAGAAAGTCGGCATCTTCGTCGACGGCCGCTGGACCTTCCTCGGTGATCGCGGCGGCGAGGACAATCTGAACTTCGCCTCCGTGCGCGCGGGCGTGCGCCTCGTGTTCTAAGCAACGCCACCAGACAATCCACCAACACTCCGTTGGGGTGCCTGGGTTCGCTACAGCGGACCCAGGCATTTTTGTTTTCCGCTATTTGGCAAGCCGCTCGCGGGCTCCAGCGGCTTCGACGATCGGCCACGTCGCGCGGTCAGCACTTTCGTAAGGGCCGATCTTTTCCACCGGGATCGCCTGGAATCCCAGCGCGAAGGCCGGGGAATCCGCCGCCAGTCGATAGTCATCCTTTTCGGGCGCGAGGAATTTCGGATCGGCGATCACGCTGTGCTGATCTCCCCCGCTCTGCTGCCAGCTTTGCCATTCATCGAGCGCTTCGGTCTCCTCCAGCACCACATCCGCGGCCAGCAGCGCCCCTTCCTTCTCCGGCCAGTCGAGCCGCACCCGGAATTTCTTGATCTCTGGGTGCCAGCCCTTCTCGCCTTCCCGCGGGATGGCAAAGGCAAACTCGAAGCCCTTCCATTCGCGCTCGACCTTGGCCGTGGAGGGCGAGCTGCCCCAGAAGTGACCAGGCTTTCCATCCTTCGGCCCGACGTAAAACTGAATCTGCAACGCCGCCTTGCCCGGCTCGGCTCGGTTCGTCCGCAGCCGCCCGCGCAGGAGATACTGCGCGCCGGGCTTCAGGTCGATTTCACGGCTGACCAAGATGGGGAAATTGTCGCTTTTCTTCGCCCCATTGAACGCGGCGTCGATCCGCAGCGCGCGCTGGCCGGCATTCTCGACGAGCGCCGCCTTCGCGTTCGGCGTGCGGATTTGGAAATCCCAATCGGTCGGCAGCTTCCCGAGTTCGCCATTCGCGAAGCCGGGATTCGGCGTGAGATTCCCCGTGATCGTTTTGCCTGGCTTGCGGATGCCGGTGAACAGCGGTTTGCCGTCGTGCCAATACAGATTGCGGTCGAACTGATTCCGCTCCGGGTTGAAGGCGACGACGTTGAGCGCCTTCGCCTCGTCGTTCTTCCACGCGATGATGTTGCGGGTGAAAACATTGCCCGACATCACGCGCCCCTCGGCATCCGGAATCTGGTCCGGCGCCACCTCCATGCCCCGCATCCCCTTCCATGCCGGCTGATCTTTCACGGAATCATAGCCCTTCATCATGGATGACAGATGGGTGGTCCAGAACCGATGCTCCGTCGTCCACCCGTTGAATTCCCACTGCCGCAGCCCGCCCTCGATGAAGACATTGTTTTCCACCCGGCAATCCCGCGCGCTATGCCCGTGCAGCAGCGAGCGGCCGCAGCGCGCCACGATGTTGCCGATCACATCCACCCCGCCCGAGTTGTCATCGAGGTAAATGCCCCACGCAAAGTAGGGCGACGTCCACTTGCCGTTCCAGCCGAAGCCGAGCACGTCGTGGATATAGTTATAGCGGATGATGGTGCCGCGCGGGCTCAGCCAATCGCGCCCCCCGCAGTAAGTCGCGCCCACGTCCTCCGTCTCCAGCGCGAGATGGCGCAGGTGATTGTATTCGAGAACGTGACTGTTGCCCGTGAAGTGAATCGCGAACCGCGGCGTATCGTGAATGAGCGAGTGCGCCACGCGCTGCCCCACCCCGCTGAGCGACACGCCCACACCTTGTTTATAAAAGACCCCCGTGTGGTGGATGTAACAGTTGTCCACGAAGTGCCCCGCGCCCTTTAGCGTCGGCCGGTCGCCGCCGCCGAGCGACACACCATCGCGGCCGGTGAAAGAGATGTCGCACCCGACGATGCCATTGTCCGCGCCTCCCTGCACGACGATGCCGCTGCCGCCCACATCGCCCACATTACGCACCGTACAGCCGATCACGCGATTGTGGCTGGACTTATAGATGTTCACGGCCCAGCCCTCGGAGCACTCAAAGGTGAGCCCGCGGAGGGTGATGTACTCGGCGCCGCCGGTGATCGAGAGGATGGAGCGCGCGGTCGGCGCAGTGACGGTCGCGCCTTCGAGCGGCGCGGGTGGCTTGAAGTAGAGCGTCCACGTTGTCCGATCGAGATACCACTCGCCGGGGGCATCCAGTTCCTCCAACGCACCCTGAAAGAAAAAGCGGTCATTCGCGCGCATTGCGTAGCTGGCATCCTTCGCGGTGGTGATCGTGGAGCTTGCTGCGTCCGCGCTCTTCACGCGGAGGATGTCGTTCCACCAGTTGTAGCGCGGGAAGATGAAGACCTCCACTTCGTCGGGCCGCGCCCATTTCCGCCAGTCCTCCTTCTTGACCTGCAGCGTGTGTTTATTCTCCCCTTCCTTATCCACATACATCGGCCACATCTCGCCGTCTGCGTAGGCCCAGCCGCCGTCGATCGGGTTCTCTGCCTCATAGTTCGGATAGCGCGCGAGGATCTGTCGCTGGCCGTTGCAGAGCAGTTGTTTGAAGGCCACGCCCTTAAAGCCCTGCGCGCCCACATCCGCCTGCAGGATGCCGTCCCGCCAGGGCTTCCAGCCCGTGATGGACCGGCCCGCGATGAGCACCGGCTTCTCCTTCCCGTAAGCCTGCCACACCACCGGCGCATACTCGCGGCCCGAATCCTCCGCAGAAAACTCCAGACCGGCTGGCAACTCATACACCCCCGTGCGCAGATGCACGGTGCGCGCGCCGGGCAGCGGGCGGATGGTGTTGCGCGCTTTGACGAGCGTGGCAAAAGGGCCGTCGGTCCCATCGGCGTTCGGCGCCGGGAGCCGGCCGGTCCAGGCGTCGTTGCCATCCGGCGCGATATACCAGTCCGCGGCTGAAACGCTGAGGCCGCAGGCGGCAAAAAAGAGGAGAGCAAGGCGACGCATGGAGCCTGCAAAGCTGCGCCCAACCCTCCCTCGCGGACAAGCGCGATCGGTAGTCTCCTGAGAGTTCTGCAAAAAAGAAGCGGGTCATGCTAGGCGCGGGAGCGACCAAGCAATCCGAACCCGAAGAAGAACCATGACCCAAAAAAAATAAGCAGAGCGTGTCTGAACTCAAAACTCTGATGATGCAAAATCAGGACTCTATTCAGCCGCTCGTTCAGTGGGATTTGCAGGAAGTCCTTGAACCAGAAATGACCGATTCGCTCGGTGCCGCCAGGGGCGTGCCACGCAGCTCTTTTCGCTTTATCAGCGCAGTCGAGGAAGGTGTGAGCGGCGAGGAAACCGAGGGCGTTGACCACCCCGATTTCACTGTGTCGAGAGAATGACCCTCGTGCCTCGTGGGACGTTCGCTGGAGCGCTACTGCTACGGGACAACTCGAACTGAGTAGAACCTCCTCGATTCGGCGGCGCTGTTGTCGAGGTAGGTCGTGGAATTGCCGGTTGCGGGAATCGGCGTCGCCCCGCTGATGTTGGCGAATGGAACCGAGAGGTCGGTGGTGGCCCGCACCTCGTATTGGATGCCGGGAACGCTGCTCCAGGTGAGCTGCGCGGAGGAGGGGCTTACCCAGGTGATTTCCGTCACGCGGAATACAGAACTCCCGTTCAAGGGATTGGTGCCGGCAGTTTCTTCGCTGCCATTGGCCATGCCGTCGCCGTCCTGATCTCCGGTGGCGCTGAGCAGGACGGTAGCGCTGCTCGTCATGCTCGTGGCGCCTTTGATGCCGGCTCCGTTGATGGCCCGCACGGTTGCTTGGAGCGTCTGCCCGATCGCGCCGATGAAAGTGTGGCTGGTGACGTTTCCAAGCGTGATAACCTGCGGTGCGCCGGCGCCGGTGATGGTCAATTCATAGCCAGAAATTCCGCCCTCGGGATCGCTCGCGGGCGTCCACGAAAAGACGGCTTGGTTGCCGAGGGCGTAGGCCTTCGGCGTGCCGGGCGCGCCGGCGGCGGGGGGCGGCGTCACATCGTAGAGCTTGAGATATTGCGCCTCGTAGGGCGCGGTCCCCCACGCGCCGTCGGTCGTCGGCACGCGGTTCAGGGCCACGAAAAGTCCCGATGTAATTCCGCTACCGAGCAAATCGCTGCCGAGGATGTCGCCTGGGATGAGGAAGAGATCGCGCCGGGTGGAATCAACGCCGAGATACGCCGCGATGTTTTTCACGTTGTAGCGGCGTGCGGGCTTGATTCCGAAGTCGTTCACCGTGTCCCCGTCCGTGTCGATGTTCACGTTGTAGCGGTTGTCATTCGGCGTTGCCGGGTTGGCGTTGCGGTCGAGGTTCACAAAGGCGAAGACGACGTCACTGAGATTCGGCGCGGCATTGCGGACATCGAATTTTGCCACGGAAAAAATCTGCCCGTGCGGGGTGTTGTTTCGCAGGTTGAGAAAAAAGCGGTTCGAGCCGCGGAGCGCGGGTGAAAATTTTCGCGCCTGGCCGATGCCGGAGAAAACCGCAGCGAGCTGCGCGAGGCCATAGTTGTAAGTCGGATGGCCGAGCTGCGTCTTCAGCCAGAGCGGCATGAGCGAGTTGTATTTCTTGAAGTGCGGAATCGGCTTGCTGGAGTTCGTCTCGTAGCGGTCGTAACCGAAGGGAGTGAAGCTGAGGTTGGTGTCGCTGGGCGGAATGACGGTGCCGCTCAGGCCGAGTTCCTGGCCGGGGAAAATGAGCGGCACGCCGTCGATGGCCGAGTTCGCCGCATGGCGGATGAGCGCGTGGAAGGGATCCTGATAGTGGTCCTCGTCGTGCGAACTGGTATTGAGCAGCACGAGCGCCTGACCGTAGGCGTTGCGGCGGTCTTCGTAAATCTGCCGGAATTGCGTCGTGTTCTGCGCGGCGTGCAGCGGGAAAACGATGTTCTCATTCAGAATGTCGAAGTGCCGTCCGCTGCGATACGTGACCGCACCGCCGTCGAGCGACTCCGCCATGAAGATGAAATTCCATCGCCGCGTGCGCGTGCGGTTGATGAGGTATTCCCACATCTGCGGCGGCAGTCCCTGGCCGAAGTCCGCGCGCAAGGCGTCGATGCCGACGATCGAGTTGAGCGGCGCGCCGCTCGGATTCGCCGGGTAGCCGGTTTGCGTGAGCCAGTGCTGCAAATATTCCGCAAAAAGCCGCCAGACCTTTTGCGTGACGGCGTCGAAGTGTCCATTGCCGTCGCCGTCGGAATTTTCGTCGCCAATGCTGTAGTCGAACCAATCGGCCTCGCTCAGATGGCCGCCGGTGGTGTTCGAGGTCAGGGAGGCGTAGCGGCCGAGGTAGATGTCGAAGGTGTCGGCGAAGGCAAACTCGGCGATGCGATCGGGCGCGATGGCGATGTTGCCGGCATTCGAGGCGCGGCGGTCGTACTCGCCGGTGCGGGCGAAAAAGCGCGCCTCGACATTGCGCATCTCGCTCATCGCCGTCGTGCCGCCGTTGCCAAACACGCTCTGCCCGAAGGTCGCAAGTTCGGTGTCATAGCTAGTGTGATTGAACGGCGCGTCGAGCATCACACCCACGCCGGCGGTGTCCGCGGCGGCGACGAAGCTGGCGAATTCCGTGCGCGCCCGGCCGCGCGGGCTGGTGGCGTAATTCGCATCGGTGTCCGGCACGGGTGACGGATCGTTCTGCGCGGGCGTCGCATTGGCCGGCGGCGAAAATTGCGAGGAGAGCAGCGGGTGAATCTCGAAGAAATTTTTCACCGCGTAAGGCGAGCCGACCTCGAACGGCTGATTGCCGTTCGCCGGATCGAGTTGCCGCCCGGCGATGCCGTTGGGATGCACGGGTTGGAACCAAAGCATGTTGGCGCCGAGGTCTTTGACGTACTGCAGCGAAAAGCGCGGCCCGCCGCCCACTCCGTTGGCGAGCGTGGCGAAGGTGCCGCGCTGCCCCGGCTGCGTGCCGGTCGCGGTGATCGTGAGCGGGTTCACCTCGTAGAGCTGGATGTCGCGCGTCGACTTGGGCGAGAGGACGATGGCGTGGTCGCGCTTGTTGAGACCGTTCGCGACCTCGCTGTTGTAGTAGCGATACGTCCCAGGCGTGTCGCCGTTCAGTCGATAGCGCGCGGTGAGGCGATACGCGCCGGTCTTGCTCACGCCGGCGTTGCTGGCGCCGAGCGTGAGCTGATAGCCGCCGGGCGCGCCGCCCATCGCGTAGGCTTTGAAATAATGCGTGTCGCTGCCGGCCGCGATCGTGTTCGCGTTGGGCGGCTTGATGCCGTCCTGGATGCCGTCGGCATCGGCGTCGTCATCGGCGCGGTCGCGCCGGTTGAGATTGGTGAGGATTTCCGCCGACTCAACCGTGGAGAGGTTCACTTGGGGATCGAAGAAGACGGTGATCGGGACGACATCGCCCGCGACTTCGTCGATGTAGATGTGCGAAGTGGAATAGTTCGCTTCCACTTCGCTCGCGGCGCGGAGTGCGGAGTTTGGGCTGATCTTGAGG
>Ga0209181_10008351_pt1 | contig 13911 bp, 10 predicted proteins | sample MAT05_FD_187208 | JGI IMG/M metagenome (GOLD analysis project Ga0209181, IMG submission 187208) | Freshwater microbial communities from Lake Fryxell liftoff mats and glacier meltwater in Antarctica - MAT-05 (SPAdes) (version 2) | ecosystem: Environmental > Aquatic > Freshwater > Ice > Liftoff... | reverse complement strand
GCGGCACCTTCACAGGCCGCGACCACCTGATCACGATCACGCGGATGGAGGACTTTGCATGAGCCCCGCAGTCCGCAGGACGGAGGTTTCCAATTGAGCTCCGCCCGGCCGCCCGAAGGGGCTCATACCGCAGTCCGCAGGACGGAGGTTTCCAATTGAGCCCCGCCCGGCCGCCCGAAGGGGCTCATACCGCAGTCCGCAGGACGGAGGTTTCCAATTGACCACCGCCCGTCTTATCGCCCGCCAGCAGTCACAACACCAGGACAGCGAGCGCATCCAGGCCCTGCGCGCGCTGCTGATGACCCCGCTGATGACCCCGGCCCACGACGACTTTGCCGCCGTGCGCCGTCATGCCGACGAATTGCGGGCCTGGTTTGCCCGCGAGACCGGCTGGACCCTGCACATCGAGCGCGACTGCGCCCGCCTGTACAAGCGCCCGGCCGACCTGCAGGATGCCAGCCGTGGCATGCCCGGCTACGACCGCCGACGCTACGTCCTGCTGTGCCTGGCCAGCGCGGTGCTGGAGCGTGCCGACCCCCAAATCACGCTCCATGTGCTGGGCGACCGTCTCATGGCGCTGGCGACTGATCCCACGCTGGCTGTGCGCAACTTCAGCTTCACGCTGGCCTCAACCCACGAGCGGCGCGAACTGGTGGCCGTGTGCCGCAGCCTGCTGGCGCTGGGGGTGCTGCGGCGCGTAGCAGGCGACGAAGAGGGTTTTGTGCGTGGCGCGGTGGCGGCGGCCGAGGGCACGGATGCCCTTTATGACGTGCAGCGCCGGGTGCTGGCCGGCATGTTGGCCGCCGTGCGCGGCCCTTCGACCTGGCCGGCGGAGCAAGCCCCGGTCACGCTGGACGAGCGCCTCGCCTCCCTGGTGACCGAGCACCTGACCCACAGCGACGAAGGCCAGCGTACAGCGCTGCGCCACCACCTGGCACGCCGTCTGCTGGACGACCCGGTCGTCTATCTCGATGCGCTCAGCGCCGATCTGCGCGGCTATCTGGTCAACCAACGCGGGCCGATGGCCAGCCGCCTGTGCGAAGCCACCGGCCTGGCTGCAGAACAGCGCGCCGAAGGCCTGGCCTTGGTGGACGACGATGGCGTGCTGACCGATGTGGTCATGCCGGGCGAGGGCACCGAGGCCCATGTGACGCTGCTGGTGGCCGAATATCTGGCCGGTCAAGGACGCACTTCAAACGTCGACGAGGTGGCGGCTTTCCTGGCCCAGGCCCGGTCAAGCTATGGCAGCTACTGGCGCAAATCGGCCCGCGAAGCCGGCGCGGAACAAGAACTGGCAGGCATCGCGCTGGAGCGCCTGCAAAAGCTGCAACTCATCGCCTGCACCGCAGACGGCAGCATCCAGCCAAAACCTGCGCTGGCCCGCTTTACCCTGGCCAAGGCCGATATCCGCCGTACCCCAAAAACCGATCAATCCTCACTGTTCGACGCCGCATGACTGACGACCCCACTGCGCCACTGGCCCTGCCGCAACCCAACCTCAGCCGCTGGCAACCACTGCGTCTGGGGCTGGTTGAACTGTTCCACTACGACAGCGAGGAGTTCTGGTTCCGTGACGGCCACCTGCTGCTGCGTGGCAACAACGGTACCGGCAAGTCCAAGGTCTTGTCGCTGACTCTGCCGTTTTTGTTCGACGCCCAGCTCAAACCCTCGCGCATCGAACCCGATGGCGACGCCGGCAAAAAAATGGCCTGGAACCTGCTGCTGGGGCGCCACGAGCGGCGTATCGGCTACACCTGGGTCGAGTTCGGCCGCATCGCTGAGGACGGCCAGGCGCACTACCTCACGCTGGGCTGCGGGCTTTCGGCCGCAGCCGCACGCCCGCAGGTGGACAGTTGGTTCTTTTTGCTGGACCAGGACCGCATTGGCCAGGACCTGTGGCTGATGAGCCCAGCCCGGGTGGTGCTGACGCGTGAACGCCTGCGTGATGCGCTGCAGGGGCGTGCCGGCCAGGTCTTCGACACCGCCACCAGCTACCGCCGTGCGGTCGATGAGCGCTTGTTCCGCCTTGGTGAGGCGCGTTATGCCGCGCTGATGGACACCCTGGTGCAATTGCGTCAGCCGCAACTCTCCAAGAAGCCCGACGAAACCAACCTCTCGAACGCGTTGACCGAGGCCCTGCCGCCGATGTCTGCCGACCTGCTGGCCGACGTGGCCGAGGCGCTGAATCAAATGGAGGAGTACCGCCGCGAGCTGGAGGAGTACGTTGCACTGGAGCGCGCCGTCGGACAGTTCAACCAGCGCTACCAGCACTATGCCGCCACACAGGCCAGGCGCCAGGCGAGAAGCCTGCGCAGTGCGCAGACCGGCTTCGACAACGCCAGCCGCGAACTCAACGAAGGGCGCGCAGCCTTGCAAGCTGCCCAGGCCACCGAAGCACAGGCCCGCGCAACGCAGGCACTGAGCGAAGCCGCGCTGGCTGCCGGCCGAACCCGGCTCGAAGAACTGCAGAACGACCCGGCGATGACAAGCGCCAAGCAGCTCGACAAAGCCGAACTGGACGCCACAGGCCGCCGTCTGGATGCTGAACAAGCGCTGCGCAGGCGCAGCGAAATCCAGACCCGCTTTGAGCACGAGCAACAAGCCAGCGGTGCGCGCAGCCAGCGCGCCGAGCAGACCGGCCGCGCACTGGCGCAAGCGCGCCATGACGCAGCCCAAGCTGCCGACCGCGCCGGCCTCACAGCCCCCTACAACGCCAATCCGCTGGCCGCCAGCGACACCAGCGCACTGCCACCCATGGCCTTGGATACCGCACACCAGGACCTGCGCCGCGCCACCACCACCCGCCGCGAACAATTGGCCCTGCTACTGCGCCGGTGCGACGAGGCCGACCTGGCCGCCCAGGCCCAGGCCCGTGCGCAAGCCCTGCGCGACGAACGCCTGGATGACGCAGACGAGGCCATCGCGCGCCGAGAAGGCGCCGATGCTGCAGTCGAACAACAGGGTCAAGCGCTGATCGATGCCTGGCAGCGCCACCTCGACGGCCTGCGGCAGCTCCAGGTCCCCGGCAGCGCCGAGACCCTGGCCGCGCTGGCCGCCTGGACCGCCAGCCTGCAAGGCGAGAATCCGGCCCGCACCGCACTGCAAAGCGCACAGCAGGCCACCAGCCAGCGTCTGGCGCAGCACCAGGCCACGCTGAAGGCAGCGCAGCAGCTGCAAGACAGTGAGCAGGCGACGCTGCAGGCCGAGCGCGCCCGACTGGAACTTGGCGAAGATGCTGCGCCACTGCCGCCTCACTGGCGTTCGCCCGGCGCACGTGTGGGCCGTGCCGGCGCGCCACTGTGGCAACTGGTCGATTTTCAGCCCGGCACCCAGGCGCCTGACCGTGCCGGTCTCGAAGCCGCGCTGCAGGCCGCTGGCCTGCTGGACGCCTGGGTCACGCCTGACGGCGCCCTGCTGTCGGCAGACGATGGCATGCCGCTGCCGCTTGACACCCAATGGCTGACGAGGCCAGCAGGTTCACGGCCGCAGTCACCGTCGCTGGCCGATTGGCTGCAGCCCGCCGCGCCGGCCGATGGTGCATTGGCCACCGTGCCAGAGCGCGTGCTGCAAGGCCTGCTCGGCAGCGTGGCCTGCGGCGCGCAGGACGACCCAGCCGCCGAGGCCTGGCTGGCCCCGGATGGGCGTTTCCGCCTGGGCGCACTGGCCGGCGCCTGGCACAAACCCAGCGCCGAGTTCATCGGCTACGCCGCACGGTCCGCCGCAAGGGCACGGCGGCTGCAGCAGATCGCCCAAAGCCTGGACGCTCTGGCGCGGGACCAGGCCGTGCTGGCGCAAAGCTTGGCAGAACTGGCGCAAGCGCAAGACCAGGCCGCAGCTGAATGGCAAGCCGCCCCGTCCGACGACGCCCTGCGTGCGGCGCATGTGCAGGCCGCCGCCTGCACGCGCGAGTTCCAGGCCGCCCGGCAGCGGCTTGATCAGGCAGACCAACAACTGCGCGACGCTGACCAGCATTGCCAGGCCGCGCGCCAAACCCTGGCCCGCGATGCGCAAGACATGGGTTTGCCAGCCACCCGCGATGCCCTGCGGGTGATCGATCTGGCGCTGCAAGCCTTTGGCGACACTCTGCACACGCTGGCCAGTTCGGCACGCGAACTGCGCGATGCCGTGGCCGAGCACAGCCAGCAGTTGCAGCGCGAACAGGTGGCCGGCAGGGATGCGCAGCAAGCCGCCGAGCAATCTGCTGGACGCAACGCCTTGGCAAACGAAGCCCGCGTCCGGCTGGAAACGCTGCGTGAATCGGTCGGCGCCCAGGTCGAAGCGCTGCAACAACGGCTGACCGAGGCCCGCAGCGCCGTGGCCCATGGCGAGCTGCTGCTGAAACTTCATCGCGAAGCCTTGGGCGCAGCAGGCGAGGCCCGCGCCAAAGCCGAGCAAAAGACCCAGGATGCCGAAGCCATGCTCAATGAGCGCACGGCCACGCGCCAGCATGCCGTCGTCCAGTTGCAGGGCTTTGCCGCCACCGGCCTGCTGGCCATCGCCCTGCCGACGGTCGAAGCCCCGCTCTTGCACACCCCCTGGACGGTTGAGCCCGCCCTGATGCTGGCCCGGCGCACCGAGCAGGCGCTGGCCTCTGTGAAGGACGATGACGAAGCCTGGACCCGGGTGCAGAGCCAGGTCTCGCAGGACTACACCGAGCTGGGGCGTGTGCTCGCCGCCTTGAGCCACCAGGCTCAGGCCGAAACCAGCGACTACGGCCTGGTCGTCAGCATCGTCTACCAGAACCGGCCCGAGCGGCCCGACCAGCTGGGCCTCCGGCTGGCCGGCGAGATTGCCCAACGCCGCGAACTGCTCACCGCCGGCGAGCGCAAGGTGCTGGAAAACCACCTGCAAGCCGAAATCGCGTCGGCAGTGCAAAAACTGCTGCGCGACGCCGAGCGCCAGATCGAGACCATCAACAAGGAATTGGAGAAGCGCCCCACCTCCACCGGCGTGCGCTTCCGTCTGCAGTGGCAGCCCCTGCCCGAAGGCGCCGACGGCGCACCGGTCGGCCTGGAGGCCGCACGCAAACGGCTGCTCAATACCAGCACCGACCTGTGGACCGCAGAAGACCGCCGGGTGGTCGGCGAGATGCTGCGGCAGCGCATCGCCGCCGAGCGCAGCCGCGCCGATGCCGACCAAGAGGGCAGCCTGCTGGACCAGCTGGCCCGTGCGCTCGACTACCGACGCTGGCACCGCTTTCGGGTGCAGCGTTGGCAGGACGGGCAATGGCGCCCGCTGTCCGGCCCCGCCTCCAGCGGGGAGCGGGCGCTGGGCCTGACGGTGCCGCTGTTCGCCGCCGTATCGAGCTACTACAGCCAGTCAGGTTATGCCCATGCGCCGCGTCTGGTGCTGCTGGATGAGGCCTTTGCCGGCATCGACGACGCGGCGCGCGCCCATTGCATGGCACTGGTGCGCGAATTCGACCTCGACTTCGTGATCACCAGCGAGCGCGAATGGGCCTGCTACGCTGAGTTGCCGGGTGTGGCGATTGCCCAGTTGCAGCGGCGTGAAGGTATCGACGCCGTGCATGTATCGCGCTGGACCTGGGATGGCCGCGCGCGGCGGCGCGAAGACGATCCGGACCGCAGATTTCCGGCCGCATGACCCATCCGGACGCCAGACTCGACCGCCTGCTCGGCGGCCCCGCGCTTGCATCGCTGCGCCAGCGCTTGCGCCGTCAGTTTCAGCGCCAGGGCGAGGGCACTGTCGCCCCCATGCTGCAGCTCAGCCAACTCAGCGCGACCGAGCACGAAGCGCTGGCGCTGCTGACCGGACGCCCAGCCCGGCCAACACGCTCAGTCCGTATCGATGTCGCGCAGCTGGACCAAAGCCTGCAGGCGGCCGGCATCGCCGGCTCGCTGCGCGAGGCGCTGGAGCGGCTGGACGGCCCGATCGTCAACCACAGCGCCCAACGTGCCGAGGCCGAGGCTGCCTGGTCCGGCATGGCCGGCTTGGCGCGGCGCGACGCCAGGCTGCAGGCATGGGCGCAGACGCCAGAGGCCGGCAGCCTGCTCAAGCGGCTGGCTCGACAAGACGCGGTGGCGGCCGACGCCCTGCTGGTGCAGGCCGATGCGGTGTTGCGGCAATTGCCGGCCATCGGCCTGACACGTGCGCAGGTGGCAGCGCAGACGCTGGGCAATGCCCACGCGCTGGATGCCGGCCAACCCGCGGCCAGCGTCGTGCTGGCGGCATGGCGTTTTGCCGAGGCCAGCGCCTTGTCTGGTGCTGTGGCAGACAACGCCGAAACCCCTGCCGCCGACGAACGCCCGCGAGACGTCTGGGCCCGTGCCGGCATCCTGGTCAACGAACTGGCCCGACCGGTGCTGGTGCTGAACCTGCCAGTCCTCGCCAGCACCCGGGCCTCATGGACAACCGGCGAACCCGCTTACCTGTCGCTGCGCCAACTGCTGCGGACACCACCGGTTTGGGCAGTCGGTGGCCAGGCCGTCTTCGTCTGCGAAAACCCCAACCTGCTGGCCATCGCCGCTGATCGCCTGGGGGCGCTCTGCGCTCCCTTGGTCTGCACCGACGGCATGCCGGCGGCCGCGCAAAGAACCTTGCTGACGCAGTTGGCCGATGCCGGTGCGCGGCTGCGCTACCACGGCGACTTCGACTGGCCCGGCATCCAGATCGCCAACCACGTGATGCGCACCTGGTCAGCTGAACCCTGGCGCCTCACCGAGGGCGACTACGAAGCCGCCGCTCAGGCCGCGCCACACGCCCAACGCAACCTTCCGGACGCAGGCGTCGAGGCCACATGGGATTCGCAGCTCGCGCCAGCGATGCGCCGCCACGGCCTGGCCATTGCCGAGGAGGCGCTGGCGGAAGGCTTGATCGGGGACCTCAGAACTGGGCCGCCAACTGAACCATTCGGCAACCGAGTCTGAGAGGATTTGGCTTTGTTAATCAACCGACGCGTGGACCGGCCCGCTTCGAAGACCTGAAGCGACCTCAAACGCCAAGCCCCTCACTCCCACTCGATCGTCGCCGGTGGCTTGCTGCTGACGTCGTAGGTCACCCGGTTGATGCCGCGCACCTCGTTGATGATGCGGCTCGATACCCGTTTGAGCAGCGCGTAAGGCAGCTCGGCCCAGTCGGCTGTCATGAAATCACTGGTCTGCACCGCGCGCAGCGCCACCACGTACTCGTAGGTGCGGCCGTCACCCATCACGCCCACGCTCTTGATCGGCAGAAACACCGCAAAAGCCTGGCTGGTCAGCGCGTACCAGCTCTTGCCGGTGGCCGGGTCGATCTCGCGGTGCAACTCTTCGATGAAGATGTGGTCGGCGCGGCGCAGCAGGTCGGCAAATTCAGGCTTGACCTCGCCCAGGATGCGCACACCCAGACCCGGCCCAGGGAACGGATGGCGATAGACCATGCCGTGCGGCAGGCCCAGCGCCACACCCAGCTCACGCACCTCGTCCTTGAACAGGTCGCGCAGCGGCTCCAGCAGCTTCAAGCCCAGCGTGGCGGGCAGACCACCGACGTTGTGGTGGCTCTTGATGGTGGTGGCTTTTTTCTTGGCACCTGAGGATGATGCGCCGCCACCGCTCTCGATCACGTCGGGGTAGATCGTGCCTTGGGCCAGCCATTTGGCGCCGCCGCGGGCATCGCCGCCCGGCGCTGCTTTCAACTTGGCGGCCTCGGCCTTGAACACCTCGACAAACTCGCGGCCGATGATCTTGCGCTTGGCCTCGGGGTCGGTGACGCCCGCCAGATGGCCGAGAAACTGCGCGGCGGCGTTCACATGGATCACCTTGGCTTGCAGCTTGCCGGCAAACATCTCCATCACCATCGCGCCCTCGTTCAGGCGCAGCAGGCCATGATCGACAAACACGCAGGTCAGCTGGTCGCCGATGGCGCGGTGGATCAGCGCTGCAGCCACACTGGAATCGACACCGCCCGACAGGCCCAGGATCACCTCCTCGTCGCCCACTTGCTGGCGGATCAGCGCCACGGCCTCGGCGATGTGGTCGCGCATCACCCAGTCGGGCTGGGCGCCGCAGATCTGCAGCACAAAACGTTCCAGCAGCGCCTGGCCTTGCAGGGTGTGCGTCACCTCGGGATGGAACTGCAGCGCGTAATAGTGCCGGGCTTCGTCGGCCATGCCGGCAATCGGGCAGCTGGGCGTGCTGGCCATCAATTTGAAGCCGGACGGCAGCACGGTCACCTTGTCGCCGTGGCTCATCCACACCTTGAGCAGGCCGTGGCCCTCGGCGGTGGTGATGTCGGCAATGCCGTCGAGCAAGGCGGTGTGGCCGTGCGCCCGCACCTCGGCATAGCCAAACTCGCGGTGGCTGGACGGCTCGACCTGGCCACCCAGCTGCACGGTCATCGTGAACATGCCGTAGCAGATGCCCAGCACCGGGATGCCGAGCTGCCAGACCAACTCGGGTGCCCGCAGGTCCTGCTCTTCATAGGTGCTGGCGTGGCTGCCCGACAGGATGATGCCCTTCAGGTGCCCATCGGCCGCAAAGTCGCGCAGAAACTGCTCGGACACGTCGTTGGGGTGCACCTCGCAGTAGACATGTGCCTCGCGCACCCGGCGGGCGATCAGCTGGGTGACCTGGGAGCCGAAGTCGAGGATCAGGATCTTGTCGTGTAGGGTCATCAGTTGGGGCCTGGGTCTCAAACGGGTGCCATGGCCAGCTTGTGCTGGCGGCGAAAGTGCAGGATCGCGATCACCGTGCTGATCACCTGCAGCAGGGCACAAAAGTAGAACGGCAGGCCGATCAGCCAGTCACCCCGGGGCCGGTGCGACACCACGCCCAGCAAGCTTGCGCCAATCACGGGTGCTGCCACCGCCATCAGGCTGTTGAGCGCCGCCAACGACCCCATCGTCTGGCCTTGCGAGCGCGGGTCTGCGGCGTTGGACACCTGGCCCTGGATCACCGCTGCCGCACCGCCGCCCAGGATGTTGCCGACCACGATGATGATGAACATCATCCAGCCCTCGCTGGCCAGGCCAAAGCCCAGGTAGGTGAGCGACGAGGCCAGCAGCCCGGTGATGGCCAAGCGCCGGACCGAGAAGCGCTTGAGCATGTGCTTGAGCAAAAAGCCCTGCACCAGCACCGACATCAGACCGACGGCAAACAGCGACCAGCCGTTTTGCGCCGGGCCCCAACCGAACTTGAAGGTGGTGTAGAGCACCCAGCTGTTGTGCAGCGTGAACTGCGCCAGGCTGGCCAGCGCGATCACCGCGACCAGAGGCCCGACGCCCTGCAAGCGAGCCAGGCCGCTCAGGCTGCTCAGCGGGTTGGCCCGGCGCCACTCAAACGCACGCCGCTTGGACGGCGGCAGCGATTCGGGCAAGACAAAGTAGCCGTACAGCCAGTTGATCACCGACAGCGCGCCCGCCACAAAAAATGGCAGGTGCAGATCGATGGACCCCAGCAAGCCGCCCATCACCGGCCCCAGGATGAAGCCCATGCCGAACATCGCACCCAGCAGGCCAAAGCGGCGGGCACGGTCCTCGGGCGCGGTGATGTCAGCCACATAGGCGTTGGCCACCGCTGCATTGGCCTGCATCGCACCGCTGAACAAGCGCACCGCGATCAGCATCCACAACGCATTGGCCAGGCCAGTGACAAAAAAGCTCAGGGCCAGGCCAAAGAACCCGATCAGCAACACCGGCCGGCGGCCGTAGCGGTCAGACAGCGCCCCCAGCACCGGCGAGCCAAAAAAATTGGCCACGCCAAAGGCAAACGCCACCGCGCCAAACCAGAAGGTCTGCTCGGCCGCATTGCTGGTGAAGGTGCCCACCACCAGTGGCAGCACCGGCACGATCAGGCCGATCGACACCATGTCGATCAGCACCGTGATCATGATGAAGACCATCGCCGCCTGACGCCCGCCCACCGGCACCGGCTGCGGGCTGGCGGCGCCCGGGGGGATCACGTCGCTCACCATCACTCCATGCGGTAGTTGGGTGCTTCTTTGGTGATCTGCACATCGTGCACGTGGCTTTCACGGATACCGGCAGCAGTGATCTCGACAAACTCGGCGCGGTCCTGCATGTCATCAATCGTGGCGCAGCCGCAGTAGCCCATCGAGGCCCGCAAACCGCCGGCCATCTGGTAGATGATCGCCACCATCGAGCCCTTGTACGGCACGCGGCCCTCGATGCCTTCGGGCACCAGCTTGTCGGCATTGGGGTTGCTGGTTTCGTCGGCTTCTTGAAAATAGCGGTCGGCCGAGCCGGCCTTCATCGCGCCGATCGAGCCCATGCCGCGGTAGCTCTTGTAGCTGCGGCCCTGGAACAGGATGACCTCGCCGGGCGCTTCTTCAGTGCCGGCAAACATGCCGCCCATCATCACCGTGCCGGCGCCGGCAGCAATCGCCTTGGCGATGTCGCCCGAGTAGCGGATGCCGCCGTCGGCGATCAGCGGCACGCCGCTGCCACGCAGCGCGGTGGCCACGTTGTCGATGGCGGTGACCTGCGGCACACCGACGCCGGCGACGATGCGGGTGGTGCAGATCGAGCCCGGGCCGATGCCGACCTTGACCCCATCGGCGCCGGCCTCGACCAGCGCGAGTGCTGCCGCACCGGTGGCGATGTTGCCGCCGATCACGTCGACCTGCGGGTAGTGGCGCTTGACCCAGCGCACCCGCTCGATCACACCTGCCGAGTGGCCGTGTGCGGTATCGACCACCAGCACGTCGGCGCCGGCGCGCACCAGCAGCTCGACCCGCTCCTCGGTGCCATCACCCACACCCACCGCAGCGCCCACCCGCAGCTTGCCGTGCAGGTCGCGCGCAGCAAAGGGGAAGTTGGTCTGCTTGGTAATGTCCTTGACGGTCATCAGCCCGCGCAGCTCGAAGGCATCGTTGACCACCAGCACACGCTCGAGCTTGTGGCGGTGCATCAAGGCCTTGCCGTCCTCGATGGTGGCGCCCTCGGGCACGACAACGAGCTTGTCACGCGGCGTCATGATCTGGCGCACGGGCACGTCTACCCGGGTCTCGAAGCGCAGGTCGCGCCCGGTGATGATGCCGACCACCCGGCCGTGCTCGATCACCGGAAAGCCCGAAATGCCGTGCTGGCGCGACAGCGCGATCACCTCGCGCACCGGCATGTCGGGCGAGACGGTGATCGGGTCGCGCAGCACCCCGGACTCATAGCGCTTGACCCGCGCCACCTCGGCCGCTTGCTGCTGCGGCGTGAGGTTCTTGTGCACGATGCCGATGCCGCCCTCTTGCGCGATGGCGATGGCCAGACGCGCCTCGGTCACCGTGTCCATGGCGGCGGACACCAGCGGCAGGTTGAGTCGGATGTTGCGCGACAGCTGGGTCGCGAGGGTGGTGTCGCGGGGCAACACCTGAGAAAAAGCCGGCACCAACAACACGTCGTCGAAGGTGAGTGCCTTGCCAAGGAGGCGCATCGGAAAGCTCCAAACGCAAAAGAAGATTATACGGACGGGCCGCAAGGGCCCCGACGCCGCACCCGACTTGCGCGGCACGCCAGGCCAGCGCAGCCGCACCAACGGCGGCGGGCACCTGGTGAACGCCCGGTATGGGCGCCAGGTGTGGGCGCCAGGCCGGCGCTGGCTAAACTTCAGCCTTGCATCACACCGGGAGCACCGCTTGCGACGTTCATCACTTCACCGCCGTCTCAGCACCTTGTGCCTGGCGGCCCTGGTGCTCGGTGCAGGCCCTGCAATGGCGCAGTACAAATGGAAGGACAACCGCGGCCAGGTGCATGTCAGCGACATGCCGCCACCCCGCGACATCCCCGACAAGGACGTGCTGCAGCGGCCATCGGCCACCGCCAGTCGGGTGGCAGCAACGCCAGCAGCGGGTTCGGCCTCTGTACCGTCCGCCACTGCCCTACCCGGCAAATTGCCGGTCGATCCTGAACTGGAAGCCCGCCGCAAGCGCGCCGACGATGAAGCCAAGGCCCGCAGCCGCGCCGATGAAGATCGCCTGGCAGTGCAGCGCACGGAGAACTGCCAGCGTGCCCGCCAGCAAATGGCGGTGCTGGACAACGGCCAGCGCCTGGTGCGCTACAACGACAAGGGCGAACGGGTGGTGCTGGACGACGCGGCCCGGGCCGACGAGGCGCAGGCCGCGCGGCGCGCCATGGCGCAGGATTGCCGCTGAGGCCCTGCCCGCCCGACCTCAAACACGGGTCAGGCGCGACCCGGTCACACGTCAGGCACGGTGCTTGACCTTGCGCACGCCGTCGCGCCTCAAGCGCTCGCGGCGAGACTCCATCGGATCAGCCTGCAGTGGGCGCAAGAGCTCAAGACGGTCACCGCCCGCCAAGGGGGTGTCTGCGGCGCACAAGCGACCCCACAAGCCCAGTCGCAGGCCATCCAGCACCGCCGAACCCAGTTGCTGGCCCAGGCCGCTGGCCCGCAACGCGGCCCTTGCACTGGCCCCGACCGGCAGTAGCACAGGCACGCTGATCAACTCGTGCGGCGCAGCAGCGTAGACCACCAGGACGGTCATCGTCGGGGCGGGCGCGCCGCCAAGGTGTAAGCGACCCGGATCGTCGGCATCGGGCGATCCGACGGGATGCCCTCTGTCAACGTGCGCCATACACCTGCTCGGCGCGCTGCACAAACGAGTCCACAAAGGTATTGGCGACCCGGTCGAACACCGGGCTGAGAACGGTCTCCAGTGCGCCGCTGCTGAACGCATAGCGCAGGTCGAACTCGACGCGACAGGCGGCACTGCCTGCAGCGCCTATGGGCACAAAGCGCCAGGTGCCTTCGAGGTCGGAAAACGGGCCGTCGACCAGCGCCATCACCACCGAACTGTCCACCACATGGGTGTTGCGGGTGCTGAAGGCATGGCGCAAGCCGGCAAAGTGCAGGTGCAGGCGCGCCGTCATGCCGTGCGCCACCTGGTCCAGCACCTCGGCCTTGTCGCACCACGGCAGAAAACTGGCGTAGGACGCGACATCGGTGACCAGGCCGTACATCTCGCGGGCCGAGTACCAGAGCAATACTGACTTTTTGACATGCTTCATACAATGAAAGCAATTCTAGGGGTCCGCTGTTGCTGCACTTGACGCCAGCACGGGGCAGCCCCAACTTGCAAGTCACCATGTCCCTGCCCAAAGCCATCCACACCGCACCACCCAAGGACGCCCCCCGGGTTGCGCCCAAGGACCTGCCGGCATCTGCCCCGATCGCCGAGAACCGCCGTGCCCGCTACGACTACCACATCGAGGAGCGCCACGAGGCCGGCCTGGTGCTGGACGGCTGGGAGATCAAGGCGATCCGTGCCGGCCAGGTGCAGCTGACCGATGGCTACGTGGTGATCAAGAGCGGCGAGTTGTACCTGATCGGCTGCCGCATCAACGCGCTGCGCTCGGCGTCCACCCATGTCAACCCGGAGGCGGACCGCACCAAGAAGCTGTTGATGCACAAGGCCGAGATCCGGCGCCTGGTGGGCAAGGTCGAGCAGCGCGGCTTCACGATGGTGCCGCTGAACCTGCACTACAAGGGTGGCCGGGTCAAGCTGGACCTGGCGCTGGCCAAGGGCAAGGCCGAGCATGACAAACGCAACGCCACTAAAGATCGCGAGTGGGAAAGAGAACGTGGACGGCTGATGAGACACAAAGTCTCATCAGGGTCTTAAGACCAGCCGGCGAAGCCGGCTAAGGCCAGGTCGCGCGCAGCGCAACGTGGACGGCTGATGAGACACAAAGTCTCATCAGGGTCGTAAGACCAGCCGGCGAAGCCGGCTACGGCCAGGTCGCGCGCAGCGCAACGTGGACGGCTGATGAGACACAAAGTCTCATCAGGGTCGTAAGACCAGCCGGCGAAGCCGGCTACGGCCAGGTCGCGCGCAGCGCAACGTGGACGGCTGATGAGACACAAAGTCTCATCAGGGTCGTAAGACCAGCCGGCGAAGCCGGCTACGGCCAGGTCGCGCGCAGCGCAACGTGGACGGCTGATGAGA
>Ga0209181_10008348_pt1 | contig 13913 bp, 10 predicted proteins | sample MAT05_FD_187208 | JGI IMG/M metagenome (GOLD analysis project Ga0209181, IMG submission 187208) | Freshwater microbial communities from Lake Fryxell liftoff mats and glacier meltwater in Antarctica - MAT-05 (SPAdes) (version 2) | ecosystem: Environmental > Aquatic > Freshwater > Ice > Liftoff... | reverse complement strand
AGGTCGCCGCTTGGCAGGCCGAACGCAACGCGCAGCATCGAACCATCGAGTGGAAGTTCACGCGGCAGGATGCTGATCGAAAGCTCAGTCGGCATTACGTTCTGAAACTTACGTGTTGATGTACTAGTTTCGTTCTCACCCCGGCAGGGCGCTTAGCCCGGGTTCACCCGGGCTGCGATCTGCCTGCAGTCCGTGTGCAGTCCGGCCCTCAAGTCCCGAGCTCTGCTAGCAGCTTTCTGACGGCCTGCTGTTCGGTGGCGTCCTGTATGGTGAGCAGGCCCGCTTGCAGTGTCGATCGGGCCTGTGCCTTGTCGCCGGACTCAGCTTGCAGTTTGGCCAGATGCATCACGATCTGCCCGCTGCTGGGGGCCAGGCGGGCGGCCGTTTGCAGTGAGGCCAGCGCACCCGCTTTGTTGCCCTGCGCCCGTCGGATGCCGCCCAGGGTATCGTGGAAGTCCGCGACTTCGGGTGCCAACTGAACGGCCCTTGCGGCAGATGCTTCGGCCTGCGCCAGAGTGGCCGGGCGGCGCGACAGCAGATCCGCGAGATTGTTGTGTGCAATGGCCAACTTGCTGTCGCGCTCGAGCGCCTGTCTGTAGGCGGCCACCGCCTGATCATCCTGACCCGTGCGGTGCCACAACATGGCCATCTTCAGATGAGGCACTGAGGCCTTGGGCGCAGCAGCGGCGGCCGTCTTGAAGGTTTCGATCGCCTGTTCGGGCTTGCCAGCCAGGTCGGCGACATCGCCCTTCAAAATCAAGGCCTCCTGGAAGGTGGGCTGCAGCTTCAAGGCCTCGTCCACGGAGACCATGGCCGGGGCATAGGCCCTGCGGGCGGCGTGCACACGGGCCAGGGCCAGATGGGGCAATGGATTTTTCGGCTCCAGTTGGGCTGCCACCTCCAGTTCAGATGTCGCGCGAGCGGTGTTGCCCTGGCGCAAGAGAGCCAGGCCCAAGGCGTAGCGGGTGGAGGCTTGTTTGCCATCGACGGCCAACGCCTGTTCGTACAGCGGCATGGCGTCGGCCGGGCGTCCCTGCAACATGAAATAGTCGGCCAGGGTCATGCGTGCGCGAACCGATCGGGCATCGATCTCGATGGCTCGGCGCAGCGATCCTTCGCCTTCTTTCGTCTTGCCGGTCCACAGCAGCATGCGGCCAAGGGACTCATGAGCGTTGCCGTCATTCGGCTGGGCCTGGACGGCCCTTTCCATCCAAGCCAAGGCCTCGACGTTCTTGCCCGTCTTGATGGCGATCTCCGCCATGCCGAGCATGGCTGCGCTGGACTTGGGTTCCGCCTTCAGCGCTTGCGCAAAAGCGCCTTCGGCAACTTTGAGATCGCCCTTGATCAGCGCTTGCAGACCCGCGCCATAGGGGCCGGAAGCTGTACCCGCTGCGGACTTGGTCTGATCCGCAGCCTTTCCGTCGGTAATGACCACTGGCATGGCAAAGGCTGCGGTGGTGGCCAATGCCAACAGGGAAGCAAGTGTGGAGCGGGTTGGGTTCATGGGCTGTAAAGGGTCTGCAGAAGTAGGAATGGAGCGGTTTGACGGGGACTGGAGGTGCTGAGTGGCTCCGCGACCGCGCCTGAATCTGACGCTGCCGCAGCAGACCGTCAATGACAACAAAAAAGCCCCTGCCTGGGAGGCGAGGGGCTTTCATCGGACCCGGCAAACCGGGCTCGAGTGTGCAAAAAGGCGTCAGACTGCCGACGCTTTGCGACGGCGTGCGAAGCCAAGGCCGGCCAGGGCCAAGCCAGCCAGAGCAAGCGAGCCGGGCTCAGGCACGCCAATCGGCGGTTCGACGGGGGTACCGCCGACGCCAGCGAAGCCGAAGATGAAGGTCGCGGGGCTGCCGGTGATCTGGCCACCGCTGCTGCTTTGGCCCAGGGAGTACAGCTCGATGCTTTCAGCGCCGATGGCAGCCAGCGCGTCTGCTTCGGTCCCTGCAGCACCGTAGAAGGTGGTGAAGGTGTAGCTTGCGCCGGCTGCAATGGTGCCGAAATTGAAGCGGAAGTACGCGCCGTGGTCAGTAGGGCCGTTGTCGGTGAAGTCGACGTTGAGCGTGGTGGGGTCGATGCCACCGCTGTTGAGCAAGGGGTTCGAGCTCGCAAAGCCGTCGTTGTGCGAACGCTCCAGCAAGGTGGTGGTGGCAGTGCCCTTGATCGTCACGAACTCGCTGAACTCGGTCGGCGGCACGTCCCAATCCATTACACGCACGTACTTGACGTTGTTGACCGCAGCCGCAGTGTCGTTGGTGATCGTGACGACCGCCTTGAACAGCGCACCAGGGGCGTTATTGGCAGGCGAGTAGGCATGGGTGACCTTCAGGCCACTCAGCGCCGTCATGAACACGGACGACGTGGCGGTCGTTGCCGTTGAGGCAAAGCTCGTCAGGCCAAGGCCCGCAGTACCCCCGGCTACGTTGGCGTAACCAGCCGTCGTGCCATTGACAGACACGCCCCAGCCTTCGCACAGGCAACCCGGCGCCGTGGCGTCGCGGAAGCTGCCATCGGCAAACCTGTAGGCCAGCCCGGTGATGCCACCCGCATTGGAGGTCACACTGCCCACTGAAGTGTTCAGGTGGCCCAGGTCATTCACGCCGAGAGCCACTGTGCCGGCCGGGTTGATGATGGTGGCGGCTGCCTGTGCGGCGCCAGCGGCAAAGAAGAAGGCCGCTGCGGCGGCGATCGTGGCAATCGAAGTTCGCTTGCTAAGTTTCATGTCTGTTTGCTCCAGGTTGAATCCCACTCAGTCCCGGGGGTGGGGACTGATTGCCATGAATGCAAGCAATCCTTGGGCCAGATTAAAAATCTCATTCAAATCAATGGCTTGGGATTGGCAACCTGTCCAAAGTGACAAGGGCTGTAAAGGTTGGCGACAGCGTCGTGTAACCGAATGTACATCAGCCCTTGGCGCCCATGGCCAAGGACAGCTGGCGTTGCAGCGCCAGGTCAGCCTCCGGGCGCTGACCCTTCGTGTCCCACCCCGCCAGATGCCGCTCGGCCAACGAGCTCAGGGCCTCAATCCAAGGTGCCGCATCGTTCAGGCAAGGCACGTAGCTGAAGCTCTGGCCACCCGCCTGCAAGAAGGCGTCGCGCGCTTCCTGCGCAATCTCTTCCAGCGTTTCCAGACAGTCTGCGACAAAGCCGGGGCACATCACGTCAACGCGCTTCACACCTGACGCGGCCAACTGCTGCAGCGTGGGTTCGGTGTAGGGCTCCAGCCACTTGGCCTTGCCGAAGCGGCTTTGGAAGGTGACCTTCACCTCGGCTGGCTGCAGCCCCAGCTCGGTGGCCAACAGGCGCGCCGTCTTGTGGCACTGGCAGTGGTAGGGGTCGCCCAGGTGCAGGCTGCGTTCCGGCACGCCGTGGAAGCTGAGCACCAGTTGATCGCCGCGTCCGTTGGCGGCCCAGTGGGTGCGCAACTGGTGGGCCAGGGCGGCGATGTAGGCCGGGTCGTCGTGGTACTCGGCCACGAAGCGCAGCTCGGGCATGCGGCGTGTCTGCGTGGCCCACTGCAAGACCTTGTCGCTGATGCTGGCGGTGGTGGCGGCCGCGTACTGCGGGTACATGGGCAGCACCAGCACGCGGGTGACGCCTTCGGCACGCAGTTGGTCCAGCGTGGTTGGCAGCGACGGGTTGCCATAGCGCATGGCGTGGCGCACCATCACTTGATGGCCACGCTCGGCGAGAGTCGTGGCCACGGCGTCGGCCTGGCGCCGGGTCCACACGGCCAGCGGCGAGCCTTCAGGCATCCACACGCTGGCGTACTTGGCCGCCGAACGTGCGGGCCTTGTGCGCAGGATGATGCCGTGCAGGATGGGCCACCACACCAGGCGCGGAATCTCGACCACCCGCGGGTCGCTCAGGAATTCGGCCAGGTAGCGGCGCAGCGCAGGCGCCGAGGGCTCGTCGGGCGTGCCCAGGTTGACCAGCAGCACGGCGATGCGGGCCGGTGTGCCGTGGCGGTAGGCCGGCTCGTCTCGAAAGCTCATCGGGCGGCTGCCCCGTCGCTGCGACGCGCCAGTTCGCCGATCACCTGCTGCAATTCGACCGGCTTCGTCCAGCAACCCGTGAAACCGGCCTCGCGCGCAGGTTGTTCGACCAGTGGGGCCTCGTCTGCCGTACACAAAAAGGCCGGCAGATCGGGCTGGCCCAACAGCGTGCGCAGGGCCGGCAAGAGGTCGTAGCCCGTGGTGTCGGGCAGGTGCAGGTCGATCACCAACAGGTCGGGTTGGCAGCGTGGTGCCAGCTCCATGGCCTCGGCCCCGCTGCCTGCGGTTTCAACCTCGACGGCATGCGCGAACCGGCAGGTCTCGACGAACAGCAGGGTGTTGATTCGGTCGTCGTCGATGTACAGCACCTTCATGGTCAGCGCAGCTCCAGCGGAACCTGGGGCTGTGTGTCGGCAAAGCGCAGCACGTCGAAGCTGACACAAGCCGAGCCCGGATCGGTGGGTGTGCCGCCCAGGCCGATGGTGCCGCTGCCGTGCAGCGTGCAACTGCCGCGCCGCAGGCTGACGATCTCGCCATCGTTGAAACGAACGTAGGTGCCGTTGTAGCTGAGGTCGGTGATCTGAAAGCTGCCGCTGTGCCAGTCCACACGGGCGTGAGATCGCGACACACGGCCATCGTCGACGCAGAAGGTGGCCTGTGGACTTCGACCCAGCACGACGGGGGTCTGCTGGCTGGCGAACAGGCGATGCTGGTCGGCCCACATCAGGCGCAGGCCGTCGGGCTCGGACACCGTGGCCACATCACCAAACTGGGTGGCCGCCATGTCGGATGAAGCGCCTCTGCGGCCGCCCATCACATGCACCTGCACGGGCTCGGCGCGGCCCCGCAGCACCAGCCGGTCCAGGCTGCGAAAACGCGACCGCAGGTCCAGCGGCAGGCCTTGCAGCACTTCAACCGTAAGCAGCGTTTCGTTGTCGCCTGCATGGTCCAGCAGTCGGGCGGCCACGTTGACGGCATCGCCGAAACAATCGCCGGCCATCTCGACCACCTCGCCGCGGGCCAGGCCCACCTGCAGGCGCAGCGCACGCAAGCCCGAAGAGGCACCTCGTTCACTGCCCCGCGAGACCATGCCGTCCAGCACCTCGTGCATCAGCATGGCGGCTTGCACAGCTTGCAAGGCTTCGTCAAACACCGCCATCAGGCCGTCGCCCAAGGTCTTCACGACGTGGCCTTCATAGCTGTTCACCGCACCGCCGAGCGCCTGCACACAATGGGTCACCACGGAGGTGGCCTCTGCATTGCCCAAGGTCTCGAACAGCGCCGTGCTGCCGCGCAGGTCGGCAAACAGGACGGTGCGATCGGAGATGCGCGTCATGGCGTGCGCATGGTTGGTCGTCGCCTGCGCCCGGTCGGCACCCTTACAGATTGTCCAGGTAGGTGCGCAGCTTGTCAGAACGGCTGGGGTGCTTGAGCTTGCGGATGGCCTTGGCCTCGATCTGGCGGATGCGCTCGCGCGTCACGTCGAACTGCTTGCCCACTTCTTCAAGCGTGTGGTCGGTGCTCATCTCGATGCCGAAGCGCATGCGCAGCACTTTGGCTTCGCGCGGGGTCAGCGAGTCGAGAATGTCCTTCACCACATCGCGCAGGCCGGCCTGCATGGCGGCGTCCACCGGGGCCACGTTGTTGGTGTCCTCGATGAAGTCGCCCAGGTGGCTGTCGTCGTCGTCACCGATGGGCGTTTCCATGCTGATCGGCTCTTTGGCGATCTTCATGATCTTGCGGATCTTGTCCTCAGGAATCTCCATCTTCTCGGCCAGCGTCGGGGCGTCCGGCTCGTAGCCAAATTCTTGAAGATGTTGCCGCGAGATGCGGTTCATCTTGTTGATCGTTTCGATCATGTGCACCGGGATGCGGATCGTGCGCGCCTGGTCGGCAATGCTGCGCGTGATGGCCTGGCGGATCCACCACGTGGCATAGGTCGAAAACTTGTAGCCGCGGCGGTACTCGAACTTGTCCACCGCCTTCATCAAACCGATGTTGCCTTCCTGGATCAGGTCCAGGAACTGCAAGCCGCGGTTGGTGTACTTCTTGGCGATGGAAATCACCAGGCGCAGGTTGGCCTCGATCATTTCCTTCTTCGCGTCGCGGCTGGCCTTTTCGCCTTCGTTCATCTTCTTGTTGATGAGCTTCAGGTCGTCCAGCGGCACCACGGCGCGGGCCTGCAGATCGAACAGCTTCTGCTGCAGTTCCTGCACGGCCGGCAGGTTGCGCTGAAGGATCGGGCTGTAGGCCTTGCCGGCGGCGATTTCCTTCTCGGCCCACTTCTGGTTCATCACGTTGGGCGGAAAGGTCTTGATGAAGTGGTCCTGCGGCATGCCGCACTTGTCGACCACGATCTTGCGGATCTCGCGCTCGTAGCGGCGCACGTCGTCGACCTGGCTGCGCAGGATGTGGCACAGCTTCTCGATCGTCTTGACCGTGAAGCGGATGGTCATCAGGTCTTCGCTGATGGCGTGTTGCGCCTTGTTGTAGGCCGTGCTCTTGTAGCCTTCTTTTTCGTAGGCCTTGCGCATCTTGTCGAAATGGGTGCGCAGGCCCTCGAACTTCACCAGGGCCAGCTTCTTCAGTTCTTCAAGCTTCTTGGTCAGCGCTTTGCTGCCGCCCTGGCCGTCGTCGTCGTCTTCTTCGTCGAATTCGTCGAAGTCTTCTTCGGCCACGTAGTCGTCGGCTTCGTCGCTGCTGATGAAGCCGTCCACGGCTTCGGAGATCTGCATCGTGCCGCTGCCGATGCGGTCGGCCATCGACAGGATTTCGGCGATGGTGGTGGGCGACGCGCTGATGGCCAGCATCATGGCCTGCAGGCCACCTTCGATGCGTTTGGCGATCTCGATTTCGCCTTCTCGTGTGAGCAGTTCCACCGTGCCCATCTCACGCATGTACATGCGCACCGGGTCGGTGGTGCGGCCGAATTCGCTGTCCACGGTGGACAGTGCGGCTTCAGCGGCTTCTTCGGCTTCTTCTTCCGTGGCGGTGGTGGCGCCGCCACCGGCCACCAGCAGCGTGGCAGCGTCGGGTGCCTGCTCGTACACCGCGATGCCCATGTCGTTGAGCATGCTGATGATGGCTTCGAGGATTTCCTCGTTGATCAGCTTCTCGGGCAGGTGGTCGTTGATTTCCTGGTGCGTCAGGAAGCCGCGCGTCTTGCCCATCTTGATGAGCGTTTTCAGCTCCTGGCGGCGCTTGGCGGCTTCTTCTTCGGTGAGCGTGGTCTCTTCCAGGCCGAACTCGCGCATCAGCGCGCGTTCTTTGGCGCGGCTGACCTTCATGCGCAGCGGCTTGGCCTTCTCGACCTTCTCGTCGGCAACGACCTCGACCTCGGCTTCGACTTCGACCTCGCCTTCGATGTCGGCTTCGATGTCACTCAGGTCTTCTTCTTCGGCCAGCTCAGCGCCTTTCTTGACCGGCTCAGCAGCCTTCTTGCCACCCTTGCCGACCTTGGCTTCAGGCTTGGCGGGCGCGGCTTTGGCAGCGCCCTTGACGGGCTTTGCGTCGACCTTGGCTGCTGCCTTGGTGGCCTTCAACGGCGCGGCTTTTGCTGGCTTGGTGTCGACCACGGCCTTTGCGGCGGGCTTGGCAGCTGCCTTGCTTGCGTCAGGCTTGGCAGCCGCCTTGCTTGCGTCAGGCTTTGCAGCAGCGGCCTTGACCTTGTTGTCTTCTGCGGGCTTGGCCACGGGTTTGGCGGCAGGCGCGGGCTTCTTGGCGGTCATGCGTATCCTTGAAAGGAAGGGGGCGACAAAAGAGAAACGCCATCCATGCGGCAGCCTGGCCGGTACAAAGAGTGCTTTCTCTGCGCTGGCGTCGGTGCGAGGGCTTGCGGGGGTGTCGAGCAGGCATGCTCGCTTGAACTTGCCTGGTGTGCAGCCCTTGCGGATAGGTGGTGACTGCGGTTGCCCTTATCAACCCTGTCAAGGGTGGCCGGGGTCCGGAGGCGCTGCTGTCACCGCTGTCACCGCTGTCATCAAGCTTGGCCGCTGCGAAAACATCGGATTATACCGCCACGCCCGGCAAATCCTTGGCGATTGCACAGCGATTGCGTGGCGATGGGGTCGCAAGGCGTGGTCGAGCGGCAAGCTGTCAGCTCGATCTGGGCGCGCTCACAGCGGCCAATGCAGCCTTCAGCGCACCCACACGTTCGTTGATCTCGCGCAATCGCGCCATGTCATCTGGTGACCGGGCCTGCGCGGCCAGTTCGCGCGACTCGGCACCCAGCCGGTCGATCCAGATGCGCGACACCACACGCGACAGGTCGTCAAAGCTCTGCTCCTCTTGCGCATCGGCTGCATCCACCCATCGGTGGGCCTGGGCTTGCCAGGGCTGGTCGGCCATCGCTGATTCCAGCGCGGACCAGGTCTGGTCGCCATGCTCGACCAGCTGCACTTCGAGCCAGGCCACGACTTCGCCGTGGTCGCCGCCCAGCTCGTGCAACATGCCGTGGTCGTCGTTGGACAGTCGAGACCACCAGTCGCTATGGCGCAGCAGCAGGCGCAGTGCCAGATCGGCCAGCGCCGCCGGGGCGCGGCGCTCGTATGCACGCAGGGCCGCCCGCTGCGGCGGCAGGCGGGCCGGAGAGGCCGATCTGGGCGTGAGTGCAGCGCCGCCCCACAGCGCGGTGAGCTCGGCCAGATCCAGCTGTGCCTGCCGCGCCAGTTCGGCCACCATCTGCCGCTTCAAGCCGCCGTCGGGCAGCGCCAGCCACATGGGTTTGGCTTGCGCCAGCATGCGCGAGCGGCCTTCGGCGGTGTCCATGTCCGCGCCTTCGCTGGCTTGTTCGATCAGCTGGCGCGACAAGGGCACGGCCTGCGTCACCTGTTCTTCGAATGCCGCCGGGCCCAGTTCGCGCACGAAGCTGTCGGGGTCGTGCTCCGAGGGCAGGAACAGAAAGCGCACCGATCGCAAGTCGGTGGCGTGCGGCAGTGACGCTTCCAGTGCGCGCCCGGCGGCGCGGCGGCCTGCCGCGTCGCCGTCGAAGCTGAAGACCACGGCATCGGTGAAGCGGAAGAGTTTCTGCACATGGTCGGCCGTGCAGGCCGTGCCCAAGGTGGCCACGGCGTTGGCAAAACCGCTCTGGGCCAGCGCGACCACGTCCATGTAGCCCTCGACCACCAGCGCGTAGCCTTTGTCGCGCAGGGCCTGGCGCGCTTCGAACAGGCCGTACAGCTCGCGTCCTTTGCTGAAGACCGGTGTTTCGGGTGAGTTGATGTACTTGGGCTTGCTGTCGTCCAGCACCCGGCCGCCGAAGCCGACGACCTCGCCGCCCACGGCCCGTATGGGAAACATGATGCGGTCGCGGAACCAGTCGTAACGGCCGCGGTCGGCTTCTGCTGCGGCCTGGACCGGCGCTGCGTTTTCTTGCCCTTCGCCCGCGTCCTTCTGCCGCACCAGCCCGGCCTCTTCAAGCAAAGGGTCGTCGTATGCCGCAAACACGCCGGCCAGCGTGCGCCAGCCCGGTGGTGCAAAGCCCAGGCCAAAACGAGCGGCGACGGCGCCTGTCAGTCCACGCTGCTTGAGGTAGTCCACAGCGCGCGAATGCGTGCGCAGTTGTGTGCGGTAGAAATCGGCAGCGCGCGTGAGCACGTCGCCCAGCGACTGCCGCCGTTGGCGCAAGGTGTCGCGCCGCTGCCGTTCATCGGGGCTGACCTGTTCTTCAGGGACCGTCAGCCCGGCGCCTTGCGCCAGGTCACGTACCGCTTCGACAAAACTCAGGCCCAGGTGCTCGGTCAGGAAGCGGATGGCGTCGCCACTGGCGCCGCAGCCGAAGCAGTAATAGAACTGCTTGCTCGGGCTGACCGAGAAACTGGGCGACTTTTCGCCGTGAAACGGGCACAGGCCCATCAGGTTGGCGCCGCCGCGTTTGAGCTCGACGTGGCGGCCCACGACATCGACGATGTCGACGCGAGACAGCAACTCTTGCAGAAAGCCCGGTGGGATCACGCCCCGAGTCTATGGCCCAGTCAGGGCCTCATCTGACGTTCGCGACGCCGCTGTCAGAGTCCGGCGCAGGCGCCAAGGCAAACATGCCCTTGTAGTCGCGCACCCAGTTGGCCACCAGGGCCGAGGGCATGGGCGCGGCGATGCCGGTGCCCTGACCGATGGTGCAGCCCAGTTCCAGCAAGGTGCGCGCCTGAGCCGGGCTTTCGACACCTTCGGCCACCACCACGCAGCCGAAGGTGCCGGCCAGGCCGATGACCCCTTCGACGATGGCCCGGTCTTGCGGGTCGTCCAGCATGTGGTGCACAAAGCTGCGGTCGATCTTGAGCACGTCCACCGGCAGCCGCTTCAAGTAGGTGAGCGTCGAATAGCCGGTGCCAAAGTCGTCCAGCGAGAAGCGCACGCCCAGGGCGCGGCAGCGCAGCAGCAAGGCCGACGTGGCCTCGATGTCGGCGTGGGCGGCGGTCTCCAGCATTTCGATCTCGAGGTAGCTGGCCAGAGGCTCGGTGTGGCGCGCCAGCAGTTCGGACAGGCGCAGTGCAAAGTCAGGTTCTTGCAGATGGCGAGCCGAGACGTTGACGCTGACCGAAAAGTCCAGCCCGTCGCGGCGCCAGGACGACAAGTGGTCCAGCGCCTGCGCCAGCACCCAGTCCCCGATGCGCGAAGACAGCCCCGTGTTTTCGATCAGCGGCAAGAACTGCAGGGGCGCCACCATGCCGTGCTGCGGGTGTTCCCAGCGCAGCAGCGCTTCGAAGCCGTGCACGTGGCCCGTGCGCATGTCCACCTTGGGCTGGTAGTGCAGGACAAACTCCTGCTGGTCCAGCGCCTCCTGGATGCGGCCGATGGCCAGCGCCCGTTCTTCGGTGCGGCGGCGGTGTTCGGGGTCGAAGAACAGGTAGCCGTTGCGTCCCGACTGCTTGGCGCCATACATGGCGTGGTCGGCGTGGCGCAGCAGGGTGTCGGCGTCACTGCGGTCGATGGGGTAGACCGTCGCGCCCATGCTGGACGTCACCTGGACCGGGTCTTGTGCGGGGTCGATGACATAGGGCTGACTCACCACGCGCAGCACCCGTTCAACCGCCAGGCGTGCTTCTTCCAGTGTGCCGGCGCGCAGAAGCAGCACAAACTCATCGCCGCCCAGGCGCGCGGCGATGTCGGTCCAGTGTTCGCGGCTGCGCAGGGCGCTGCGCAGGCGCCCGGCCAGTTCGGACAGCAAGCGGTCACCAGCGGCGTGGCCGAAGCGGTCATTCACCGGCTTGAAGCGGTCCAGATCCAGGTAACACACCACCAGCAGATAGCCGTCGCGGTCGGCGGCGCGCATGGCATCGTCCAGCAGTTCGGACAGGCGCGCGCGGTTGGGCAGGCGCGTCAGCTCGTCATAGTGCGCCTGGCGTTCAAGCTGTTCGCGTTGCAACTGCTGCTGCGTGATGTCCGACAGCACCAGCACGTGGTAACGCAGGTCTTGCGCCGGACCCAGCACGGTGGAAATGGTGGCCTGCAGCGTGCACAGCTCGCCGTTGCGGCGGCGTTCCAGCAACTCGCCGCGCCAGCTGCCGGTGTCGCGCAGGCCGCCCCACATGGCCGCGCGCTGCTGGCGTGCCACCGGGTCAGCCGGGTCGGGGCGCAACAGCGAAGGCACACTGCCCAGAACTTCGTCGCGTGGCACGCCCAGGATCTGCGTGTAAGCCGGGTTCACGTCCAGCGCGCGCAGGTCGGGGTCGGTGATGAGCAGGCCTTCGTGCAGGTGCTGGAACAGGCTGACCGACATCAGCTGGCGTTCTTGCGCCTGGCGTTTGTCGTGCACATCGGCCAGCGTGGCCAGCAGGTGCACGGGGTGCCCGGCGCCATCGCGTTCGATGACCATCAGCGTGGCTTCCAGCCAGTGCCAGCCGCCACCGCGTGGCATGCGCAGTTCCAGTTGGCGGCGGCCGTCGTCGCCCACGGTCAGCGCGGCAATGGCGTCGGCCAGCGCCTTGCGGTCTTCGGGGTGAACCTGGTGGTGCCAGGCCAGTGGGTCCCAGTGTTTGTCGTGGTGCCCGGTCAGCGTGCGCCAGGCAGCAGAAGCAAAGCCGTCTTCACGCTGCAAGTGCCAGTCGGCCACGCCCAGGCGCGAGCCGTCCAGAGCCCATTCCCAGCGTTGCGCGCGGCCGCGCCAGTCCACCGTGGCGGCATGCGTGACCAGCAACAGGGTCAGTGCCGATCCCACCCAGGCCGCCAGGGCTGCCGGCACGCTGCCACCCGCGACCCAGAACGACAAGCCTTTGGCCGCCGAGCCGGCCACCAACAACGAAGCGATGAGCAGCGCGCTGGCCGCCAGCGCCAGGTGTCCGCGAAGCACCAGCACCACCACCACCACATGCGGCAGGAACAGCGCAAAGGCGCCGATCGGCGACCGCGCCAGCGGCGCCAGCCACAGCAGCCACAGCATCACCGCGACGGCCAGAAGGCCCAGCGCCGATGACTTCCAGCCCGAACCCGGCTGCAGCGCCATCAGCATGCCGCGGTCAAAAGCCAGCACCGCCACGGCCGTGCACAGCATGCCCAGCCCCAGCACACACCAGCCCACGCTGAAGGCTTCCCAGGGCGTCAGGCCCATGGTAGCCGTGACCCAACTGGCCACCGCCAGTGCTGCGGGCAGGGCCGCGCCGCAAACCACGGCAGCGGCCAGGATGGCCACGTCGGCCGGACGCTCGAAGCGGGCGTCAAACTCCAGCCGCGACATCAGTGCATGCGCCAGCAGGGCAGCCAGCACAACGACCGCTGCGCCCAGCAGCGCCGGCCCCAGGGCCATGCCAGAGCCCAGCAAGGCAGCCAGCGTACCCACCGCCACGCCGATCAACACGCTGCGGCCCCAGCGCCACTGCGCCGCCAGGGCCAGACCGGCGGGCATGGCAATGGCGCTCCAGGGTGACAGCGACAGGCTCAGCGTGCCCGCATAGGACAGCAGCAGCGCTGCCAGGCCGACAGCCAGCACGCTCAGGCCAGCCGCCGCAGCGCTGTTCAGCGAACCCAGCTGCTCACTCAGCAGCACGGGTGGCAAGGGTGTGGCGGGTTTGTTTTTCAAATGTGCCCGCCGTCAGCCGAGGGGCGCCGTGTCAGATCACAAATTCCGACAACGGCCGTCCGCCGGCCAGCGCTGCTTTCAGCCAATTGGGCTGCAGGCCGCGACCCGACCAGGTTTGGCCGGTGATCTTGTCCCGGTACTTGGCGGCGACCTTGCCGGTGCTGCCCTTGCGGCCTTTGCTGACCGTGCCGCCGGTGGGCTTGGCCACGGGCGCGTTGCGCGGTGCGGCGGCAGCCTTGGCGCCGATGTCGGCCAGCGTCAGACCGTACTGCGCCATCAGCGTGCGCACCTGGGCCACCGCGTCGGTGCGTTCTGCGCGCTGGGTTTCAGCGATCTGTTTGTCGAGTACGGCTTTTTGGGCCAGCAATTCACTGAGGCTGGGTTTGGCCATGGGGAGAACTCCTGTTCTGGTTGGAATGCTTCGACTGTATATCTCGTGCGCAGCGCGCCGCACCCGTGAAACCGCTGGGGTCACCTGCAGTCGCTCTTCTTCAGGCGGTGGGCGGGACATAACCCGCCGGTTTGTCAACCCCACTGCCAAAGAAAAACTGCTCCATCTGACGGGCAAGGTATTGACGGGCACGCGCGTCGGCCAGGTTCAGGCGGTTTTCATTCACCAGCAGGGTCTGGTGTTTTTTCCAGAGCTCGAACGCTTCCTTGCTGACATTGTCGTAAATGCGTTTGCCCAGTTCACCAGGGTAGGGGCTGAAACCCAAACCTTCGGCTTCTTTGTTGAGATGAACACATTGCACCATTCGAGCCATTGTTTGCCCCTTTTATTGAGTTTCAGCCGAGTTTCTTGACCAGCACCTGCGAGCGCCGGTCCCAGTTGTATTTGCGTTTGCGTGCTTCAGGCAGCCAGTCGGGGTCAACCTGCGTGAAGCCGCGTTTGATGAACCAGTGCATCG
>Ga0209181_10008347_pt1 | contig 13917 bp, 10 predicted proteins | sample MAT05_FD_187208 | JGI IMG/M metagenome (GOLD analysis project Ga0209181, IMG submission 187208) | Freshwater microbial communities from Lake Fryxell liftoff mats and glacier meltwater in Antarctica - MAT-05 (SPAdes) (version 2) | ecosystem: Environmental > Aquatic > Freshwater > Ice > Liftoff... | reverse complement strand
CCGCGAGCTTTCACGTCAGCTATCCTGGCAGGCAAGCCATGATGCATTAACCGGATTGGTGAATCGCCAGGACTTTGAGCGGCAGCTTGAACAAGCATTAGACCTTGCTAAGTCAGACTACCAGGTTCATGCGTTGTGCTATTTGGATCTCGATCACTTCAAAATTGTAAATGATACCTGTGGTCATGTGGCTGGAGATGAATTACTGCGTCAAATTACTGTGCTATTGCAGGAGAAGATTCGGAAAACTGACATACTGGCACGGTTAGGGGGAGATGAATTTGGCTTATTGCTCAATGAGTGTCCACTAGAGCAAGCTTTACGAGTTGCCAACGATCTGCTTTCGTGTGTTCAACAGTTCCGGTTTGTTTGGCAAGAGCAGGTATTCTCAATTGGAGTAAGTATTGGCTTAGTCTGTATCGACACGAATAGCGAGAGCGTTGCAGAGATGATCAGTAGGAGTGACGCAGCTTGCTATACCGCAAAGAACCGGGGGCGCAATCGCGTGTACGTTGCTCAGACTGACGACCATAGCCGACTGCAACAGCGCGGGGAGATGCAGTGGGCTAGCCGCATTTCTCAAGCCTTGGAAAGTGATTTGTTTTGTCTCTATGTTCAACCCATTGCCGCTATCACCCCGGCGGCTCAAAACGGCGACCATTATGAAGTGTTGCTGCGGCTCCGGGATGAGCAGGGAAATTTAGTGCTGCCGATGACGTTTATTCCAGCAGCAGAACGCTACGACTTGATGCGCCTGATTGATCGATGGGTGATTCGGACTCTGTTCAGGAATTGGACAAGGGTTGTTGGCCATAAACAAAGTATGTATGCGATTAACCTTTCTGGCTCTAGCATCAACGATGATCAGTTCTTAGACTTTTTGTATAAGCAGTTTACCCTATACTCCATCTTACCCCAGTGCATTTGCTTTGAGATTACCGAAACTGTGGCGATCGCCAACCTAAGCAAAGCCAGCCAGTTCATTCAGTCACTTCAACGGATGGGCTGTCGCTTCGCCTTGGACGATTTTGGGGTGGGGATGTCGTCGTTTGCCTATCTCAAGTCTCTGCCTGTGGATTATCTCAAAATTGACGGGAGCTTTATTCGTCACATTGTCGAGAATCCTGTGGATAACGCGATCGTGACAGCAATCACGCACATTAGCAGTGTCATGGGTATTCAGACAATTGCTGAGTTTGTGGAGAATGACGCGATTTTAGAGCAAATTACGACATTAGGAATTGATTACGCACAAGGATATGCCATTGCAGTACCTCGTCCATTGGGCTAGCTCCGTTACTTATTTGCCAGACGGACACACTTGCTGCACTCTTTGAGGAAGTTGCCGGCACATCTGCTGGAATCCTTGAGGATTAATTTGCCACCAAGCAAATAATCCCAGACTTGTACCCCCCACAAGCAACGCTAACACACCCCCCAGCATTACCAAACCTTTACCCCGCTTAGGTTTTTTAATTAAAGTTGGTGGAATTTCAAAGCTCAGAACTGGTTCTTCTGAAAGATCCAAATCTAAATCCAAATCTAGCAAAGCTTGCGAAGTTTCTGTAAAAGAAATTGGTTCTTCTAGTTCTTCTAGTTCTTCTAGTTCTTCTAGTTTTTCTAGTTTTTCTTGTTCTTCTAGTTTTTCTTGTTCCTCTAGTTCTTCTTGTATTTCTGCTTCTATAATCTCTTCTGGCAACGCCGGAGTCACAGGTACTAAGTATTCTGGGGAGACACGGCAATAAGTGAGAACAACCGACGTATTATCATGCCCATTTTTTTCGTTTGCCAAGTCAATCCAGTTGCGAACAGCATCTTCAACTGTCAGTTCACCTCTTAACACGGGTATTGCATAATCCTGCCAAGATTGTTCCACCAAGTTTTTATCACTTAAACCATCAGAACAAAGTAGTAATATGCCATCTTCTTCCACAATGAATCGCTGAACCTTGAGACGCAAAGATTCTGCATCTCTTGTCCCCAATGCTTGAGTTAAAGCGCTAGCATCTGCTCTCAAGAGTGCTTTTCGATATAAGCTTTTAGCAAAACGCACTTCTCGCGTTGCCACATCATCATCTACTGTCAGTAGGTGACAATAATTGCGAGTAATCCAATAAGCACGGCTATCGCCAACATTAGCCAAGTAAAGTTCATGGGTATTATTTGATTGCCACCCAGTACTCGTCTGCACTCGTTGTGGAACTTGCAGCGCCATGACAATGGTTGTAGCCATGCGTTCTTTGCCTTGGCGTTTTTGTTCATTATTGCGGGCACTAATCAGATTATTTACCACCCGTAAGCTTGCTTCTAATTGTTCCTGCAATAACTCTGGTGGTACAAGTACAGTTTGTTCTCTAACCTCCTTGAGTAAAGCGCGAATTTGCAACTTTACAGACTGCACCGCCAACCTACTGGCAACTTCCCCGCCTTCATGTCCGCCAATGCCATCGCAAACAATCGACAAGTGAGGCAATAAAGGTTCATCTAAGTCACTTAAAGGATTTGGGTAGCAAGCGTCTTCATTTTGCGCCATAATTGGGCCAATATCTGTAGAGCCTGCCACCTTCAAAACTAATGGCAATTCTGCAGCAGATGCTAGTAGTAAATTATTGAGTTGAATATTAATAGTCTCTAACTCAACCTCAGTTTCATACATCTGTTGGACTATGTTCTGTAACCCTTTGGCTACTGATGCCTTTGCAGACGCTACCCAAAACTGCCAACACTCCCCCAGATTTCGTAAACTCAGTTTCTCATCTGCTGGTGTTTGGTAAAGTTCCACCAGTCGCACACACCAACCTTGGACTCTCAAATTGTCTACTACTAGTAAACTTTGGCTAAGTCCCAATTTTGATAAAGGTGTCCAAAGTTGGAGAATTTGCCACAGCCAATAAACTTGTCGTACCGCCGTTGCTTGCTCCCATGCCTCAACAATAGTTGGATAGATATTTCCTCTCTCATCTATCGGCACATTTTCTAATAAGAGGATATCAGTTGTATCTTCCTCAAAGTTACTAGCAAACCCATAAGCCTGGGGGAGATGTAATCGCTCTTGATATAATCGTAGGTAAGGAATTACTTCCGTTGGCAATTCTTCAGGTGCATCTGGCGACAGTCCCGGTTGAGTATCCAGCCAAATCTGGGGACTAATTACCTCATACCTCTGTGCTACCCTCGTACCTGGTGAAATTTTGGCAGACAATGAGCCACTAGCCCAAAGATAGCGGTGAACTAAAGGAGTTTGACAAGTGGCACAAACACTATCTCCAATAGGATTAATGGGGCTATTACAGCGTGGATTTATACAATAAATTATCAGTTGAGTAGAAATCATAAAGGTATAAATTTAACAAACAAATCAACTCATGAACTTCGATTAAGTTTAGCTGGCAAAGATTTGAAGGCTAGAATAGACTGGTTTTGTGTACCGCTAGCTACATCTTGTTACTAAAATTAATCAAAATTATTGGTAAAAATACCAAGTTTGGTTTTCTGTAAATAACTTACGTCTGGCTGTATCTAATCGTAGAAATGCATTTACGTCAATGTAGAGTTTAGGATGGCGCTATGCCAAGTTTTACTTTAATCTGGCTTCTGGCAGGAGCAGTTCTATGTTTAATGGAACTGTTCTTACCATCGGCGTTTGTCGCCTTCATGATGGGAATTAGCGCTTTGGTGGTGGCGCTGCTGTCTGGAGTGGGTTTGGGAAGTGTATGGTTGCAAGTTGTAATTTGGCTATTACTTTCCACATTACTAATCATGCTTTCTCGCCGGTTTTTGCAACCGCGACAACGCAAATCTAAAATTCGGGATGCAGTCATAGCTGAAACCTTAACAGAAATTCTGCCTGGGAAAACAGGGCGGGTGCGGTATGAGGGAAATTCTTGGCAAGCACGATGTGACGATGACAAATTTACCGTACCACCCCATCAAAGAGTTTATGTGGTTAGGAGAGAAGGTACTACTTTGATTGTGATACCAGAAAATTTGTTGAATTCTTAGTTATTTGTCATTCTCACCTCTGACATTTAATACTTAAAAATCAGGAGATTCACAATGGAACAGTTTTTTTTGCTAGTATTTTTAGCCCTTGGTGGTTCTGCTGTAGCGGGATCTGTGAAAGTCGTCAATCAGGGCAATGAAGCTTTGGTGGAAAGATTGGGTAGTTATAACAAAAAACTGGAACCAGGGCTGAATTTTGTAATTCCTTTTTTGGATAAAATCGTTTACAGAGAAACCATCCGGGAAAAAGTCTTAGATATTCCTCCCCAACAATGCATCACCCGCGACAATGTTGGCATTGAGGTGGATGCAGTGTTTTACTGGCGCATCGTGGATATGGAAAAAGCCTGGTACAAGGTAGAAAATCTCCAGTCAGCAATGGTAAACATGGTGCTAACTCAAATTCGCGCCGAAATGGGGCAACTGGAGTTGGATCAAACCTTTACTGCTCGTTCCCACATCAGTGAACTTTTATTACAGGATTTGGACGTTGCTACCGATCCTTGGGGTGTAAAAGTGACACGGGTAGAACTGCGAGATATTATTCCGTCTAAGGCGGTGCGAGAATCGATGGAATTGCAAATGTCGGCAGAACGACGCAAACGGGCAGCAATTTTAACTTCTGAGGGCGAACGCGAAGCTGCCGTCAATAGCGCCAGAGGTAAAGCGGAGGCGCAAATATTGGATGCGGAAGCTCGTCAAAAATCGACAATTCTGCAAGCGGAAGCTGAACAAAAGGCGATCGTTTTGAAGGCTCAAGCTGAACGTCAGCAGCAGGTTTTGAAAGCCCAGGCGATCGCAGAGTCTACAGAAATTATCGCCCAAAAGCTCCACACTAATCCCAATGCCAATAAAGCAGTTGAAGTTCTGTTTGCCTTGGGCTATTTGGATATGGGCGCGACAATTGGCAGAAGCGATAGCAGCAAGGTCTTATTTATAGATCCGCGCACTATTCCTGCTGCTTTTGAGGGTATGCGTTCCGTTATCTCAAATGGTCAAGTTGACTCTAACGAGTTGTTTTCTAAGCAAATACCAGGATTAGAAAATAACCGCCCTAGTTAGGAGTGGGGAGTCGGGAGGGGCATTGGTGTCAACTTAAGTTAAAACCCTTTTCAAACCTCACCCCCCTAGCCCCCCTTCCCTACGTTCGCGTAGCGGCACGAAGTGCGGGAATGGGGGTTTCAAAGCCTCTCTCCCTGTGGGGGAGAGGTTTGGAGAGGGGTTTCTAGTATAGTTTGCGACTTTTCAAACATCCTCTTAGATAAATCAACGACGTTCATCTGTACGCGCATTGATGACAGTTGCGCTCAATGACTCACCCTTAATCGCAAGAGAATCACGAAATTGTTTCATACTTGCTAATCGTTCTTCTTTTTGTAGTGGAGGAACTAAACGAGCTACAGCTTTATCTTGCTCTAGCAAAATTACTTCTTCTCCCTTAGCTACTCGTTCTAAGAGGGATTTTAAATTTATAGCTGCTTCTTCAACGCTAATTCTCAACACTGCATTACTCCTGTAGTTAAGCCTGAAGATCAAAGAAAATTTTCTACTCACACCATTTCTTTATAGAAATTCATATCATTAGCCTGCATAAGCAGGCTTTTTTCTGGTAGCCAAGGGTTTGAGTCTGTAGAAAAATGAAGTGCAACATCTCATAAAATTGGTATGATTATTGACCAATCCCACTAGATTGATTTACTTGGCATTGGCTGCACAACCCAAAAAACTCTAGGGTGTGGTAAAAAACTTTAAACTTATGGCTGGATTCTAACTGGTCTTCTAGGTCATGAACGGGGCATTGATTAATCGGAATTGAGACACCACATTGCAAACAAGTAAGATGGTGTTTATCTTGCTGCGCTAGGCTGTAGAGGGCTTCACCATTAGCCAAATTCCGCACTTGTACCATGCCTTCGAGTTTTAAGGCTTCTAAAGAGCGGTAAACTGTCGCTAAACCCATACTCTGATTGGTGTTACGTAGTTCTACGTAAATATCCTGGGCGGAAATGCCTTTTTTGATAGTTTTCAGTAGGTTGAAAATACGCTCTTGACTGCGGGTGCGTATGGCTCTCATAGACAATTATTTTAATATGCCACTGTAGTTGAAGCTGTTAGATGGGCTAATTGATCAATTAACTTTAACCGCTTCGTAATCTTATTTTCACTCAGTTGGAACAGAAAGTTATAGTATAGCGATCGCAGCATTCAGCAAAAGCCCGTGCAAACCAAGTATCTAGCCAAAATTTTCGTGACGCTTCGTCCTTCAGTCTTAGACCCTGCTGGCGTGGCTGTACAATCCGGTCTTAAGCAAATGGGATACGAGAACGTTGATCAGGTGCGGATTGGTAAGTACATTGAACTCACTATTACCTCGTCTGATGAGAAGAAAGCTCGTCAAGACCTCGATCGCATTTGTGACCAAATGCTAGCAAATCTCGTGATTGAAAATTATCGCTTTGATTTGATTGAGGTCGAAACACAGACTGGGGTATTTTAGGGATTGGGCATTGGGCATTGGGCATTGGGCATTGGGCATTGGTCATTAGTTATTCTCCCCCTGCTCCCCTGCCTCCCCTGCTCCCCTGCCTCCCCTGCTCCCCTGCTCCCCTGCTCCCCTGCCCCCACTCCCCACTCCCTTTGATTAATCATGAAATTCGGTGTTGTTGTTTTTCCCGGTTCTAATTGCGATCGCGATGTTGCTTATGTGACCAGAGACTTGTTGGGGCAACCTACTCGCATGGTTTGGCATCAAGAAACAGACATTACTGATTTGGATGTCGTTATCATCCCTGGTGGCTTTAGTTACGGGGATTATCTGCGCTGCGGTGCGATCGCACGTTTTTCACCCGTGATGCAGCAGGTTGTCGAACATGCCCAAAAGGGTAAGTTTGTCATCGGTATTTGCAACGGGTTTCAGGTATTAACTGAAGCTGGACTTTTGCCAGGGGTGTTGACTAGAAATCGGGATTTGCATTTTATTTGCGATCGCGCCCCCTTAAAAGTTGAGCGGACTAATCTCCCTTGGACGCAAGCCTATACGACTGGTGAAGTTATCACTTTGCCCATTGCCCACGGAGAGGGACAATTCTACGCTGACGCAGCCACTCTGGCAGAAATTGAAGATAACGGGCAAGTTTTGTTTCGCTATGAAGGGGAGAATCCCAACGGTTCACTCAACAACATTGCCGGAATTTGCGATCGCCAGGGCAACGTGTTGGGGATGATGCCGCACCCAGAAAGAGCATCTGACGCGATGCTGGGGAATAGCGATGGCTTGAGGCTATTTCAGGGATTGTTAGAGAAGGTAGCTGCATTAGCCTAGTAGTCTGTCAAGAATTAATTGACAGATAAATTCCCTGTAGAGACGGCGATTTATCGCGTCTCTGTAACCGTCAAAATGAATTTGACAGACTACTAGTACCTCAAGGCGGAAGTCAAAAGTCAAAAGTCAAAAGTCAAAAGTTTTGTATATCAAGTCTTAAACCTTTACTCTCTTTAGTAGTGGCAGGAAACAAGAGCAAAGCCGGAGCCGTTTCCGAAAGCTCCGAGGCAGTTTTCCTCCTGCTTCCTGCCTTTCTTGATAAATTAACGTACCTCTTTAAGAGTATCAATTTGCTTGGTAAACATCTCAGTGAATAAACTAAGCACAGTCCGTTCTTCGCGTACTTTTATATTGGCACTAATTGACATACCTGATTGCAAGGGGACGTTTTTACCCCTAATCACTAAAGATTGTTTATCTAAATTGAGCTTTGCCGGAAATCTATAAAACTGATGTGTTTGATCTGGCGGTAATGAGTCTGATCCTATCCCAGCCACTTCCCCTTTGATATCGCCAAACTCGCTGTAAGGAAAAGAATCAATTCTGACATCTACCTTCATACCTTTTCGGACAAAACCGATATCTTTGTTAGTGATGAAAACTTCAGCTATATAGTTTTCATTTGGGACTATTTGCAACAATTTTGTAGTCGGAGTCGCTACAAATCCAGGGTTTTTTGCTTGTAAATCGAAAACTGTTCCAGCTACAGGCGCACGGAGTTCTTGATATTTAACATTTAACTGTGCTTGAGAGATTTTACTATTGATATCTGCCAAACGCTGCTCATTATCTAAAATAACTTTCATGAATTGGCTATCAATTGCGGCAATGCGCTGTTTGTTATCAGCTATCTTATCCAAAATGTTTTTATCAGAAACAGCCACCGTATTGCTTAACTCTTGTTGCCCTTTTTGTATATCAAACTGGAGGCGTTTTTCTTCCTCACCTAATTGCGCTACTTCTGCCGTGCGGTTTTGTACTTCTTGTTGTTGGTTGAGATACTGAAGCTGAGAAATACCACCTTCTTCTGATAATATCTTAAGTTTACCTAAAATCCCCACTTGAATAGCTAAACTTGCTTTACTATCTTCCAGCTTATATTTATTTTGAGCTAGTTGTTTTTTGATTTTTTCTACTTCTAATCGCGCTGCTGAAGATCGAGAGTCTAATTCTTTTTTGGCAACTTGTAGAAGTTGTTGCTCATCAATCCCTAGTCCAGTACCTACACCAGAATTTTTTAATTGAGTCCGTGATAATTCATTTTCTCCTACTAACGCTGCCCGACTTTTCAGGAGAAAAGCAGCTTCTTGCGGCAAATTACCGCGCAAATATAACAGTTCTGATTCTGTGGCGGTACTTGCACCCATCAATCGGCGATAAATCTGGTTTTCTCTATTTAATGCAACGCGAATTTTATTTAAAGAATTTAATTCAGCAACAGAAGCAATGGAATCAAAAGTCAGCAATAAATCTCCTGCCTTTACTTCTTGCCCATCTTTAACATTAACTGTTTTCACGACTCCACTAACAGGAGCCTGAACATCTTTGACTGTTCCTTCTGGCTTTAATTGGCCTGTTGCTGGCACTACTTGCTCAATTTTGGCCAAATAAGCCCAAGCAATCCCAAAGCAGGCTAGGGCCATTAAAGTCACCATGATTGTCCGCGACCAAATTGGAGATTGGCGCAAGACAATAGATTGCTCAAATTCTTGAGTACTTGAGTTGATTAAAGACTGTTGAGCAGCTTTCTGTTGTTTTGTCAGTACTAATGAATCTTGCTTGACTCCATTTTTGTGATTGCCGTTTTTCTGATTCCCATTAAGTTGAGTCATAACGCTTTTGGATTTTGGATTTTGGACTTCGGCTTACTTCGACTTCGCTCAGTACAAGTCGCTCAGTCGAACGATTTTGGATTTTTTGTAGAGCAGTTGTTGATGCGGTCATTTCCCCCTGCCTCTTGGTTGCCATGCCCCCAGCAATGACTAATTACAAGTTCACATCTTGTTGCTGATACAGGTAAAAATAATGACCTTTAGCAGCCATTAATTCGTGATGACTACCTTGTTCTATAACCCTGCTATTATCCATCACTACAATCATGTCTGCATTACTTACAGTGTTCAGCCGATGGGTAATAAAAAATACTGTATCACCCTTGAATGCTTTGGCTAAATTGAGACATATTTGCCGCTCTGTGGGATAATCTAATGCGCTAGTTGCTTCATCTAAAACCAGTAATTTTGGTCGTTGTAAAACAGAGCGGGCGATCGCAATTCTTTGTCGTTGTCCACCTGAAAGTGCAGAACCCCGTTCTCCCACGCGCGTGTTGTAACCGTTGGGTAAGTTCATTATAAATTCGTGGGCGCACGCAACCTGAGCCGCTTCGATAATTTCTTCGGTTGTCGCATCGGGATTAGTTAGGGCAATATTTTCCTGAACGCTTCCGTCAAACAACAACGTTTCTTGGGGAACTACACCAATTTGTCGTCGCAGCGAATAGAGTTCAACTTTGGCAATATCATAACCATCAATCAAAATTCTGCCGGACTCAGTTTCGTAAAGTCTCAGCAGTAACTTCATCATCGTACTTTTACCAGATCCACTTTGTCCGACAATGCCGACAAATTTACCTGGCTCAAATTCGAGGTTGACATTAGAAAGTTGCAGAGGGCCACTTGTGCCAAAACGGAAGGAAACATTTTCGTATTTCACTGCTCCCTTAATCGCCGGTAAGGGTATATTGTAGCGGTCTGTTTCTCCTTCTTGTGGCGTATCGACAATATCGCTTAAACGTTCTAGAGACAAGGCTGTTTCTTGGAAGCTTTGCCAGAGTTGAGCTAAACGCAATATTGGGCTGGTGACGTAACCAGATATAATTCTAAAGGCAATTAATTCGCCTAAAGTTAATTCTCCTTGGAGTACTAAATAAGCTCCTACCCACAAAACGAGTAAGCTACTGAGTTTGTTGAGAAAGCTGCTGGTAGAGTTAGCGAGGGTGGAAGTTACAACAGTTTTAAAACCAGCAGCGACAAACCGAGCGTAACGCTCTTGCCAAGAAAAGCGCGATCGCAATTCGATATTTTGCGCTTTTACGGTTTGAATTCCTGACATCACCTCCACTAAATAAGATTGAGTTTCGGCGTTGCGTTCGGCTTTGGCACGTAACTGTCTACTAATGGTGGGAGAAGCAACTAAGGTGATAATCACAAATACGGGAATCGTGCTTAGGGCTACTAAGGTAAGTAGCCAACTATAAATCAGCATCACACCGATATAAACCACGGAAAACAGAGCATCTAACCCCACCGTTAAGGCCGTACCAGTCAGGAATTGCCGGATATTTTCTAATTCGTTGATCCGAGTGGAAAGTTCACCCACCGGTCGGCGTTCAAAGTAGCGCAGGGGTAGACGTAGTAAGTGGTCGATAATTTGCGACCCTAAACCCATATCAATCCGGTTCGTGGTATCAACAAATAAGTAGGTTCTTAAGGTAGTCAATACCGCTTCAAATATACCGACTACTAATAGCAAAATCCCCAAAATATTTAGTGTGCCAATACTATTTTGAGTGATAACTTTGTCGATAATTAACTGAACCACTAGAGGATTCGCCAACGCTGCCAACTGCACGAAAAAGGAAGCGACAAAGACCTCTATCAGGACTCGGCGGTGGCGTGCCAAATAGGGTATAAACCACCGTAAACTAAAACGCTCTTGTGGTGTTTGATTCGTTGCAGTGAGCAGTAATACCCTAACTTTGGGCGGAAAGTCGGTTGGATCAACATCTAATTGTTCAATAAATTGAGCGGGTTTGCAGCGCACAATTCCTTTGGATGGGACACCCACAACCATAGTATTTGCATCCGCTGCATATAAAACGGCAAAATTGTCATTATAACGAATCAATGCTGGTGTAGGAATGCGTGCCAATGAAGCGATTGGTAGCTCGATCAACTGCGCTTTCAGTCCGATTAACTCTGCCAGGTAAGCAGTAACTTGAAACGATATGACACCCTGACGTTTGACTTGCTCAGTTAAGATACGGCGAACCACTTCTCGACGAAACGGCATTTCTAGGTGCTTCGCGATCATTTGGAAGCAGGCGAAGGCTGTATTTAATTCTCCCTTACCACTAAAAAACGGGTATTTTTCTTTTGACGAACTTTTTGAGGTTGGGGGGGGTGTCTGGGGAACTATTTCGTCTGATGCATAGGGAATATCTAATTCTTCTTGGCTATCTGATTTGGTGTTACTTACCGCAAGTACTATCTCATGACTATCTTCTAAGATCAAATCTGACGGATGTATCCCAACCAACCGGGCGGGGTTTTGACTTATGACTTGAATATTGTCTCTGTCATTATCCGATTCTATGCGATCGCCAGGTGAGAAATTCGTTACTGTGCCTCCGCCACTCAAAAACCAGACCCTTTCGTTATCGAGTTGGTTGAATGGAGTGGCCCCTGGAGGGAGGTAATGGATTTTCGCCTGGGGTAAGGCGTTTTCTGCCACTTCTTTAAAATTTAAAGTAGCGAGCGGTTGCTGTTTCCAATACGAGCTGAGAATATCGAAAACTTCCACCAAATAGCTGCGGTTCTTGCGAGCATTGGCAAAATCTGGATATAAACCCAGAAAGCTAAAATATGCCGATGCACTCACGGTTAAACATACTACTTCGGTGGAGGCGATCGCTGTTTCACAGGCGACATCGCGCAACAAACCAATTTCGCCAATAATTTCCCCTGGTTGCAGCAATTTTAGGGTAATTGGCATTTGCGTGTGGGGATCGTATCCCAACAGGCGCACTTGTCCCTCATAAATGATCGTTATGTGTTCCGAAAGACCTTCTTTTCCGATGATTTTCTGACCTATCCGATAGCGCCAAGCTTGCACCTGTTCTGATAGGTTAGCGATCGCTGCATCTGGTAAGTGATCAAACCCTTCTAGGGTGGTGACAAATTCGAGGAAACTGTTCTTAATATAAGTCATATCAAACAAGTAAAAGTGAGGAATTAAGCCGAAAACATTAGGGAGTATTTGTTATTAACAGTGGCAGTGTTTGCTTTTATGCTAGTAGGGGCAAGACTTCTATGGAATTCTGGTGTCTGAATATGTAAAATTACAGAGGGAATGTTCGTCTAATTGCAGGACTGTATTGATGTTCACACGGTTACAATTGTTATGCGTTTTTCAAAATAAAATATAGCGTTTCTCGTTTACGTGAGGTACACCCGTAGGGGCACGGCACTGCCCATTGGTGTCAACTTAAGAAAAAATCTGCTTTGAGAAGACGTTTTGCCCTCATCCCCTAACCCCTTCTCCCAACTTGGGAGAAGGGGAACTGGAGAATTTGCTCCCCTCTACCAATTTTGGGAGAGGGGTTGGGGGTGAGGGTCAAGCCTAGAAAGCTTGCCAATCCTAGCTTTTGCTTTAAGTTGACACCAATGGAAGTATCGTGTCCCTGCAAAAACATTTTTCAACCACGAGAAAATTATCGCCGCTTGGGAGTGGCGCTGCGGCTGCTGCGTTTGTCATCATCTCGGCGACGGCGATCGCGCCAATCTGCCACGGTCAAATAACCAATACCACTAGTGACTACTACCAGCAGCACTACGGCAACTAAAGTTAAAATACTCAAAAATGGACTTTCCACCATGCCTCTAGAGTCCGTTACGTCCCCAAACTACCATTGCAATTGACCAAGTGAACACAACTAACAGTGATACCCAACCTAGTGTCAAAATCTCCATAGTCCCGCTTTTCAAATAATTACAAAAGGTTTCTAATATTTATCATACAGGGATTGGGCAGGCTCAGATTTTTTTTATAAATGACGTTCTAAGTTTTGGTGCGAATCACAAACGATACACCATTTTTTCTTGGTACGCTAGTACTTCAGGCATTAATAAAGACAAATGTAAAAAATTAGCGATCGCGCTTTCCCACTTGATAGTTTGGGAATACTAGGGTTATGGATATATATTTCAAATCCAGCAACCCCGAATATCATGCCGACATTTTTCAACTATCCTTTTCACTCTAACGGTTTTATTCCCCACGGACATTGTTACCTTTGGCAAACTGGATTAGTTTGGCTCCACATTATTTCTGATGCCACGATCGCTTTTGCCTATTATTCTATTCCCTTCCTACTAATTTACTTTATTTCCAAGCGCAAAGACGTTCCTTTCAATGGAGTCTTTTTGTTATTTGGTGCTTTTATCATTGCCTGCGGTACTGGACACTTGATGGATATTTGGACGCTTTGGCATCCAGACTATTGGATTGCAGGTGCTTTAAAAGCTCTAACTGCCATTATTTCGATATATACGGCATTTGCGTTATTTTATCTCATGCCTCAAGCTCTGGCACTACCCAGCCCAGCCCAGTTAGAAGTTATCAATCGAGCGCTTTCAACTGAAATTGTCGAGCGCAAGCGCATCGAGCAAGAACTACGCCAAGCCGAAGAAATCGCTCAAAACTCCAGCCAAGCTAAGAGTGAATTTCTCGCCAATATGAGTCATGAACTACGCACACCTCTCAATGGTATTCTGGGCTATACGCAAATTCTCCAACGCACAGAATCTTTAAGT
>Ga0209181_10008345_pt1 | contig 13918 bp, 8 predicted proteins | sample MAT05_FD_187208 | JGI IMG/M metagenome (GOLD analysis project Ga0209181, IMG submission 187208) | Freshwater microbial communities from Lake Fryxell liftoff mats and glacier meltwater in Antarctica - MAT-05 (SPAdes) (version 2) | ecosystem: Environmental > Aquatic > Freshwater > Ice > Liftoff... | reverse complement strand
GGCTAACGTGCCGGAATACGCGCCAACCCGGCTCCCGGCTCCTACCTACGCAGTGATCGATCTTGGTGAGGATCTCACGCCATATTTCACAAACAACCGAGGTGATGCCGTGGTTAAAACATCAACCGGGCAATGGGAATTCTGGCGGAACGGGCAGATGGAGACTATAGCACACGGTGTGAATCCTTTGACGCCGGTGGATATGAATAATGGCGGAAATGTCGCATTTTCCTTTGACCCAGGCACTCCGCCGATGGTTTTTGAGATCCCGTTCCCCGATTGGCCTGATCAAGGTGTTAAAATATTTGAGCACACGGCAAGCAAAGGCGGGGGAGTTTGGAACACAGGGGGTGGGACAACGGAACTTAACGGACCTGGAACGCAAACCGAAAACTTTCGCGAATACGATGATTACGGGAATCCTGAAGCTCCATACTACGTGTGGGAATCATTGAAAAAGAAAGTCCGTGTTACTGCCATAAATGATAGTGGGAAAGCGGTTGGCAGCTTTGAAGAGACATGGGAGTACGTATTGGACGATGGGGTGGCGTGGTTTCGAGAAAATCGAAATGGTGGATACGGCTGGCAAGGAGGCCTTTTGGGAGATGTCATTTTTTGGGGAGAATTTGATACGGCGAGCCATTATGGCGCGATTGTTGACTACCTTGCCGCAGCGAAAAGTTTTTTACCCACGTTCATAACCAAGGCAGGTGTAATCATAGGCTATTATGAAGATAGAGAGGAAGGGATTGACGAGATTCCAGAGCCAACCGATTATGGTCCCGCCATGTTTCAGGGAGGGGAAATTGAGCCGCTGCAGCAGGATATTATCTTCTCCGTTGCATCCACGAACCACATTCTTGGAAAGATTCATGGCCAGCATGTATCGCTGCTTTTGGATCAAACTGCAGGCCACCGACTGGACCAGCAGACGACAGCCGAACCTGCGTATGGCAGTCCCTTCGTATGGGACGAGGAAAAGCATGGTAGTCCACTCTTGCAGGGCAAGCTCAACTCCCGTTTCCAAGTGCTCAGCGGAAATTTCCTCTGGCAAAACGGAAAATCGCACTCGCTGAACACCCTGGTTCCCTCGGCAACCAGCACAACCCCAGCGTGGCAAATATTGGGCGGAGCTGATCTCGCTGACAACGGCATCATCCTTGCCTCAGCCAAAAAATTGTCGGATAATTCCAACCATGCTGTGCTCCTCCTGCCTTTTGAAGTGGCTCCTGAATTTCTAAAAGTGAATTCGGATTTTGATGAGCAGAAAATCGACAATGCCACTGGCTATGCAAAGCCTGACAACGGGGACGAAAACCTAAAAGCGGAACGCGGAGACAATCAAAACAAGACCGTCACTGATGACCTTCATAAGGGGTTCTTCGGTGTTAATCCCAACACGCTTCCTTCTGACTTTTACACAGGCGCGACCGTTACGATTACGAAAAAAGTCAAGGTCGACGAGGACACTGGACAACCCGAAACAGGAACCATCCGGCTTTACGCAATCAAGGATCTCGGCAGCACTGGCGAACAGTCAACAGCCATTCCCATCTCCACGGGCGAGAAACCCACGATTAGCTCGAGTAGTCCGGCAAACCTTGCGGCAGCGCTTTACGGGGCAAGTTCAACCGTCCCAAAAGGCGACGGCGTGACCTATTGGATCGAAGGTGTCGATCCGGGGCCCATAACGCTTGAGTTCAAATACGTGAAGGGAGATTTGACTTTTTCCAACGAGCAGAAGTTCAAGGTTCTCACTAAACAGACCAAGCAGCAGTGGCAGGAGGAGATTAGGGAGAGGATAAAGCTTCAGACCAGGGTTGCAGGGGATGAAGTTGACGTGAACACCCATCATGCAGGCAATGGATTGAGTGGCAACGTCAAGCAGGTGAAGGCTGTCTACGCCTACTATCAACAGCTCTATCTACAGCATGAAAACCAGTTCATGTGGGCAGGGATGGCGCGCACCGCATCCGCTTCAATTTACGCCGCGATGGCTGATGCCGCCCAGCCTGGAGCGGCCGGTGCTTTTGTGGGCATTCAATTTGACGAAGTAGAAAAAGCATTACTCTACGGGCAATGGCTTATCTATGCCGATTTGGGTTGGCCGCACCGAGCTTATGAGGCGAGCGGTATCGGTGCCTTGAAATACGTGAAGGAAGATTTGAACGAAGACTTTACGCTCACTCCGTGGACCCAAATTGACGCTGGCATTGCTGAAGAAGACCAAGACGCCATAAATGCCGGTAACCGAGAACTGCTTAGACGAGAACAAACTGAGGTGGTCTTGCCCGCCTATAACATAATTCGCGTTGCAGTTCCAGAAGGGTGGCGCCTCACGATTTTCAACTGGTTTGCTGAGAATCCGATGCCGGGCGGGCCTCCGATTCAGAACGTCGTCCCTGATGGAGATATAACCAATACAGCACAGCGTTGGCAGTGGATCGACGATACGAGCTGGGGCATGCTTGCAATCTGGAATGGCACCGCAAGTTCGCCATTGGCTCCGTCTTTTTCTTCCGCAAAACGGAAAGAACTCGTGGAAAAAGACCTACGCGAAGCGGCTCGACCTTATCTTAATTATGCATCCGATGTCCCGTAAACAGGTGTTCGGACTGGTTTTAGTGTTGCCTATGCTGCTGCTGGGCATGGTCTCTCCAACCGTTGAAGGTTCTGAAATGTCACTCGATTTTTCGAAAGAGCACACCCTAAAGGGTATTTTCGACGCCGGAATGCGCCCATACAGGGAGCCGCATTCGGAACGGTTCCAAGTCGGAGTCGAGCAAGTTACGGCGGAAATCAAGCTGCCCTCAGGAATGTTAGTTAAGGAAAGGGAATGGCAATCAATGCGATTTACCGTTGTTGACGACGGCCGCCTGACAAGCGCGCAGATGCGCAGCAATCCGCTTACATTAGAAGCGGCAAGAGATGCAATGTTGCCATTGTTGTCAATCGAGAGTGGAGTTTCGATTCAGGCTTTGGATGCCTTTTTGGAGAAGGTGAGAGAGGAAATTTTCTTATACGAAGGCGAGTTCCATGTAGGGACTGGCAAAAAGCAAAACCCTATGTTTTTAGCAGCGTTCTCGCGCACTGGTTTGAAAAATAGCCCTTTGGCCTTGCGGGTAAGCCTCGAATGGCGGCTTGATCCTCCAAAAGCCGCAAAAGGGTTCTACAAAGATCCCATCCCGCCTCCGCCTGGATACGAAGGTGTGTCGATGGAAAAACCGCCATTCCAAGCGGAAGCGCAGGCTCCTACTCCTGAGGTTACGGCGGAAACTCAAGCAAAACCGCGTCTCGTTGAGGAACCGCAATTCGCAGCCTCACCAACACCGGCGATGGATACAAATAAGCCTGCTTCCTCCGGGTTCCCGGTGGTGCCAGTGGCAATCCTCACGGCGGTAATCGCGGGAATCGTGATCTATCTACTTCGTCGCAAATCCACGTAAAGCGTGCAGCGGACGTTGAACCGCTGTCGCGCGTGGCAACGAACGCCAACCCTCCGTCAACTCCCGATGAACCGCTCCGTCACGCCTCCTGGAGGTGGGGGCGGAGTGTCCCGGCTAGCTGGGATTCGATCGAAACGCCCCTCGCAGGAGTCCCCCCGTCGGTCGCGCCTTTGTTGCTCAACGGCGTTCGCTGCTCTGGCCCGTCACCCCGACATGTTGGGAGTCGCTCCGGCACATGCCGTGCCAGTCCAGCCAATCCCTTGTGTGAGCCGCAGACCCTTCCGCTTCGCTTGAGGGCGGGCTAGAGCGAAGCTGGTTTCGTCAGAGGAGGTTCGGGAGTCACGCGTGAAAGCGACATGCCATCTGAAAATGCTCGCCACTTTGCGGGATGTTCGCGAACAATCCAGTCCTTGCATCATGGCGGTTCGTCCTCGTTGCAAAGTCGATTCGTAGTGTTCACCCTTCGGTGTGGGCTCTCGTGGTCACTCCAACGCCGGATCGCTCGGGTTCCATCTTTCACGTTCCCGGCCGGTGCATGCGGGGTAACTAACCTTCCCGGTGCAGCCGTGAATAAACCTCCTTCTGGTTCAGAGAAAGAATTCTAGAGTCTTGTGGATTTATCCAGACTGATCCTCCCAATTTCTGACTCTGGTTTGCCGCAGAAATAGAATTATCGCTGGCAACTGAGACTGATTCTCATTATTGTGGTGCTTGTATGTTGAGCGGAACAGAAACTCGGATGTTTGGGGATTTTGCCTTGGAGGGAGGAGGGTTTCGTGTGGTTTGGTGGAATGGAGAGCGTAGAAATGGGCATGATTTGCAAGGGGCCGACGGGGATCTGTGGATCTTCGTAAATTTGGAAGGAAAAGCAGAGATTCACACAGGCCGGAAAGTCCATTTGCTATCCCAACGTGCTCTGGCCATTGGCCAAGTTTGGGGCGAGTTGACGTGTCGGTTTGCGGGGACGACGGGAGAGTGTCATCGCTTTCTGTGCCTCCGGGCTTCGCAGGAGTGGATGCAGCGATGGCTGAGTCCGGCTTACTCAATCAGCAAAAGGGGCGTGCAAATCATGCCGATCCCTGGCCGTGTGGAGCAGACGGTTAACGAGATGGTGGGAGCACGGGTTGACAGTGATTTTCTTGGGGGGTGGTATCAGGCCAAAGCGTTGGAGATTGCGATCAGCGTTTTGAATTCCCGCGAAGAAGAATTTTTTTGTGAGCGACAGCATCGAGTGGCTCATGAGCGGGTAGAAAAAGTGAAGGCCATCCTCACTCGAAATCTGGAGCACCCGCCAGCGCTACTTGAGATCTCCCGTGAGGTGGGATGCAGTCCCCACTACCTGAGCAGGATTTTTTCGCAGGAGACTGGCACCACAATCTCGCGGTATTTGCGTGACCTGCGGTTAGATCGCGCGGCGACGATTTTGAAGCAAGGTCGATCCAATGTGACTGAAGCGGCCATGGAGGTGGGATATTCGAGCCTCAGTCATTTCTCGAAAGCTTTTGCCGAACGGTTCGGGGTTTGTCCCTGTGTCTTCCCCCTCAATCCTTCGCTTCTCCCGTCACCGAAAAAAAGACCGCCGGCCCGTCGCAAACGGGGTTCGGGATTACCCGTGCGGGAACTTCAAAAATCCCGCTGACAATCTCCTCTGTCACCACCGCCCGGGGTGCGCCCTCGGCCACGATGGCTCCCCGCTTCATGATGACCAGGCGATCCGCGTATTGGGCCGCAAGATTGAGGTCATGGAGCACAACCAGCACGCCAGCGCCATCCGCCGCAAATTTCCTTGCCACACAGAGGGCCCGGTGCTGATGGGCCGGATCAAGATTGGAGATGGGTTCATCGAGCATCAGGCAGCGGGGGACATCTCCGCCAGGGTGATTCAATTGAAGCAAGACCCGCGAAAGTTGAACACGCTGCATCTCTCCTCCTGAGAGGGTGGTCACAAAACGCCCGGCAAGATGGGCGCAATCGGTTTTTGTCATCACTTGCATGGCAAGGTTTTCGCAGGTCCTGGCATCGCCATGCGGGGAGCGCCCCAACAAAACGATTTCCAGCGCCGTGAAAGCAAAAGGCACCGCCGAGCTCTGGGGTAGCACCGCCCGGTGTCTGGCCAACTTCATCGGAGGCCATTGGCTTAAGGGGAGATTCAAAAAACTCACCTTGCCCTGACTCGGTTGAATCTGCCCGCAGAGCAATTTTAGCAATGTTGATTTGCCAGCCCCGTTCGGGCCCAGCAAGGCCACAAACTCTCCATGGGCCACAGAAAAGTTCACCTCAGAAACAAGCGTGGCGTCCCCAATCGCATAGGAAAGGTCCACTGCCTCCATGAGGGTTGATCCTTGGCTGGATGCTATCCCCACAGGGCCCTCCCTCGCTGACGAAGCAACATGGACAAAAAGAATGGCGCACCAAATCCTGCGGTGAGAATCCCAATTGGCAGCTCTGCGGGGGCCACAATCGTGCGGGCCAAGGTGTCGGAGGCCACTAACAAGGCGGCCCCCAGCAGGGCCGACCCCGGCAGCAACCACCGGTGATCCGGCCCAATGAGTGTCCTGACCAAATGCGGCACAACCAAGCCGACAAAAAGAATAATCCCGGTGAATGCCACGGAAGCTCCCACACCAGCAGCCGTGAGCAGGATCAGCAGGGACTTGATCCTTTCAACTTTGAACCCGAGGTGCCCCGCTTCGGCCTCACCCAAGGCGAGGGCGTTTAAGGCCGTCGCCCAGAAGGGAGCCAGAATGATCAACGTCAAACAAAATGGCGCAGCCAGCGTCACCACTTGCCAGTCCGCCGCGCCAAGGCTTCCAAGGGTCCAGAAGGACAGCGTCCGCAACTGCACATCCGTCGCAAGGTAGGTCGCAAGGCCGATCATCGCGCTGGTGAGGGCGTTCACGGCCACCCCAACAAGCAAGAGCGTGGCAATGGCTGTGTATCCCCCGTTCGCAGCCAAGCTTTTCACAAACCACGTGACCACCAGGGCCCCGGCAAAAGCGGCAAAAGGCAGCGCCCGCAGATCGCTCAGCAGAGGGATCCCCGGAAAAATCGTGCTGCCGAGGACAATGATGAACACAGCGCCCAGGGCTCCTCCACTGGAGGCACCAATGAGGGCGGGGTCAGCGAGAGGATTGCGGAAAAGCCCCTGCATGAGGGCACCCGCCGCAGCCAAAGCCCCCCCCACAAGCACCCCCAAAAGCACGCGGGGGATTCGTAGGTTCCAAAGAATATTACCAAGCCCTGACGCCTCCCGTTGCCCGGTGAGTGCTGCCAGCACGTCGGACACCGGAATTTTAACCGCTCCCACACAAAGGGAGATCAGACAGGTCGCAAGCAACAGCGCGATGAGGCCGCAAAAGATGGTCGGTCGCTGATGGCGCAATGTCAAAGAGGGCGTAGGAAGCGGTTTGGACGGAAGCATGGGTTACAAACTGACCAGCGACATAGGTAACACATTTATTGGTCTAATTCTTTCTCTCGAGGAGCGCAAGGTTTTCTCCCCAAGAAAATGGATATGATTAAAAGTGAGTGCGGTCGGCAACCGAGCGATGTAGCCGCCCCACTCTGTTGGGACGCCAGCGCGGCTCCGCCGCCATGCTTGATTCTCCGACCTCCCTCACTTTTATTCGCACCCATGGAAATTCCGAATAAAACTTTTACATTGTCAATTATCTATTGTGTGATAATTAAAGGAATCCCTCTATGAACTACGAATCTATCTTTCGAAACCCCTCCAAAAGAGGAGGTTCGCCCCGCACGGGCATACTTTTGAGCATGGCGCTTGCGGTCTTCTGTTTGCTGCCGGGTGCCGCTTTTTCCGCCCCTTGGGTGTATTCCGGTTCAGGGAATTGGACTCCCCCGAGTTCCAACCTCCTTGGCCTCGATCCGGGGGATGTTCCGATGGATGCGAAGGTTTTCGAGAACCCGGCCCGAATCGATCTGCGCGTTTTTAAGGCGGGCACTTACAGGATTTACCGCAAAGATCCGGCATCCACGACTTGGGGGGCACATGTCGCCGAATTCACCGCCGCCAGTGCACCGAGCGTTTGGAGCGATACCAATATCGTGGTGGGGCAAATTTATGAATACGGGATTGGTTCCACGACGACCACGAAACCGAACCAATTTGGGAACGTGCTTGCGGGGATCAAATTCGACCGCACCCAAGCCAGGGGCCGTATCGCTCTTGTAGTCGCGCAAGATATCCCCTCCCAACTTCCCGATGAATACGCCCAATACAAAACGGATTTGGTCGCTGATGGCTGGGTCGTGCACGAGATCCCGACCCCGCGGGCGAACGATTCTTTATCCAATTTCACGGCTACAAACGCCCTCTCCACCATCACAGTAACCACAGCTGGAACAGGTTATACAAACGGACAAAACATCGTCATTTTCCAGGGAACTGCCACTGCTCTGGGTACCATTACAGCAAACACCACCACCGGCGTCATCACCTCGGTCGCCGTCAATTACTCGGGAGGCGGGTTCGTTTCGGGTCAACCGCTCACCTTTACCGGAACTGTCGCTCCAGCCACCGGTGGGGTGCTCACGGCCAATGCCATCACCTCCGGAACAGCGGAACACATCAACATCCGCAACCAGCTCATCGCTCTCTATAACACGTATCCCACCGAGTTGAAAAATGTCGTTCTTTTGGGAAAAGTGGCGGTAGCCCGGTCTGGAGTGAGCGGTATTGGTCCTGACGGTCACGGCAACAGAGCCTCCGTCGGGGCCGATGCCTACTACGCTGACATGGATGGCGTCTGGACGGATACTGGCCAAAATTACACCTCTTATTCGGCGGGGACGAATCGTTCCAATGCCATCAAAGACGGACGCATCAACGTCCGGGGGGACAACAAATTCGACGCGACTTATTTTTACGAAATCACCAATCCGAATTCCCGCCTGGAGCTGGGGTTCGGGCGTATCGATTTTTCGAACTCCATTCCGTCCGAATACGAATCGATGAGGATGTATTTCAACAAATTGCACCGCTATAAGACGGCCGCGGCGGATTTCCAACCAGGCCGCAGGGTGTGCAACCGCATGAATGCCCCCCCAACGGGCGACACCGTGCAGACTGCCATGCTCCGCAGTATGCCGGGGCTTGTCGGCATGGAGAATATCACGTTAATCACCAATCAGGATACCACTGATGCCCCCAAATATTCCGGCGAAGAGGATCGCGATTCGGCCTACACTCGGGTCGGTGGACCCTTTCTTTTCTACTTTAAAGGCAGTGGGCCGCCGGCTTGGGGCCTGGATGGACGGGCGGTTTTTTGGACAGGCCTGCAAAGCCATTGGGGCTACTGGTTTGAGCCGGGCAATAACACCATGCTGCGACGGTTGGCTGAGGACAATTTTGCCCTGAGTTTCACATGGTCGATCTGGGGAGTTGACCTCCTCTATCACCGCATGGGCATGGGCTTTGAGGTGGGTGAAATGATGCGACTGAGCATGAACGAGCGTACTTGGAGTGTGAACAACTACGCGGTAACATCGACGCCCACCGGCCTGTTCATCAACCATCTGGGCTGCCCGAGTCTCCGATTGTTCATGTTTGAGCCACCCACGAATTTAAGTGTGGTGCCTTCGGGGAGCAATCCTGCCCTCTCTTGGACGGCCTCCCCGGCTTCCGGGGTCACGGGTTATCATATTTACCGATCCACCGATGTCGGCGGACCGTTCACCCGCCTCACCACCACCCCGGTTACAGAAACGACCTACTTGGACAACACGGTTTCATCGGGAGTCCGGCACTACCAAGTAAAAGCCGTGCGCCTGGAGACCACCGGCGGCGGAACGTATAGCAACACCAGTTTGGGAGTTCAGCAATCGGTCGACCTGACCGGTGGCCCTGCGGCTTTGTCCGTGACTACGGCGGTATTGCCCGATTCCAATTGGAACGCACCCTACCAAGCCACCCTTAAGGCAACAGGCGGCACGCCTGTCTTCAACTGGACGATTTTCTCGGGGGCTCTTCCCCCCGGATTGACGCTCTCCCCCTCGGGAGCCATCACCGGACTGGCCACCATCGCAGGAGCTTATCCTTTCACGGTTCAGGCCACCGACCAGTTGGGCCAGACCGCCCAAGGATCCCTTCTCATCAATGTGCAATCCAACAATGCCAGGACCTTCTATGCTGAAGCGAACTCGTATTGTGGCAGCTTCAATACCACCAGATGGAGCTTTGGCGAACCCTCGCTGCTCATGTCAGGTCCGGTTTACCTCTATCAACCCTTCCTGCGTTTTGACATCAGCGGTTTAGTGGCCAACAACAGTTTTACCAAGGCGAAATTGATCCTCACCTTCGACGAGCGAAGCCAAGGCAATAGTTATGCCTTGGTCAAAGCGGCTATGACCCAGGATGCCGGGGATGGATGGACCGAGTCGGGCATTACCTGGGCGACACGGCCCTTGGATGATGCCTCCGTACCCGAGGCCCTTTCATCCTCGTTCCCGGTGGCCTATGGGTCCATCGAATTGGATGTGACTGATTTTGTCCGCGCCACCTTGGCCAACGACCCCGCCAAGAAACTGGGGCTTCGCCTCTCTACCACGCTGGGAAACACCTTCGGCAACGAAGTGCGCATTGTCACCCGATATGCCCCTGGCAATGCGCGTCCGCGTCTGGTCATTGAAACGACGGATGCTCCGGCGATCGCGTTCCAATCACCCACAGTCAATCCTGCCAGCATCCATGTGGGCTCGTCATTGGTGATCAACGCCACGGCCACCGCCATCCCGGCCCAGACGGGGTCCCTTTCGGTGCAGTGGAGTAAGATGTCCGGACCGGGCACGGTGACCTTCTCTTCCCTCCAAACGGCTTCTACGACAGCGGCGTTTTCGGCCGCCGGGGACTATGTCCTGCGTTTGGCAGCGCAAGACAGTGTGCTGAGTTCTTTCAAGGATCTGACGGTGCGAGTGCTGGCTGTTCCGGCGGCAACCAGTCCGGTGACGGGGCCGACCGACGGCTTGATCATGCGCCTGCCTTTTGATGAAGGTGCGGGAACGGGGGCAGCGGATGTTTCCGGGTCTTCCCCGGCCAATAACGGCGCTTTCGCGGCTCTAGCCAGTTCGGGACTGCCGACCTGGTTGGCGCAAGGAAAAATCGGTGGCGCGGTTGATTTTAACGGCAGCGGCCAGCGGATTGAAATCGAGGACTCGGCTACGACTCCCTTGGATGGGATGCAGAAAATGACTGCCTCACTTTGGGTGAAACTCAATGCTGCAGACGCCAATGCCCATGCCATCCTGGTCAAGCGGACCTCCTCAACGACAAGCACGACGTCGTATGCCATCACTCTGACCAATGCGGAAAAAGTTTCGGTGAGCGTGGCCAACAAAACGGCGGTTACGGGGGACAACATCCTGGCGGTCGGTGAATGGTACCATGTGGTCATGGTTTATGATGGCAGCCTGGCGACGAACAACCTCCAATTGTATCTCAACGGAAGCCCTGAGAAATTTGGCACGATTAGCACCGGGGTGACCAACAACGCCATTCCGCGCATCAGCGCCTCAAAATTGCGCGTAGGCGACTACACTGCCACGGCAGTCACAGCCCCTCTGAACGGCCAGGTGGATGAAGTCCGCCTCTACAACCGTGTCCTCACGCTGGATGAAATCCAAGAGCTCGCGCAGGCCAAGCCCTCGAACATGGGTCCGAAGATCGCGCTGAACAATGCCTCGGTATCGGGCACGGCAGGGCAACCTCTGGCGGTGGGAGCGACAGTGACCGATGACGGCCTGCCCGGCGCGGTGAGCGTGGGTTGGACGAAGGCCAGCGGCCCCGGCAGCGTGGTTTACAGCACGCCGGTGTCGAATACAACAGATGCAACGGCTTCGGCGGCGGGCAGCTACGCGCTGAGGATCACCGCCAACGACGGGTCGATCACGACCTTTGCCGATGTGGCGGCGAGCTTTCAAGCCAGCGGGGGCATCGAGAGCTGGCGGATGCTACATTTTGGAACGACGGATAATTTGGGCGATGCCGCCGATGGGGCAATCTTACAACCGGACGGGTTGAGCAACCTGCTCAAGTATGCCCTGGGATTGGATCCAAGCGTGGACTATGCAAACAGCGCGCTGGCACCCAAAGGAGAAGTGGAGCAAGTCAGCGGGGAAGACCGGCTGACCTACACGTTCACGCGGGATACGGCGGTGACCGACGCGACGATCTCTGTGGAAGTGATCAACGACCTGACTGGCACGACATGGACTGGGATCGACCCGCTCAACCCGGCCAACCAGGTCAGTGTATTGGAAAACACTCCATCAGCGGGCATCCAAACCATCACCGTTAAGGACATCCAGCCCATCACGGCTTCATCGACACGCTTCATGCGGCTTAAAGTGACCCGGCCTTGAGCAAACCAACTCCCGCTGGCGTCCTTGGATGGCAGGATATTTCTTGCGGGAAGGTTGGAGGTCAGGGGACAGCCAGAGCGTTGCCTTCAACATCTTGCTTCCCCACGGTCTTGGGCATGGGATGCAATCGCTCGGAAAGTTCCTTCGCGGCCTGGCCGAGCCGTGGGCCGAAGCCCAAGAGGAACAAATCGTCCATCACAATGACCTTTTTTTCTTTTCCTGCGGGAGTGAGGGCCAGGCCAGGCTGTTTGAGAAGCCCGTCGATCCCACCCGAGCTTTCCAGCCCTCTTGACGTGACAAGGATAAAATCCGGGGCCGCGGAAACAGCACCTTCCGCAGTGAGAGGCTTGTAATTTTCAAATCCCTGAACCGCATTGACTCCACCCGCCAAGCTGATCATGGCGTCGGCGGAGGTGCCCGTGCCGGAGACGTTCATGATGCCCCCCCCGCGCGCATAGATGAAAAGCACCTTGGGACGGGAATCCGTTCTCATCACATGAGATTGCGCGACCTCCAAATCGGTTTTGAGATGTTCAACCAGCTTCTTTGCGGCCTCCCCGCGATCTAAGGCGTCACCAATGCTAATAATTCGTTCCGCAGCGGCCTTGGGGGTGTGCTCATTGGACAGAGACACCACCTTGACTCCCGCATCGGCAAGTTGCTTGAGCACTTCGGGTGGACCTGCATCCACCGTGGCAAAAACCACCGTGGGATTCATGGAGAGAATCCCTTCCGCAGAAAGCTGACGGGCATATCCAATCTTTGGAAACGCATTGGCAGCCTCCGGGAAGACGCTTGAGATGTCCACGGCCACGATGTCGCCCTCGGCGCCCAGCGCAAAGAGGGTCTCGGTCACGGAACCAGCGGTGCTCACAATGCGTTCTTCCGCATGGGAGACAACTGCGAATGAGATCAAAGCCACGAAGGGGAGTAGGTTTTTCATAAAGTGTGTCTGCTTTTGGAAAGCGCCATCAAACCCCATGCAGGTCGAGCGCTCCCCAAGGGGCAGCCCCTAGCTCAGAGTCGCAAGAATCTCCCGCCACGCCTGCAACTCGGGTTCGCCGGGTTTGCGCTTTCCGAAGAACATCACAATGTTGTTGCCGTCCTTATCAAAGAGTTCAAGGGATGTCACATCTCCATCCACGGTCGGTTTAACGACGACCCAGGCACTGGCCAGCGCCGTTTCGCGGAGATGCATGTTAAATTCATCATCCAGCACATTGAGCCACTCGGCTCCGAACATCTTGATGTTTTTGACCGGGCCAGTGTGGATTTGCAAGCACCCGCGGTTTCCAATAAAGACCATGATCCCCGTGCCATTTGCAGAGGCTGTCTCAAGCATTTTTTTGGCGGAGGCCACAGACACCTTGCGGGCAAATCCCTCAGGAGCAAGTCGCAGCGCCTGCTCACGGGCCACACGGAATTTGCCCATGATGACAAAAAACGCATGTGTATCCTTCATATCCCGCCAAGCTTGCTGGAAGCCCGCCACATCAATCTCGGCATCCGGCAGTTCCGGCTTGGCAACGGGAGCCGCCTCAACCGCTTGTTCTGTGCTCTGATCCGGGGACCGGAATTTGTTGAGCAACACACCATAGCCTCCGTAGTTGCTCTCCTTTTGCAAATACACCTTATGGACGGCTTCTCCCGACCCATCAAAAAATTGGAGACTCTGACGCTCACCGTCATCTGTGACATCCGTAACCGCAAACCCCAGCTTCCAACCGCTCAGAAATAACCGCAAGTCAATGTCCGGTCCCACAACTTGCCCCATCCCATGAAAAAAATCGATTTTGAGAAACTCACCGAACCGCTCGTGCACCGCGTGCTCATTCCGGGTCAGGCACATGACGCGGCCCAAGGTGGGGAGGTCTTTGATGAGTTGTGTCCAATCCCCTTCCATCCGCGTAACACGTCCCCCGCAGTCCGTGGCCAACAACTCGGCCTCGCTCACCCCAAGCTGAGTGGCGGCATCGCGGATGCGGAGTTTCGGTTTGGTTTGGAGGAGGGCTTCCCACTGGTCTTTGAGGGTTTGTTGTGTTGTTGTGTTCATAGATGAAATTTTGACCCAAGGTTGTCGCATCCGCTTGCTTCAT
>Ga0209181_10008341_pt1 | contig 13920 bp, 12 predicted proteins | sample MAT05_FD_187208 | JGI IMG/M metagenome (GOLD analysis project Ga0209181, IMG submission 187208) | Freshwater microbial communities from Lake Fryxell liftoff mats and glacier meltwater in Antarctica - MAT-05 (SPAdes) (version 2) | ecosystem: Environmental > Aquatic > Freshwater > Ice > Liftoff... | reverse complement strand
AAAATGATCTAGGAATTCATCTAGGGGATCGCCTGCTTCGAGATAATCGAGCAACGTTTTCATTGGCACACGAGTTCCCACAAAAACAGGAGTTCCTCCTAATATGTCAGGGTCGCTATGAATAACATGCGCTGCGGTTGTCATATCAGTTATCCGGTAGCAAGAATCTATTCAATCTTGTTAGTGTCATGAATTTTTCGCCACTCAGCAGAGGATAAAAAACACGATTTCAGAGACTGCATCCAGTAAGGGTTTCAAAAGCCACTTGATTACCCTCCAGCCGATGGCGAAAAATTCGTGACACTAACCAATCTTAGCCTACGACTAACTGCTCAGAACACCTATTAGAAGCGATCGCCTCAACACTAAATTTAGAGTGGCTCTCAACCTTAGATGTGAACAGACGCGCCTCCGACACTATCACCACCGAGGACTAAGCGGGGGACAGCGTTCCGGTTGAGCGGTTGCTAGCAATCTTTGCTATCCCATGAGCACTAACCAACAGTCCGCTGCCACCAAATTGTTAGGCTGAATACGGTTAGGTATTTTAACAACGTAACTACTCAGAGGGGGGGCAGAAAATCAAAAAGCCTTGTCCCGCCTATTTTTCAAATGATTATATAGAAAACTTGATTCTCAATTGGCGTGAAAATTAAATCCTTATTGAGAATCAGTGATTTTCTAGAGTTTGGAAAAATATTCTTGAACGCTATGGATAGCGGCTAAAGTCTTCGGAATTCCAAGTCTAGTGCCTGAGTAGTTACTTAACAACAGCACTAACTGAGAATACTACTTTGCGCGTTTGATCAGCAATTTTTGTGAAACATTACAAAAATTGTAGTAACAGTAATAGACCAAACTCGTCTAGAATTCTCGGAAGTAAGTAGCTGAACAGGATTTCTGGATAAATGGCAATCTACGCGATATGGAACAACAAAGGCGGTGTGGGGAAAAGCTACCTAACTTTTCAGCTAGCTTCAGAATATGCACATCAGAATCCGCACAAGAGAGTTTTAGTCGTTGACCTATGCCCACAGGCTAATTCATCTTCTATGCTTTTGGGTGGTATGGATCAGGGGGAGTCGAGACTTACTCAAATCCATACACAGCAGCCAAGACGCACAATTTCTGGATATGTCGAAGATCGAATTCTGAGTCCATATGTATCTCCGAATTCAGGTGCTGGGTACATTACACAAGTTTCTCGGTACAACTATGCAGTGCCAAATAATGTATATCTTGTGGTTGGAGATGAGCAACTTGAAATACAATCTTCAAGAGTGTCAAGTGCTACAAATCCAGGTCCACGAGACGCTTGGCGCATTGTCCATCTGTGGATAAGAGATCTGATCGTAGATGTTCAAAACTCTTGGAACGACGAAGACAACTGTGTTTTTATTGACTGTAATCCGAGTTTCTCTATTTACACGGAGTTAGCATTAACGGCTGCTGAACGATTGATAATTCCTTTTTCTGCTGATGGTTCTTCAAAGAGAGCAGTCAAGGCAGTGTTAGCATTGGTTTACGGTATCCGAAGACATGCTGGGGACACTCAATCAGAATTCTTCTTAGAGACAGAAAGGTATCGTATGGCTCAACCCACGATATATATGTACGTGGGTAATAGACTCACACAGATGAATAGTTCCTCTGCATCTGCCTTCAGAACTGTAGTGAGTGAGATCGGTAAAGAGATATGGGATGTTTGGAAAACAACTCCTCAGTTTTTCTGTATTCACCCTGGTAGTGCTTCAACACCAGTTAGTCAAAAAGCTTTTAGAGATATGTTTCAGTACGAAGTTAATGATGCCAACACTGCCTCAGTTGTTTCGGGTGCATTGGGCATCCCAATAGCATCTTTAACTGCTGGTCAAAAACCTGTAGCTGGTAGAAACATTTCCGTCAACCAATCTCAACTAGATAAACAGGTACCGAATATACAAGCCCTTGTACAAAAAATTGAGTAGAGGCTATTTTCAGTCTAATAATCTTATTAGACTGAAACTTTCCGTCTATCATTCTAAACTGGGTGGATCGCAAGAATCTCTCCACATATTTTGAGATTTAGCCGAGCTGTCGGCGATAGCCACACTTAACTTTTGGTGCGATCGCCCTAAAAGGAACCAAAGCAATCGTATCGCATCCGCTTAATACCTTAAGCAAGATACCAGCAGAATTTTAAAGTGCGATCGCCCATTGTCTCTACACAGTCGCAAATGCAGTCACTTGCCGCTGGGCGATCGGCTCCTCCTGCTTCAACCCGTAAACCTCACAAGAATTATTTGGGCTTTCAATCAGCTTCACCTTATGCAGCTTTGCCCCGATCGCCCGAATCGGTTGCTCCAGCAAATCCCGAATGTGAATCGCAATATTTTCAGCCGTAGGAACCACCTCGGCAAAATAAGGAATATCCTTATTCAAAAAAGTGTGATCAAACGGCTCCACCACAAACTCATCCACCGCTTTCTGAAACCTCACCAAATCAGCAATCATGCCTGTACGAGGATCAATTTCGCCCTGAATCGTCACTTCCAAATGGTAGTTGTGCCCATGCCCATTTACCCTGGCGCACTTGCCGTAAATTTCCGAGTTTTGCTCCAAGGTCAGCGTCGGCAACGCTAAACGGTGAGCCGCGCTGAAGTGTGTACTGATGGTGAGATAAGCTTCCATATTGTTACCCTCGTATTCCGCCCAAAGTTCAGGATGTTCAAATAACTGAATGCGCACCAGCGGCAAATGCGCCGCCAGCCTTTGCCAAATTACCCGCGCCATATTTTCCGTTGTCGGCAAGCCTTGCTGAAACTCTTCCCACGCCTCGTTAAGGTAAGAGAAGTCAAGCTGGCTCGTCACTTCCCGCTTAATCACCTGCTTGACATCCGACAGATTTAGCACCATGCCATACTCGTCCAAATCCCCTTCCATCGACACATAAAGGACGTAGTTATGCCCATGTCCTGGGAAACGGGTACAAAGCCCAAATTTCTCGCTATTCTCAGCCTCGCTTAGCTCTGGCAGCCAGTAACGATGGCTCGCGGAGAACTGCGCTCGGCGATCGATAATGCATTTCATAAGCGTGAGGAGTGTTAAGTTCCGTAACTTACCTAGAATAACAAGGTTGGGTTAGAAATGACTTTGGAAAGCCGTCAGACTAATCAACAAAAATGCCTCCGTCCACTCCACCACAGCCCCATACGTATCTCCCGTGTGCCCTCCCAGCTTACGGTTGAACCAGGCAGGAACGACCAGCGCGATCGCCCCTCCACTCAGCAACCCTATCCCTAGCCACCGTGCATTCAAAAACACGAACATAGGCAGTAAGCCCAGCAGCAGCAACATTAGCAGCGACGGCACCACATCCTGCCAAGACCGAATTGCTGCCTTATGAAACGCCCCTTTCCCGGTTGGCTTTAGATAGGGATAACGAGCGATCGCCACTTGCTGCGCCCAGCGCCCCCAACCCGCTACCAGTGGCAGCAAAAACCATCGCCAGTCCAGTAATTCTGACAAAGCCACGGTTTTAAGTAGGAGGAGGGCGATCGCGGCGATCGCCCCAAATGCCCCCGTGTGGCTATCCACCATTACCTCTAATCGGCGCTTAGGGTCAGTAACTGCCAGTCCGTCCGCCGTGTCCATTGCCCCGTCTAGGTGCAGCCCACCTGTAATGGCAACCCAAGCGACTACCACCACCGCGCTGCGGGTCAAAATAGGCATCCCAACACTTTGTAGGGTGTAGTCGAGCAGCCCTAGTAAAGCTCCAATGCCTAGCCCAATGAGCGGCGCTAAACGAGCCACCCATCGAAAGTCCAACGTCCAGGCAGGAACTGGAATGCAAGTGTAGAACGCGATCGCGGCAAGCAGGCTTGCCAGCCCGTCTGACAAGAATTTCATATAGTTTCTCCTGAACATTGCAGGATTTAATCGTATTAAAGAATTACGCCGACAAAAAGAGGTAAGGGAAAATGCGAACCCTCGCGTTCCCTTACCTCTTTATTGTTTACCGTATCTAACAGGATGTCTGAGAAGTCTTTACCAAGCACTTCAATCTCGAAGATCCCCCTAAATCCCCCTTACAGAAGGGGGACTTTGAAGTTCTGAAGTCCCCCTTCTGTAAGGGGGTTGGGGGGATCAAGTGTAAGAATCTTGTCATTCATTACTTTTCAGACATCCTCTACCACGTCCCTCGTGCAATAGGTTCAGCGATCGGGCTAATTTCTCGCTCCCACTTTCCCTTCATAATAGAAACTCCAAATGAGCAAAAACTACAAACTTCGAGACTTCCCAGCGCGGATTTTACGCAACTTCCGTATATCCAGTTAAGGGATTGTTCAGAAACTTGAGATATTATTGGTTCAAGTGCAACTTTCATAGCCGTCTAGTTGAATCTTTCAACCCTTTCTAGCCTCGTCCCCCAGAGGTCAAAGCGATCGCCTTAGAACTGCACTGACTAGGATTACGGTTACTCGACTCGTAGTCTTACAAATTTCCCAGCTTCCTGCAAAGCGTACCCAAGTGTACCCATTTCAAATTAACGAGTAGCAGTTTATCTAACCCCTTGTGTCAAGCAGTCGTCCACAGATGCAGGCAAGGTTTTTATCGCCCATTTACCAGTCGTTCAACCAAAGGTCATTCGCTCGACCTAAGGCTTCCTCACCTATGAGCTACGATAAACTCCCTGGAAATACCGATTTGCCTGCTCCTTGCATTGTTGACACAGGCACTGTAGTTAACAAACAAGATATGCAGCGCCTACTCTGCGATTTGAGCCGAGTTCGCTATCGTTACACCCAAGACAATGATGTTTTAACTGAAGACGAAGGTTACCTACTAGAGGTATTTTCCGACCCTCAGCGCTCGACCCTGGTAGCCAATCACACGCTTTACATCAACGTTCATAGCTTCGATTGTTTGAAGCTATCGCGCGTGCCTAAAGAACAGTCTTCGACCACGCCCGAACAGCAGGCTTGTTTTGACCTAATTCAAGATAACCGCCAGCTTCGCTTGATTCCCCTCACCAATCCACTTCAAGAGCAAACCAGTCGCCACCTCAATGCAGCAGCATTAGAAGCAGTGGTTGCAGAAGTCCTATCTGCAAGCTGGGATGTGCGGATTGATGACGAAGAGAACTATCCCTCCTAAAAGTCTCTTCTCTTCAAGAGATCCTTAGCAGTTAGGGATCTGCATTGAAATAAATTCCCAGTGGGATGCGCTAGCTTGCTAGCCCCCTAAATCCCCCAAAATTGGGGGACTTCCGAGCCTTTCAAAGTCCCCCAATTTTGGGGGATTTAGGGGGCGGATCGGGGCATTATTTCATTGCTACTCCCTTAGGTGTCCATCTTGGCTATCTAGCTGTTGTTGGAGTGATTTTTTGAAACGATCTGAAAAAAATTGCGGTCAAGTTACGATCGCCAGTCGAATTCTTCGGTATGGTGGTGAACGGTTCATCACGCGATCGCCCCATGCATTCCGACTCTGTATTTTCTTTTCAGTGCCAAGCCCATTGCAGCCACACCCACGCACGGGCAGGCGTTTTTCATACTCCTCACGGCATTGTTGAAACGCCCCGCTTCATGCCTGTCGGCACGTTAGCCAATGTCAAAACCGTTACCACCGCCCAACTCAAGGAAACCGGGGCGCAAATGGTGCTGTCCAATACTTACCATCTTCATCTTCAGCCAGGAGAAGATATTGTTAAGCGAGCAGGCGGCTTGCATCGATTTATGGGCTGGGATGGGCCTATGTTGACCGATTCGGGTGGGTTTCAAGTCTTTAGCCTCAGTAAAATGCGATCGATTTCTGAAGACGGAGTGACCTTTCGAGCGCCCCGTGACGGTCAGATGATTCACCTCACCCCAGAGCGTTCAATCCAAATTCAGAACGCCTTGGGGGCAGATGTGATCATGGCGTTTGATGAATGTCCCCCTTACCCCGCCACCCGGCAACAGGTCGAAGAAGCCACCGATCGCACCTATCGATGGCTAAAGCGCTGCATTGCCGAGCATCAACGTCCTGATCAAGCTCTCTTTCCCATTGTCCAGGGCGGGGTTTACCTAGATTTGCGGCAAGAGGCGGCACGAAATTTAGCGGCGTTGGATATGCCAGGATATGCGATCGGCGGAGTCAGTGTGGGAGAGCCACCTGAACTGATTGAAGAAATCGTCAAAGCCACCACGCCGCTGCTTCCAGAGAACAAGCCGCGCTATTTAATGGGAATTGGGACTTACCGGGAAATGGCACAGGCGATCGCCGCTGGCATTGATTTATTCGACTGCGTGATTCCCACCCGTCTTGCCCGTCACGGCAGCGCCCTAGTGCAAGGCGATCGCTGGAACGTTAAAAATGCCCGCTTCAGAGAAGACTTTACGCCCCTCGACGAGACTTGCTCTTGCTACACTTGCAAAACTTTCACCCGTGCCTACCTTAGCCATCTACTGCGATCGCAAGAGCTACTAGGCTACACGCTTCTCTCGATCCACAACATTACCGAGCTAATTCGGTTCACCCAGCAGATTCGAGAGGCAATTTTGGGCGATCGCTTTACCACCGAGTTTTCCCATTGGCTGTTGAAGGAATAATTCAAAGTTCAAAATTAGAGAAACTCCAATAGCATGAAGTTTTTAATTTTGAATTCTCAACTTTGAATTTTGAATTTCCCCCTATCCCCTCTCTAAGCCTGAAACAGAAACGTCACTTTATCTCCCTTGCCTAACGCGATGCGATCGCCAATGCGCAACCGATGGCGGTTACCAGGGGGAAGGGGCACATTGTTGATATAAGTTCCATTCGAGCTACCCAAATCCTCAATGTAGTAGGCATCTGCTTCGACCCGAATATCGGCGTGAATGCGGGAAACGATCTCTGAGTTAGGAAAGCCAGAAACATCTATATCAGGAGGAATGCGATCGTTGGGTTTGCCGATATGAATGACAGAAAGGTTCGTAGGAAGTTCAAGGGTTAGATTGGTTTGGACTTGCAGCAGCCGAGCTGTTTGAACCTGAAGCTGTGTCGATGACGCTACGGGCGGTGGGCTAAGAGGCGCAGCAGGCGCATCGGGTACGGGTGCTGATACAGGCTCAGCGATTACAGGCTCAGAGGCTACAGGATCAGAGGCTACAGACTCAATGATCTGTGCCACAGGTGATGGTGACTCCGCCGGGGGGGGCACGGGGACTGATGGTGTTGCTAACGCTGCTTCAGAACCCTCCGCCTCGACTGGAAACATGAGCGGGTCAGGTGAAATCAATGGCTCTAGAGGGGAAAGGCTAGGTACATCCGGATCAGAGGAGGCGCTGGCGGCTGGCGGAGCAGCCCCTTGCAGATTAAAGCCACACTGCCCACAGAAACTAGCATCTGTTTGAACAGGTGCCTTACAGTTGGGGCAAGTCGAGAGAACAGGTAAAGGTGTGTAGCAAGCTTCACACTGCACGGCTCCGTCAGGGTTTGGGTGATTACAATTTGGACAAACGATCATGCCATTCTCCAGTCAGGCTCCAAAATCAATACTTTAGTGAGGATAGTCGCTATTTTGTCACATTATTCTGCAAAAAAAGCTTCATCACTCTGCTTTTACTCTGCTAAGACTTCACCCGCAGACTGATCGAGCAGCCAATACAGTTCGCCTGTGGGTTGAATCAGCCGAGAAGGGTAATTGCTGTCGTCTCCTACTTCAGCGAAGACCTGTGTGAGCGCAGGCTGTTTAGAAGCTCCTGCAACGATGAAAAAGACGCAGCGGGCATGGTTAATTAGCGGCACTGTGAAGGTAAGACGGGGCTGACCATCTTTTGTTCCAACCGCAATGAGGCGATCGCGCACTTTCAGCGCAGAAGTATGGGGAAACAGCGATGCGGTATGTCCATCATCGCCCATACCCAGCAGCACAATATCGAGGACTGGGAATATTCCTGAGGCGGTCTTAAAAAATTCTTGAAGCTGAATTTCATGCTTCTGCGCTGCCATCGCGGGTTCCGGTTCATCGGTGGGCATGGGATGAATGTTGCCCTCAGGAATAGGTACTTTGCTGAGCCATGCCGATCGCGCCATGCCTTCATTACTGTCAGGATGGGTAGACGGAACATAGCGTTCGTCGCCCCAAAAAACATGGATCTTGTCCCAGGGTAGGTCTTGAGTGGCGATCGCCTCATACAAGGGCTTAGGCGTGCTGCCTCCTGCCAGGGCAATGGTGCAAACTCCCCGGTCATTAATCGCGGTCATCATTTTTTTGAGGACGAGTTGGAGCGATCGCTCAATCAGTGCGGTCTTATCAGGTAGGATTTCTAGGGATTTGTTCATGGGTCTTGGGATGGGGAGCAATTAGGCTGCGATCTCAACGTAGACGGATAAGGTGGTGGGTTGGGGGACTGCTAGACCTTCTAGCTTTAAGCCCTTTACATGGAAGGCGATCGCTTCCTGCATATTTTGTTCAACCTCTTGCTGGGTCAACCCGGTGGAGACATAGCCCAGTAGGTCGGGAGAATAAGCAGAGTATCCAGTTCCAGTTTTCTCCATAACCACAAGATATTTCATCACCTTAGAGGATGTTTGAAAAGTCTGATCAAGCACCTCAATTCTGGAGATCCCCCTAAATCCCCCTTAAGAAAGGGGGACTTTGAGTTCCGAAGCCCCCTTTCTTAAGGGGGGTTGGGGGGATCGAGCGTAAAAGTCTCGTGATTTGCTACTTTTCAAACATCCTCTTAGACCTGCTTGTTTCAGCATACTATTCAGGCTGACGAGGTTTTGCCCATCTCGTCGATACAATTTGTTGCATTGCTGAAATTCTAGGGCACTCTACGGTTGAGTTTTTTTGAGCTACCATCAGGAGTCTTCAGTAACTAATGGCTGATTGACTGGCTGCATTCATCACCGTTTAATTAAGCTTTGGACATTTGCTCTGCTGATTGATTCTGCTTGTATCTTGTATTAGGTTCGCTCCCTAAATTGTCCAAAATTAAATCCAACAGTCACTAATTTTTTGCCATGCGTTCAACAAAATCTAGTCTATCTTCCTCTGTTCTCGTCTCCCGAACTCTTAAGACAGTTGGTGTGGTCATTATTCTGGCGACTTTGCTCGACATCGGCATTGGTGCCATTCCTTACAACATTCTGGATCGGCAGTGGCAGATTGGGTTTACGACTTCATTAGTCGATCGCGGCATTGTGCCTATGGTGGGCGTTGTGCTGTTTCTAACCGGATTTTGGATTGATGGCAATTCGGAGAATGAGGCAGGGCGCAAGAGCTTGTTGGCAGAGCCTAGATTTTGGGCACTAGCTTTTTCTAGCCTTTTAGGTGCCATTTACTTAATGCTTTTTCCGCTGCACTTGAGCAACGTTGGTTGGAGTAATCAACAGGTTTTGGAACAGATTAGTCAAAAGGCAACGCAAGCTGAAACTGAACTAGGAAATCAACTCAACACTGAAGTTAACTCACAGCGATCGCAAATTAGCCAGCTTATTGCGACCAGTGACGCGCAACTAGGGCAGCTTGTGAGCAATAATCAACTTTCTAAAGAGCAAGCCGATTTAATTCGTAAATTCAAGGCAGATCCTAAAGCAGTAGAGCCGTTCTTAAACAAACGTATCGAAGAAACCAAAACCCAACTCCAAACTCGAATTGGTACTGAAAAGCTGGCAGCCGAGAAAAAGGCAAAGACAGAATCCCTTAAAGTTGGACTCAGAATTGGCATCAGCAGTCTACTGTTGGCAGCAGGCTTCATTACAATCGGCTGGACAGGGCTTCGCAATATTGGGCAGCTTTAGGGAACCCTGAGGGAGATCCTTCGGACTACTGGAGTCGGGCACAGGGATATGTTTTCGATCTACATTCTGACTTACAACGAAGAACTAGATATTGCGGCTTGCATTGAGTCTGCTTTGCTTGCTGATGATGTGATTGTGGTGGATTCTTGTAGTGGCGATCGCACCCTCGAAATTGCTAGCCGTTACCCGGTTCGCGTTGAGCAACACGCCTTTGAAAGCCACGGCAAACAAAGAACCTGGATGCTAGAAAACATCACGCCAAAGCATGAATGGGTCTACATTCTAGAAGCCGATGAACGCCTTACCCCCGCTTTGTTTCAGGAATGTATAGACACCATTCAAGCTCCTCAACATGTGGGCTATTATGTGGCAGAGCGGGTTATATTCATGGGTCAGTGGATCAAGCGCAGCACCCAATATCCCCGCTATCAACTCCGGCTGCTCCAGCATGGCAAGGTGTGGTTTGATGACTACGGACACACCGAGCGAGAAGTGTATGAAGGCACGACAGGATTTTTGAAAGAAACCTATCCCCATTTCACCTGCGGCAAGGGGTTAAGCCGTTGGATCGATAAACATAATCGCTACTCCTCTGATGAGGCGATCGAAACGCTGCACCAGTTAGAAAACGGTACAGTCAATTGGCGCAGTCTTTTCTTTGGAACCACAGAAGTCGAACGTCGCAGAGCTTTGAAGAATCTGTCTTTGCGACTTCCTCTACGTCCCATCACGCGGTTCTTTTATATGTACTTAATTTTAGGGGGCTGCTGGGACGGTAAAGCTGGATTTACCTGGTGTACCCTACAAGCCTTCTACGAATACTTAATTCTTCTGAAGGCATGGGAACTTAAGTTGAACCCAATGCCTCCAGTGATCTCGTTGGCTATCAGTAACGCAAACATTGTTAATGTGAGCGTCGCTGATAGCAGCGCCTTAGAGCATTAATCATCCAGCCCGTCTTCTACTGCAATGCCAGAAAGGGGGCGGTAAGTGTAACCCTGACGCGGTGTTTTCTGAATGTCTTCCTTGATCGAATCTAGGTCGATATAGCGATCGGAGACATTGATCAAGCTATCGCTAGTCATAGAGCGGAGGCTAACCACCTCGACCCGCACCCCTCGGTAGCTGACGGCATCGACAGCATAAGCCAAGTCACCGTCACCACTGACCAACACAGCCGTATCGTAAGAACCCACCAACGCCATCATATCTACTGCAATTTCTACGTCCAAGTTGGCTTTTTTAGAGCCATCGGGAAGCTGCACTAGATCTTTGGAAATGACTCGGTAGCCATTGCGCCGCATCCAGAGCAAGAAGCCCTGCTGCTTTTCATTGGTGCGATCGACCCCTGTGTAAAAGAACGATCGCAACAACCGCGAACCACCTGTTAATCGACACAGGAGTTTGGTGTAGTCAATCTCAATGCCTAGTTGCAAAGCCGCATAGAACAAATTAGAACCGTCAATAAAAATGGCAACTCTCCCCCGGTTCTCAAGAACCTGCTCGGGAGTAAACATCGAATCGCCTTCGGGGTGGTGGTTGAACATGTTTTCTAATACCTCGGTTTTTATTAAAATGAATCAAACAAGTGACGATATTTGAAATTGTGTCTCGATAGACTCATTAACGTTCTGATCTGAAATCAGCCGATTACTTTGAGAAGGCTCAAAATATATTCCCCCCATTCTACGAAGCTTCGGGTAGAGGGTCGAGGCGAGGGAAAATTGACTGAGGTTCTCCCAATAGCTGCCCTCCTGGTAGAACACCCCATTTCGTATGCTCTGCAAAGGGCAGAGCCTGACCTACTGCCTTGTCGTTAAAGTCAGCAGTATAGCCAAGTTGTTGATAAATGGCATTGCTCAGGTTGGGGATCACGGGAGAGAGCAAATATGCCGCCAATCGGACGGTTTCCAAGACCGTGTACAAAACTTGCTCCAGTTCGGTCTGCTTGCCTTGCTTGTGGAGCGTCCAGGGGGCTTGCTCATCAACAAACTTGTTACTGGCACGAATCAGCGCTAAAACAGACTCGCAGGCATGGCTAAACGCCAGGGCTTCGTAAGCCTGAGTGACTGTGCTACTCAGCACTTCCCCTTTCGATCGCAGGATATTATCCTTTGGAACAACATTAGGAGAGATATTAGGGACTTGCGTCTCGCCATACTTCAACACCATTTTTAGCGTCCGATTCAGTAGATTCCCTAAATCGTTCGCTAAGTCAGCGTTGAGAGTATTGACAAACCGAGTCTCGTTAAAGTCTCCATCTCGCCCAAACTCGATCTCTTTGAGAAAGTAGTAACGAACGGCATCTGAGCCATAGCGCTGCGTTAAGTCAACGGGATCAATGACGTTGCCTAAGCTTTTGCCCATCTTCTGCCCATCTTTAGTCAAGAAGCCATGACCAAAGATTTTGCCAGGAAGAGGGAGTCCCGCAGACATCAACATGGCGGGCCAAGTAATAGCGTGAAATCGCAAAATGTCTTTCCCAATCATGTGCACGTTGAAGGGAAACCATTGGGCGACTGCGTTTTCTAGAGAAGACTCATCTTCTGGGGCGAGCAATGCAGTGATATATCCCAACAAAGCATCAAACCATACGTAAATTGTATGTTTGGGATCAAATGGAATCGGAAACCCCCAGTCCATATTGATGCGCGAAATAGAAGAGTCCTGTAATCCTTGGTCAACAAAGCTTAAGATCTCGTTACGGCGGCTTTCGGGCTGGATAAAGTTAGGTTGCTCACGATATAGCTTCTCTAGTGACTCCTGATATTTAGATAGACGAAAGAAATAGTTTTCCTCATCTCGCCATTCAGCTTGTTTATTAGTGTGAATTGCGCAATGGTGATCGCTGAGCAGCTCACGTTCTTCCTTGAACTCTTCGCAAGCAACGCAATACCACCCTTTCTGTTGCCCCAAGTAGATATCTCCCTTCTCCCAGAGACGTTGGAAGAATTCGCGCACTATAACTTCATGACGGGGATCGGTGGTGCGAATGAACCGATCGTACTGAATATTCAGTAACTCCCAGAGAGATTGGTAGCCACCGACCACCTGATCACAATGCTCTTGGGGCGATCGCCCTAGTGCCTCAGCAGTGCGCTGAATCTTTTGCCCATGTTCATCGGTACCCGTGACCATGAGGACGGACTTGCCTTGCAACCTCTGAAACCGGGAAACGACATCTACCGCGATCGTGGTGTAAGCACTGCCAATGTGGGGTAAATCGTTAACGTAGTAGAGGGGAGTTGTAATAGCAAATGTGATTTGTTTATCGTTAAAACTCATAGATTGAGATAAAACTTTTGGACTAAGCGCCTTACTATACTTGGTTGCTTAAAAATGCTCAAAAAGCGGACTGTAATTGCAATCATTATAGCTCGTTTGAAAAAGCCAACCGAGTCAAAAAAATCAGGCAATTCACTTACAAAAAATCAGGGCAAACAATCGAGGTTTTCAACAATCGGTTTTTTTATTAAGCTTCTCTAAAAAGTTGGGTGTTTCTTAAGTACCTAGTAGTTTACTTAGATTTAATGATGAAAGTTTGTTCTAAAAGGTTCGCTATTTAGCTGCAAATACAGAGGATTGAGATTAATAACTCACTTGCCTTCCATAAATTAAGTGTTAGTTTACAAAGAGATTAGCTTCTTGACTGTTAACCACTGATAAGTATAACCATATCTCAACAAGTTCAAATCTATGGGGTTAGAGCTGTCATCAATACCTATCACTCTAATAGTTAGAGGTTATGACCCAGCCTCTAGATTGCTGAGAGTTTGCAGCTATTGAGAACATCTCTCTAGCCATAACTGCAATACAGACCAAACGTAGGTGGCTTTTCTGACAAAAAAGAAAGGTTGAATGTCATTGATAATGCCTTTGTCTTAAGAGGATGTTTGAAAAGTCGTAGATATGACATCCGAGACTGAGGGCAAGGCATTCAAACGACCATTTTTCGGTGTGTCCGAGAACCTTTGTGCCGAATGCCACGCCCCATAGATAATTGAAGATACTTTTTAGACATCCTTTAAGAATGGTTAAGGGTAAAGAAACTCAAAGTGAGCCTGACATGAAAAATTCTTGTAGATTGGTACTAAGGATACAAAAGGCTCAGAAAGTCTCTAGGAGGCGTGTTGCGTAATAGTCCGTTGCTGATTTCCCAACAACTGCTGG
>Ga0209181_10008339_pt1 | contig 13922 bp, 10 predicted proteins | sample MAT05_FD_187208 | JGI IMG/M metagenome (GOLD analysis project Ga0209181, IMG submission 187208) | Freshwater microbial communities from Lake Fryxell liftoff mats and glacier meltwater in Antarctica - MAT-05 (SPAdes) (version 2) | ecosystem: Environmental > Aquatic > Freshwater > Ice > Liftoff... | reverse complement strand
CGCTGGCCAACGTGTGGGGCTACGGCTCGCTGACCTGGTCCGACGGTGTGCATACGGTCAAGATCCCGGTCACGGCACGCTCTGGCAAGCCGATCGACGTGGTGGCGCAGATCAACGGCAACACCAATTCAGGCACCCGCCTGATCACGGTCAAGACCGGCTTTGCCGGCCGCATGACCGCCAACAAGGGTGGCCTGAAGGACGTGACGATGGGGCCGACGGTGGCCCTGGTCGGCGCGCAGTTGGATTCGGCCCAGCTCAAGGCGGTCTGCACGACCGGTGTGGACACGGCCTCGACCAAGGTCTACCCGGTGACGATCCCCGCAGGCACGATCGTGGCGCGGTTTGCGCTGCGTGATGCCGACGTGGGCGCGGCAGGCGACGACAACGACATGATGCTGCTGGCGCCGGACGGCTCTTCGGTGTACTCGGGCAATGAAGGGTCGGCCGAGGCGGTCCAGGTCTCCAGCCCGGCGGCGGGCAGCTACAAGGTCTGCGTGACGGCCTGGGCGGGTGCGGCGTCGATGACCCACAAGCTGTCGAGCTGGGTCGTGACCACGGCCGACGCGGCCAGCAACCTGAACGTGATGCTGCCTGGCACCGTCTACTCGGGCAGCACCGCGACCGTGGGCATCTCCTGGGCGGGCCTGACCACCGGCAGCCGCTACGTCGGTGGTGTGCAGTTCAAGGACGCCAGCGGTGTGGTGCAAGCCACCACGGCGCTGCGGGTCGAGCCCAACGGCGGTCTGCCGCTGACCAGCACCGAGCGCGTGGTGACAACACGCCAGCTGCGCAAATAAGCACGGACTGAAGGCGTCGCCTGCGGGTGGTGCCTGACGCAAAAGGGGTTGCAGGCCAAGGCTTGCAGCCCCTTTTTTTTGGCCGGCAGACAGGCACCCCCGAGAACCGCACCGACCACCGGCCAGCGGGACGGCTGCCGGCCTCAAGCCTTCAAGTAGTCTGCCCGCGTGTCCAGCCAGCGCGCTACGTGCGCCCGCGCTGCCGCCGTGTGCTGGGCCAGCAGCAGCGGCGCCAGTTGCCGCGCTTGCTGCAGCAGCGGCGCGTCGTCGGCCAGGTCGGCAAAGCGCAGCAGCGCATCGCCGCTCTGGCGTGCACCCATGAACTCGCCCGGTCCGCGGATCTCCAGGTCGCGGCGGGCGATGTCGAAGCCGTCGTTGGTCTCGGCCATCGCGCGCAACCGGTCCTTGCCGGCGGGTGACAGCGGGCCCTGGTAGAGCAGCACGCAGACACTGGCCACCGCGCCGCGCCCGACCCGGCCGCGCAGCTGGTGCAGCTGGCTCAAACCGAAGCGCTCGGCATGCTCGATCACCATCAGGCTGGCGTTGGGCACGTCCACGCCCACCTCGATCACCGTGGTGGCCACCAGCAACTGCATCTGGCCACCGACAAACTGCGCCATCACCGCCGCCTTCTCGGCCGCCGGCAAGCGGCCGTGCAGCAGGCCGACCGTGAAGCCCGGCAGCGCGGCGCTGAGCTGGGCATGGGCCTCGGTGGCGTTTTGCAGGTCCAGGGTCTCGCTTTCTTCGATCAACGGGCACACCCAGTAGACCTGCCGGCCGAGCGCCACGGCCTCGGTGATGCGGGCAATCACCTGGCCGCGCCGGTCGTCGGCAAAAACCTTGGTCAGCACCGGGGTGCGGCCGGGCGGCAGCTCGTCGATGGTGGACACGTCCAGGTCGGCAAAGTAGGTCATGGCCAGCGTGCGCGGGATCGGCGTGGCCGACATCATCAGCAAATGCGGCTCCAGCGACTGCTGGGCCAGCTTGCGCCGCAGCGCCAGACGCTGCGCCACGCCGAAGCGGTGCTGCTCGTCGATGATGGCCAGGCCGAGCCGGGCAAACTGCACGCTGTCCTGGATCACCGCCTGGGTGCCGACCACCAGCATGGCCTCGCCCGACGCCACCTGCTCGACCATGCGGGCGCGGGCACGCCCCTTGCGGCTGCCGGTCAGCCAGGCGATGCCCACGCCCAGCGGCGCCAGCCACTGCACCAGCTTGCGGAAATGCTGCTCGGCCAGCAGCTCGGTGGGCGCCATCAGCGCACATTGCCAACCCGAGTCGATGGCCACCGCCGCGGCCAACGCCGCCACCACCGTCTTGCCCGAGCCGACATCGCCCTGCAACAGGCGGTGCATCGGGATGGCGCCTGTGTCCGCCGCCACCCCGACCGCCACCCCGCCCGCTGCCCGGACAACTTGACCACTGCTGGCGGCCTCTCGCGGGCGTCGCAGGTCGCCTGCAATCTCGCTGCAAACCCGCTGTTGCGCGGCGGTAAGCTGGAACGGCAAAGTGGCCAGCAGCTGCTGGTGCAGGCCGCCGGGGGTGGCGCGCAGCAGCGGTGCATGCAGCAGTGCGCGTTCACGCTGCGAGGCCAGTTGCGACAGCTGCTGCGCCAGCAGCTCCTCGAACTTCAAGCGCTGCCAAGCCGGGTGGCTGTGGTCCAGCAGCGACTCCATCAGCTCGCCAGCCGGGGGATGGTGCAGGCGCTGCAAGGCCTCGCGCAACGTCGGCAGGCCGGCCGGCACGGTGCCGGGTGGCAGCACCTCGTCCAGCGGAGCGCGGGCCAGCGCGCCGGCCACCGCCTTGCGCAAATAGGGCTGCGGCAGCTGGGCGCTGGTGGGGTAGACGGGGGTCAGCGCAGCCGCCAGCGGCGTGTGTTCGTCCACCGCCTTGAACTGCGGGTGCACCATCTCGCGGCCAAAAAATCCGCTGCGCGCCTCGCCGCGCACCCGCACCCGCTGGCCCACCGCCAACGTCTTCTGGTGGCTGGGGTAGAAGTTGAGGAAGCGCAGCAGCAGGCTGTCGCTGTCGTCCTGGATACGCACCAGCAACTGGCGCCGGCCACGCAGCTCGATATGCGATTCACGCACCGTGCCTTCCACCTGCACCGGCTCGCCGTCGGGGCTGTCGGCGATTGCGGTGACGCGGGTTTCGTCCTCGTAGCGCAGCGGCAGGTGCAGCGCCAGGTCGATGTCGCGCCGCAGGCCGAGCTTTTCCATCGCGCGCTGCGGGCCGGATTTGTCCGCCTTGACGGGCTTGTCCGGCTTGGCAGGCGGTGCAACCTTGGCGGGCTGGGGCGCGGCGTTGGACATGCGCCGGGATTCTGCCGTGCTGGCGGGCTGCGCCACGCTAGCCCTCACCCTCGCCCCAGGTGCGAAGCCCCTGCGCCAGAAAGTCGAACACCCGCTGCAAGCGCAGGCTGGCGCGCAGCTCGCGGTGGGCGGTCAGCCAGACCGGCAGCACCGGCAGCAACAGGCCCGGCAGCACCGCCACCAACTCGGGCGACCGGCGCGCCAGCGGCACCATCACGACGCCGATGCCCAGGCCTTGGCGCACGGCCTCGAGATGGACCACCTGGTTGTCGCAGCGGAAGCAGAAAAACCGCCGATCAACCTCGATCCCCGCCGCCTTGAAGCCGTCGATCATCTGCAGCGACTGGTCGAACCCGAGCCAGCGCTGGCCGGCCAATGCCGCGGCGGTGGCGCTGGCGGTGGCTGACGGCATGCCATGCGCGGCCAGCAGGTCGCGGTGGGCATAAAAGCCCAGCGGCCAGTCGGCAATGTGGCGGGTGATCAGCGTGCCCTGGGTGGGCCGCAGCATGCGGACCGCGATGTCGGCCTCGCGGTCCAGCAGGTTGGACAAGGTATCGCCGGGCACCAGCTCGATCTGGATCTCGGGGTGCTGGCGCGCCAGCGCCACCAGCAGGCCCGGCAGTACCTGGCTGGACACCACCTCGCTGGCCGTCAGACGCACGGTGCCGGCCAACTGGCCCGCCTGGCTGCTGGCAGCGTCGGACGCCAGCGCCATGGCCTGGGCGGCGGCCAGCATGCGGGCCGCCGGCTCGGCCAGCGCCAGGGCTTGCGCGGTGGGCCGCAGCCGGCGGCCACCCCGTTCGAACAGCGGCGCCCCGATCAGCCCCTCCAGCTGCGCAATCTGCCGGCTGAGCGTGGGCTGGCTGGTGCCCAGCCGCACGGCCGCCTGCGTCAGCGAGCCGTGGGCCAGCACCGCGCCCAGCGCGCGCAGCAGGTTCCAGTCGGCGGTGGCGGGGTCAAAAGCAGCGGCCATGGCTTTTCAATTGAATTCAATTTTGAATAATCGACTTGCTTGCATCCATCTTCACATGAATCTCTGCCCGCTGCACCATCACGGCATTCGGTTTTCACAGGAGCAGATCAATGAACCCATCGATCAGCAACACCGTCGGCACGGTGATGGTGTTGGGCGCCAACGGGCGTTTGGGGCGGGCGGCGGTGCTGGCGTTTGCCGAGGCCGGCTGGGCGGTGACCGCGCAGCTGCGGCGGGCGCCGCGGGCACCGTTGCCGGCAGGGGTGCAGCGGGTGCAGGCCGATGCGCTGGATGTGGCCAGGCTGGCCCACGCGGCAAAGGGTGTGCAGCTGATCGTCAATGCGCTCAACCCCGACTACACGCAATGGGCCAGGCTGCTGCCGCCGATCACCAAGGCCGTCATCGAGGTCGCCGAGGCCACCGGCGCCACGCTGATGCTGCCTGGCAATGTCTACAACTACGGCAACCAGCTGCCCGCCGTGTTGCAGGACGAGACGCCATTTGCCGCCACCCATCCCAAGGCGGCGCAGCGCATCGCGCTGGAGGCCGCACTGGCGCAGGCCGCACGCGACCGCGGGGTGCGCAGCATCGTGATCCGGGCGGGCGACTTTCTGGGCGATACCGGCACCTGGTTCGATCTGGCGATGGGCAAGCGCCTGGCCGTGGGCAAATTTGTGCAGATGGGGCCGACCGACCTGCCCCATGCCTGGGCCTGGCTGCCCGACCTGGCGCGGGTGTTTGTAGCGGTGGCCGGGCGTCGCGAGCAACTGGCCCCGTTCACCACACTGAACTACGCCGGCATCACGCTGACCGGCGCCGAGCTGCAGGCCGCTTCTGAAGCCGCGCTGGGCCGGCCACTGCGGCGCAGCGCCTTTCCGTGGCCGCTGATCCGGCTGGCGGCGCTGGTCGCGCCGATGCCGCGAGCCCTGGTCGACATGCGCTACCTGTGGCAGCGGCCGCACCGGCTGGACGGCCAGCGGCTGCAGGCGCTGCTGGGGGACGTGATGCCGGCCACACCGTTGGCCGAGGTGGTACGGCAATGCCTGGCCGCCCTGCCCGGCGCACCGGCAGTAGCCGCAACACCCGCAACTCCAGTGACCGCTGCAATGCCTGGCACCCCCACCCGGCCCACCAGCGCTGGCCGCTAAAAGCGGAACTCGCCCCGCAGGTTGACGGTGGTGTAGGTGCGCGACGAGGTATCCGTCGACTGGCTACCGGCAAAGGCGCCGTTGGCGTCGGCCAGCAGCGTGATGCTGCCGGTGTCGTAGCGCCGGGCAGCGGCATTGCTGAGCGTCAGCCGCGCGCTGGCGTCGGGGCTGAAGCGCCATAGCGCATTGCCGTCCAGCACGCGCTTGACGCCCTGCCGGTAGGTCTGCGAGTCGATCTGCTGCAGCGCAAAGCTGGGGGTGAAGTTCAGGCTGGCGCCCACGGTCAGCGGTGTGCCACGGACCGGCCAGTCGGCGCCCAGGTTGGTGGTGTAGGGCGGCTGGCCTTCGATACGGTTGTTCGGGCCGGGCACCTGGTCCACCCGGCTCCACATCAGCGTGACGTTGGCGCGCAGCGAGATCGGCAGCTCGGTGGCCCACAAATCGCCCACCAGGTCAACCCACCGGGCCTTGGCCTCCAGCTCCAGCCCGGCGGCGTCGGCCGAGCCGATGTTCTGCGGCCGCGCCACCCAGCGTTTCACCGGGCTGTAGCTCACTGTCTCCTCGCTGCGCACGGTGCGGATCAGGCCGTCGATCTTGCGCGCAAATATATTGGCGCTGACGATGCCGCCGGCGTCCAGGTAGTGCTCTAACCCCAACTCCAGGCCGGTGGCCAACTCAGGCTTCAAGTTGGCATTGCCGGCCCGGTCCGGGTGGGTGGGCTGGTTGCCAATGTTGGTATCGGAGTCGATCTGTGAGATCGTCGGCCGCGCAATCAGCTGGCTGGTCGTGGGTGATCGGTAACTGCGGGTCAAGCTGAGCCGCAGCTGGTCGCGGGTCGAGTCGGGCAGCTTCCAGACCATGTGCGCCAGCGGGGTGAACACCGCGCTGCGGTTGTTGACCTGGTTGACCGCCGAATCGCTCCGGGTGTTGATCGCCTCCCAGCGTGCGCCCAGCGAAAACGACAAGCGCTTGCCCAGGTCCCACTCATCTTGCGCGTAGAGCGCGATGCGCTGCACGCGGGCGCTGATGTCCTCGCCAAATTCGGCCAGGGTGGATTTACCGCCCACTGTGCTGATGCGGCTGTCGGTGCGCTGGCTGCTTTGCAGCTCCCAGCCAGCCGCGGCGCTGTGGCCCTCACCCAGCAGCTGCGAGTACTTGCCGTTGAGGTCGCCCGACTGTTCACGCACCCGCACATCGTCGAACTTGTGGCGCTTGGCGCCAGCGGTGTAGCCCGACTCGTCCCGGTCGGTCACGCTGCTGCTGGCAGACAACGTGCTGCCAAAACGCAGTTGCAGCCTGCCGCCGCCGGGCGTGGGGGTGAGCCAGGTGCCGTTGAGCCGGCCCATCTGCCACTGCGACCGGCTGTGCCAGGTGGCCAGCGCATACGACTGGGGATAGGCCGGGGCCGTGCCCACCGGCTGGTCCAGCGTTTCATGGCCGTCGCCCCGGGTGCGCACCGAGTTGAAAAACGGCTGCACGTCCAGTGTGTTGCCCGGGCCGAAGCGGACCTGCAGCCGGCCATTGGCAAACAGCCCCTCGCGCTTGTTGCTGCTCTCGGTGTGTTGCTGCTGGTCCAGCACCGTGGCGCCGTTGGCGTCCAGCCCCAGCGTGCGGGTGTTGTACTCGTTGCGCTGCCCGCCCTTGAACACGGTAGTGGCCAGGTTGTAGCCCAGGGCTTCGGTCTGGCCGTTGTAGGTCCAGGTGGCGCCGACCTGGCCGTGGCTGCCGTCAGCACCGCCGCCGATGCGCAGCTCGTTGGTCTTGCGCTTGAAGTCGCTGCGCATGACCACGTTGAGGGTGCCGGCAATCGCCCGGGCGCCAAACTCGGCCACCGGTGCCCGCATGATCTCGATGCGCTCGATCTGCTCGGGCGCAATCGAGTCGAGTGAAAACCCGGGCGCCATGCGCTGGCCGTCCAGCAGTATCTGGGTGTAGCCGCCGCCCATGCCGCGCATGCTGATCTGGCCCCCGCGCCCCGGCGCGCCACCGATGGTCACGCCCGGCAGGCGCTTGAGCACCTCGCCCAGCGTGGCATCGCCCATGCGGTCCAGCTCCTCCCGGCCGTAGACGATGCGGGATGCCGAGGCGCGGCGCCGCTCATCCTGGCTGTCGGGCTGCACGGTGGCGGTGATCTCGACTTGCTGGGTGGCAGCGCCTGTCGGCAGTGGCGCCGCTGGTCTGGGCGGCCGGCTGGGCTGGCTGGCACCGGCCGCAGGGCTGGCGGCGGCCGCTGCCGCGGCAGCGGACGGCGCCGCGGCTGGCGCAACTGGCACCGTCTGTGCGCCGCACAGGCCGGACAAGGACAGCGCTGCAGCCAGCGTCAAGGGAGTGGGTTGAAGCAGGCGGCGGGGCATATTTGTCGGGATTTTGCAGGTACGGTCTGCAACGTTTGATGTCGCCGCAGTGAAGCTGCGCGGTTTTGCCAAAGCGGTCGAGCACGCTCAGGGCGCCGCCAGCCAATGCACCGAAAACAGCCGTTGTGCATCGGTCCACACGGCTTGCGGTTGCAGACCGGCCGCCCGCGCCAGCGCCTGAAACCCGGCGACGGTGTATTTGCAGGAGTTCTCGGTGTGCAGGGTCTGGCCGTCGGCAAAGTCGAAACATTCACCGCCGATGCTCGCCGACTGCTCGCAGGCGCTGACCAGGTGCATCTCGATACGTTGCTCGGCCGGCGCGTAAAAGGCGTAGTGCCGGAACGCAGCCAGGTCGAAGTTGGCGCCCAGCTCGCGGTTGGCACGCGCCAGCAGGTTCAGGTTGAAGGCGGCGGTCACGCCTTGGCTGTCGTTGTAGGCGGCGTGCAGCAGCGCCGGGTCCTTGATCAGATCCACCCCCACCAGCAGGCCACCGCCCGACAACCAGCCGGCGCAGCGCCGCAGGAACAATCCGGCCTCGACCGGCGTGAAGTTGCCGATCGACGAGCCTGGAAAAAACCCGACCCGACGTTTGCTGCCGCCCAGCGGTACCGGCAAAACCAGGTCGCCGCTGAAGTCACCGGCCAACGCCAGCACCGCCAGCGCCGGCTGCTCGGCGCGCAGGCGCTGTGCTTCGGCCAACAGGTGCTCGGCCGAGATGTCGATCGCCACCAGCCGCGCCGGCTTGCGCAGCGCGCCCAGCAGCAGGCGGATCTTTTGCAGCGACCCGGCGCCGAACTCGATCAGGTCGGCCTGCGGGCCGATGCACTCGGCCATCTCGGCAGCGTGCTGGCGCAGGATGGCAAATTCAGTGCGGGTGGGGTAGTACTCGGGCAGTTCGCAGATGCGGTCGAACAAGGCCGAGCCGGTCTGGTCGTAGAAATACTTGGGCGGCACGCTGCGGCGGGCCAGCCGCAGGCCATCGCGCAAGGCGGTCGCAAAGTCGCCGTCAAGCAGGCTCATCAGGCAACCTCCATGCTTTGCATTGCGGTGTATTCGCCTTTCGGGCGGCCGGGCAGGCTCATCAGGCAACCTCCATGCTTTGCAGTGCGGTGTATTCGCCTTTCGGGCGGCCGGGCACGCTCATGACGGGCTTCCGGCGTCCCGCGCCAGCCGAAGGCCGCTGAACTGCCAGCGCGCTGCCGGGCCAAAGAAGTTGCGGTAGCTCAGCCGGGCGTGGCCGGGTGGCGTGGCAAAGCTGCTGCCGCGCAGCACCATCTGGTTGATCATGAATTTCCCGTTGTACTCAGCCGCCGGCCCAGGCAGCGGCCTGAACCCGGGGTAAGGCGCGTACGCTGAGGCAGTCCACTGCCAGACCGCCCCGTGCAGGTGCTGCAATTGCAAGGGATGGCTGCGGGCGGCGTGCTCCCACTCGGCCTCGGTGGGCAGGCGGGCGCCGGACCAGGCGGCATAGGCCGCGGCCTCGTAGCCGCTGAGGTGGCAGACCGGCGCGGCCGGCGCCACAGCCTGCAGGCCCAGCAGCGTGAACTGCTCAAAACCATCGGTGCCGCGGCCACCGGCCGCATCGAAGCCGGCGCCGTCGCGCGGCAGCCAGTACGCCGGCGCCTGCCAGCCTTGCGCCTGCACCGTGGCCCAGCCATCGGACAGCCAGAGCGCCGGCTGGCGGTAACCGCCGTCGGCGATGAAGTCGGCGTAGTCGGCGTTGCTGACCAGGCGCGATGCGATCGCAAACGGCACCAGCCATTGGGTGTGGCGCGGCCGTTCGTTGTCGAAGCCAAAACCGTCGCTGTCGTGCCCGATGGCCACGGCGCCGCCGTCCAGCGGAATCCATCGCGGCGGGCCGGGGTCGGTATCGGCAGGGCCGAGCGCAGGCAAGCGCGTTGCCGGGTCCGCGGCCGCAGACCGGTACGCAGGCCAAAGCGGGTTGAGCGAAAACGCATGCAGGATGTCGGTCAGCATCAGCTCCTGGTGCTGCTGCTCGTGCTGCAGGCCGAGTTCCAGCGTAGCGACCGCGGCACGCCAGGTGGCGGCATCGGCCACGGCGATGAAGCGCCCCACCGCTGCGTCGACCTCTACCCGATAGGCCAGCACCTCGGCCAGCGATGGCCGGCTCAACAAGCCGCGCTGCGGCCGCGGGTGGCGCGGGCCCAGGGATTCGTAGTACGAGTTGAACAGCGCTGCCCAGCGCGCATCCACCGGCCGGTAGCCCGGCAGATGGGCCTGCAGCAGCAGGGTTTCGAAAAACCAGGTCGTGTGCGCCAGGTGCCACTTGGTGGGGCTGGTGTCGGGCATGGACTGCAGGGCCTGGTCTTCGGCACTCAGGCCGTCGGTCAGGCGCAGCGAATGGCGGCGCACCGCGTTGAAGGCGGCGTGCCAGGCGGACCGGAGGTCGTCGGTGGGCATCAGGGTCGGCATCGGGGTCGGGTGGAGGTTCGGCCGGGTCGGCGCCGAGTATCGCAACAGCGCGCTACCGGCGTGCAGGGACGTTGATTGCACCCGGCGCGTCTTTGCCAGCTGACCGACGCCGAACATCTGCTTGCGTTTGCAACCACTGGCGTACAACTGGCACTTCAGTGCCCGGGCCTGGCGTCCGAAAGAACAGGCATGCCCGGCGCGCCGTCCCTGCCGCGTCGGCCGCACCCGAGGGCCGCCCGTGCCGCATGACCCCCCGTTCAGCCAGACCCGGCACGAAGAGCGTGCCAACGCCGCCAGCCACGGCCTGGGCTGCCTGCTGGCACTGGCGGCGATGCCGGTGCTGGCCGAGCAGGTCGACACGCTGCGCCACCCGATCCGCCACCTCGGCGTCAACGTGTTCATCACGACGATGGTGCTGATGTACCTGGTGTCCACCATCTACCACGCGCTGCCGGTAGGCGGGGCCAAACGTTGGCTGCGCAAGTGCGACCATGCGGTGATCTTTGTCTTCATCGCGGGCAGCTACACGCCGTTTGCGCTGGGCCAGATCCAGCGCGGCGAGGGCTGGGGCATGCTGGCGGCGGTCTGGGGCATGGCGCTGGCCGGGGTGGTGCTCAAGCTGTGTGACCGCTTGCGCCACCCGGTGTTTTCCACCGCGCTGTACCTGGCCTTCGGCTGGATGGTGGTGGTGGTGGCGCAGCCGATGCTGGCCAGCTTGCCGCCGCTGGGCCTGAAGCTGCTGGTGGCGGGCGGCGTGGCCTATTCGCTCGGCAGCCTGTTTTTCTTGCTGGACCGGCGCTTGCCCTACAGCCACCTGGTGTGGCACTTGTTCGTGATCACCGGCAGCACCTGCCACTTTCTGGCGGTGCAGCAGGCGCTGGTTTGAGGCGTTGGTGTGAGGCGTTGGCCTGATGCGCTGACCCGAGACACGGCAAGGGCTGGGCGTCGCGGCCAGGCGCTGAGAACCGGCGCCGGGGCTCAGCGCCGCTCGACGATCGCCGGCACCAGGCTGATCGCCTCGCGCACCCGGTCCGCGGCGCCGGCGGCGTCGGCCCGGCTGGCGTACGGTCCGGCCTGCAAGCGGTGCAGGTTGCGCTCATTGAAGATCGCCATCAGCGGCGCCAGCCAATCGACCTCGCGTGCCACCCGCTGCTGGAAGCCCACCGCGCCATCGCGCTGGCCAAAAGCGCCCAGTTGCAGCCAGAAGCCCGGTGCCGCCTTGGCCGCGGCGCGGGCCGGCGCGTGGGTCTCACGCGGCAACGGCGCCGCCATGCGGGCAGCCAACGCAGCGGCGTCGGCCTGGCGCAAGGCCGCTGCACCGGCGGCGGCGTCGGTCGCGGCATCGGTGGCCAGCGCCAGCGCAACGGCGGCAGCGCGGGGCGCCGGCTGCGCTGCGGTCCCGGGCGGCCGCTCGGCGCTGCGCCGGCCAATCTCGGCGATGGCGTCGTCAGCCAGCCAACCGGCTGTCTCGGGCAGCAGCACCGCGGTGGCCACCGCGGTGGGCGCGCCGTCGCCCAGGCCGGGCAAAGCGGGCGCACGCCAGGCGCCGGTGCGTATCGCTTCGTAGGTGATGCGCTCGATCTCGACCGGCGCCACCCCGCCCAGCAGGCCCAGGCGCAGCGCGGCGGTGTAGCTCAGGTCGATCACCCGGTCGCTGTGGAAGGGGCCGCGATCGTTGACCCGCACCACCACCTCGCGGCCATTGGCCGGGTTGCGCACCCGGGCGTAGCTGGGCAGCGGCATGGTCTTGTGCGCCGCCGTCATCGCGTACATGTTGTAGGTCTCGCCATTGGCCGTGCCCCGGCCGTGGAACTGGCGGCCGTACCACGACGCCAGCCCGCGCTGCACCAGCGGCGGGTCGCCCTGCAGCGGGGTGTAAGCCTGGCCCAGCACCTCGTAGGGCTTGTTGGGTCCGCCCGCGCGGATCGGCTCCAGCCGTGGCGTGGCGTCGGGCACCCGGTGCAGATCGGGCGGCGGGTTGTCGCCGGGCCCGTCGCGCCGAGAGGCCGCCGCTGGCGAGGGCAGGTTGCCGGCCGGTGTGGCCTGCGCCGGGCCGCCAGGGCGCGGCGGCGGCGGGCTGGCACAGCCGGCCAGCGCGGCTGCCAGCGCAACGGTGAGCGCCGCAGCCGGGTTGGCCGGCCGGGACCGACGGCGGTGCGCCATCGCGGGTGGGAAATCGATCGGCTGCATGACCATGACGGCCCCGATTCTGCGGCCATCGGCCGGACAGGCCCCGCCCGGCACCGTGCAATGGCCCCAACCGGTGCGACCCGCGGCCACCGGCCGCAGAATCCCGGGCCGGTGCAGGCCGTCGCCAGAGCACCGGTACCCCATCCCCCCGGAGGAGACACAAATGATCCAGTTCTACTACAACCTCGCCCCCAACCCGATGAAGGTCGCACTGTTCCTGGAGGAGGCTGGCCTGCCCTACGAGCCGGTGCCGGTGGACACCCGCAAGGGCGAGCAGCACACCCCCGCCTACGCCGCCATCAACCCCAACGCCAAGTGCCCGGCGCTGGTGGACGGCAAGGCCACGGTGTTCGACAGCAACGCGATCCTGCTGTACCTGGCCGAGAAGACCGGCCAGTTTTTGCCTGAGAACACGCCGGCGGCACGCGGGCAGATGCTGTCCTGGATGATGTTCGTGGCGAGCGGCATCGGGCCGTACTCGGGCCAGCAGGTGCACTTCCGCAACTTTGCGCCCGAGCCCAAGGCCTACGCCGTCAACCGCTACGACTTCGAAGCCTGGCGGCATTGGACCCTGATCGAAGCCCGGCTCGGCCAGCACCGTTTCATGCTGGGCGACAGCTACACGCTGGTCGACATGGCGGTTTGGGGCTGGGCCCGCATATTGCCGTTTGTGCTGGGGTCTGACACTTGGGACAAGCTGCCCCACATCAAGCGCTGGCTGGACGAGGTCAACGCCCGCCCGGCAGCCCAGCGGGTCGAGGCGCTGCGCACCCGCCACGCCTTCAAGACCGAGATGGACGACGAAGCCCGGCAAGCGATGTTCCCGCAGAACGCCCGCCTGGCGACCTGAGTCGCCGCTGGCCAACCCTTAAAACCGAGCCCGCCATGATCGACCTCTACTACTGGACCACACCCAACGGCCACAAGATCACGATGTTCCTGGAGGAGGCGGGCCTGCCCTATCGCCTCTTGCCGGTGGCGATCGGCCGGGGTGAGCAGTTCAAGCCCGAGTTCTTGAAGATCTCGCCCAACAACCGCATCCCGGCCATCGTCGACCAGGCGCCGGCCGACGCGGGCGCGCCCATCGCGCTGTTCGAGTCAGGCGCGATCCTGCAGTACCTGGCCGACAAGATCGGCCGCTTCATCCCGGCGGACCTGCGCGGCCGCAACCAGGTGCTGCAGTGGTTGTACTGGCAGATGGGCGGGCTGGGCCCGATGGCCGGCCAGAACCACCACTTCGGCCAATACGCACCCGAGCCCATCCCTTACGCCATCGAGCGCTATGTCAAGGAGACGGCGCGGCTGTATGGCGTGCTCAACAAGCAGCTGGGCGAGATGGCAGCCCAAGGCAAGGACTGCATCGCCGGCGACTACTCGATTGCCGACATGGCGTGTTACCCCTGGGTCGTGCCGCATGAGCGCCAGCGCCAGAAATTGGCCGACTTCTCGCACCTGCAAGCCTGGTTCGAGCGGGTACACGCCAGGCCCGCCACGGTGCGCGCCTACGCCCGGGCCCAGGAGATCAACAGCCAGCCGGTGGTGGACGAAGCCGCCAAGAAGGTGTTGTTTGGCCAGGATGCCTCGACGGTGAAATAAACCGCAGGCCCGCGTCGGGCCGCTGCCGGCATTGCCGGTTGATGGCTTGGCCTGTTGCGGTCAGGCGGACACTTGTGCCTGGCCACGTGCACCGACACTGCCTGCCCGGCCCGCTC
>Ga0209181_10008338_pt1 | contig 13924 bp, 18 predicted proteins | sample MAT05_FD_187208 | JGI IMG/M metagenome (GOLD analysis project Ga0209181, IMG submission 187208) | Freshwater microbial communities from Lake Fryxell liftoff mats and glacier meltwater in Antarctica - MAT-05 (SPAdes) (version 2) | ecosystem: Environmental > Aquatic > Freshwater > Ice > Liftoff... | reverse complement strand
TGCTGCGATAAATTTCATCGGTCCAGCGATAGTTGGCGGCGAACACGAATCGACCCGGCCCCACCGGTGTGCTGCGATAGTCGGTGCCGATCTTGTATTGCGAGCGCGGCACATGCTTCAAGCGAACGGCGGTTGGTACATCATCCCGTGCGCGTCGCCACGTTGGTATGCGATGTTTACGCGCGATTCAACATCGATGAACGCCAGAATTGGCTGGACGGTTATCTCCCATGGTTTGCCCTGAATGGAATGGCGCACATTTGCTGTGATTGTGGTCACGTTTTCGCCAGCAGAACTTGTCCCCTGCCGAGGAATGGGCCGACCGAGGCTTAGCGACCCCGCGCTCCGGCACCAGCGACGCAGAAGCTGTATGCCGATGTGTTGGATCTGCTCCAACCGGGAGACGGATAACGTATTGGCTCTGGCCACCGCTTTAAACGACCTTTTCCTGCGTCTTCAAAATCAATTGCCGCAACCACGTCAACCCAACATCCTTGTTCGCTCTTTCGTGCCAAACCATGCGGTACGTAAAGTCGCATGTTTTGCTGGCTATGCCACGCCAAACCATCTCTGGGTGTTCTGCAAGAGCTTGTGCTGCACGCTGCGGACAAAGCATAACAAAGTCTGTCCCTTTCAAAAACCAAGGCGCAGCAAGAAAATATGGAATCGTTACCTGCATAGCATTACTTTTTTGCCCCAGTCTGCCCAAAACGTCATCCACTTCGGTTTGCCGCCCTGACGGATAGGTTGCCACTAACTGGGGATATTCTTTGACAGCGGACGGTCGCAGTGGCTTCAGGTGATCGGTGTGCTGAGCAAGGGGGTGGTTCTTTGCCATGAGTAGGCCGTAGCTTTCTTTGAACAAGTCTCGGGTATGGAAGTCGCCCGGAACTGGATCGTCGGCGTACAGCGCCAAGTCCAACTCGCCTGACTCCAAGTCCGAGAGCGTACGCTCCTTCCAAGGCTCAATGCGGATTCCAAGCATCTTCCCGTAAGTGGCAAGGTTACGCACCACCCTGTTGAGAACCACCACGCTGCCGTAGTCGGTCGATGCCACTCGGAACTGGCGCTGCTCGGTTTGCGGATCGAACTCGATGGCAGCAAAAACTTGCTTGGCCATTGCCAACGCATTGTTCGTCGTTTGTTTTAGAGCCAACGCACGAGGGGTGAGCACGTAACCCTTGCTGGTCCGCACTAACAACGGATCAGCGAGTGCTCTTCGCAGTCTGGTCATGACGCGACTTGCGGCAGGTTGCGTGATGCCTAACTGCGCGCCCATATTGGTAATGCTTTCCGTCGCTATAAGTGCATTTAATGCCTTAAGTAGATTTAGGTTTTGGTCTGGCATTTGGCTAATTCTCGACATGATTTGTTTGCATTCTACACATGCAAACAAATGAATTGTAATCATGCCTTGATCAGATGAAAATTAACCCTTGAGCAAAAGAGAGGAAAGATCAAGAAATGCACAAACGGAAATTTTTACAAACGTCTGCTGCCGTCAGCGTTGGCGCTTTTGTCACTCCCCTCAGGGCACAAAACAGCACTACCACACCGGTGGTCCCGGCTCATCTGCAAAACACGCCAACGGGTGAATTCAGCACTCAAACTTGGGGCGTACAACGTCGAATCGACACGGGTAGCTATGTGATCGAGCGCGTTACCTTGCCGAGCCACGGCGCGGCGATTGTTGGCAATGCCCTGCTGCCAAAAACAGCAGGGCAGAAACCTGCGGTGGTGGTGATCGGCCCCGTGGCATATGTCAAAGAACAATCTCCAATGCAATATGCCACGCGCTTGGTGCGCGAGGGCTTCGTGACCATGGTTTTTGACCCACGTTTTCATGGTGAAAGCGAGGGTATGCCGCGTCGCTTCGAGTCAAGAGCCGCCAAGGTGCAAGACCTTAGAGCCGTGTTGGATTATCTCGCCAAGCGGCCAGATGTGGACGCAAGCAGACTTTATGTTCTGGGCGTGTGCCAAGGTGCAAATTGGGCGATTGAAGCCTGTACACAGGATTCTCGAGTGAAGGCCCTTGGCTTAGTAGCAGGCCATTACTTGGTGCCGCAGGTCGCCGCCATGTACTTGGGGTCGCCAGAAAAAGTGGTAGAACGTGTGGCCCGTGGACAAAAAGCTCGCGCCCGCTTTGAAGCTACTGGGCAAGTGGACTACATCCCGATCATTGGAAATGCGGATGCTTTGCTGCCAGCGCCTGTCATCGCCCAGTTCTACATCCGCTGGGCGGACCGGGGGCCTTTCTGGAACTTCCATGGCCTGTGGGAGAACCGCATCACGGCAATGAGCGAGGCGGATATCTGGGGCCACAACGTGGCAGAGGTTATGAAAAACCTCAACACCCCTACATTGATGATTCATGCCAACCGCGCCGCCAGTGGTCCGGCTGTGCCCAAAGAGCTTTTTGCACTCATCCCTGCAAAAAAGAAAGAGCTGGTCTTTATGGCTGACCAAAACCAAATGATGTTTTACGAAGACCCAATCACTATCGACACCCTAACACCAAAGGTGGCCGAATTCTTCAATGCCGCACAGACCATCTGAGCAACTCAGACATTGAATACAGGAACATCCCATGACGTCAATCAACCCGCTTTCGCGTCGCCAAGTTTTGCAGCGTGCTGTCGCTCTCGCATTGTCCAGCTTAGCCTTTACTTCGCAATCACAGGATAAACCCTTAGCCACCTCACCTACCGCATCTTCGCCAAAACGCGTCATCTTTGTTGTCTCCAACGAGGTCACCCCTGGCCCGGCAGGCTTTCCCATCGGCTACTACTTGACCGAGTTGGCCCACCCGTACTGGTCATTTCAGCAGCGTGGTTACACCATAGACATTGCCTCTCCTAATGGCGGCCGCGCTGTCCACGATGCCATGAGCGACCCGGAAGGTGGTCGCTTTGGCCCACCGCAAGATTTTCTGTCGATTGGTTTCAAGCATTCGCCTAGGGTCAAGCCCTTGCTGGATAACACCAAAAAACTATCGGATGTGAAGGTATCTGACTACGACGCAATTTTCGTGATCGGCGGACTCGGCCCCATGGTGACCTTCACCGACAACACCGAATTGCACAAGCTTTTTGCTAGCTTCTATGAGGCGGGCAAGGTGTCCGCCACCATTTGCCATGGCTCCGTGATTCTGCTGAAAACGCGTCTTTCCAATGGCAGGCTGTTGGCCGAGGGAAAGCAGTGGACGGGGTTTTGCGACGCCGAGGAAGAAATCGTTGACAAAGCCTACAACAAGCAGGTGCAGCCATTCCGGATTGAGACAGAGGCCAAAAAAATCCCTAACACCAGGTTTGTCCAAGGCCCCGCGTTCAGGCCGTTTGCGGTGCGTGATGGTTTGCTGATTTCCGGACAGCAGGGCTCGTCTGGCGGGCGTACCGCCGAACTTGTTATCCAGACACTGGAAGGTTAATCCATGAACAAAGCACTAATCGTCACCGCAATCTCTCTGGCCGCATCAACATTCGCGGCAGCCCAATCCGTCACCGAAGAAAACGCTCGGCGAATCATTGCGCCGTTCTACGCGAACTTCACGATGCCGGTGAAGGGTAACGCCAAATCTTTGCTTGAGCATTCGACCACAGTAGATTGGCAGTCATGTTCAGGCACGGACGTCAAACAGTGCCGTGGACGCGAAATGTCAGCCAAAGTTTTTACCGGCTTTGGCCAAGCCATTCCCGACATGAAACATGAGGTCAAAGAGGTCATTGTCGCGCGCGACAAAATCGTGGTGCGCGGCGATTTGACAGGTACCCCCGCCGGCGAATTTTTTGGCGTTCCGCAAACTGGCAGAAGCTTCAAGATCATGGCAATAGACGTCCATACCATCAAGAGCGGGAAGATTGCCCATACCTATCACGTTGAAGATTGGGCTTCTGCGTTGACTCAATTACGTGCAAAGTGATGGCCACTCTGGACGGTATCGCCACCAAGCCCGTGACTGCTATCAGTAGCCATAGGCTTGAAGCCTTCTGCGATGGCGTGATTGCCATCGCAATCACGCTGTTGGTGTTGGAAATCAAGGTGCCAAACCCTGAGCACTAAGATGCCGCCGCGTTGAAACTGGTGCTGATTTCCAAGTGGCCTTTATTGCTGGCAACCGTGTTGAGTTTCGTCGCGATTGGTACCCATTGGCTCAACCACCAGCATTTCTTGCGCTTGTTCAAGGGCATCAATCATGGTTTCATCCTTGCCACTTTATTTTGGCTGCTTGGCGTATGTCTTATTCCATTTCCAACGGCCGTGCTTGGGGAAACCATGCTTCATGGCGACAGTATCGACGTGACCGCACCGCTCTACCTCGCTAGTCTGGCTCTACCATCATTTGCTTGGTCACTGAGTTGGTGGTATGCGTGCAAATGTAATTTGATCTCACCGCCCATCACGGTTTTGCCGCGCGGCCGATTGAGCAAACTCTTCTATTCCTCCGTAATCATCCACGTTGCTTGGGCTGCGTTGTCTTTCACTTGGCCATGGCTAGCATTGATTCTGGGAACCGTGCAAGTTTTGACATATCTGCGCCCGTTGACGCTACCTACCATCATTTCGTCTCCCTAATATCTATAGAAAGAACGTTTCATGTTTGCAATAACAGGCGCCTTCGGGCAAACCGGCTCCGCATTGTGCGAAGCGCTGCACGCAGCCAATCAAAAAATTCGGCTATTGGTTCGCCGGGATGATGCGCAGGCTGTCGCATGGCGAGCGCGTGGCGCAGAGGTTGTCGTGGTAGATATCACCGACACCAAGTCGCTCGCCGACGCTTTACACGGCTTGGCCGGTGCGTATCTCATGAATCCCCCTGCCTATATGCACGCCGATTTATTTGCCCAAGCGCATGTCGTTCAGAAGAGCCTTATAGACGCTGCAAATATGGCAGAGGTGCCGCACATCGTCGCGCTGTCGTCGGTCGGAGCGCATCAACCCACGGGGACTGGAAACATTCTGACCACGTGGGACTACGAGCAGCAACTTCGCCAGTTAAATTCAAGGTTGACGATACTGCGAGCTGCCAATTTCATGGAAAACTGGGCATGGTCATTAGCGGCTGTGCTTGAGAAAGGTGTGTTGCCGTCGATGTTCTTGCCCATCGAAAGGGCTATTCCTATGGTTTCAGTAGCGGACATTGGAGAAGCAGTGGCGACGTGTCTCACGCAGCCACCAGAGCGCAATCAAATCATCGAGTTGCACGGCCCACAAGACTATTCACCTGTCCATGCGGCCCATGCGTTCAGCGAACTGCTTGGGAAAAAGATAGTTGCAGTAGAGGCGACTGAGAGGGCTTGGCCAGATGTGTTTCGTGGCAGTGGATTCCCGCCTGTTACTGTTAAGGCATTCTGCGATATGTTCCATGGTTTCAACGATGGCACTATCGCCTTTGAAGACAACCACACCGCAATACGCGGCCAGACGGATTTGAAAACTGCCTTGGATGCATTGCTGAAACGTCCTCATGGGAAGCATTGAAATGACCATTGTCCAAATGCAGTTCCCTCCGGCAATTGTTGATCTCCATCCATTGTTTTCTGGTGCGCAGAAGGGAACATGCTTGTAACGGGTCCAGCGTTCAAGCCGTTTGCCGGGCGTGATGGTTTGTTGGTATTAGGTCAACAATGCCCATCGGGAGGGTGTGCGGCCGAAGTCGTCACCCGGGCGCTGGGGTGCTAGCCGCAATGCAGCATGGCTGTTCGCTGCGGTGCCGTTGGGCGTGGCTAGTACTCACAATGACTACGCTCATGGCTGGTTGCACCGCGTTAAGTGACATCGAACGGCAGTTGGTATTTCGGCCCATTGTTGAAGAGTCACGCTCGTATTCGGGGCCGCCGAGAAATGCCAATGAAGTGTGGATTCCTTCTGGTGCGGCGGTTTTGCATGCATGGTGGGTAACCACAGGCAAAGCGCACAATGCGGCGCCGGCGCCAGTGCTGCTTTACCTGCACGGGCAGCGCTGGAACTTGTCCGGCCATACCGAGCGCATCGCGCGCTTGCATGAACTCGGCTTCGACATCCTTGCGATTGATTATCAGGGCTTTGGCCGCAGCAGCGCTGCATTGCCCTCGGAATCGTCAGTTGTCGCCGACGCCCTCGCAGCCTGGAAATGGCTACTGCCACAACTTGCGCCAGCGCAGCCGGTCTACATTTATGGGCACTCGCTGGGCTCGGCAATTGCAGTGCAACTCGCTACGGACCCATCTGCTGGCGCGCGCGCGGCGGGCCTGATACTGGACAGCGCATTCACGTCCATTCCGGATGCTGCCGGGCAGCTACCCGGACTGGCTTGGTTGCCTCTCCACGGCTTGATGACGCAGCGCTTTGATTCGGCGGCCAGGATCAATCAGGTCACGATGCCGATTCTTTTCCTGCATGGCTCGAACGATACAGTCGTCCCGATAAAGTTAGGCCGCGCGCTGTACGGCGCAGCGTCTGGCAGCCGACAATGGGTTGTGATTGATGGTGCCGGACACAGCGATACCTTGCTTTCCACTGGACAGGAACCGCGCAGAGCGTTGCGCGCCTTCGCAAACCTTGCCGGAGTCGCTTCAAGATGAATGCCCCCTTGCTCCGAAATCCGCCTGAATCCACCCAACCAAACCCATGACGATATTCATGAAGTTACTGAGCTGCGCTTCATTGCTTGGACTGTTCATCCTGTCCTGTGGCACCGTTGGCGCGCAGTCGCCCGCCCCGATGCCTGTGCAGGACGAACCGCGCCACGAACCAGTCTTGCGTAACACGCAAGTCATGAATCTCAGGATTCAGATTTCCCCCAGTGACGAGTCGCTGATGCACACCCATCAAAACGACGCCGTTCACATCACCGTGCAGGGTTCCGATATGCGCGAGACCACGCGGCCCGGCTGGTGGGCTTCCAACCACGCAGCGGCTCCGGATGGTCTGACCTACTTTTCGGCCCTGGGCGGCAAACCCTACACGCACCAGATTCGCAACACTGGATCTCGCGAAACGAAAATCGTGGCGGTGGAGCTTCTGGGCAGCGCAGTAGGCAATCCGCGCGTGGTCGACGCACTACTTGGTTCCGAGAAAATTTCCGACAACCCGCGGACTCGCGTCGAAAAGCTGAAATCAGACTCCGCCGTGGCCGTCCCGCCGTCGCCAGCCAATGCCGTTTTGGTTTCGTTGCGCGCAGGAACCTTGAGCGGTCTCGAAGTGGCCGCTGCGATGTCATCAGGTCGCGTGCACTGGATTCCGGCTGAGACGGCGGTACGGACGGCGGCCGCGCCTGGTTCCGGCAATGACCTGATCTACGTGCGGCTGCGCTGACAACATGGCCAAGATACTTGATCCAGACCAATTTGCCGATGTCCAGCAAGCGACAAGGCAGCACCTTCGCCAGCATGGGTGCGGCGCGTACACCTTTGAAGATGGGCCGGCTCTAATGGCGCTGTCTGGCTGGACACAGCCACATCGTGTGCTGGAGTTAGGTACTGCGCTAGGCTATACCGCGTGCTGCCTGGCGCAGGGCTGCGCTTCGGCGCGGGTTGATACGATTGAAGGCGATGCCACGCACGTAGCATTAGCGCGTGAACAAATCGCCAGACATGGCTTGACCGATCGCATTACCGTGCACCATGGGCAGTTTGACGAGATGTTAGGCCAGCTGGAAATGGGGTATGACCTGGCGTTCTTTGACGGATTTGCGCCGCCTCCAGCCACCATCGCGCGGGTGCGTGATTTGCTTGCCATAGGCGGAATATTGGTCTGCTCCAACCTGCAACTTGGCCGCGGTAGCGCGGCTCGACAACTCGCGCAGGACCTTGACGATGCGCGCCGTTGGCGAGCCCTGTCGTCAATCGAAAGTGGGCGCACGGCAGTGCGCCAAAAACTAAACGCTGAATAGGACCCCGATAAAAAATAGAATCCAGTGCCTGCTGGCAGCAACCACCTTTACTTTCTGCGCCAGTGTCTCAGCGACCGGCCTGGCCACCTGCGACTCCGGCCCCGAGTCGGGATGGCCGACAATTGAAAAGCTCGAAAAGCAACTTTCCGAACGCGGATGGACGGTGCGGCGCGTCAAAGAAGATGGAGACTGTTATGAGGTCTATTCGATTGACGACAAGGGCCAGCGTGTCGAGGCCTATTTCCATCCGGTAACGCTTGCGCCCGTACCGACCAAGTCGCGCTGATTCCCTGATGGCTTGGGTGCGTGTTTGGCCAAAGTGGCAGCGTCTGCTGCACGCGGTCCTGGCATTAACCATGATTACGGCGCTTGTCACTTGTGAGGCCAGGCGCCTGCACGAATTGGCGGATTATGCCGCTTTGGCCCTCGTGCTGTTGCGGCTAGCGCTCGGCTTCGTAGGGCCGATGCAGGCGCGTTTTACGGCCGTTGCTCGCGTGCCGATGGTCACCTGGGATTGTGCGCGAGCGCTGTGGCAAGGCTGCTAGGCCCGCTACCTCAACCCGCTGGGCGCATGGATGGTCGTGCTGCTGCTGTCGTTGGGCGCTGGCGCCGCCGTGACTGCGCCCTCTATGTAACCAACCGATTCTGGGGTGAGGCGTGGTTAATTGCCGCCCATTCGCTGTTGGCCTGGCCAATGGGCGTGCTGGTCCCGATTCACATCTTAGGCGTGATTCACGCCAGTCGGCGCCACCGCGAGAATTTGGTCGGCGCAATGTCGTGGCATGGCTGCAAGCGCGACGAGTCTCCGGACACCTAGGGTAAACGGCGCGCGTGAGCTTCCGTAATCGCGCTACACGGGCAAGCCGAACGCCCAACCAGCGTACATCGGGTTTCAAAGGTCGCAACGCCGTTGTCGACATTCACTTTTTGCATGTTCGGCATTCTGCAGAGTGTCTTCACAGCACGCTGGCCGTCTGCGATGCTTGGACTTTCTAAACTCTTTCATAAAGGTCGATGCGATGCCCACTGCACCAGTTAGCCGCCCCACTGAGTTAGACGCTGAAACAAACACCAGCGCGCGACACCGGGAACAACGGCGCTGGTTTCTTGCCAGCGCCTGCGTGATCGCTGTGGCCGGGCCCGCCGCAGGCCAAAGCCCCGCAACCCCGGCCCAGCGGCCGGGTGTAGCCGCTTTGCAGCAGCCTTCAGCCACGCATATCCAAACTCGGCAGACGCCCTACTGGACACAGGCGGCGCCCCCGTCGGTCGCCCGTCAGGAGATTTACCCTGAGACTCTGGGGGGCGAGATTTACGTAGCCGGGGGCCTTTTGAGCCCCAATACGGGGTATTCGGCGCACTTCGAAACGTACGACCCCCCCTCGGATGCATGGACAAGGCTGGCGACGCTGCCGGAGGTCCGGCACCACCACATTGCACTGGTGGCGACGGGTGGGTTGTTATACGCAGCAGGCGGGTTCAGCGGTGGTTTTCCCAACTGGCATGCATACGCATCGGTGTACGTCTTTGATCCGGCATCAAACCGTTGGCGCGACAGCGTGCCTTTGCCGGTAACGCGTGCAGAGGGCGTGACTGCTGCTGTTGATGGCAAGATCTAGTATTGGGGGGGGGCGGGTGCGAGCGACCGCCGAAGCAAGGCACTTCAATGAGCATTCGGACACTACCCGCAGCGAGGTGTTTGATCCACTTACTGGCAAGTGGTCGCCGATTGCGGACGCACCGACGGCTCGCAACAGCGCCGCATCTGTCGTGATCGAAAGCAGGATTTATGCAGTGGGCGGGCGCCAGGCACTCAAGCAGGCAGACGGTTCGCTGCGTCAGGTGAACGTTGCGAACCTGGCGGTGTACGACCCGAAGACGAACCTTTGGCAAACGCGCGCTCCGATGCCGCAGGCGCAAGGCGGCCGGGCAGCCGCGGCACACGGCGGAAAGCTGCATGTCTTCGGCGGAGAACAGTGGGTTCCGGAGCGCAAGGTGTTCGACAACTGGGTTTACGACCCCGCCACCGACCGTTGGCAATCGCTTCCGCCGTTACCAACCCCAAGACATGGCCTGGGCGCCGCCACCATGGGTAACCGCATCCACGTGTTTGGTGGAGGCGCGAAAGTCGGTGGTGATGCTGCCACTGCAGTTCACGAAGTTCTTGTTCTCAGCGAGACAAGATAGTGAGCGGCACCCTGAAAGATCAGCCCTTGAACAATATTCTGAGTGAAGTGTTCACAGAATGTCCGCGACTGCCACTACCACTACTGCACCGGCACTAACCACTATCCTGAAAGGTAATTACGCATGAACTCAACCCGACGCGCATTCTCCCTGTCCAGCATTGCCCTACTTGGTTGCGCTAGCGCGGCGCCAATACTACTTGCACGCGACGCGATGGCGCAGGTGCCGGTGCCGGCGAATCTCGACGCACGCGTCAAGGCCTTCTTGGATCAACGTCGGAACACCTGGAGCCAGGGCATCAACTACTGGAATGTACGCTACCAAGACGGACAAGCCTTGCATGATCTGGTGCTCAAAAACGGCTTCAAGCGCCTGCTGGAGGTGGGCACATCGACAGGACACTCCGCAATCTGGCTCGCCTGGGCGGCTGTTAAGACCGGGGGGCGGCTCACGACTATCGAAATCGACCCGACACGCCACGCAGAAGCGCTGCGCAACTTCAAATTGGCTGGCGTTGATGCGTATATTGATGCCCGGCTGGCCAACGCGCACGACCTGGTCAAGCAATTACCCGGCCCGTGGGATCTGGTATTTCAGGACGCCGACAAGGATTGGTACCTGAACTACTGGAACGACCTCAAAGGAAAGATTGCTGTCAAGGGCTGCTACGCGGCCGACAACGTCTTGCGCCCTGAAGCGCGTCAGGTGACGCAATTCGTTGAGGCGGCCCGGCGTGATCCGGCTTTTCGTACGAGCATCGATGATCTTGGCAGCGGCGAAGGGGTGTTGTTGGCCTGCCGTACCTGAAACGGTTGCTGCCCACCTTCCGAAGCGTGCCGACCTGCGTCGTCCGACAAGCAGTTCGAATTTGACACCAAATGACTAACTTGTAAAGGTAAACCAATGACCACTCTGACTGTTAACGGAAAAACCGTGAAAGTTGACACTGACTTGCAGACTCCACTGTTGTGGATCCTGCGGGAAGACCTTGGCTTGACGGGAACCAAATACGGCTGCGGCGTTGCGTCGTGCGGAGCCTGTACGGTGCACCTTGATGGACAGGCAATTTATGCCTGTCGGACTCCGCTGTCTGCAGTTGTTGGCAAGGCCGTCACAACCATTGAAGGTTTGTCGCCAACTGGCGATCACGCGCTCCAAAAAGCATGGATTGTCGAGCAAGTGCCTCAATGCGGATACTGCCAATCAGGCCAGATCATGCGTGCAGCTGCGCTGCTGTCCGCCAACCCTAGCCCGACCCGCGGTCAAATCGTCAACACGATGTCCGCCAACCTGTGCCGGTGTGGTACCTACTCTCGAATCGTGCGTGCTATCGAGCGCGTTGCAAAGGGAGCCTGACCATGACGTTCTCTGCAAAGTTATCCCGGCGCGAGTTTGTGGGTTCTATGGGCTTCCTCAGCATTGCCATTCTGGGCAATGGCGCTATCTTGCTCGCACAAGGCGAAGCCAACGCACAGAAACCTGGCCACCTGTCGGCGAACGCCTGGGTCAAAATCTCGGCAAATAACGAAATCACAATCCGCTTCGCGGCCACGGAGATGGGGCAGGGAGTCATGACGTCATTGCCAATGATTCTGGCTGAAGAACTCGACGCGGACTGGTCAAAGGTTCTTGTCGAGCAAGTCAACCAGGACCAGGACAAGACCTACGGAAACCCGCTTTTCGGAGGAAACCTGTTTACTGCCGGCAGTGAGTCTATTGAGGGCTACTTCCCTATCATGCGGCAAGCAGGTGCCACAGCGCGCAGAATCCTTATCTACACTGCCGCCGAGGCGTGGGGCGTTCCGGTTTCTGAGGTGTCTTCTGAACCAAGTGTCATTCTTCACAGGGCAAGCGGGCGAAGAATGAGCTTCGGTCAAATCGCCGCGTTATCGAAGATCGTCTCTGATGTTCCCGCTATCACCGAAACCGACTTGAAACCGCGCTCGACGTATCGCCTCATCGGTACCGATCCTGGTCGGCGCGACATTCCGAGTAAGACACGAGGCGAGACAGTCTACTCAGTCGATGTGAGAGTGCCGGGAATGGTTTATGCGGCACAACTTCATGCGCCGGTTGAGGGCGAGACGCCAGTAGTCGTTTCAGATGCGGAAGCGAGGGCGGTGCAGGGAGTCATAGCCATCGTGCTGCTGCGCAATTCCATTGCCGTTGTCGCTCACCGTTGGGAAGTTGCGAGGTATGCTCGTGACCTCCTTAAGGTGGAGTGGACAACGACATCATCGTTTCGTTCGGCCAACAGCACAACCGATCTGGCGGCGGCTGTAACGGCCGCTAGCGATCTCGGACGCATCGCGAAAGTCTGGTCAACGCGCGGCAACGCAGTTGCGAGTTTGAGCGGCACTGGCCGGCGGGTGGTCGAAGCCACCTACACAACCGACTACGTCTACCACGCCCAGATGGAGCCGCTGGCGGCAGTAGCCTCGGTGGACGCTGATGGCAAGGGAGCCGAAGTCTGGTTGGGCACGCAAAGCCAAACACTTTCTATCGCTGCGGCGGCGCAGACGCTTCAAACCACGCCTGACCGGATCCGTTTCCACGCCATGCAAATGGGCGGCGGATTCGGCCGACGAACCTTTTTCGGCCGAGACCTCTTGAGCGACGCGTTGATACTGTCTCGACAGGTAAGACGGCCGGTCAAGCTGATCTGGACCAGAGAGGACGATGTGAAAAATGCCTGGCTGCGTCCTGCTGGTGCGCACAAGCTGCATGCGGCCCTGGATGAGACTGGGAAAGTGGTTGCACTGCGCCATCGTGTGGCCAGCCCATCCATCCTCGCTTTCGCATGGCCGCAACGCTGGGCTGGTTTGAATAACTCTGATCCTTTGGTGATGGAGGGTGCCGAGAGCATTGATTACGACATTCCGGATTTTCTTGCCGAGCACGTCCTGATGGAGCGCCGCGCCAGAGTCTCTGCATGGCGCGCCATCGGCTGGGGTACCAATTGCTTTGCCCGGGAATGCTTTATCGACGAACTCGCCCATGCAGCCGGCAGCAACCCGGTGGACTTCAGGCGCCGCCTTCTGAACAAGAGCGCGCGCGGACGCGCGGTTTTGGAGGCAGTCGTCAAGATGTCGAACTTTCAAAAGCCGCAGCCGGGCCGCGCGTTGGGTCTCTCGTTCGCTGGTTACAAGACGACGTTAGGCGCGGGCGTTGCCGAATTGTCCATCGACCGCACGTCGGGGCAAATTAAGGTTCACCGGTTTTGGGCCGCTGTCGATACTGGAATTGCGATTCACCCGAACAATCTTCAAGCCCAGGTCGAAGGCGGCATCATCTACGGCTTGTCGGGTTTGTTGAAAGAACGCATCTCTATCGTCAAGGGTGAAATCGAGCAGAACAACTTCTACGACTACGAAGTGCTTCGAATGAATGAAATTCCGGAGATTAGCGTCCGGATCGTGGAATCCGGGGCAGCGCCTTCAGGTGCTGGAGAGATTGGCGTTCCCATGACGGGTGCAGCGGTCGCCAATGCTGTCTTTGCGCTGACCGGAAAACGGCTGCGCGATATGCCGTTCACGCCGGCCCGAGTCAAGTCGCTGCTTGATTCGTGACTAACTACTTGAGTTCATACCTAAAAAACCATTTTGAACGTCTCCGTTCGAGTGAACAACCATAGCCACTGGAGGTCTTAGTTTGGCACGGTTGAAGTCTCAATATGAAAACGCCACCACCTGCACTTGAGCTTGTGCAGATGGTGGCGCGACGACCTTATTGTTATGTTTGGCTTAGGGCTTAGAGGGGCCGATTCATTCCTGTCGCTAGTTGCTTTCTCCTGATTCTGATCACTGCTTGCTAGAAGCGCGCGCCGAGGGTCAATGACACCAATCTAGGTTGCCCGATGTAGCGTCCCAG
>Ga0209181_10008336_pt1 | contig 13927 bp, 9 predicted proteins | sample MAT05_FD_187208 | JGI IMG/M metagenome (GOLD analysis project Ga0209181, IMG submission 187208) | Freshwater microbial communities from Lake Fryxell liftoff mats and glacier meltwater in Antarctica - MAT-05 (SPAdes) (version 2) | ecosystem: Environmental > Aquatic > Freshwater > Ice > Liftoff... | reverse complement strand
ACAGTGAGATGGGGTGAATCCTGGGTTTACCTGGTCAGTTGGAAACCAGCTAACGAATGGATTCAAGTCAACATCAAATTAGGAAACGCTTCTAGATTAGCGATGCAACTGCTCCGTTTTTTCAATCTGTGATTAGACTCTGAACGGCTTTTACCTGAGCAGCGATAGGTTTCTCACTACTTCAGATTGGAGAATTCAGGATATTTAATAGTCATCACAAGTAGTTCCAATGGCGTAAGTTGGATAGAGGATTTGTTGAGCAACGCAGTGTAGTGGTGGTTATGCGGCTTATTCCAGTTTTTTCAGTGGTTTCAGCAGTTTTTATTGGCTCCATGCCCTCCGCTGGGCTAGCGCAAACGCCTGTGGCGCTCAACCGAGCAAAGCAAGGAATGATCGTGTCGGCTAATCCTTTGGCAAGTCAAGCTGGATTGGCGATGTTGCAGCAAGGCGGCAATGCGGTGGATGCAGCCGTGGCGACGACTTTTGCCATTTCTGTCGTGGAGCCATACTCAGCCGGAATTGGCGGCGGCGGCTTTTTGCTGCTGCGCGTGGGCAAAACTGGTGAGGTTAAAGCGCTTGATTTTCGGGAACGGGCACCCTTGGCGGCGACTGCAAAAATGTATTTAGATGCCTCTGGAAAGGCGCGACCCCAAGCCAGTACAGAAGGCTACCTCGCGGTAGGAGTTCCGGGAACGGTGGCGGGATTGGCGGAAGTGCATCGTCAGTATGGCAAGCTACCCTGGAAAACGGTAGTCCAACCCGCGATCGCCCTCGCAAAAAAGGGCTTTGTGGTCACGCCCAAACTATCAGCCGCAATTGCCCGTAGTCCTACCTTACAAACCAATCTAGCAATTCGGCAAATCTTTCTGCCCCAAGGAAAGCCGCCTGAGATTGGCGAGACGCTGATTCAAACCGATTTGGCAAAGACCTTAAGCGCGATCGCCCAAGACCCGCGCAGTTTCTATACAGGCAGCATTGCCACCGCGATCGCTCAAGATATGGCAACCAATGGCGGCATCATTACCCAACAAGATTTACAGCAATATCGCCCAATTTGGCGCGCTCCCGTTTGCGGCAATTTTCAATTTGCACGTACCGCGCGGGTCTGTTCCATGCCGCCGCCGTCGTCCGGTGGAGTGCATCTGTTGCAAATGCTGAATCTGCTCAGTGGCACTATCGGTGGAGCGTCTCTAAAAACCCTGGGCTGGCATCATCCCGATGCGCTGCACTGGATGGTCGAAAGTATGCGGATTGCCTACGCCGATCGCGCTCAATTTCTGGGCGATCCAGATTTTGTTAAAGTGCCTGTTGCGGCTCTGATCAGTCCTGCCTATGCCGAAAAACGCCGCGTAGAAATTGACCTAGGCAAAGCGCGATCGTCTAATGAAGTGAAGCCTGCCGATCCCGCGCTACTCAAGCGTTTGTCTGGCAAGGAATCGGCAGATACTAGCCATTTGAGCGTCGTCGATCAAGCTGGTAACGCCGTCAGCCTCACCTTTACCATCAACCTCGGGTTTGGCGCACAGGTGGTTGCAGCAGGCACCGGCATTGTTTTGAACAACGAAATGGATGATTTCGCGATCGCGCCCAACACTCCCAATGCCTTCGGCTTAGTCGGCGGCACAGCAAACGCGATCGCCCCGCGCAAAACGCCCCTTTCCAGCATGACTCCCACGATCGTTACGGAAAATGGGCAGATTCGACTGGTGGCAGGGGCACCGGGCGGCAGCACGATCATCACCACTGTTTTGCAAATTGTGCTGAATGTGTTGGTATACGACATGGATGCCCGGGTTGCAGTGGCGGCTCCTCGGCTGCATCATCAGTGGCTACCGGACAAACTGATGGTGGAGAAACAGGGGTTTGATCCGCTGACGTTGGCAGAATTACGCCGTCGTGGACACACGATTGAAGAGCGATCGGGCTGGGGCAATGCCACCATTATTCTTCGCACGAGTGACGGTTGGCTAGAAGGAGCCGCCGATCCACGGGGAGAAGGCGCAGCGGCTGGCTTTTAGGTTAATCTACAACCTTCAGCAAACCCATCCGCAGGCGATCGAACACTCGATTAATCAATAGTTTTTCTTGGGAATTCAAAGTACCCAATATCAACAATGAATGCTGATCCACACGGGTAATTTGGCGTGTAGTTAAAATCCGTTCGACAATCTCTTCAAGGGGCAATGTGTTTAGAGTGGAGGCGTTCATGGTAGATACTCAACTAGGGGCTTCAACACCTTTGAGTATCCCGTTATTTCCAGCTTTTACAGGTGACAAACGCCCTTACTTAAACGTGATCATTTCTGTTTCTCTAAGTGATTACAATCACGCGACCTTCAGTTCTTGCATCCTCTAAGAGAATTCCTCCCATCAAACTATGACGGCTAAAATCTTGAAGCGCTGGCAATTTTGGATCGATCGCGGTGGCACTTTTACCGATATTGTGGCGCGGCATCCTGACGGGTCGCTCTTGGTACACAAATTGCTGTCCGACAATCCACGCTACCAGGATGCCGCGATTCAGGGCATTCGCGAGATTTTGGGCATCTCTGCGGATACACCGATTCCGGCAGAGCAGATTGAAGCGATCAAAATGGGAACGACCGTGGCGACGAATGCGCTGCTGGAACGCAAGGGCGATCGCGTTCTATTCATCACCACAAAGGGCTTTCGGGATGTGCTGCGGATTGGCTACCAACATCGCCCCAATATTTTCGCCTTGCAGATTATTTTGCCTGAAATGCTCTACGAACAGGTGCTTGAAGTGGATGAACGCTACAGCGCCCAAGGGGAAGAATTAGTTTCGATTACGTCTGAAACAGAGACGCAGTTGCTCATATCACTGCAATCTGCCTATGACAGCGGGATTCATTCCTGCGCGATCGCGTTTTTGCATGGTTACCGCTACCCCGATCATGAGCAGCAGGTGGCAGAAATTGCACAGGCGATCGGGTTTACCCAAATTTCTGTGTCTCATCAAGTTAGCCCTCTGATGAAGCTCGTCAGTCGCGGCGATACGACCGTCGTCGATGCCTATCTATCGCCCATTTTGCGACGCTACGTTGAGCAAGTGGCGGTAGCGTTAGGCGATGGGCGAGAGGTAAGAGACGAGGGGAAAGAAGAAGAAATCTCATCTTTCCCCTCTCACCTATCGCCTTGCCTTTTTTTCATGCAATCCAACGGCGGCTTAACCGATGCCCAATCTTTTCAGGGCAAGGACAGCATTTTGTCGGGTCCGGCTGGCGGAATGGTGGGCGCGGTACAAACCTGCAAACAGGCAGGGCTGGAAAAAATTATCACTTTTGACATGGGCGGCACATCAACGGATGTGGCGCACTATGCCGGGGAGTATGAACGTACCTTTGAAACGGAAGTGGCGGGGGTGCGGCTGAGGGCACCGATGATGTCGATCCATACGGTGGCGGCGGGGGGCGGCTCCATCCTGAAATTTGATGGGGCACGTTACCGGGTGGGTCCAGAGTCAGCCGGGGCAAATCCGGGTCCTGCCTGCTATCGCCAAGGCGGGCCGCTGACGGTTACAGACTGCAATGTGATGTTGGGGCGAGTGCAGCCAAACTTTTTTCCAGCGGTATTTGGGACGGAGGGAAATTTGCCGCTGGATGAGGAAGTGGTGCAGCGCCAGTTTGCAAAGCTGACAGCGGAGATTCACCAGGCAACAGACGACACCCGATCGCCTGAACAGGTGGCGGAAGGTTTTTTGGCGATCGCCGTAGAAAAGATGGCAAATGCCATCAAAAAAATCTCGGTGCAGCGCGGCTATGACATCACGGAATACACGCTCTGCTGTTTCGGCGGTGCTGGGGGACAACATGCCTGCGCGATCGCCCAAACCTTGGGCATTCAGCAAATTTTCATTCATCCTTATGCTGGAGTTTTGTCCGCCTATGGCATGGGTCTGGCAAACCAAAGCGTCATCCGTGAACAATCGCTTGAAATTCCGTTGACTGACGCTGCCTTGCCCAATCTGGAAGCCGCGATCGCCCAACTCACCGCCACGGCAACCACCGAACTGATCCGCCAAAACTCCACCCTTGAAACCTCCCTGACCGCTTCAGCCAAAGCCCATTTGCGCTACGAAGGGACTGATTCTGCCTTAATCGTGGAGTCTGGCAGCATGGCTGAAATGATCTCCCGTTTTGAAAAGGTGCATCGCCAGCGCTACGGCTTCATTGCCCCAGGCAAACCCTTGATTGTCGAAGCCCTTTCCGTCGAAGTGATAGGTAGTGTGGCAGCGTTGGATGAACCCATGCCCAAACTACACCGCACAGAGCCTTTACAGCCGATCGCTACCCGTCCCATGCACGTTTCCGGCAATTGGCAACCCGTGCCCCTGTATCAACGCGATCGCCTGAGTCCCGGCGACACCATTCCCGCCCCCGCTCTTATCCTAGAAGCCACTGGCACCAACGTCATCGAACCGGGCTGGCAAGCACAGGTGACTGAACAGAGCGATTTAATACTGACTTGCATTGAGCCATTCAAAACTCAAAACTCAAAACTCAAAACTCAACCCTTAAAGCCCGATCCCGTGCTGCTGGAAATTTTCAATCATTTGTTTATGGCGATCGCCGAGCAGATGGGCGTAACTCTGCAAAACACTAGCTATTCCGTCAACATTAAAGAGCGACTCGATTTCTCCTGCGCTGTATTTGATCGGCACGGGCACCTGATTGCGAATGCGCCTCATATCCCTGTGCATTTAGGATCAATGGGCGAAAGTGTGCAAAGTTTGATCCGCGATTCGTTCCACGATCCCAAAGGGAATCACGGGGATGCTTTTTGTCCCGGTGATGTCTACATCTTGAACAATCCCTACAACGGCGGCACTCACTTACCCGATGTTACGGTAATTACTCCCGTCTTTTTAGAGGGCATAGAATCTAGTCATCAATTCTTCGTTGCATCCCGTGGACACCATGCCGACATTGGCGGCATTACGCCGGGTTCCATGCCTCCTAATAGTGTGTCGATTGACCAGGAGGGGGTGCTAATCGATCACTTTAAACTGATCGATCAAGGAGATTTTCGAGAAGCTGAGTTGCTGGAGATGCTGACGGCTGGAGCGTATCCAGTTCGCAATCCAGCCCAAAATCTAGCAGATTTAAAGGCGCAAGTCGCCGCCAATGCCAAAGGGGTACAGGAGTTGCAGGCAATGGTGCAGCATTTCGGCTTGGAGACAGTGCAGGTATACATGCAGCATGTGCAAGACAACGCTGAATCTGCGGTGCGGCGGGTGATTGATGTTTTGGGGAAAGGTGGGACGAATCGCGCTTTTACCCTGGCGATGGACAATGGCTGCGAAATTCGGGTAGCGATCGCGATCGACCTAGATTCTCGCAGTGCCAAAATCGATTTCACAGGCACCTCGCCCCAACAGCCGAATAACTTCAATGCACCGCTGGCAGTCTGTAAAGCCGCCGTCCTTTACGTCTTCCGCACTTTGGTTGAAGATGATATTCCCCTAAATGCGGGCTGCCTAAAGCCCTTGGAAATCATCGTCCCAGAAGGCTGCCTGCTCAATCCCCATTACCCGGCTGCGGTAGTTGCAGGCAACGTGGAAACCTCCCAAGTGGTCACTAGCGCGCTGTATGGAGCGCTGGGTGTAATGGCATCAGCTCAAGGCACGATGAACAATTTCACCTTGGGCAATCAGCACTATCAGTACTATGAGACCATTTGTGGCGGAGCAGGTGCAGGCGCGTCCTTTGATGGCGCAGATGCGGTGCAAACTCACATGACGAACTCCCGTCTTACCGATCCAGAGGTGCTGGAGTGGCGGTTTCCGGTGCTGCTAGAAGAATTTTCTATTCGTCTTCACAGCGGCGGCGAAGGAAACTATCGCGGCGGTGAGGGTGTAGTGCGGCGGCTCAAATTCCGAGAACCGATGACGGCAGCGATTCTATCGGGACATCGAGTCGTCCCGCCTTTTGGCATGAATGGGGCGAGATCAGGGAAAGTCGGGTGTAATTGGATTCAGCGGCATGACGGCACGATTGAACCCTTGGGCAGCACAGCATCAGCCCAAATGCAGGCGGGTGATGTATTTGTGATTGAAACTCCTGGTGGTGGTGGCTATGGATCTAAAGAGGAGCAGATTTCCTGATATTCAACAAATGCTGACAAGCTGCCAGCCCTTACTCGGTGCGTTGGGTGCTGAAGGATGCTTGAGCTTGAACTTCGGTATTTTTCACGTCAGTTCGCTCAGAATCCACCGAGGAAGCCGATGTTTCAACCGTGCTGATTGCCAACTCTGGTTCAACAACGGGTTTGCGGGCTTCAATCATTTGAATGACCCGATTGACACTTTCCGGCAGGATGACCACCAAGCTGTTTAAAGGAGCGTTATCTAGGGCAGTTTGAATGGCGGTGATTTCGTCTAGAACCGTTTCATAGCGGCAATCGGGCTTTGCTTGCTGTAACCCTCGCGCAATCCAACGGGCAGCATCGCCACGGGGTCGCCCACGGGTATCATCATCCTCTTTGATGATGATGCGATCGAACATATCAGCCGACAGAGTACCCAAGGTGACGAAATCTTCATCCCGGCGATCGCCCGGACCTCCGACTACGCCAATCCGCTCACCGGGCCAATTCCGCACGAAGCCTCCCAGCGCCTCGTAACTGTGAGCATTGTGAGCGTAATCCACTAGGGCATGATAAGTACCCAAATTGAATAAATTCATGCGACCCGGTGTCTGTGCCGCAGATGCGCGGAAAGTCAGTAGCGCCGCTCGAATGTCTTTAATGTCTACGCCTTGAGCAAATGCTGCCAAACTCGCTGCCAGCGCATTGGCAATCATGAAGGGTGCCCGTCCAGCCAGAGTTAAGGGCACGTTTTCAGCCGGTTCAATCCGCAGCGTCCAGTCGCCCTTTAGAATCGACAAATAGCCATTTTCATACACTGCTGCCAAGCCACCTTTTTGAGTATGCGCTTTAATTAGCTCATTGTCAGAATTCATCGAGAAATAGGCAACCTGAGCGTTAACCCGGCGTGCCATGTCTGATACAAGCGGATCATCAGCATTGAGGACTGCATAGCCATTAGGCATCACGGTTTCAGCCACAACGCCCTTCACCCGCGCCATTTGATCAATGGTGTTAATATCGCCCAGTCCCAAGTGATCAGCCGCAACGTTCAAGACTACGCCCACGTCACAGGCACTAAACCCTAGACCAGAGCGCAGAATGCCCCCCCGCGCACTTTCCAGAATCGCCACTTCTACCGTAGGGTCTTGCAAGATCAGTTGAGCGCTTTGCGGTCCGGTGTTGTCGCCCGGTTCTGCCATGTAGTCGCCGATGTAGGTACCGTCTGTGGTGGTGTAGCCGACCACCTGCCCCGTTTGCCGAAAGATATGGGCAATCAAGCGTGTGGTGGTGGTTTTGCCGTTGGTTCCGGTCAAGGCAATGATGGGGACACGGCTGGGGGTGCCGGGTGGAAAGAGCATGTTTAGCACGGGGGCTGCCACGTTGCGGGGAATGCCTTTGCTGGGGCAAACATGCATCCGAAAGCCAGGAGCCGCATTAATTTCGACGATTACTCCATCGACTTCGCGCAAGGGACGGGTAATGTCTTGGGTGACTATATCAATCCCTGCGATATCCAAACCAATGGTTTTTGCAGCCCGTTTGGCAATCCATAGGTTTTCGGGATGGATGTCATCGGTGCGATCGACCGAGGTGCCGCCCGTGCTGAGATTTGCGGTCGCCCGCAGGTAAAATAGCTCACCTTTTGGCAAGATCGTTTCAACGGTGTAGCCCTGTTTTTCTAACAACTGCCAACTGGTGCGATCGAGTTCGATTTTGGTCAGCACATTATCATGACCTTCGCCTCGCCGGGAATCGCTGTTGGTTTCTTCAATCAATTCTTCAATGGTATGAATGCCATCTCCGACGACGTGAGCCGGAATCCGTTCAGCCACGGCGACAACAGTGCCATCTATGACCAAAACGCGATGATCCCGCCCGGCATAAAAACGTTCTATGATCACCGATCGCGAGACTTCCTTGGCGGCATCATAGGCTTCGATCGCCACTTCCCAAGCATTAATATCAATCGTAATGCCGCGCCCATGGTTGCCATCTAGGGGTTTAATCACAATCGGGTAGCCGCCCACATACTCAACAGCTTCCTCTAGCTCATCAAAAAAGTTGATGACGGTGCCGCGCGGCACAGGAATCCCGGCATTTCGCAGAACACTTTTGGTGCCCTCTTTATCACTGGCAAGCTCTACACCCAAAATACTGGTGTAGTTACTCAACGTTGCCTGCATCCGTTTCTGATGAACCCCATACCCTAGCTGAATTAGGTGGCGGGCGCCCAATTCAAACCAAGGAACGCCCCGCGCTTCGGCTTCCTTGACGATCGCCTCAGTGCTAGGTCCTAAAGAAGCATCTGCCGCAAGTTGACGAAGATCATTCAGATCTTTCTCTAATTCTTCTGGAGAATATATCCCCTGATCAATAATTCCCTGGCAAAGGCGCACTGCCGCCCGTGCTGCATATCGCCCTGCCTGCTCATGGACATATTCGATCGCCACCTGATAAGTTCCCAGGTCAGCCGTTTCGCGGGTGCGCCCAAAGCCCACGATCATGCCAGCGAGTTCTTGTAACTCCAGCGCCACATGTTCCACAATGTGCCCCATCATCGTGCCTTCCTGTACGCGCTTCAAGAAGCCGCCACGGCATCCCGGAGAACAGAAATGCTCAACTAAGCTAGGAAGCGTCTGAGTCAGCCCTTCATAGAAACCCGGAATCACATTAGAAGGCTGATCAGCCAGTTCTTCTAGATCCAGACGCATCACCACCACCTTTTGACGGCGAATGCTCCAGTAGTTAGGACCGCGTAATGTCTGGATTTTGAGTATTTTCATAGCACTATCCGGGAAAGTTAAGCTGTGGTGCTGTAAATGTCGGCAGTGTTCATCGAGCGATAAACCATCGAGTGAGGAAACATTGAGTGATGATTGCTATTGCTCACTCGCGTAACCAATAACTCAGTGTCTTTTGCGATGGGGGTCTAAACTGTTCACCTTGAACGATTTAATCCTAAAGCCTCGAGTCTAACCCATCATTTAATGGCTTCGTTCTAATTAGCCAATTAGCGACTGTTCTCTGTTTCACGCCATACTTCTCGTCATTATAAGTAGGCTCTATCACTGATAACGCGTTCGTTTTAAGTGTGGTCAACGGTGGAATGAATTGGAATACGCTGGTGCAAATTAAAGCGATCGCCATGAACCAAAATGTGAATTCGTAAGTTGCTAATGCTGAGAGGGTCGGTTGCTCCAATATGAGACAAGTTGGTGTGAGTCAGTTCTTTTGGATCAATAACTGTTACTGTACCTTTTCCGATCACTTGTAGCAGTCCATCTCCTTCAAATAAGGAGCAGGTGTCTTCATCAATGCCAATGCCAAACAGATCAGGATGTCCTGCGATCGCGCTCATCAAACGAGCCATCCGGTTGCGATTATGAAAATGCTGATCGACCAATAGTTCTGGAATGATCCCCAGACCCGTGGTAATGTCTACCAGCGATCGATTAGGCGACTCGCCACTCCCTCCTCCCGCGATCATGTAATATCCCATCACTGCCGCGCCAGCGCTTGTGCCAGCCAGCGTAATTTCACCCCGCTGCGCCCGCTGACGAACGACCTCCATTAAGGGTGTATCTGCCAACAATCCACACAGCCGCAGTTGATCGCCTCCGGTCATAAACACGCCCGTACAGCTTTCGGCATAACTCTGCAAAATGGGATCTTCACACTGAGCGCGGTCTTGAATATCTAAAATTTCAATGCCTTTAGCTCCCATCTCTGTGAAAATTTCGCGGTATCGTTGACCAATAACCGCAGGTTCACGAGAAGCAGACGGAATAATCGCAATTTGGGCATCCGTTGAGCCGGAGCGAGCAAAAAAGCTGTGCAAGATCTCCCGCCCATGAACTTTATCTTCGGCTCCACCGATGATCATAATGGCGGTTTTTGTAGATTGGGGCATTTCCTCTCCAAGGGACTGATACTGTAGCCGAGGTGCAGCGTCTATACCCGGCGTGGGATAAAACAAGCGCTCTAACAGCCTTGTAACTGCCGTAAAAACACTACTTTTACTCATTTTTATGTGTTCTCCGATTTTGTTAAGGGAGTACCATAATCGAGGTAATGCTGATGCCCTCATCTACTACATTAATCTTGCTAAGTGATCGAGCAGGTCAGACCTACTTTTGATACGCTACAAACTCTGGCGGCGTTTGCCACAGATGTTTTTGCTGAAAATCTTCATAAAAAGACGCGTCATGACAAATCATTAAAGCTTAGTTTAAATCAATTCAAACTGTTTCTTGACCTCAGTTGCTTTACCTCAGTCATTTCGTTCTTAGTCAAAGCTAGGACTTACGCATTCGCCCCCTAAATCCCCCAATTCTGGGGGACTTTGATCTCTAGCTCCCCCAGAATTGGGGGTTGGGGGGCAAATTTCGGTTGATTTGCGTAAGTCCTGAAAGCTTCACCTAAACTCAGAGCGCCTAATCAATCGCCCCTCATCATAATCTAAGTGTGGATTCGTAGCTATGCGCTTTGATGTTGTGACCCTATTTCCTGATTTTTTTGCCTCCCCCTTAAGTTCAGGACTGTTAGGAAAGGCGCTTGCCAAGCAAATTGCTGAAGTTCATTTAACCAATCCCCGCGACTTTACAACCGACAAACATCATCGGGTTGATGACGAGCCTTATGGCGGCGGAGTCGGCATGTTAATGAAGCCAGAGCCAATTTTTGCGGCAGTTGAATCGTTGCCTATTTTGCCCCAGCGACAGGTGCTAATGATGACTCCGCAAGGAGAAACAATGCATCAAGGCATGTTCCGAGATTTTGCGGCAAATTGGGATCAGTTGGTCATCATTTGTGGACATTATGAGGGGGTTGATGAGCGGGTATTGAATTTGGTGACGCAGGAAGTTTCCCTGGGCGACTTTGTGCTGACCTGTGGCGAAATTCCGGCGTTGACCTTGCTGAATGGCGTGATTCGGCTGTTGCCTGGAACCGTAGGTAAGCAAGAGTCGCTGAAACTGGAAAGTTTTGAGGATGGGTTGTTGGATTATCCGCAATATACTCGTCCGCCTGTGTTTCGAGAATGGGCGGTGCCAGAGGTGTTGCGATCGGGAAATCATCAGGCGATCGCCCAGTGGCGCAAAGAGCAGCAGCAGCAACGAACCCGCGATCGCCGTCCTGATTTGTATGAGAAATGGGAGAGGGAACAGGGGGGCGGGGGTCAGGAATCATGAGGTTAGGGGTCAGGGAATGACGAGTGACGAGTGGCGAATAGGGAATCATCAATAATCATTAGGTTTAGAGTGGTGATAAATTTCGGTGTCTAAAATTGAGGTAGATAACTTGGTAGATACCTTTAAGTCAAAGCCAGGATAGCCATTTAGGTGTTTTATGAAGTACTCAGCCATTCAACGGGTCTGCTTGACTGTAGTGGGATGTTTTTTAGCCAATGCGATCGCGATCGATCAATCTGGCTCCTTGCCTAAATTGTCTGTCACTTTAGGGATAGAAGCTCACGCGAGAAGCAGTGGCGGTCGCAGTGGCGGTGGTTCTTTTCGGTCTAGCCCGTCTCGTCAATCTAGCCCCAGCCGTCCCTCTAGCCCGTCCTATTCCAACCCCAATTCTGGCGGCTACCAGTCCAATCCCTACGGATATAACCGGGGCGGCGGCACGGTAGTTCCGGTGCCTGTGGGTCCTGGCTACACCACTCCTGGCTATGGCGGTACCACGGCATATGGTTCCTCCAATAATTTCGTGTTTACATTGGGATTGTTGTTAGTAGGTGGCGCTGGGTTTGCTCTGTTGCTTGCTTATCTGGCGGCAAAGGCAAAGAGTGGCGATCGCTCAGGGTTTGGGGCAGCTATTGACAAAGAGTTGGACAACAATATCGTCACCGTTAGCAAAATTCAAGTGGCGCTATTGGCGCAAGCACGGGAGATTCAGACCGATCTGACTAAGTTCAGCCTAGAAGTAGATACCGACACTCAGGCAGGGCTTTATCAACTGATGCAAGAATCTGTCTTGGCTCTATTGCGTAGCCCAGAAAATTGGAGCCATGTTTTAGCCAGTTCACAAACCGTAAAAAGTCCTGAAGCGGCAGAAGCACTGTTCAACCAAATTTCTGTTGCAGAGCGAAGTAAGTTTAGTGTGGAGACGTTAAGCAACGTCGGCGGTAAGGTGTATCGGCGAGACTTTAAGCCCGATCCGGAAGAAGATCCTGCTTCTTACATTGTGGTAACGCTGGTTGCGGGCACGGCACATGATAAACCGCTATTTGACAAAATTCAGACGGAAACCGCCTTGAAGGACTCTTTGCAAAAACTGGCAGCGATTCCGCCCGATTACCTGATGGTATTTGAGCTATTGTGGAGTCCCCAGGATGCCCAAGACAGCCTAACGTACGAGGAGCTACTGACTGAATATACCGAGATGGCTCAGATTTAGCTTAGTTAAAGGGTGTATTTGACCGAATTAGCCCTGTAAGTGGGCACATTAGCCATATCAACGGGCACACATCAAAAGAAGGTAGTAAGGGTGTTATGGTTCAGCTAGAGGGAGCCGATGGCGCAGAGTTAACCAACGACATCGTGACGGTTAGCCTGTTGCAAATAGCATTACGGGCGGATGCACGTAGACTTCAGATACTGCTGAATGAGTGGGGGGAAACCGCAGACACTGCAACCCCAGAAGGACTATTTTCACTGCTGCAACAGGTGGCACAGGGGCTATTGGATTACTCCCGCTATTGGACTCATGTGCTAGCAAGCTCCAAAACAGTGAATGCCTACGAAGAAGCCGAAGAGGTCTTTAATGCTTGGTCGCTGCGAGAACGCAGCAAGTTCAGTGCTGAAACCTTGACCAATGTTGATGGAGTCATTACTAAGCGATCGCCCGTTCCTCCCAGCGTTGAGGATACTCCCGCTTACATTGTGGTAACGCTAATTTTGGGTACAGAAGGCGATCGCCCCCTATTTAGCGAAATTTATTCGGCTTCTGCCCTCCGAGATGTCCTGGATGATATTCGACTGATGCAGCCCCTCTATTTGCTCGTCTTTGAAATGCTCTGGAGTCCTCAAAACCTCGACGACAGCCTCACCGAAGCCGAACGTGCTATCGAATATGCAGAGATGGCAGCGATCGCCTAAGCCAGAGAAATCATTAGGGGATTGACATTTGGGCAACCTCTCGATCATTCATCCAAGATTTACAGTCCAAATGCTAAACCCTGACTGCCGCATTCCAGCCTAAGATAAGAATATGAGTGACAAGGACGACAGCTACAAACTTATTAGTGACAATCGCTACGCGCGCTTTCAGTTCGAGATTTTGGAAACCTACGAAGCTGGAATTCAGCTAGTGGGAACCGAAGTGAAATCGATTCGGGCAGGCAAGGTTAATCTTAAGGATGGATTTGCCTTAATTCGCGATGGAGAGGCGTTTTTAATGAATGTCCACATTGCTCCTCACGACTCAACCCGCCAAACCTACAACCACGATCCCCGCCGTAACCGTAAATTGCTGCTTCACCGAGATCAACTTCGTAGCCTAACTGGAAAGGTTGAACAGCAGGGTTTAACGCTGGTTCCTCTGAAGATGTATATGAAGCGCGGCTGGGTCAAGATTGTGATTGGGCTAGCACGGGGCAAGAAACTGCACGACAAGCGGGAAGATATCAAGCGGCGCGATGATCAGCGCGATATGCAGAGGGCAATGAAAACTCAATAAAGAGAAATGCTTGGCGGTGAGTCCAATGCCTCGAATGACTCTGGGATAACAAGCGTAAGCAACCCGATTTAACTAACGATTTTTGCGGGAAAAGTTTTGGACAAACCTAGAATCAAATCGGCGAAATGAGGTAGCGCGA
>Ga0209181_10008335_pt1 | contig 13927 bp, 11 predicted proteins | sample MAT05_FD_187208 | JGI IMG/M metagenome (GOLD analysis project Ga0209181, IMG submission 187208) | Freshwater microbial communities from Lake Fryxell liftoff mats and glacier meltwater in Antarctica - MAT-05 (SPAdes) (version 2) | ecosystem: Environmental > Aquatic > Freshwater > Ice > Liftoff... | reverse complement strand
TCGACCCTCCAGTCCGGGAAGTAGCCCAGCAGCACGTAGGTGAGGTTCGTCGCCGCACCCTTCGCCCGCGCCGCCGACACCTGGCTCGACCGCACCACGCGGGTGCCGTACAGCTCGCCCGGCGGCGTGCCCGACGAGCTCGACCCGCGGAACATGAACGGCCCCTTGCCGTCGGCCGCGCTCACCGCGTCGGCCCGGCGGTTCATCAGCGCCGCGAACAGCGTCTTCCGCATCACCCACGCGCTCGGCGCGTCCACCGCGTCCGGCAGCTTGCTCTCCAGCAGCGCCACGTCCCCCGGCTGGAACGTGTCGCCGTTCGCGCCCGTCGTGCTCGCCGTGTGCGTGCCGATGCCGCTGTAGGTGGTGAGCCCCTTGATCTGCGTGCCGCCGGTCCCTTCGAGCATCGCCAGGTCGGCCTTGAGGGCCGCGGCGCGGGCCATGTCGAACCGCACCAGCCCCTCGGCGCTCGGGCTGGCGAACCGCAGCAGCTCGTTCGTCAGCTTCACGAACACCCCCAGCTTCTTCGCCTGGAGGTCGAGGTTCCCCGTCGTCGGCTGGCTCTCGGTGACGGCGTTCCCCTCGCCGACCCAGTACGCGGTGCTCGCCGCCGTCAGCTTCGGGAACTGCACCCGGCCGTTCGGCGGCAGCGCCACCTCGCGCGCCCCGGCCACCGCGAACACCTCCATGCTCCGCTGCAGGTCGATCAGCTCGCCGAGCATCGGCAGCTGCACGAGCGTGCCGCCGGCGGTGTCGGTGGACGTGCCGAGCGCCTTCGTGCGGAACCCGGTGCGGCGGCACAGCCAGTCGGCCTCGTCGGCGTCGAACCGGCCGGCCTGGGCGGTCATCTTCTGCCGCAGCTCGTTCTGGAGGCGCAGCCCCTGCGGCTCGAACGCCGGCAGGTGCGAGCTGGCCAGCGGCACGAGGAACGACTGCTGCCCGTGGTGCGGGGTGAAGCCGTAGGCGGCGTACAGGTCGCGGAGCTGGTGGTGGGTGTGAATCTCCTCCTTCGCCTGGTCGGGGCCGACGAAGCCCAGCGCGAACGCGGCGGCCTTGAGCACCGAGTACCCGGCCGAGTCCTGGCCGACGGGGCCGGACGTGGCCCACGGCACGCGGCGCTCGACGCGGGCGGCGCGGTCGAGGGCGCTCTGCGTCTGCTGCTCGATGAACGTCACCAGCTCGTCGCGGCTCTGGAAGCGGTCGGCCGCCGGGGTGTCGATCGCGGTCGTGGACATGGGAACTCCTTCTGAGGGGACAGGGGGCGGGAGACAGGAAACAGGGGGACGACGGGTTGAGCGCCCGGGCGCACCGCGGACGCCCGCCCGGGGCGTTGCCCCGGGCTATCCAATCCCAGCCCGTTGGGCTGAAGAGGGGTGACTGGGTTTCAGGCCAACGGCCTGGGATTCCATAGCCCGGGGCAACGCCCCGGGTCACCACGCGGGCGGTGTCACGAGAGCGTGATCAATTCCGCCAGCACGTCGGTCGTGCGCACGAACCGCCCGCCGCGGTCGTCGGGGATTTGCGCCAGCCAGTGCCGCAGCGACGGGTCGGTCACCCAGCCCTTCTGCAGCGCCACCGTCAGCGCCCCGGGGTTCTCCGGGATCGGCACCGCCGAGTACTCCAACAGGTCCCACTCCTCGACGCGCAACCCGGCGCCGCGGCGGAAGGCCCGGCGCGGCACGAACCCGATCGACCAGCCGCGGAGGACGCCCTGCTCGTACAGGCGGAACACGTCCTCGGCGAACGGCACCCCGCGGGCGAAGCGCGTCTCGGCGACGACGCGCCGCGGCTGCACGTCCACCCACTCGGCCGTGCCGACCGGCGGGAACTGCGTGCGGTTGTGCGCCCACAGCACGACGGGGTTCAGCAGGAACTCGTCGAGGTTGCGGAGGCCGCCGGGCACCACCACGTCGCCGGCCCGGTCGGGCTCGGCGGTGGTGATGACGCTGCGGACGCGCATCTTGCCGGCGTCGATGGACAGGGTGAGCGCCGCCGGGTGGGCGGCGCCGAACGAGCCGTCGGGGAGCGGGGTGATGCCGGGGTCGGCGCGGATGGCGGTGACCATGAGGACTCCGATTGGGGTGAAGTGGTGTCCGTCCGAGCCCGGAGCGTGAGCGACGGGTTACGCCAACCCGTCGCTCACGCTCCGGGCTCGGACGAACCGGTCACGAAGGGTCGGTCGAACCGCGAATCCGGGTACGGCTCCAGCCCACGCCCGCGCCGAATCTCGTTCACCGTCCGCAACCCCAACCGCGCGTCGGTCTCGTCGTCCTTGCGGCGCTGGTCGGCGTTGCGCGGCGAGCAGTCGGGGAAGGCCATCGCCACGTCCGGGCCGTAGCGGCGGCCCAGGTCGCGCGTCAGGCACTGGCCGATCAGGTCGAGCTTCGGCTGCACCGCGCCCTCGCAGAACATCACCCGCGCCCCGAACCAGATGTCCGCGCCCAACCCCATGTTCTCCACGATTCCCGTGATCGGCGGCGGCACCCGGAACACCGCCAGGATTTCGTCGCGGGTCATCCGCGACGAGTTGAGGAAGTCCATCTCCGCGGGCGTCAGCGTCCACGGGCTCGCGGCCAACCCCTGCTCCAGGATCAGCGGCCGGTGCCAGTTGTCGCGGCCGGCGAACTTCGCCTGAATCTTGTCCTCCAGCCGCGCCACCGTCTGGTCGGTCAGCGTCTGTTCCGTCCGCAGCACGACGCCGGGGCGCGGGCCGTTCTGGAACGTCTGCACGCGCGCCCGCAGCAGCTCCGTGTTGGCGTCCACCGCGAGCGCGTTCGCCTGCAGTGGCGACAGGCCGAGGTGCGGGTCGAGCGGGTTCGGGTACTTCAGGTGAATGATCTCGTCCGGGCTGAACGTCTCGGCGGCGGCGCCGGGGGCGGCCACGCGGTAGCCCTTCACGAACTCGCGGGCGTCGGGGATCACCGTCACCCACGGCGTCGGGATGAGCCAGATTTCGCCGGGCGTGCCGAGGCGCGTGTCGCCGACGCTCTGCGGCGCGACGTACCAGAAGCAGTTGCCGGTGAGCTCGAGGTAAACGACCGTGAGGTACCAGAGTTCCCACGGCGTGAGCCACGGGTTCGGGCGGTCGAGGAGGCGCGCCAGCGGGTGCGTGTGCGGCAGCGTCTTCAGGTCGTGGTCGGCGGGGCCGGTGTTGAGGTACAACTGCGGCCGGTGCTTCGCGGCTTCCTGCGCGATGGCGTTCACAGCGGCATAAACCCACGAGCGGTAGTTGCGGAGCTGCTCGGCGGGGTCGGACTGCCACCACCCGGCGGCGGGGCCGTACGCGGGGGCGAACAGGCCAGCGACCTTCGGCGGGGCCGGCTTCGGCGGCGCGGGGCGCAGCGCCTTCAGGAGGCTCGACAGGACGCGCATGGCCGGACCCTCTTTCGGGAATGCGGAGTGCGGAATGCGGAGTGCGGAATGAAAGACCGGGCGAGCGGCCGGCGTGAGCCGGCTGTTTCTTGGCTCGGGACGTTGAGCCCCGAAGGGGCGGTAGGAAATAGCCCAGGGCGTCAGCCCTGGGCAGCCTGCGGCGGAGTCCGCGCCGCATCACCCCCCGGATCACCGTCCACGTCGCCCAGGGCTTACGCCCTGGGCTATTTCCTGCCGCCCCTTCGGGGCTCAAGACGACGGCAGGTCCGCGGCGGGTTTTTCCTCGAACGCCTTCCGCGCCTGCGCCACCACCTCGCGCTCGGCGGCGGTCATCCGCGGCAGCGGCGTCGGCGGCGCCACCTTGCGGTAGCCCAGCGCCGCCAGCACGCCGAACACCTCGCGCCACGACGGGTAGCGGCGGCCCCACCGCTTCTGGTACGCCGCCACCGCCGCCGCGAACTCCCACTCGTCCGGCGTGAAGTCGCTGCCGGGGTACGTCTCGGCGTGCTGGCTGAACCCGAGGATCGGCGGCATCGGTCCCTCCCGACTCAGCCCCCGAAGGGACCGGGCGGGGGGTCAGGCCCGGCACTCGGGAAGGGCTCCGGTCCACCACCACGGTGGATAGTGTCATTTTGTACACCATTGGTCTTAAGCTCCCGCTCGGGCGCTGTCAAGAAAATCGGGGGGAACTTTGCCGGATTGTTCGGGACGGGCGTGCCGCCGCTTGCGGCGGTGCACCGCCGCAAGCGGCAAAAGAAGTGTGATCGTCAGCGCGTCAGCAGCAGGTACCCCACGACCGCCGTCAGCACCGCCACCAGTGCCATCAGCACCGGCGTCGTCCAGTCGCGCGGCGGCGCGTCGGCGTCGCGCTTCCCCTTCGGCGCCGGCACGTACCGGCCCGACGGCGGCGCCGGCGGCCGCGGGTGCCGGCCGGACGCGTCGCCCGCCTCGCCGGTCGGGTCCGACGTGGGTCGCGGCGTCGGCACCGGCGCCGGCCGCTTCGGCGTCCCGGACGGCTTCCCGTCCGGCCCCAGCGCCGCCGGCGCCACCACCAGGTCGCGGAACTCCGGCGACGACCCCAGCGGCACGAACTGCCCCGTCTTCGACCGCCCCACCAGGATCAGGTTCGCGTCGCCCAACAGGTTGTTCTTCAGCGCGTCGCGGATGCTCGGCGTCGTCCCCTTCACCGTCGTCGGCAGGTTGTTCTCGTCGCGGTACACCAGGTACCAGTTGTCGGCCGCCGCCGCCACCGGCCCCGTCTTCACCGGCCCGGACGGGCGGCTCTGGCCGGTCAGGTCCTCGAAGAACTCGCGGCAGCTCGACGGCCGGTTCGCCGGGTCGGCGCTCATCGACCGGCGGATCGCCCAGTCCACCCGCTCGCTGACCGCCGGGTTCAGCTCGCGCGGCGGCGGGAACTCGTTGCGGATCTTCTTCATCCAGCAGTCGAGCGGGTTCGAGTTGGCGAACGGCACCACGCCGGTCACCATGCAGTACAGCGTGGCCCCGAGGCTGTACACGTCGCCGCGGGCGTCCACGCCCTTGGCGTTGCGGAACTGTTCGGGCGCCATGTAGTGCGGGGTGCCGAGGCCGCGGCCGGTCTTGGTCAGGTTGGTGTCGCCCTCCACGTCCTTGACGAGCCCCATGTCGGTCAGCTTCGCCACGCCGGCCTTGGTGACGAGCACGTTGTCCGGCTTCACGTCGCGGTGGATGAGCCCCTGCTTGTGCGCCCGCTGGAGGCCGTCGCACACCTGGCCGATCAGCCGGACGGCCTCGTCCTCGGCCATCGGGCCGGCGCGCTCGACCATCTGGCCGATCGACTCGCCGTCCACGAATTCCATGACGAGGAACGGGTTCGGGCCGGTGCCGCAGTACTCGATGGCGCGGACGACGTTGGGGTGCTCGAGCACCCGCGCGGAGGTGAACTCGCGCTCGAACCGCTGGAGCACGACCGGGTTGCGGGAGGTGCCGGGCGAGATGACCTTCACGGCGACGAGCTGGCCGGAGCGCGTGTCGCGGCACTTGTAGACGGTGCCCATGCCGCCCTCGGCGATCTTGCCGAGGACCTCGTAGGCGCCGAGCGTGAGGGGGTGGTCCGCGGAGGTCACGTCCGGCGGCGGGGGCATGGAACGACTCCGTCCGGCAGGTGCATTACCTTCTATAGGTCACGACGGCGGCTTCGGCTCGGGGCTTCGCCGCTCGCGGCGGTGCACCGCCGCGAGCGGCGCGAGCGGCAGGAGTCCGCGCCGGACAAGGAGTTGGAATGCGTCGCGGGCGCTGGTATGATGGCAAACGGCCGGCGCGGCGCAACCAGTAGAACCCCCGCGGCCGACCGATCTCCCGCGGGTTCTCGCGGTTCGGCGCTTGTCCCGGTGTCCGGCGTCCGTCACAATCACGTGGTAGCGGCCCCGCGGCGGGGTCGGCCGTTGCCCGTCCCTGGGAACCGCCCGTCATGAGCACCCTGGGCAAGGTCCTTCTGGTCCTCAACCTCCTCATCGGGGGCGGGCTCGCCTACCTCGCCATCCAGGACTGGCAGGGCCGCCAGACCATCGCCGCCACCGGCCTCCGCCACATCCTCCTCCTCAACGGCCTCCCCCTCGGCGACCAGCCCGGCGACCCCGACGCCGTGCCGACCGACCCCGAAGCCGAAATCCCATTCGTCGTCGTCGGCCCCGGCGGCAAGGCGACCACCACCGTCGGCCCGGCGCTCCTGAAGGCGTACTTCGCCCCCGCCGCCGGCAGCGAGAAGACCGACGTGACCCTCGCCGTCGCCGACCCGGTGCCGACGCAGCTGGCCGAGGTCCGCCGCGTGTTCGGGCTGGTGAAGACGCACATCGAAGGGCAGGCCGACGGGGCCGGCCGGGCCGCGGCCGCGTTCAAGCTGCTGGAACTCCAGGCCGAGACGCTCGACGAGCGGCAGCAGTTCCAGGCGCTGCTCGCGGCCGCCAAGGGCGACGACCTGACCAACCGGCTGTACGCCCGCTTCGAGCGCGTGCTGAAGGCGCCGGAGAAGGCCGACACGTCGGCCATCGACGCCCCCGCCGACGCCGACGAAGACCCGAAGGACACGGAGAAGCGGCTGGACAAGGCCGGCACCCTCCGCGAGGGGCCGACCAAGGACGAGGGCGAGCGCCGCGCCCGGCTGGCGCACCTGCTGATTCACCTCGACCAGTCCGCCGGGTGGCAGAAGCGGGTGCTGATGGTGGTCGGCGCCCGCCGCTACGCCCGCACCGTCGGCGCGCAGACGTTCCGGTTCGCCGAGATGATCGTCCGCGTCCGGCAGCTGACGGACGACGACCAGAACAAGTTCGTCGCCGAGTACGCGACGCTGCGGCAGCTGGCGATCGCCCGGACGCAGCGGTTCCTCGACGTGACCGACCAGGAGCGCCGCAAGGTCGCCGAGGAGAGCCGCGACGCCGACGCCGTCAAGGCGCTGGAGACGCAGCTGGACGACCCGACGGTCGGCCTGAAGGCGCAGCTGGCCCAGGTGCGCGCGGACGTGTCGAACCTCCTGGCGGTGCAGGAGCTGACCGAGCGCGACCTGTTCGAGATCCAGCGGGTGGTGGCGCAGACCCTCGACGAGATTTACCGCATGGAAGCGGACCTGACGAACGTCGAGCGGCAGCGGTACTCGGGGAAGCGGTAACGGGGCGAGCGGCCCGCGTGAGCGGGCTGTTCTCGGGGGTGGCAGTGGCGCAGGGGAACAGCCCGCTCACGCGGGCCGCTCGCCGGGCGAGCGGGCACGAGGCACCACGATGACGGCGATCGCCAAGCTGCTGGTGTTCCTCACCCTGATCGCCGGGGTCGGCGCCGCCGTGTTCGCCGCGGCCGTCTACACCCAGCGGCCGGGCTGGTTCGACGACGTGCCGTCCGAGGGCGCCCCGCGCGGCCACGTCGTCATGAACTTCAAGGGGCTGGCCCGCGAGACCGACGGCCAGGGGAAGGCCGGCGCCGCCGCGTCCGCCCTGTGGGGCCAGCGGCTCCGCGACCTGCGGGCCGCCGAAGTCGTTCGAATCGAACGGCAGCGGAGCTACTCCAAGCTCCTGGCCGACGCGCGGACGGCGGACACCGGCTTCTTCGAGTTCGAGGAGGACGAGACGGGCCGGCTGAACGTGGCGGCGCCGGGCAAGGCGGTCAAGGGGCCGGACGGCAAGAACCTGTCCGGGGCCGACACCCTCGAGGCGCGGATCGCCGCGTCGATCGACCGGGTGGTCAACGTGCTGGAGCCGAAGATCGCCACGCACCGGGCCGCCCAGCAGAAGTTGCAGGTGCAGATTCTGGACGTGCAGGGGAAGCTGACGCGCCAGCGGACGCTCCGCGAGGACTTGCAGAGCGAGGCGTCGTACCTCGGGGCGGCGCGGGTGAACGTGTCCGAGCAGAAGGACACCGCCAAGCGGCGGCTCGACCAGCTGGCGGCGCGGCTGGCCGTGTTCGGGATCAAGTAAGCGTTCCGGTGAAGCCCGGGGGCGGCCGCCCCCGGGCTTTCCGACGGATTCCAGCTTCGAACCATTTCGGCACGTGCGGGGGGTCGGGCGATGAGCTGGCTTGGCAAGATTCTCGCCGTCCTGGTGTTGCTCCTGGCCCTGGTCTGGATGTGGTTCACCGTGTCCGTGTTCGCCGCGCGCACCAACTGGAAGACGCGGGCCGACAGCTACGAGAAGGCGCACAAGGACGCGGTGGCCGCCCGCGACAACGAGTACCGCACCGGCCTGGCCGAGCAGGACGCCCTGAAGCGGCAGCTGAAGTCGGCGCAGTCGCTGGCCGACGGGCTCACCGCCCAGGTGACCAAGCTCAAGGACGACGTGGAGAAGAACGGCGAGCAGATCAAGCTGATCAACTCCGGGAACGACAAGCGCGAGGCCCTGACCTCCGAGCTGCAGGCGCTGAACGCGGCCGCGAACACCCGGGCCGACAAGCTCGGCCAGCGGGTCAACTTGCTCGAGGCCGATAAGGTCAAGGACACCATCCTCGTCGAGCAGTCGCTCAAGGACAAGCAGGCGGCCGAGACGGTGGCCCGGCAGGCGACGCAGGACAAGGAAAACGCCTTGAAGAAGCTGGAGGAGGTGTCCAACCAGCTGGCCGACGCCCGGGCGAACGGGTTCACCGGCGGCGGCGGGTCGGGCGGGTTCAGCCTGCTCGCGCCGCGGCCGGTGCCGATCAAGGAGGGGACGCGCGGCACCGTCGAGGCGTACCGCGACGGGTCGGTGCAGTTCAGCCTCGGCATCGACCACGGGGTGACGAACGGGGCGACGCTCGACATCTACCGGACCGGCCCGGACGCCCGCTACCTGGGGACGATCGTGGTGGACATCGCCCGCCCGCAGACGTCGACCGGCACGTTCCGCCCGTCGGACCCGCGGCGGCCGCTGCGGTCGCTCCGCGACGAGGAGAAGCCGAAGGTCGGCGACCGCGTCGGCCGCGTCGGCAGCTCCCTGAGCCCGTAACCACGCCCACCGCCGCTCCGGCGTCGAACCGAGGTTTAGTCATGGCGAAGAAGAAGCCGTCGAAGGCGGCCGAGAAGCCGGTGCGGGCCGCGCGCCGGACGGAGCCGGTGTACACGGTGATGACGTTCATCACGTTCGTGGCGATGGCCGCCGGCTGCGCCCTGCTGTACCTCGACTTCGAGGAGTACGGCAAGCAGAGCCCGACGAAGGAGAACATCCCGGCGCTGCCGAAGCTCGGCGACGCCGGCGCGTCGGCGGCGCCCGCCCCGAAGGTGGCGCCGCCGACCGACGGGATGTGACGGATTCTTCCGCCGCTTGCGGCGTTGCACCGCCGCTTGCGGCGTCGCTCAGATGGCGATTCTTCTGGCAGAAGCACTTGTTTCCGGAACCCGGTGGGAGGGGCGCCGGAAACAATGATTTCCGCCCGAATGGCATTTTTCCCGACCGCCGCCGGATTCGTCAGACCCGGCGTCAGTCCTTCTTCGGCCGCGTGAACGGCGTCATCCGCGGCAGCAGCTCCGGCAGGTTCGCCACCCGCGTCGCCGTGATCGACAGCACCCCCGCGGCCTGCGACAGGTTCCCGGTCTTGGCGTGGTCGAACGTGTCCGTCTGGGTGTGGTGCGTCAGCCGGTACTCGTCGATGTCCTGGCGGCACGCCAGCCCCGGCACGCCGGCCGGGTGGAACGCCTGGTGGTCGCTGCCGAACACGCCGCCCATGTCGATCCCCTTCCACCCCTCGCCGGCGGCCACCGTCGTCAGCTCGCGCTCCAGAATCTCCTTCACCTTCGCCTGGCCGTGGACGCCGAACCCGTACACCTTGCCGGTGCCGGTGTCGTGGACGAGCGCGATCGAGGTCTTCGCCATCTCGTCCTTGTGCCGCTCGACGTAGCGCCGCGAGCCCCACAGCCCCTGCTCCTCGCCGGTGAACAGCGCGAACCGGATCGTGCGCTTCGGCGGGTAGCCGCGCTTCGCCAGCGCCGCCACCACGCGCGCCGTTTCGAGCACGGTGCAGCTGCCGGTGCCGTTGTCCATCGTGCCGGTCGCCAGGTCCCACGAGTCGAGGTGGGCGCCGACGACGACGAACTCGTCCGGCTTCTCGGAGCCCTTCACCTCGCCGACGGTGTTGAAGCACGTCACCGGGCCGGGGATGAAGGTGTTGCTGATCTCGACCTCGACGCGCGTGACGGCCGGCTCCGGGCGGTTGGCGAGCCGCCACAGCATCGCGTAGTACTCGTGGGCCACGGTGAGGCGCGGCAGGATGTTCGGCGACGGCACGCGGTCGGTCCCCTTCCACTGCCCGGACACCATCAGCAGCCCGTGCGGCTTCCCCGAGTCCGACAGCCGGCACGCCGCGCCCTCGGCGACGAGGAACGCTTCGACCTCCTCGGTGAACGTCGTCCGCTTCGGCTGTTCGTCCTTCTTCTCCGGCTGAGCTTCCTTCTTCTCCGGCTGAACGTCCTTCTTCTTCTCCGGCTGCACCTGCGCGAACACGGCGCCGAGGGTTGCCTTCTTCTCCTCCTTCGGCTCGACCTTCGGCTCGACCTTCTTCGGCGGGGGGAGCGGGCCGTAGTTCAGGTCGGTGACGGGGGCCACCTTCGACGGCTCCGAGGTCATCACGATCGCGTTCTTCAGCTTCCCCTTGTACTTGTCGAGGTCGGCCTTGGTGGTCACCTTCAGCACGACGACGGGGCCGGTGACCTTCCCCTTGGTGCCGGGCGTCCAGCCCCACGCGGCGACGACGCACCGCACCTGCGTGTCCGGCTCGACGACCTTCAGCGACGCGGTGCCGCGCTCCCAGCCGTAGGGCATCTCCCACGGCTCGAGCTTGACGTTTTCGAGGCCGTACTTCTTCATCACGTCGGCGGTCCAGTTGTTGGCGCGCTCGAGCTGCTTGGAGCCGGTGAGGCGCGGGCCGATCACGTCGGACAGGTGCTGGAGGTTCTTGGCGACCTCGGAGCCGGCCTTGACCTCGGCGAGCAGCGCCTGGTCGAACTCGGCGGGGGCGAGCGCCTTGACGGCGTCGGCGGGGCGCGCGGCGGTCGTCAGGCCGACGAGCAGCGCGGCGGCGAGGACGGACCTCGGGAATGAGGGCACGACGGGTCTCCGGGGTGCGAGTGCGAGTGGGGAGGGTCGATGTATTCTGGCCGGACGGGGGGCGGGCGGCAACCAACTTCTTCCGCCGCTCGCGGCGGTGCAAGGCGCGCCCGGGTTCATAACATGAACCGGAATGAGAAGGACGCCCGCCAACCCGCACAGGAGCTTGTGTTGACCCCCGACCCCGCCGCGGACGCCGACGACGACATCGACGACATCGACGAGTCCGCCCCGCCGCACGAGGACCCGGACGCCGACCTCGACCTCGACGCCGAGCCGCCCGAACACGAACTGCCGCCCGAGACCGACCCGGCCGTCACCTTCGCCGACCTGAAGTTGATGCGGCCGCTGTTCGACGCCGTCAGCCGCGCCGGCTACGTCCACCCGACGCCGGTGCAGGAGGCCGTCATCCCCGTGGCGATGAAGGGCCTGGACGTGATCGGCCAGGCCCAGACCGGCACCGGCAAGACGGCCGCGTTCCTCCTCCCGTTCATGAACCGCTGGCGGCCGCACAACCTCAAAGGCCCGATCGGCCTGGTGATGACGCCGACGCGCGAGCTCGCGCTGCAGATCGCCGTGGAGGCGGACCGGCTGTCGCCGAGCACCCGGTTCCGCACCGTGGCGGTGTACGGCGGGGCCAAGATGGGCAAGCAGCTCGACGGTCTTTCCCGCGGCTGCGACCTCGTCGTCGGCACCCCCGGCCGGATGCTCGACCACCTCAGCCGCGGCTCGATGGACCTGAAGGACGTGAAGTTCGTGGTCCTCGACGAGGCCGACCGGATGCTCGACATCGGCTTCCGCCCGGACATCGAGCGCATCCTCCGCCGCTGCCCGCTCACCCGCCAGACGCTGCTGATGTCGGCGACCGTTCCCGACCCGATCAAGAAGCTCGTCCACCGCTACATGACGAACCCGACGCACCTCCAGATGACGCCGGAGGTGATGACGGTGGACAAGATCCGCCAGAGCTACTTCACGGTGGACAAGCACAAGAAGTTCGAGCTGCTGGTGAAGGTGATCGAGCGGGAGAAGCCGCGCCAGGCGCTGATCTTCGTGGAGCGGAAGCGGTGGGCCGACGACCTGTACCGCGGGCTGAAGCGGCACGTGCCGCACGCCGCGGTGATCCACGGCGACCTGCCGCAGAGCCAGCGCGAGAAGATCATGGCGGCGTTCCGCACCGGCGAGATCAAGTTCCTCATCGCCACTGACGTGATGAGCCGCGGCATCGACGTGGAGGGGCTGTCGCACGTCATCAACTTCGACCTGCCGCAGGACATCGAGAGCTACGTCCACCGCATCGGCCGGACGGGGCGCATCGGCCGCGACGGCATCGCCATCTCGTTCTCGACGCCCGAGCAGGGCGGGCTGCTGACGGACATCGAGGTGATGATCAACAAGCTGATCGACCAGGACGAGGTGCCGGGCGGCCCGTGGTACACGGCGGTGCGGCGGAGCGAGCGGACCGCGGACGTGACCGTCGGCGCGACGGACGTGGCACGGCAGGCGACGCAGGTGTTGCGCAACGACGACGGCTGGGGCATCGACGAGACCGACCTGGCCGGCGGCAAGCTGGGCGTGGCGCCGGGCGAGGAGCCGCCGCGCGACCCGGACGCGCCGGCGGGGGCGCCGCCGGGAAGAAGCCGGTGTTCGGCAAGCGCGGCAAGCGCTACACGGACCGGCTGTGATCCCTCACCCGGTTGATCCGTAGCCGTAACCGCACCGGGGCGTTGCCCCGGGCTATCTTATCCCAGCCCTTCGGGCTGAAGAGGGCGGCTCGGTTTTCAGGCCAACGGCCTGGGATAACATAGCCCGGGGCAACGCCCCGGTGCGGTTACGGATCGACCGGGTTCGTGACGAGCGCCCCGGAGCCCCCATGCCGCGCCACGCCGCCGCCGCGCTCGTCGAGTACGCCGCCGCGCTGTTCGCCGCCGCCGGGTGCGACGGCGACAAGCCGGCGGTCGTCGCCGCCGGGCTCGTCGAGGCCGACCTGCTCGGCCACACCACGCACGGCCTCCAGCTCGCCCCGTCGTACCTCGCCGAGCTGCGCGACGGCACCATGACGCCGACCGGCGACCCGTCGGTGGTGGCCGACCGCGGCGGGTGCGTGACGTGGGACGGCCGCCGCCTCCCCGGCGTGTGGCTCGCCGCGAAGGCCGTGGACCTGGCCTGCGACCGCGCCGCGGCGCACGGCGTCGGCACCGTGGTCGTGCGCCGCGGCCACCACATCGGCTGCCTTGCCGCGTTCCTGCGCCGCGCCACCGACCGCGGCTTCCTGATCCAGATCGCCAGTTCCGACCCGGCCGTCGCCACCGTGGCGCCGTTCGGCGGTCGCACGCCGGTGTTCACGCCCGACCCGCTGGCCGTCGGCATCCCCACCGACGGCGACCCGATCCTGATCGACATCAGCGCGTCGATCACGACCAACGGCATGGCGAACCGGCTGGCGAAGGAAGGGGCGCGCTTCCCCGGCCGGTGGGCGCTCGACGCCGACGGGCACGCCACCGACGACCCCGCGGTGCTGGCGGCGGGGGGCACGCTGTTGCCGGTCGGCGGGCTGGACCACGGCCACAAGGGGTTCGGGCTGGCGCTGCTGGTCGAGGCGCTGACGCAGGGCCTCGGCGGCTTCGGCCGGGCCGACCGGCCGGGGCGCTGGGGTGGGGCCGTGTTCGTGCAGGCGACCGACCCGGCGGCGTTCGGCGGGGCCGACGAGTTCCGCCGTCAGACGGGCTGGCTGGCGTCGGCGTGCCGGGCCGCGGCGCCGGTGCCCGGGGGCGATGCGGTGCGGCTCCCCGGCGAGCGCGGCCTTGCGAAGTTGCGCGAAGCCCAGGCCGAGGGCGTGTCGTTGTACCCGGGCGTGTTGGAGGCGCTGGCCCCGCACGCGGCCCGGCTGGGGGTGGCGGTCCTGTCGTAGCGCGTCCCGGGGCAACGCCCTCCCTATTACGCATAAGTCTTGCGCGGTCTCCTGGCGAGGGGTACAACCGTCGGCCAGGAGGGCGAGCAGATGTGCGATGACATCGGGGCCG
>Ga0209181_10008334_pt1 | contig 13927 bp, 10 predicted proteins | sample MAT05_FD_187208 | JGI IMG/M metagenome (GOLD analysis project Ga0209181, IMG submission 187208) | Freshwater microbial communities from Lake Fryxell liftoff mats and glacier meltwater in Antarctica - MAT-05 (SPAdes) (version 2) | ecosystem: Environmental > Aquatic > Freshwater > Ice > Liftoff... | reverse complement strand
GAGGAGGCCGAGGCTGACCCAGCCCATCTGCCGGACGCGCCAGTGGCGATGAAACGAGTGGCCGACGAGGACGAGGAAGCCGACCAGCGGCGAGGGGCGAGGGGCGAGGGGCTCGGACTCGATCCCGGTCATGCCACCCACCCCCGCCCGCGGTTCCGATCCCCTCGCATCACGGCTGGTAGCCGCAGGCTTTAGCCTGCGCCTACGTAGGCGCAGGCTAAAGCCTGCGGCTACCAGCCTTTCACGATCCCGCCTTACGTCCGGCCGCTCCCGCCGAGCAGGTAGCCCAGAATCGCGTGCGCCGACTCGTCCAGCGGCTCCAGCCGGCGGACCTCGGCGTGCTCCTCGATCAGCACGCGGCCGACCGCGGGGAAGAACCGCTTCGGGTTCCGCGCCTTCACCACCAGCCCCGGGCCGTCGGGGCCGGATACGACTTCCACGCCCAGCACGTCGGGGTTGTCCAGCAGCCGACGCGCCACCTCGCGGGCCACGTCCACGTCAATGCGGACCGAGACGGGGTGGTCGTCCAGCAGCTCGCGGATCTGCGGCAGCGTGCCGACCGCCGCCACCCGGCCGCGCGCCATGATGACGACGTGGTTCGTCAGCTTCTCCAGCGCTTCGAGTTCGTGGCTGGAGATGAGGAGGCACTTCCCCTGCGCCGCGAGTTGCTGGAAGAGTTCCAGCAGCTCCTGCCGGCCGATCGGGTCGATGCCCGACAGCGGTTCGTCGAGCACGAGCAGGGCGGGGTCGTGGAGCAGCGCCTGCGCCAGCTTGATGCGCTGGCGCATCCCCTTCGAGTAGCCGGCGATGCGGCGGTCGGCGCGGTCGGCCATGCCGACGCGGGTCAGCACGGCTTCGGTGCGGCGGTGCGCCTCGCGGCGGTCGTAGCCGCACAGGCGGGCCATCACGAGCACGAAGGCGCGGCCGGTCATGTCCTCGTAGAAGGCGTCAGCGTCGGGGCAGTAGCCGACGAGCCGGCGGGCGCGCCAGTCCCAGGCGTCGGTGCCGCGGACGCTGACGCGCCCGAGCGTCGGCCGCAGCTGGCCGGTGGCGAGCCGCAACAGGGTGCTCTTGCCGGCGCCGTTCGCGCCGACGAGGCCGGTGATGCCGCCGGTGAGTTCGAGCGTCACCTGGTTCAGCGCCAGCACGGAGCCGTACCACTTCGACGCCTGCTCGAAGAGCAGAAGAGGTTCGCCCGGCGAGCGGGGGGCGTCAGCCCCCGGTTGCGACCCCGCGTCGTCCAGCAACAGCGGGCTGACGCCCGCCGCTCGCCGAGGCTTCAATTCCGCGTTCCGCATTGCGCACCTCAGCCGCCGATGACTTCCACCGCCTGCACCCGCCGCCGCAGGTACAGGCAGCACCCCACGCACACGCCGCCGACCACGGTCGCCGCCTGCCAGTACGCCGGCTGCGGCTGCGGCCGCACCGTCGCCGGGTCCACCTGCAAGCACCACATCCCGACCAGATAGAGGTTGTTCCACAGGTCGATGAGCCGCCACTCGGGGTCGGCGCGGAGGCCGTCCACGACCCACCCGGCGAGCATCCGCAGCAGCACGAACACGCCCATCCACACCATCACCATCGGCACCGTCTGCCGCACCCACACCGCCGTCGCCACCACCAGCAGGCTCAGGCAAACCGTCAGCACCAGCCCGTAGCCGAGAATGCCGGCCAGCAGGTTCAGGTTGTCCAGGTAGTACGTCTTCCAGTCGGCCAGCAACCCTGCTTCGACCCACAGGATGATCGCCGGAATCGTCGTCGCCAGGTTGATAACGGCGCCGATGCCGAGGCACTTCCCGAGGACGTAGTGCCAGCGGCCGATCGGCTTGGCGAGGTAGAACGGCAGGCTGCCGTGGTGGAAGTCGTTGCCGACGAGGACCGACCCGGCCAGCGCCAGGAGGATGACGACGACGTACCCCTCGAACCACACGAAGTTGCCGAACGTGTGGGCGCTGCCGTTGAGGTTCAGGCGGTCGAGGAACTTGGTGAAGTTCGCCACCGGCACCTTCACGTTGGCGACGGTGACGGTGTCGCCGAGCTGGCCGGGGATCCAGGCGAGGAGGTACTGGCCGTAGAAGAAGAAGAAGAACACCAGCAGCACGAGCGCGAACAGCCCCCAGTACAGCCGGCGGCGGGCCATCAGGCGGACGGACGAGCGAGCCATCGCCAGCGCCGCCCAGCCGGGGCCGCGAAGCGTGCCGCGCCAGGGGCGGTAGCGGAGCAGGGTGTCGGTTTGCGCGGGCATCGGGAGTGGGTTGGTGGCTGGGGTTTCCGCCGACGCCGCCCGGGGCTTCCGCCCCGGGCTAGCGAAGGCGCCCTACCGGGCTAAAAACCTGGCTCCTGGCGCGGGGCTTTTAGCCCGGAGGGCGCCTTCGCTAGCCCGGGGCGGAAGCCACGGGCGGCCTACGCGGTGTCACGTTCACGCCGACACCGTCCGCAGGAACAATTCCTCCAGGGTCTCGTCGTCGCGGGTCAGCGACCGCACGACCACCCCGTTCACCTCGGCCAGCTTGAAGAACGCCAGGTTCGTCCACCCGCCCGGCACGCTCACCCGCCACTCACCCGGCCCCAGCTCGCCCAGCACCTGCACGCCCTCCGTCACCAAGTCGTCGCGGAACCCGGCCGGGTCGCCGTCGACGCGGACGCGGTAGCGGTCCTCGCGGCGGCCGCACAGCTCGGCGACCGTGCCGACGCGCCGCACCCGGCCGCCGGCCACGATCACCACCCGCTCGCACACCGCCTCCACGTCGGCGAGCAGGTGCGTCGAGAGAATCACCGACTTGCCGTGGTCGGCGCCGAGCGACTTCACCAGCCGCAGCATGGCGTCGCGGCCGGCGGGGTCGAGGCCGCTCGTCGGCTCGTCGAGCAGCAGCACCGGCGGGTCGTGAACGATCGCCTGCGCCAGCTTCGCACGCTGCTTCATCCCGGCCGAGTATTCTTCCACGCGACGGTAGCGCGCCTCGTCCAGTTCCAGGAACGACAGTACCTCGTGCGCCCGCCGCTGGGCCTCGCGGCGCGGCATGCCGTACAGTTCGCCGGCGAGCGTCACGTATTCGACGCCGGTGAGGCCGGGCACGAGGGCGTCGGCTTCGGGCATGAAGCCGATGAGGCGGCGGAGGCGCCAGTTGCCGGCGCTGTCGCGGTCGCCGCCGAGCTCCTGGTCGAGCACCCGGCCGCGGCCCGAGCTCGGGGAAATCAGCCCCATCAGAATCTTGAGGAGCGTGCTCTTGCCGGCGCCGTTCGGCCCGAGCAGCCCGACGCGCCCCTGCGGCAGGGTCAGCGTGATGTCGTGCAGCGCGGTGAAGGCGCCGAACGTGCGGGTGAGCCCGTCGAGTTCGAGGAACACACTCACCGCGTGAGTCTCCGGGCCGCCGCGAACGCCACCCGGGGCGTTGCCCCGGGCTATGCTATCCCAGGCCGTTGGCCTGAAAACCGAGCCGCCCTCTTCACCCCGAAGGGGTGGGATAGCATAGCCCGGGGCAACGCCCCGGGTGCCGGCAGGCGGTGTCACGGCCCCCGCTCACGTCGTGTAGTCCGCGTTCAGCTTCACGTACTCGGTGGTCAGGTCGCAGGTGTGGAACGTGCAGCGCCCCGGGCCGTGCGTCAGGCGCAGCTTGAAATGCACGTCGCGGTTGTGCTTCAAGTACCCCGACGCGGTCGCGGCGTCGAACGGCAGCGGCGTCCCGGCGCGGTACAGCAGCATGTCGCCCATCCACAGCGACAGCTCCTTCTCCTCGAACATCACCCCCGCGTAGCCGGCCGCGGACACGACGCGGCCCCAGTTCGGGTCGTGGCCGAACACCGCCGTCTTCACCAGCGCGCTCTCCGCCACCGCCTTGGCAATCTGCTTCGCCTCGGCGTCGGTGCGGCAGCCCTCCACGTCGATCGTGATGAGGTGGTTCGCCCCCTCCGCGTCGATGGCGATCTTGCGGGCCAGCTCGGCGCACACGCCGCCGACCGCGTCGCGGAACGTCGCCAGGTCGTGCCCGGCGAGCGGGGCGCCGGTGCCGTTGGCCAGCAGGAATACGGTGTCGTTCGTGCTCGTGTGGCCTTCCACGCTGACGCAGTTGAACGAGGTCTCGCACGCGCTCTTGAGCATGGCGTGGAGGTCGGCCGGGGCCACCGCGGCGTCGGTCATCACGAACCCGAGCATGGTGGCGAGGTTCGGGCCGATCATCGCCGCGCCCTTGGCGAACCCGGTGACCGTGACCGCGCCGCCGGACAGCTCCACGACGCGGCTGGCGACCTTGATGCCGGTGTCGGTGGTGAGGATGGCGTGGGCGGCGTCGCTGAAGGCGTCGCGGCCGGCGGCGGCGGCGGCGACGGCCTTCGGGATGCCCGCTTCCAGCACCGGCATCGGCAGCGGCCGGCCGATCACGCCGGTGCTCGCGACGAGCACCTGATCCGGGTGGCACCCCAGATCGCGGGCGACGAGTTCGGTCATGCGGCGGGCGTCGGTCAGCCCCTGCTCGCCGGTGCAGGCGTTGGCGTTGCCGGAACAGACGACGACGGCGCGCACGTCGGCCCGCGGCAGCCGCGCACGACTGACGTGGACGGGGGCGGCGCAGACGCGGTTCTGCGTGAACACGCCGGCGGCCGCGGCGGGACCGTCGGACACGATCACGGCCACGTCGCGGCGGTTCGGCTCGGTGCGGAGGCCGCTCACGACGCCGGCGTAGCGGAAGCCGCGGGCCAGGTGCCAGTCGCTCATACCGCCTATGGTACTCGCGGGGGCAAGCGGCCGGAAGCGGCCGCGGGAAACGACCGACCGGAACCGCCCGCGCCGGCGCGAGCGGTTCCGGTCGGGTAAACGGGGCAACCTCGTCCTTCGTCATTCGTCCCTCGTCATTCGGGGGGCTGACTCTGTGGGTCAGCCCCCCGAATGACGAGGGACGAATGACGACCCGCGTCAGTTCTGCAACTGCACGGTGGCGTTCGTGCTGCCGCCGGACGGCACCTCGAACTTGTGGTCGGCGTTGTTCAGGTGGTACTTCGTCGGCACCACCCTCATCGGTCCGTCCTTCCCCTCGAACGCGAACGTGTAGGTGCCGGGGATCAGCTTCGTGGCGAACTTCCCGTCGGCCTTCAACTGCACCGGCACCTGCACCTGGGAGCTGCTGGTGGGGTAGAAGTTCAGCGTCACGTCCTTCACCGGCTGGCCGCTCGGCAGCAGTGCCACGCCGGACACGTCCACCGGGTCGGTCCGGGGCGACGGGTTGGACGAGCAGCCGGCGACGAGGGCGGTGGCGAGGGCGGCGGCGAGAACCCGCGGGGTCATGCGCGAAACTCCGGGAGGGTGGGGAAACGAACGCGGGCCGGCTGAGCCGGCCCGCGCGGGGGTGTGGCGGGGGGCAACGGGTCAGCTGTCGGGGTTCACGATCTGGCCGTCGTCGGCCCCGCTCATGAACTTCAGCACCCCGGGGGTGATCGAGTCGCGGATGAACCGGACGGTGCCGTCGCCCAGGGCGGCGTTCACCCCGCCGGTGTGGAACGCGAACGGCTCGTCGTTCGGACCGCAGTTGTTCGTCCCCCACGGGCAGGTGCTCGGGCCACCGACCGGGCTCGGGTTGTTGTTGATCCGGCCGACCCGGCTGGCCGTCGAGTTGTTCGGCCCGGACACCCCGTTGGTGGCGGCGTCGGCGTCGGCCCAGGCGAACACCCGGCGGGCGCCGGAGGCCGGCGAGGTCATCGCGTTGGCCGGGCTGTTCATGGCCGACAGCCGGCCGCTGCTCGCGTTCGCCCCGAACACACCGACGTTCGGGTGCGCCCGGCCGGTGTCCTCGATCAGGAGGAACGTGTTGCTCGACCCGTCCGTGATGCCGATGATCGGCCGGCCCTCGCAGTTCATCGCCCCGAACACGCCGTCGGCGACGAGCGTCCCGCGGGTGCCGTAGTTCGCGTAGGTCGGGTCATTCGCGTTGCGCGTCGGGCCGGTGATCATGTCGCTCAGCGCGATCGCCATGTAGTCGATCCCGCCGAGGCCGTGGACCGGGTCGCGGCCGTCGTTCCCGATCGGCGTGCTCGGGCAGATGTACGTCTTGATCTTGGTCTGCGCCGCGAGGAACCCGCTCGGGTGGGCCGGGTCGTCGTAGGCCCGGCCGCGCGACTTCGCGTTCAGGGTGGTGTTCCGGTAGCCCGCGTCCGCGAAGTGGTTGTAGTTCACGTCGAACAGGTTGTAGACGGCGCCCTGCTCGATGTACGGGAGGATCAGCGTGGACCACCCGTGTACCGTGTACGTGACCGACGCGGTCGTGGACTCGCACTGCCCCACCGACGGCATGACGCCGAACACGCCCTCGAAGTTGTGGATGCCCAGGGCCATCTGCTTGAGGTTATTCTGGCAGGTGCTGCGGGCGGCCGCCTCGCGGACCTTCTGGACGGCGGGCAGCAGCAGGCCGATCAGGATGGCGATGATGGCGATGACGACCAGCAGCTCGATCAGCGTGAAACCGCGACGGCGATTGCGACGGAAGTAGGACAGAGCCTGCTTCATCTAGAAAACCTCTGGCGGGTGCCGGGGGAAACCGGCGGCGGGTAGCGACACTCGGTCACACGTAGTTTGGAGAACCCGTGTGTGGATTGTGTGAACGTCCCGGGTAGGGGTTGAGAATGTTCCACCGCCCCGCCCGGGACCCCGGCCCCCGCTATAGTGACGGTGCCCTCCCCGGCCGGAACATCGGAGCGCGGAATGGTCGGTTTGTCCCCCGGTTTCACGCTCGCCAACCCGGGTCGGGTGTGGGCCAACCTGCCGGCCGCGGCGCTCGTCGAGCACGCCGTCCGCCGCGGCGAGGGCGAGCTCGCCGCCCCCGGCGCGTTCGCCGCCCGCACCGGCCCCCGCACCGGCCGCAGCCCCAAGGACAAGTTCACCGTCCGCGACGCCCTCACCGAGCCGCGCGTGGACTGGGCCGCGAACCGGCCGATGGACCCGGACGCGTTTACCCGCCTCGCGGCCCTCGCCCAGGCGTACCTCCAGAACCGCGAGCTGTTCGTCTTCGACGGGTTCGCCGCCGCCCACCCGGCCCACCGGCTGCCGCTCCGCGTCGTCACCGAGCGCGCCTGGCACGCCCTGTTCGCGCACTGCCTGTTCCTCCGCCCCGGCCCCGGCGAGCTGACCGACTTCGCCCCCGAGTGGACCGTCCTCCACGCCGCCGACCTCAAGTTCGACCCGGCCCGCGACGGCACCAACTCGGACGCCGTGGTCGCCCTCGACTTCACCCGCAAGCTGGTGCTGGTCGCCGGCACGCACTACGCCGGCGAGATCAAGAAGGCCATCTTCACCGTCATGAACTTCGTGCTGCCCGAGGCCGGCGTCCTGAGCATGCACTGCTCGGCGAACGTGGGCGCGGCCGGCGACGTGGCGCTGTTCTTCGGCCTCAGCGGCACCGGCAAGACGACGCTCAGCGCCGACCCCGACCGCCGCCTGATCGGCGACGACGAGCACGGCTGGGCCGACGACGGCGTGTTCAACATCGAGGGCGGCTGCTACGCGAAGACGATCAACCTGACCCGCGCCGGCGAGCCGCAGATTTACGACGCGATCCGCTTCGGGGCGGTGCTGGAGAACGTGCCGCTGGTCCCGGCGACGCGGCAGCCGGACTACGCCAGCCAGGCGCTGACCGAGAACACCCGGGCGGCGTACCCGGTGGACTTCATCCCGAACTGCGAGCCGTCGGGCCGCGGCGGCAACCCGCGGAACGTGTTCTTCCTGACGTGCGACGCTTTCGGGGTGCTGCCGCCGCTGGCCCGCCTCACGCCGGCGCAGGCGATGGACTACTTCCTGTGCGGCTACACGGCGAAGGTGGCCGGCACGGAGGCGGGCGTGACGGAGCCGACGCCGGAGTTCAGCACGTGTTTCGGGAAGCCGTTCCTGCCGCTGCCGCCGCGGCGGTACGCGGAGCTGCTGCGGGCGAAGCTGACCGCGCACGCGGCGCCGGTGTGGCTCGTGAACACCGGCTGGACGGGCGGCCCGCCGGGCGTGGGGCGGCGGATGGCGCTGGCGCACACGCGGGCGCTGCTGAAGGCGGCGCTGACGGGGGCGCTGGCGGGCGTGCCGTTCGAGGCGGACCCGGCGTTCGGGCTGGCGGTGCCCACGCGCTGCGACGGCGTGCCGGACGCGGTGCTGCAACCGCGGCGGGCGTGGGCCGACGCCGCGGAGTACGACCGGCGGGCGGCGGCGCTGGCCGAGCGCTTCCGGGCGGAGGCGGCGAAGTACCAGTAGGCGAGCCGCCCGCGACTGCCAAAACCTGTCCTCCCACCCCGCCGCGCCGATTCGCCTTCCGCCGCCCACAACCCCGCGGTATAGCCCCCGGTTGCGTCCGCCGCGCGGACCGGAGGGAGTCCCGCATGACCGTCCGCGTGACGGCATTCGCCGCCGCCCCGTTCGCCGCCCTCCTCGTCGGGGCGGCCCTGCTGTTCGCACAGACCGACGGCATCCACCGCCACACGTTCGCCGGCCGCGACCCGGTCCTCGTCCGCGGCGACGCCAACGTCAAGGTCGAGGTCAAGGCCCACACCGTCTCCGACCAGGCGTTCAAGAGCCGGCCGACCAGCGAACACCTGCAGCTCGTCCTCGACGCCGCCACCGGCGACGCCGCGTTCGTCCACTACGGGTACGACACGCCGCCGGCCCCGGTGTCGCCGGCGCTCACGGCGAGCGTGTGGGTGAAGGCCACGCGGCCCGGCGTGCAGCTGCGGGCGCGCGTCGTGCTGCCGAAGGAGCGCGACCCCGCCCGGCCCGAGGCGCTGCTCACGTTCCTCGTCGTCGGCAAGAGCCTCGACAAGTCGCGCAGCTGGGACAAGCTCACCATCGAGAACGTGCCCGAACTGCTGGGCAAACACCTCCCCGCGGTGCGGGCGCGCGTCGGCCGCGAGGTGAACACCGAAGGCGCGTACGTCGACCGCGTCGTGCTCAACGTCTACACCGGCCCCGGCCCCGTGGACGTGTGGGTGGACGATTTGGAGATCGGCCCCGTCCGCGCCGCCCCGGCCCCGCTGGCGACGGCCCCCGGCGTGCCGACCGCGAACCCGAAGGGCCAGCCGCTGCCACTGCCGACGCCCGCCGGCCGGCTGCGGCAGGTGGAGCAGCGCGGCGGCCAGCTCCTCGTGGACGGCAAGGAACACTTCTTCCGCGCCATCCGCCACAGCGGCACGCCGCTCCACGTCCTCCGCGCCGCCGGGTTCGACGCCGTGTGGCTCCCCGCCGACTCGCCGCAGGCGCTCGTCGACGAAGCCGGCCGCGAGGGGTGGCTCGTCATCCCGTCGGCCCCGCCGGTGCAGGAGGCGCACGTCACGTCCGGCGCCGCCGACCCGCTGATCGACGCCTTCCGCCGCAAGTTCGTCGCGTCCAACGTGCTGTTCTGGGACCTCGGCGGCGGCCTGACCGACCGCGACGAGGCGAGGGTGAGCTGGTCGGCGCGGGAGGTGCGCCAGGCCGACCGCCGGCGGCCGCTCGGCGGCGACCTGTGGGACGGCTTCCAGGCGTACTCGCAGACGCTCGACGTGGTCGGCGCCCACCGCTGGCCGCTGTTCACCAGCCTCGAACTGAGCCGGTACGGCGACTGGCTGGCCCAGCGCCGGCAGCTCGCCGGGACGCGGCCGGTGTTCTGGACGTGGCTGCAGAACCACGTCCCGGACGGCAACCCCGCGGCCGACGCCGGCGCCGGCCCGCACGCCGAACAGGTGCGGCTGCTGGCGTACCTCGCCATCGCGTCGGGCTGCCGCGGCCTCGGCTTCTGGTCCGACCGCGCCCTCGCCGACGCCGAGCAGGGGCGCGACCGCCTCCAGGGTGTCGCCCTCCTGAACACCGAGCTCGACCTGCTCGACCGCGTCCTCACGTCGTCGAGTTCGACCAACGGCCGGGCGACGTGGCTGTACACCAGCCACCCGCACGTCCGCGCCGCCGTCATCCCCGGCCAGAAGGGGCTCCTCGTCGTGCCGATGTGGCTCGGGCCGGGCGACCAGTACGTGCCCGGCCAGGGGGCCGTCGCGGGGCTGAAGATCACGGTCCCCGGCGTGTCCGACGGGCACGACCCGTGGCTCGTCACCCCGGCCGGCGTTCACAACCTCGCCAACCGCACGAAGCGGACCACGTCCGGCACCGAGGTGACGATCGACGAGTTCGACACGGTCGCCCCGATCGTGTTCACCGACGACCTGGGGCCGCGCGGGCTGGTGGTGGAGTGGCAGGACCACGCCCGCCGGTACGCCAAGTCGAGCGCCCGGTGGGCGCTGGACCTCGCCGCCGCGAGCTACGAGAAGACCCGCGCCGTTCACCTCCAGCTGGCCGGCGTGGGCGTCACCGTGACGGACGGCGACCGACTCCTGGCGAAGACGCACGAGTACTACGCGGAGGCGCAGAAGCACTACCAGAACGAGGTGTACGACCGCGCCTACCTGGACGCCACCCGCGCCCTGCGGCCGCTCCGGGTGCTGATGCGGGCGCACTGGCAGCTCGCGGTCGGCACCCTCGACGTGCCGACCGCCAGCCCGTACGCGGTGAGCTACTTCACGCTGCCGAAGCACTGGGAGCTGGCGCGGCAGGTGCAGGCCGGGCGGCCGGCGGGGAACCGGCTGCCGCACGGCGACTTCGAGCTCGGCGCCGCGGTGCCGGCGTCCGGCGTGCCGGTGGCGAGCCTCCCCGGCTGGGCCGCCCGCACCGGCAGTTTGGAGAGCGACCGCGTCCGCGTCGCCGCGGGGATCGTCCCGTCGGACAAGCTCGAAGACGCGCCGCCGCCGCGGGTGACGCCGACGCAGGCGACGGGCCTGTTCGCCCCGAGCCGGCCGATCCCGCAGCCGGAGGAGGCCGTCCGGGCGGCGCCGACGCTCGGCAAGTCGCTGCTGAAGCTGGAGGTGCAGCAGCCGGCGCGGACGGACGCGAGCGGCAAGCCGTTCCCGTATCAGTTGCCGCTGGAGCGGACGTTCCTGGCGGTGGACAGCCCGGGGGTGCGGCTGCCGGCGGGGACGCTGGTGCGCGTCAGCGGGTGGGTGAAGGTGGCGGGTCCGATCGCCGGCACGGCCGACGGGGCGCTGCTGTACGACGACGCCGGCGGCGAGCCGCTGGGGGCGCGGGTGCTGGACACGAACGGCCGGTGGCAGCGGTTCCAGCTGTACCGGACGGTGCCGTCGTCGGGGCAGATCGGGCTGACGGCGGCGCTGACGGGCGTCGGCGTGGCGTGGTTCGACGACCTACGGGTGGAGCCGATCCTTGCCGGCGGCGCCGGCGGCGACGCGGTGCAGCCCGCGGGCTACCGGGGAGCGCCGGTCCAGCAGGCGAGCCGACCGCCGTAAGGGGCCGGGTGGCTCGCCGGGTGGTCGCGGTCACGGGATCAGTTTCAGCTTCTTCCGCAGCGTGCCGTCGCGCTCCTCCTCCGTGAGCGGCCGGAACTCCACCTGAACGTTCGGCAGCGCCGCCTTCACCGCCGCCACGTCCGCGGCCGAAATCTCCGTCGTGTTGATCGCCAGCACCTTGAGGTTCGGCAGCCCCCGCAGCGGCGCCAACCCCCGCGCCGTCAGCACCGCCTCGAACAGCTCCAGCCGCTCCAGTGACGGCATCTTCGCCAGCGTCGGCACGGTCGATTCGTCGAAGCTCGGCGGCTCGTTCTTCCCGTACCGCGGCAGCCGCTGACCGATCTTCAGGCTGGTGAGGCTCAGCTTCAACAAGTGGGCGTTGCCGGCCTGCGTCTGCGTCGTGTGCCAGGTGCTGAAGCCCTTCAGCTGCGTCACCTCGGCGAGCGCCGCGAGCGCCTCGTCGCCGGCGGTGCTGCCGGCGAAGGTGAGCCGTTCGAGCTTCGGCAGCGCCTTCAGGTGCGCCAGCCCGCGGCCGGTGAACCCCTTCATGTCCCACGACGGGTGGAACAGCGACAGCTGCCGGAGGCTGCGGAACTGCGCGAAGTGCTTGTAGCCGTCGTCCGTGAGGCGCGTCTGGTCGGTCGAGAGTTCTTCGAGCTCGGTGAGCCCCGCGAGGAGCGGCAGCGTCGCGTCGGTGACGCCCTTCCCCGACGTGCCGAGGCGCTTGAGCGACTTCGCGGCGCCGAGCGTGCGGAACTGCTCCGGCGTCAGCGCGTCCGTGTTCACGCTCGCCTGCGTGACGACGCCCTTCGTGACGGTCACCTTTGCCCCGATCGCTTCGAGCGCGGTCGGCGGGTCGGCGGCGACGGCGGCGAGTGCCGCGGACGCGAACGCAACGGCGAGGGCGGGTCGGAGCATCGGGCGGCCTCCGGGGAACGGCACGGATCGTTCTACGCCACCGGCGCGGGCCGAGTGCTGGCGAGGCACGGGTTCGCGGGCATCTGCGCGCGCCACCAGCGCGAGCCGGGGCTGGACGCGGACGTGATCGCCACCCGCTACGGCGACGAGGAGGAAGGAGTAGAGCCGGCGGAGGCAGGCTGACGCCGCGTATAATCCGCACGGGCGGTGTGGAGACCTTCCAGACACGGGACGGATCAATGGAAAGCCGTAACGACCTTGTCTTTCACGGCTCCCCCGAGCAACTCGACAACCTCGTCTCCCGGTTGGCGGCCGTGGGGTCCGGCTGGACGCTCGACACCAAGTACTCACCGCCGGGGATTCGGTTCGGGAGGACCTTCCCCGGCGGCTGCTTCGTCGCACCACCGGGTGCGGGTCAGTCGACCGGGGTACGGGTCTTTCTTTCTCCCCGAGCGGCCGGGGAGTTGTACGTCACGACCATCACCGGCGGCGACCGGTCGCCGCTTCCTCTTTCGAGCGATGAGTACAACGGCTATCTGGCGGGGTTCGCGGCTTTCGCATCACCCCATGCCGCGGCGGCGGGTGTACGGGTGACCGGTCCCGGTCCCCGTCGGGTCGAACTCCGGGAGTACACCAGTCCTGCCGCGGCCGCCCTGGCCGAGCAGTTCGTGTCCCTCGCCAACCGGGGGAACCTGCACCCCCTGGACCGTACGCGGCTGAACGCGTTCGTCATCCGCGCGTACCAGGACGAGGCCGTCCCGGATCGGTACGTGATCCACGACTGGCTGGCCGGGAACGGGTGGGACGAGTCCCAAATCGGTCCGGCCGTCGACGACTACGAGACGGCTGTGGAACTCCTCTCGCAGTACGATGACGCGGTGTCCCGGGCATGACCATTCCCGACATCATCGACGACCTGGTGAACAACCCGCGCCCCGTTTTTTGCCTCGACACCTGTGTCCTCCTCGACCTCGTCCGGGCCGGCTGGCGCGAACCGACCGCCGAACTGCGGGCGGCGATGCGGCTGCTCGGCGCCGTCGAAGATGCCCCGCCGCGGGCCGCGGTCGTCGTCACCTACCTGATTCCGCGGGAATTCGGCCAGAACATCCGTGATGTCCGAAACGACGCCGACAACGCCGTGCAGAAGGCCGAGCGGCTTTTCGACGCCGCGGCCCTCGTCTGGCGGACCGTCACCCCGCCCGCATTCTCGGATGCCCCAACACTCGTCGATGACCTGGTCGCCGCCGCACACTGGCTGATGGATGCCGCGCGGTCCGTAGACCGGGACGCCGCGTGTGTCGATCGGGCCGTCGATCGAGTCGTCAACAAGACGAAACCGGCCGCCAACGGTGGCGTGAAGGACGCAATTCACCTTGAACACTACTTGGCCTTGAGCCATGCCATCGCGGCAGCCGGACTGCCGTGCCGCCGGGCGTTCGTCAGCTCGAACAAGGCGGACTTCTCGGAGAGCAGGACCAAGCCCCAACTCGACCCGGGGTTGAAGGAGAAGGACTTCGACCCCGCCGGGCTCGAATTCTTTCCGCGCCTGGAGGCCGCCGTCGGGGCACTCGGCATTTGAACCCGTCGGGTGCCCCATGAAACCGTTCGCCGACCTGTACGCCGCGCTGGACGAGACAACCCGCACCGCGGAGAAGGTCGCGGCGGCAGCCCGCTACTTCGCCGCCGCCCGACCCGCTGGCGCGGACGTGATTGACGTGAGTCG
>Ga0209181_10008330_pt1 | contig 13936 bp, 9 predicted proteins | sample MAT05_FD_187208 | JGI IMG/M metagenome (GOLD analysis project Ga0209181, IMG submission 187208) | Freshwater microbial communities from Lake Fryxell liftoff mats and glacier meltwater in Antarctica - MAT-05 (SPAdes) (version 2) | ecosystem: Environmental > Aquatic > Freshwater > Ice > Liftoff... | reverse complement strand
ATGTTCAAGGCCTTCGCCGACAAGGGCCGCGAGCTGCACCTGGCGTGGGTCAACCGGGTGTTCACGCCGCTGCTCTCGAGCGCACCCGCGCGGCGGCAGCGCCAGCTCCACCAGCCTCAGATCGCCATGGCCGCTGGCCTGCGTGAGCACGGCATCGAGGCGCGCGTAGCGGCGCCCGAGAACTTGCGGTCCTTCGTCGAGCGCGCGGGGGTCGAGTACGCGCCGCTGTTCGGCAACTCGCAGGAAATTCTCGAGTCGGAGACGGGCCAACGCTGGCTGCGTTCGGGCGACGTGCGCGCCTTCATGAAGGAGGCAACCAACATCAGCAAACGCGTCGACCCCGACGTCTTCCGGTCCGCGCTGACAGCCGTGCACGACGCCGATGCCATCGTCGGCGGTACCCTGGCGGAAGACATGAGCTTCACGCTCGCCCAGCACCGGAAGGTGCCGTTCATCTTCGGGCACACCATTCCGTTCGAGACCACGGGTGAATACGCGAGCCCCCTGGTGACGCCCAGGGCCCTGCCCTTCGGCTTTCTCAACCGGGCCACGTACTCGCTGTTCCGCATGCTCGCGACCGACATCCACACGGACACGCTCGCCGTCTTCCGCCGCGATCTGGGCCTGGCGCCGATGGTGAGCTGGCTCGGCGCGGGCAAGCCGCCCGTCTACATCGGCTTCGGCAGCATGCCGATGCCAGCGCTCACGAGCTTCGTCGAAGGCGTCCTGGCGATCGGCAAGGAGCTCGGGTTGCGCATCGCGCTCGAAGATGAACCGCGCCACCCTGCTGCAGTTGGTCGGACGCTCGAAGAAGGGCATCGGAGCCGCGTGAGGCTTTTCGAGTGCGCGTCTCTCAGCGCTGCGCTCTGCGCGTGGCGATACGCTCGGGGAACGGCGTGAGTCCGCGCGCCGGACCGCGCATCGCGCGCATCACGGTGCCGAAGTTCGACGCCGGGTTCCAGAACAGAAAGCCGTTGGCGCCCGCCTGTCGCGCTGAGCGGATCTGCCCGGCGATGAACTGCTCGTCGTAGCGCTCGGTGCCCGCGGAGAACGCCTGCAGGAATGGGCGAATCACGTGGTGCGCGCCGACGCGCTCGCGCAGCCGCTGCGTCGCCGCGAACACGAACGACGCGCCGCGATCCATCGTGCCGCTCGATTGCCAGCTCTTGAAGTTGTTGGCGTAGAGCATCGGCGTGTAGACCTCGACGTAGGGCGCGAAGTCCTCGGCGGACTGACCGAGGCCCGCCGGATCGCCGACGCGCAGGGCGCTGATGCCGAAGATGTCGACGCCGAGCGGCACCGGAATCGCCTCGTCGATCATCCGCAACATCGACGTGATGTACTCCCAATGTCGCGCGCCCTGACGCTCGTGCTGATAGACGGCGTAGTCGGTGCCTTGATCGACCGGGAAGCGCACGTAGTCGAGCTGCACTTCGTCAAAGCCGAGCGCGGCGACCTCGACGGCGAGATCACGAACGAGCGCGTGATTCTCCGGGTTGCTCGGATCGAGCCAGGTGTTTCCCGTGCCCCACGAGACCCACGGCCGACCGGTGCGCCGCGGCCGACCATCGAGGATCGCGCGCTCTGGGTGTGCGCGCGGGATGATCGGATCGTTGAAGCAGACGGTGCGGCCGATCGTGTAGATGCCCTCCGTCTTGAGGCGCGCGACCAACGCGCGGACGTCGCCGAGCATCGGCGCGCGCGACGCCGCGAGGATCGGAATGTGCGAGTCGAACAGCACGCGACCCTGGTCGTCCTTGAGGTCGATCACCGCCGCGTCGAGGTTCGCCTGGCGCAGCGAGCGAATCACACCCTCGACGCCGTAGCGCCGAATGTACGGACCGGTGAAGTAGAGACCGCGCGCGGCTCTTCCCTGAGCCGACACCGGATCTTCGAGCGACGCTCCTCCGCGCGTCGCCGGCGGACGCACGAGCGAACGTCGCAGCGGCGTGTTGCCCTGCGGTGGATCGTCGGCGTGCACCGGCGCATGACCGGCGAGCGCGAACACCGAGAGCAGCACGAGGAGCACGAGGAGCTTGCGGCTGGCCATCGCACCTAGAATCGCGCTTTTCGGAGCGATGTGCGCACTTTCTGCAGACAATCGCTCGCCGCGTCGAGATTCGAGTCCGGCGGCTACGCGCTCAGAGCATCACCGCGCTCGCCGCCGAGCCGAGCCACGCGCCGCCATCTGCGACGATCGTCGCGCCGTGGATCAGCGACGCGCCTGGCGACACCAAGAACACCGCGAGGCTCGCGATCTCGTCGATGCGGCCGAAGCGACCGATGGGAATCGTGCGCTCCATCTTCGTGCGCAGATCGCCCGGGGCGAGCCGCGCCATGCCCTCGGTCTCGTCGATCGGGCCCGGAGCGATGCCGTTCACGCGGATGCCGAGCGAGCCCCACTCGAGCGCGAGCGAGCGCGTGATCGAGTCGACCGCGGCCTTCGCGGCGGATGCGTGCACCTGCAGCGGTGTCGCGCCGTAGTGCAGCGTCGCCGAGATGTTGAGGATGTGCCCGCCGTGCGCGCGCAGCGACTTCTCGAACGCGGCGCGCGAGACGTTGAACGTGCCGATCGTGTCGATCTCCATCACCGTGCGAAAGCCGTTGTAGGAGAGCGCTGCGGCGGGCGCGAGGAAGTTGCCGGCGGCGCCGTTGACGACGATGTCGACACGTCCAAAGCGCGCGATGGTCGCGTCGAGCGCGGCCTCGACGGCCTTCGGATCGCGCACATCGGCCTGCAGCGCGAGGCACTCTCGTCCATGCGCCGCGGACAGTTCACGCGCGCTCTCTTCGAGCCGCTCGAGCTTGCGCGAGACAATCGCGGCGCGCGCGCCGTGCGCGAGCAGCGCTGCGGTGATGCCCTTGCAGATGCCTGAGCCTCCGCCGGTGACGAACGCGACCTTTCCATCGAGCAGATCCGGACGAAAGACGCTGGGTGTCATGGAGCGGCAATGTACCGCGGAACGGCGACGAACCTGCAACCACGCAGGAAGCGCGGTACGCTCTGCGGTCTCCCGTGACACCCGTGATCGGCGTCGGCACCAAGCTCCGCGACTACGAGATCGTCGCGCCTCTCCGCGTGGGCGGGATGGCGACGCTCTTTCTCGGTCGTCGCGTGGGTGCTGCAGGCTTCGCAAAGCTGGTCGCGATCAAGGTCGTGCATCCGCACCTCGCGCGCGATCCGCAGTTCGGTCGGATGTTCGTCGACGAAGCGCTGATCTCCGCGCGCATCGAGCACCCGAACGTCGTGCACGTGACCGAGCTCGGCGAGCAGAACGGCGCGTATTTCCTCGTGATGGAGTACGTGCACGGCGTCTCGCTGTCGCAGCTGTTGGCGGCGCTGTCGAAGCGCGGCCGGCGGCTGTCTCCGGAGCTCGCGGTGTACATCGCGGTGCGCGTCGCGGAGGGCCTGCACGCGGCGCACGAGACGCTCGGCGACGACGGGCTGCCGCTCGCCGTCGTACACCGCGACATCAGCCCGCAGAATGTGCTGATCTCGGCGCGCGGGCACGTGAAGCTGATCGACTTCGGCATCGCGAAGGCGCGCGGTCGGGTGCAGCAGACGACGACGACGTCGCTGAAGGGCAAGATCCGCTACATGGCGCCGGAGCAGGCGTTTGGCCGCCCCGTCGATCGACGCACCGACGTCTACGCGCTCGCCGTCGTGCTGTGGGAGATGCTGACGATGCGCCGGATGTTCGCGGCGGAGAACGACTTCGCGCTGCTCGATCTGGTGCGCAATCCGAACGCACCGCCGCCGAGCCACTTCCTCGAAGAGTGTCCGCGCGCGCTCGACGACGCGGTGATGCACGCCCTCGTCGCGACGCCCGACGGCCGCACGCCGAGCGCCCACGAGCTGCGTCGCGAGCTCGCGCTGGCGATGCCGAGCGCGCTGGCGCTCGACGCGTCGAACCTCGGCGACCTGCTCTCCGCGGTGATGGGCGCGGAGCTCGAGGAGGAGCGCAAGACGATCTCCGCCGCGCTGCAAGGCGCGACCGGCAACGAGCTGGTCGCGCGGCGCGCGCCGCCAGAGTCGCTCGAGAACTACACGATGAGCGACTCGCGCATCGCGATGCTCGGGCCCGATGAAGCGGTCGCGCAGGAAGAGTCGCCAGCCGCAGTCTCGATTGCCGCGTCGATGCCAGCGTCGATCGCGCCGCAAGAAGAGGGCCCGCGCTCGAACATGGGCGTGGTGGCGGGGGCGGCGGTGTTACTGCTCGCGCTCGGCGGCGTCGGTGGCTACATCGCGCTAAAGATCGCGCGCACGTCGAGTGAGTCAACCACCGCGACCCAGATGGCCGCACCGCTAGTCCCGATGCCGGCTCCGATCGTCGGCCCGCCCGATGCTGGGCCCGCGCTCGAATATGCGAGCGCTGCGGCCGACGCTGGCGCGGCCGCAGCCGCAGCGAGCGCGCTCGTCACGGACACCGATGGCGCGACGAAGCGCACCAAGACGCGACGCCCGCCACGCGCGCCAGGCGCTGGCACGAAGGCGAACCCTGCGGGCTTCGGCGTGCCGATGGCCGGCTCCTTCGACGACTGACGATGAAGCGAGCGACCGTGGTAGTTTCCCGGGTGATGTCGCTCTCTATCGGGCCCCGCGCGGCCGTCAGCGCGCTCGCGCTCCTCGTGACGCTCACGCTCGCAGCCGCGCCCACCGGTCGCGTGGCCGCGCAGCACGTGCCCTCGGCGGGAGAGACTGCGCTCGCGCGACAAGAGTTCGACGCCGGCATGCGCGCCGCGCGCGAGACGCAGTGGGAAGAAGCGCGCCAGCACTTCGCGCGCTCCTACGAGCTGGCGCCTCGGCCGGTGACGCTGCTCAATTTGGCGGGCGCGCAGGCGCAGACTGGCCAGCTCGTCGCCGCGAGCGAGAGCTATCGGCGCTTCATGGCGACCGCGAGCGAGCGCGACGCCGAGCGCTTTCGCGCGCAGGCCGAGCAAGCGCTCGCAGCAACGGATGCGCGCATCGGCCACGCGCAGCTGCGCTTCGACGGCCTCGGCGACGACGATGAAGTGCGTCTCGACGATGCGCCGCTGTCGCGCGCGAGCCTGTCGATGCAGATGCCAGTCGACCCAGGTGACCACGTGATCACGGTGCGGCGGCGGAACACCGAGGTCGGGCGCACTGCCTTCAACGTGACGGAAGGCGGCACGAGCACAGTGCGGGTCGTCGTCCCGCGTAGCGTGCCTTCACCCGCCGACGCAGCCCGCGCCGACGACGCATCCAACGACCGCGACGACGCGACGATTGGGCTCGACGGCGACCGCACGGATGCGGTCGACGAAAGCGGCAGCATCTTCGCCTCGCCGTGGTTCTGGATCATCACCGGCGCCGTCGTCGTCGCAGCGCTGACCGTCGGGATCATCGTCGCCACCAGCGGCAGCGCGGAAGATCCGTTTCAGGGCACGCTGATGCCCGGCTCCATCACCGTCGACTAAAGAGCTGCCGAAAACCGTCTCAGAGCGGCTTACGTCCTCCAAAAAATCCTCGAAATACAGGAGTATTCCTCCGGTTTTTCGTCCGGGCGCGCTCGCTCTGAGCCTGTTTTTCGACAGCTCTTGAACTCTAGCCCTTCGCGGCTTTTTTCGCCGCGGCGCGCTCGCGCTGCGCGTGGCGCGCGGTGACGATGAGCTTGCGCTTTGCCATTTGCGCGGCGGTTGGCTTGCGTCCCGGCAGCGGCGGCTGCTCGACGTGGTGCTCGACGAACGCGCCGGGCGCGGTGCCGAGCTCGAACAGCGCGATCTCGCGTCGACCGCGCTCGCCGAGGCGCAGCGGCATCACCGAGGCGCCGATGCCCGCGCCGACGTACACGGCGCCGTGCGGCGCCTGCTTCGTCTGTCGCGTGCCGTAGAGGCCGTGCACGTAGCGATGACCGGCGAGCTTGCCGATCGCGAGCTCGTGCAGTCGCGCGAAGGTGACCTGCCCCGCATGCGTGTGCCCCGAGAGGACGAACGGCACGCCCGCGGCCCACAGCCCGTCCGCCTCTTCGGCGATGTGCGAGAGGCCGAGCGTCGGCACGTCGCGGCGAAGTCCCTTGAGCGCCTCCGCGCGGTCCGCGTGGCCCGTGTACGAATCGTCGAGCCCCAGCACCTGCAGGCGCTCGCCGCGCAGCGTGAGCATCGTGTGGCGGTTGTCGAGCACTTCGGCGCCGGCCCGGCGCAGCGATCGCCGCACCTCGTTCGCGCCCGACCAATGGTCGTGATTGCCGAGCACGCCGATGACCGGCGCCTCGAAGCGACGCACGACTTCGTAGAGCTCTTCGAGGTAGTGCTGGCTGTGACAGACGAAGTCGCCGGTGATGACGACGAGGTCCGGCTGCTCGAGGTTCGTCATCTCGACGGCGGCAAACTGCACCTTCATCGGGGTCACGCGACCGACGTGCAGATCGGTGAGGTGTGCGATGCGCAGCGCGCTCGAGGGCCCAGAGGCCGAGAGCTCCGCGTACGCCGTGGGCCCGGCGAACTTGCGCAGCTCGATGCCGGCCGAATACGGAGGCGGCTTCACAGGACGCTGAATGTAGCGCTCACCGCCCCCTCGGCCAGTTCTCATCTGGCGGCGGAGAAAATTTGCGTATCATCGGCGCATGATCAGCTTCAGCGCGGATCCCAAGATCGCCGAGCAGCAGATGCACGCGATCATCTTCTACCTCACGACGTTCGGCTACATCGATGGCGACTTCGATCAGAGCGAAAAGAAATTCGTGCGCGATTACGTGCAGAAGCTCGTCGAGCAGCGCGTCGCGACCGGTGTCCCGGGCGACGACGCGAAGCTGAAAGCGGAGCTCGTCCTCAAGTGGACGACGCACTTCCACGAGGTCTTCGAGGGCATCGACAAGACGGTGAAAGATCTGTTCACCGAGGCGGTCTCGGACAAAGAAGATCAGAACCAGTTCGTACACGCGAAGCTGAAGCTGCGCTGCTTCGAGATCTTTCAGAGCTTTGACGCGAGCGGTCAAGAAGCGCTGATGGAGACCATCGACGAGCTGATCATGGCGGATGGCACCGCACATCCGGCAGAGCTCAAGTTCCGCGCGGAGCTGTGTGCGCTGCTCGAGGCGGACCTCGGCATCGAGCTCGTCGACGAGGGCGGCAGCGGTCGCACCAGCGTCGCGGTCCGCGCGAAGACCACGCTGCAGGCGAGCAACACGCACCCTTTCTTCGACCAGTTCGAGCACCACTACTCGCGCGATCCGGAGAAGATCACCAAGCAGGTCGGCGCCGATCTGTCGCTTATCGAGCGCGTCATGCGCACCTTCGACAGTCAGCGTGAGGGCGCGAACGGACGCCTCGTCGGCAAGAAGACGGTGCAGGAGTTCGCCGGCAGCAAGCCGTTCCTCGACGGCCACGTATACGTTCTGCCGCCGACGCACGCGGCCGGCTACGAGCTGACGGTGCTCGGCGACGTACACGGCTGCTACTCGTGTTTGAAGGCCGCGATCATGCAGTCGCGCTTCTTCGAGAAGGTCGAGGCGTTCCGCAAGGACCCGGCGAACACCCCGGACCCAAAGCTCGTGCTGCTCGGCGACTACATCGATCGCGGCATGTTCTCCTTGAACGGCGTGCTGCGCACCGTGATGCAGCTGGTCGTGACTGCGCCAGAGCACGTCTACGCGCTGCGCGGCAATCACGAGTATTTCGTGGAATATCAAGGGAATGTGTACGGCGGCGTAAAGCCCGCAGAGTCGATCAACACGCTCAAGCCGCACCTGCCGATCGAGGTGTTCCGCAAGTACATCGAGCTGTTCGACGCGATGCCGAACACGCTGCTCTTCGATCAGACGATGTTCGTCCACGCGGGTATTCCGCGTGACCGTCTCATCAAAGAGCGCGTGAAAGATCTCTCCGGGCTCAACGATCCGGACGTGCGCTTTCAGATGATGTGGAGCGATCCGTCGAGCGCCGACGTGATCCCCGCGGAGCTGCAAGAGCAGTCGGCGCGCTTCGCGTTTGGCCGGCTGCAGGCGCAGGCGTTCTTGCAGCGCTTCGGCCTACACACGCTGGTGCGCGGCCACGAGAAGGTCGACTCCGGTTTCCATCGCGTCTACGACGATCCGAACATGCTGCTGATCACGCTGTTCAGCGCGGGCGGAGACACCAACGACGATCTGCCGATCGACTCGAGCTATCGCAGCGTGACGCCGAACGCGATGACGATGGCGTGGAAAGACGGCGAGACGACGATCACGCCGTGGGAGATCGACTACGAGACGTACAACGACCCGGCGCGCAATGCGTTCTTCAAGGTGCCGCCGGAGATCGAGCAGCGGAAGTAGCGGCGCGGCGGTGTCTGTCCGGACGGCGCGTCAGCCGGCGAGGATGATCTCTTTCCACGCCAACATCGCGCCGTCCGACATGCGCTCGTAGTCGACGATCGACGCGGGGCCGACGCCGAGAAAGATTCTGTCGCCGGCGTTGGTGGTGTCCGGCAGTCCGTGAGGCACGTAGTCGGGGTGCGTCGCGAAGATCTGATCGATGAGCGGCTGCGCGAAGAAGACCTGCGAGACGACGCTCGCGCTCGCCGCGCCGCTCGGAAATACCTGCAGGTGGATGTGCAGCGCGCGCCCGCTGTACGCCCCGGGGAAACACGTATCGAAGCGCACCAGGCCGTCTGCGCCCGAGACCTGCGAGCCGCGGAAATACAGGCGCGCGATCGCATCGGCATCACCGCCAGTGCAGAACGGGATCGGCCCGCCGGAATAGACGCCCGTGTTGCCGGTGTGCCAGATGTCGAGCCGCGCACCCACGAGCGGATTGCAGGCGCTGTCGAGGATGCGGAACACCAAGCGCATCGGTAGACCGGGATAGCCCTCGCTGACGTCCTGCCGCACCGGCGACGTGTAAAAGCACGGACCGAGCGTCGTCGCGAGCGTGAGCGCGCACGGTGACGCGGCGGGCAGCGCGAATGGATTCGGATACGACGCGGCGTCGGTCATCGCAGAGGTTCCGCCCGAGGCCCACGCGGGGCCCGCGTCGCCGGACGCATCGGCTGCTCCGGCGTCTTGCGTCGTCGACGCATCGACTCCCAGATCGGCGCCGAGATCCGCGCGCAGCTCGGGGCCTGCGTCGCCGTCGTCCGAACATGCTGGCAAGAGCGGTGCGGCGAGCAGCGCGGCGAGCGCGCGCATCGCAGCGCGGCGGGTGGTGAGATGAAGCATCGAGCGAGTCTGAACGATTCGCGCGCCGCGCGCAGCATCGCTGGCGAGGTGCGAGTCCGCTGCGCGCGCTACGCGGTCTCGCGCAGCAGCGCGACGAGCTGGTCGACCTCGAGCGCAGCGCCGACGTGCGTGCCGTCGAGGATGCCCGCGGCGAGGGTCCGCTTGCGCCCGTGCATCGCGAGCACGCGCTGCTCGATCGTGCCCTGCGAGACGAGCCGCACCGCCGTCACCGGGCGTGTCTGTCCGATGCGATGCGCGCGGTCGGTGGCTTGGTCTTCGACCGCGGGGTTCCACCACGGATCGAGGTGCACGACCCAGTCGGCGGCCGTGAGGTTGAGCCCAGTGCCGCCGGCCTTGCGCGAGATGAGGAACACCAGCTGCTTGCCGCCCTGCCATGCGGCGACGAGGCGCGCGCGCTCTTTCGCGGGAGTCGCGCCATCGAGGCGCAGGAACTCGATCGCGTGCTCTTGCAGCCCGAGCTCGACGCGGTCGAGATACGAGGTGAATTCGCTGAACACGAGCGCGCGTCCACCGCTGCCGCGCACGTCGTCGAGCACGTCGAGCAGCGCGGCGGTCTTCGACGAGATTCCCGTCTCACGCCGCAGCACCAGCGCGGGATCGCACGCGAGCAGGCGCAGCCGGGTGATCGCCGCGAGCACCGCAAAGCGCGCGCGGCCCTCGAAGGCGCCGGACTTTGCCAGCGCCGCGAGCGCGTTCATGCGCTCGGCCTCGTAGACGGTGCGCTCGCTGTCGGCGAGCTCGACTGGGCGGACGATCTCGGTTCGTGGCGGCAGCTCGGGCGCGACCTGATCCTTGCGGCGACGCAGCAAGAAGGGCGTGACCAAGCGCGACAGCGCCTCGCGTCGGCGGTCGTCGGCGTGGCGCTCGATCGGCAGCGCGAAGCGCGTACGGAACTGATCGGGCGTGCCGAGCAGCCCCGGCGCGATGACGTCGAACAGGCTCCACAGCTCGCCGAGCCGGTTCTCGATCGGCGTCCCGGTGAGCGCCAGCCGAAAGCGCGCGCCGATCGAGCGCACGGCCATCGCGCGCTGCGTGCCGGAGTTCTTGATCGCCTGCGCCTCGTCGATGACCAGCGTCGAGAACGACACGGCTTCGAGCGCCTCGCGATCGAGCGTCGCGATGTCGTAGCTCGCGACGAGCACATCGCCCGGACCGAGCGTCGCCAAGCGCGCCGCGCGATCCGCGCCGCGAAACGTCGCGACGCGCAGCGACGGCGCGAACTTCGCCGCCTCGTCGACCCAGTTGTCGCCGACCGAGGTCGGCGCGATGACGAGCGCCGGGCCGTCGCTCGCGCGGTGCAGCAACAACGCCAGCGCTTGCAGCGTCTTGCCGAGCCCCATGTCGTCGGCGAGACACGCGCCCGGCGCCCACGCGGAGAGCCGCGCCAGCCACGCGAAGCCGTCGCGCTGATACGCCCGCAGCTCGCCGACGAAGCTCTCTGGGACGGCGGCCGGGGGTGCTTCGACGGCCGCGCGAAAGCGCTCACGCAGCGCGCCAAACGCCGCATCAGCGGCGATCGCAGCGGGGCCCGCAGCGGCGACCAAGGGCTCGGCCGCGAGCGCAGCGGCGCGCACCTTTTTGCCGGCGAGGACGGTCAGATCGCTCACGCCTTCGAGACGCGCGCGCAGCTCGTCCTCGAGCAGCACGAATTCGTCGGCGGAGATGCGCACGTAGCGGCGTCCCTCGCGCACGGCGGCGAGCAGCTCCGCGAGCGCGATCACGCGACCGTCCATGCTCACGCCGCCGGCGAGATCGAGCCAGTCGGCTGCGCTGCTGACCGAGATCGACAACGTCGCGACGCTCGCGCGGCCGACGAAAGCGCGACGCTCACCGCGCTGCCACTCGACGTCGAGCGTGTCCGCGAGCGCCGCCGCCTGGCGCACGATGTCGATCTGCATGTCGGGATCCGCCACGCGCCAGACGTACGCATCGACTGCGTCCACGCTCTGCAGGCCGAGCGCGGTCGCCGTGTGTTCGGCGAGCTGACGCTCCGCGTCGAGCGCGCGCTCGCTGAACACGCGCCCGTTTCCACCGACGCCGCGCGCCACGGGATCGCCCTCGCCAGGGATGAGCGCCGCGCCGTCGCCGAGCGGATCGACCAGCAAGCGCACCTCGAGCAGCTCGACGTCGAGCGCGAGGCGCAGCGTCACGCGCTCGCGCGGCGCGACGTGCTCTCCGCGCAGCGACGGCGGCAGCGCGATCGACACCTCGCGCGGGAGCAAGGCGAGCGCCGCATCGAGCCGCGGCACCGCGGCCTTCGGGATGGTCGTCGCGCCGAGATGCGCGAGCGCCGCGAGGAGCTCGGCGAGCACCGGCGAGAGCTGGCAGATCATCAGCTCGTGACGCGCGGCGACGTGCACGACCAGGTGGGTCGATGCGACGACGCAGCCAGCGAGCACCTTCGCGTCGAGCACCGCGCCGCCCAAGCGAAACGTGACCTCGACGCCAGAAGCGACGTCTGCGACCAGCAGCTCGAGCGGGACGCGACGCACGAACAGAGGCAGCTCGGTGGCGTCGTCGACGACGCGCGGATGACCGACCAGCGGCTCGACGCGGCGCGCGCTCGCGCGATAGCTGAGCGTCTCGGCGTCGATCAGCGAGTCGCCACCGGAGAGCCCCGCGACGAACGCGGTGTCCGCCGCGTCGAGGCCGGTCAATCGCTCGAGGTCGCGCATCCGCTCGATGCGCGCACCACGCGACCATTTGTCGTGTCCCTTACGCTTCTGCGTGTAGGTGCGGAATCCGATCACGCGCGGGCCGTCGGTCACGACGCGGAACGCGACGCGCGTGCCCGGCTGGTGCGCCTGATCCGCTGCGCGCGCGGCGACACCATCGACCGCGAGCAGCAGGCGCTCCCACGCCGGAGTCCGCAGCGCGCTGAGCACGCGCGCGTGAAAGACGTGCTTGCGATCGTGCAGCACGTCGAGCGCGGTGGCGGTCAGCACGGCCTCGGCGCGGATCGCGGAGGGGATGCTCGGCGCCGAGAGATCGATCGCGAGCAGATCGCCGAGCACGAGCACAGGGTCGCTCGCGCCGTCCGCGCTGCCGAGCGACAGCGCCGCGATGGTGCGCGGCTCTCCGCCGCTCGGATCGACGAGGACGAGCGCTGGCGCCGAGTCGTCGAGCAAGATCTCGAGCGTGCCGCGCTCGGGCGTGCCACGCAGGGCCTCACGCGGGAGCGTCGCTGCACGCGCGCGCAGCAAGTGCGCGACCCGCGCGACCGGAACCGGCGCCGGCGCGTCCCAGCCACGCTCTCGCTCGGCGAAGCTGCGCTCGCGATTCAGCGCACGCGCCAGCGCCTCACCGACCGCGGCGAGCGCGACCCGACGGTTGTAGCTGACGGCACCTGTGCCGCCGTCGAGCTGCAGCGCCTCGCGGATCGTCACCGGCACACCGCGAACATCGGGCCAGTGCCCCGCGAGCATTCCGCTCACCGGGCGCGCGAGCAGCTCGTCAAAGCCTGCCTGCGAGAGCGCCGGCAGCAGCGCGATCCCGCGCTCGGGCGCGGGCTTCGGCGACCGGAGCACGATGCGGTCGGGGCTTGCCGGCGCACGCGGCACGCGCCGGGCGGTCAAGACGTCATCGTTTTTCACGGGGGCGCAAGGATAGCGCTCGCGCGGGAAATGACAGCCGCCGGGCGACGATTTGCCGTCGATGTCGCGCACCCGAACGCCGCTGACACGGAGCGCGCATCTGCGATACGTTGCAAACCCATGCGCCCGCGCCTCCGTTCCGCCGCTCTCGACCGACTCGCGGGACGCGCCTCGCTGCTCGCCTCACTGCGCGCCTCGCTGCTCGCCGCGCTGCTCGGCGTCGCCGGCTGTGGGGATGGGGAAAGCCCGGTCGAGGCGTTTTGCGAGCAGTGGGTGACGGCGTATTGCGAGGGCAATCGCGACTGCTGCAGCGTCACCGAAGACACCTACGCGGATGTCGATAGCTGCAAGGCGGCGCAGCGTGCGCGCTGTGCGCTCGGTACGGGCACGGCGTTCTCCGGCTCGCCGCCGCTCGCATCGTTCGATTCCGGCGAAGGCTCGCGCGCGCTCACCGACCTGCGCGAGGCAGCGATCGCAGGCACCTGCAGCGCGCCGCCAGCGCTCGATGATTACGCGCTGGTCATCGGCACGCTCGTGCTCGGCGCGAGCTGCTCACCTGTCGGCGGCGACCTCTCACCAATCGTCGCGTGCGCGCCCAACTCGCGCTGTCTGCTCTCGGCCTCGCGCACCGGCACGCTCACTGGCCAGTGTGTGCGCGAGAGCAACGACGGCGCGCCCTGTGTCGTCGAGACCTGCGTGCCTGGCTTCTACTGCGCTGGCGCTGGCGATCCGACGTCAGGCGATGTCGGCCTCTGTGCCGAGCGCAAGGCCGACGCAGAGCCGTGCGGCAGCGCCAGCGAGTGCCGCACGGGCGTCTGCGTCTCGGAGCTGTGCGGCTCGTTCGCCGGACCAGGCGTCAGCCCGTGGTGCGTCGTCGGCGCGGGACTCGGCAACATCGTTCCGCCGTTGGACGACGCAGGCAGCGACGTCGACGCTGGCCTCTGATCGCGCTGGAACTGGGGACGCACTCGCGTCATATCCTCGCCTCCGATGACCAGCGCACGCTATCTCCAGCCCGCCGAATGGGCCCCGCACGACGCTGTCTGGCTCGCCTGGCCGAGCCACGAACATCTCTGGCAAGACGCGCTCCCCGACGCGCGCGCGGCGTTCGTCGCGTTCGCGCGCGCCATCGCGGATGTCGACGCGAGCGGCGCGGCACGCGGTGAA